>Ga0164290_1000384_pt1 | contig 150385 bp, 124 predicted proteins | sample Micstemetagenome_FD_108782 | JGI IMG/M metagenome (GOLD analysis project Ga0164290, IMG submission 108782) | Contaminated culture microbial community from soil near Moab, Utah, USA - Microcoleus steenstrupii SON62 (Illumina Assembly) | ecosystem: Environmental > Terrestrial > Soil > Soil crust...
AGGCGGGGGGGCCGCGTGGGGGGGGGGGGGGGGGGGGGGGGGGGGGGGGGGGGGGGGGGGGGGGGGGGGGGGGGGGGGGGGGGGGGGGGGGGGGGGGGGGGGGGGGGGGGGGGGGGGGGGACTCGGCACGCGCGAGGGTATGCCGGCTCAAGGCTTCGGCGAGGGCGAGACTGTCGACGGAGTGGATGAGGTCGAACAGCCCGACGGCCAGCTTGGCCTTGTTACGCTGAAGGTGGCCGATCAGGTGCCAGCGGGGGCGCGGCTGGAGCTCGGCCAGGGCCGCGGCCTTCGCCTGCGCCTCCTGAACCCGGTTCTCGCCCACGTCCGTCGCCCCCGCGGCGACCACCTCGGCCACCAGCTCGGGCGGGTGCGTCTTGGTCACCGCGACGAGCGTGATCTCCTCCGGCCGCCGGCCCGCCGCCCGCGCCGCCTCGGCGACCGCCTCCTTCACCCTGGCGTAGTTCGTTGCTAACTGTGTCATAACGATCGCTTCTCTACCCTCTGTCCCCTTGCCCCTTGTCCCCTTGCCCCCTCTCCCACTCCCCTACGTCTCAGCGGCGAGGAGCCGCTGCTCGGCCGGCGGGTCGGGGGGGAGGTTGGTGACGAGCAGGAGGCCGCGGCCGGGGGGGAGCGGGACAGTCAGTTCGAGGGGGGTGCTTTCGCCGGGGCGCAGAGTGGCGCTGGCGCCGCCGCCGGCGACATAGCTGCCGCCGGCGCTGTCGCGCAGCTCGAAGGCGCTGATCGGCACCACGACGTCGGCGGGGGAGGTGTTGGTCACGGTGCCGCGCACCACCAGGCCGTTATCCTGGGGGGCGACCTCGCGCACCTCGACGCGCAGGCGCGGGGTGGTGGCGACGGGCTCGATCGGCTGGCCGGCCTGGCCGAGGCCGAGCCGGCGGCGCAGCTCGGCGGCGGCGGCCTGGAGCTCGGCCGGGAGGGCGCCGAAGTCGAGCTCGGGCAGGCTGAAGCCGGGCTGGAGGCCCGCGGGCGTGGGCTGGGCGGCGAAGTGCTCGCTGAGGGCCCGGTTGGTCGGGTTGAAGCTGCCGCGGGTGCTCAGGCCGATCAGCACCAGGGCGATCAGGGCGCCCCAGGCCCAGACGGGGAGCCCGCGCTGTGATTCATTATCCATCGTAAGCCATTGTACCGTCGCCTCGCGAGCTTGACAATCTTTTTACGATCAGGTACACTCCCGTTTCGTCTATCGCGCCACACGCACGTCGCGTCAGTTCTCCTATGCAGCTCCCGCCGTCTGCATCTCGCACACACGTTTTCGATTAACCGAGACAACGCTCCCCCCGTCAGGGACAGCTGCGCCGAAAGGGGGTGTTCGCGCCGTTCGACCCGCTCGGCTGAAGGCACGTGCGCCAGGGCTGGCCACCCGCCGGTAGACCGCAGGTGCCCGGTTTCCGCCAGGAATCCCTTACAGACACCCGAAGGAGTATCACGGCATGAAGCGCTCTTTGAGCCTGCTGACGCTGATCGCCCTGCTGGCGACCCTGCTCGCAGCATGCGGCGGCGCGCCCAGCGCGCCGGCCGCCACCGATGCCCCGGCCGCCACCGCCCCCACCGAGGCGGCCACCACCGCGCCCGCCACTGAGGCCGCCACCGAGGCCGCCACGACGGAGGCGACCGCCGCCGCCACGACGGAGGCGACCGCCGCCGCCACGACGGAGGCGACCGCCGCCGCCACGACCGGGGCGACCGCCGCCGCGACGGCCGGCACCGCCGCGACCCAGACCACGGGCGCCGCCGGCGGCAGCAACGCGCAGACGATCCGCGACTACCTGACCGAGCTGGCCGGCCAGCTGGAGGGCGTGGACCTGGGCACGATCAAGATCGCCACCCAGAGCCCGCTGTCCGGCCCGCAGTCGGTGCTGGGCACCAGCATCAGCAACAGCGCCGGCCTCGGCGTGGAGCAGTTCGCCGAGCTGCTGTCGGCCACCGGCGCGACGTTTGAGCTGGCCCCGTTCGACGACCAGGCCCAGCCCGAGGTCGGCTCGGCCAACGCCAACTCGATCGTCTCCGACCCCGACGTGCTTTGCCTCGTCGGCCACCTGAACTCGGGCGTGGCCCTGGCCTCGCTGCCCACCTACCAGAACGCCGACCTGGCGATGATCTCGCCGGCGAACACCAACCCGGCCATCACCGAGAGCGGCTACGAGAACGCCTTCCGCATCGTCGGCCGCGACGACCTGCAGGGCCCGATCGGCGCGCGCTTCGCCCAGGAGGAGCTGGACGCCCAGAGCGTCTACATCATCCACGACACCACCGACTACGGCCAGGGCGTGGCCCAGTTCTTCCGCGAGGAGGCCGAGCGGCTGGGCCTGACCGTGGCCGGCTTCGAGGGCACCCAGGAGCAGGCCGTCTTCGACTCGCTGATCACCCCGATCCTGGCCGAGAACCCCGACGTGATCTACTTCGGCGGGATCTACTCGCAGGCCGGGCCGTTCTTCCGCCAGGCCCGCGACCGCGGCATCACCGCGCAGTTCCTCGGCCCCGACGGCCTGGACAGCTCGGAGCTGGCCAACCTGGCCGGCGACGCCCTGGAGGGCACCTACTACACCACCGTCGCCGGCCCCGTCAGCATCTACCCGGCCGCCGCCACCTTCGCCAGCGACTACCAGGCCGAGTTCGGCGAGCCGGTGCAGCCCTTCGGCGCCCAGTCCTACGACGCGGCCGGCCTGTGCATGGCCGCGATCACGAAGGCCGCCGTCGACGCCGGCGCCAAGCCGACCCGGGCCCAGGTGGTCGAGGCGCTGAAGAGCATGCCGGAGCTGCAGGGCATCGTCAGCAGCTACCAGTTCACCGAAAAGGGCGACCCGGCCGAGGCGGCCTACTACATCCTGGCCGCCAACACCAGCCCCGACGAGTGGAACAACAACCAGCTTTCCGCGACGATCGAGAGCGCGCCGCCCGAGCAGTAGGCGCCGCGCGGGCGGCCCCTAGGGCGGCCGCCCCATCCTGACCCGAATGGACGAGGGGAGTTGGCGGGGCATCGCTCCCCCACTCCCCTTCTTGACAAGGCGCGAGGTATCATGGCAGCCGAGGCAAACACAAGCTCGCCCGTCGTCTTGCAGAAGGACCTTGCCACGGTCTTACGACAGGTGTTCGGCCCCGTCGGGCAGGTGTTGATCTTTCTGGTGGGTAGCGCCGTCGCCCTGGGGCTGATCGTCGTGCTGCTGGGCCTCGCGCTCGAAGGCTCGCAACCCGGCCTGCTCGGCCGGGTGATCACGATCCTGCCGCTGGTGATCATCGACGGCATGATCCGCGGGTTTCTCTTCGCGACGATCGCCCTCGGCTACACGATGGTCTACGGCGTGCTGGAGTTCATCAACTTCGCCCACGGCGAGATCTTCATGGTCGGCGCCTTCGTCGGCGCCGGCTTCGGCGCGGTGCTCACCGGCGCCGGCCTGATCCAGGGCTTCCCGGCCCTGCTGTTCGTGATCATCGCCGTGCTGCTCGGCGGCGCCGTGAGCGGCCTGCTGGCGGTGGGGATCGAGCGGGTGGCCTACAGGCCGCTGCGCGGGGCGCCCCGGCTGGTGCCGCTGATCTCGGCGATCGGCGTGTCGCTGCTGCTCCAGGATCTGGTGCGCCTGATCGTGACCAACATCCCCGGCCTCGGCTTCAACGCCCGCTTCGACAGCCCGAACATGGGCGCGCCCATCCGGCTGTTCGACATGCCGGTCGGCGAGCGGCTGATCCCGGTCACGCTCAACCCCAAGGCGCTGATCTTTATCGTCGCCGCGCTGCTGATGCTGGTCGGCCTGAACTATATCGTCAACGTCACCCGGCTGGGCAAGGCGATCCGGGCCGTGGCCCAGGACGCGCCGACGGCCAGCCTGATGGGCGTGAACGTCAACCAGATCGTCGCGCTGACCTTTCTGATCGGCGGGAGCCTCGGCGGGGCGGCGGGCGTGCTGTTCGGCCTGACGATCGGCACCGTCAACCCCTACCTGGGCTTCATCCCCGGCCTGAAGGCCTTCACCGCGGCCGTGCTCGGCGGGATCGGCAACATCACCGGGGCGATGGTCGGCGGGATCGTGCTCGGCTTTCTGGAGGCCTTCGTCGCCTCCTACCTGTCGCTGTTCACCGGCGGGGCCTTCTCGGGCGCCAGCTACGCCGACATGGCCGCGTTCAGCATCCTGATCCTGATCCTGATCTTCCGCCCCGCGGGCCTGCTGGGCGAGGCCGTCACGCAGAAGGTGTAGCATGGCCACCACCACCTCCACGCCAAGCGCCTGGGATCAGCTCAAGCGCGGCGTCACCAGCGGCACGGGCGGCTACGTCTTTCTCAGCGCCTACACCCTGGCGACCACGGCGCTGCTGATCTTCAACCCGCGCACCAGCCTGTCCACCGACATCGTCTTCATCCTGTTCCTGCTGCTCGTGCTCGTGGTCTACCGCGCGCGGGTGGCCCTGGGCTACAAGGTGGCGGTGGTCGCCCTGGTGCTCGGCGTCGTGCTGCCCTACTTCGGCACGCTCAACCCCTTCTACATCGACGTCGCCACCCAGGCCGGGATCTTCGCCGTGCTCGCCCTCGGCCTGAACATCGTGGTGGGCTTCGCCGGCCTGCTCGACCTCGGCTTTGTGGCCTTCTTCGCCGTCGGCGCCTACCTATGGGGCATCTTCAGCACGGGCCAGATCGGCCAGATCGTGAGCGGGGCCCAGGCCGTGCCCACCGAGTGGTTCTTCGGCTTTATCCTGCTCGGCCTGATGCTCGGCGCCCTGACCGGCGTGCTGCTCGGCCTGCCGGTGCTGCGCCTGCGCGGCGATTACCTGGCGATCGTGACCCTCGGCTTCGGCGAGGTGATCCGCGTGCTCGCCCTGAACCTGGACAAGCCGGTCAACATCACCAACGGCTCCCAGGGCATCAAGGGGATCGAGCAGCCCGCGCTGTTCTTCGAGCCCTGGCTGCGGGCCATGGGCTCCGAGCTCAGCCGCAGCCAGCTGTACCAGCAGTACTTCTACTTCATGGTGCTGGCGGTGCTGCTGGTCGTGGTGCTGCTGATCAACCGGCTAAAGAACTCGCGGATCGGGCGGGCCTGGGAGGCCATCCGCGAGGACGAGACGGCCGCGATCGCGATGGGCATCCCGCTGGTGCGCATGAAGCTGCTGGCCTTCGCCACCGGCGCCTCGTTCGCCGGCCTGATCGGCGTGGTCTTCGCCTCCAAGCAAAGCTTTATCAACCCGCCCACCTTCGACCTGATCCGCTCGATCAGCATCCTGTCGATGGTGATCCTGGGCGGCATGGGCTCGCTCCCCGGCGTGATCCTCGGCGCCGTGCTGGTCACGCTGCTCAACCTGCAGATCCTGCCGCGCGTGGCCAACGTCCTGCGGACGCTGCAGCAGTCCGGCGTGCCCATCCCGCGCCAGTTCGACCCGACCCAGTACCAGCGCATGATCTTCGGGCTGCTGCTGATCCTGATGATGATCTTCCGCCCCGAGGGCATCCTGCCCTCCGAGCGCCGGCGCGAGGAGCTCCACGACAGCAACGACCCGAGCGTGCCGGACGAGATCGAGCAGCCCAAGCCCCAGGTGACCGAGCCCGACGTCGGCATCAAGCCCTGAGAGGTGTGCGATGGCCCTGCTTGAAGCGAAGCATATCACCAAGATCTTCGGCGGCCTGACCGCCGTCAACGATGTCACCCTTACCGTCGAGCGGGGCAGCATCATCAGCGTGATCGGCCCGAACGGCGCCGGCAAGACTACGTTCTTCAATGTGCTGACCGGGATCTACAAGGCCGACAAGGGCACGATCGTCTTCGACAACCAGGACCTCGCCGGCAAGCGCCCCGACCAGATCGCCGCCGCGGGGATGATGCGCACCTTTCAGAACATCCGGCTGTTCAGCAACATGACCGCCATGGAGAATGTGCTCGTCGGCATGCACGCCCGGCTGCACAGCCAGCTCCTGCCGATCGTGGCCAACCTGCGCGGGGTGCGGGCCGAGGAGCGCCGGGCCCGCGACCGGGCCCGCGAGCTGCTGAGCTTTGTCGGCCTCGACGCCCGCCGCGAGGAGCTGGCCAAGAACCTGCCCTACGGCGACCAGCGCCGGCTCGAGATCGCCCGGGCCCTGGCCGGCGACCCCAAGCTCATCCTGCTCGACGAGCCGACCGCCGGCATGAACCCCCAGGAGACGTACGAGGCCACCGGCCTGATCCGGCGCCTGCGCGACGACCTGGGCGTGACGGTGGTGCTGATCGAGCACGACATGCGCCTGGTGATGAGCATCTCCGAGCGGATCTCGGTGCTCGACTACGGCACCAAGATCGCCGAGGGCGACGCCCAGGTGATCCGCAGCCACCCGCGCGTGATCGAGGCCTACCTGGGGAAGGGCGCCGCCGGCGCCGCGTAGCGATTGGGATCGGGAGGGCGCCATGGGCAGGCTCCGCAGCAGGCTGCCGTGGGTGGTCGGGGCGGTGGCGGTGGCGCTTGTCGCCGCGGCCGCGCTGCTTCTGCTCCAGCCGGCGCAGTCATCCTCGCAGCTTGACGCAGCGCGAGAGCGCTGGGAAACCCGGCCGTTCGCGAACTACCGGCTCAAGCTGGTGCGCGAAACGAACCGCGGTAGCTGCGAGCAGGAGGTGCGCGCCGCCGATGAGCGCGCCGGCGAGGGGCTGCGCAACAACTGCGGCCAGCCCGCCACCTGGACGGTGACCCGGCTGTTCAACTGGATCGCGGAGCTGGAGCGCACCCCGGCCCGCTGCTTCCCCGGGCCCGCGCGCTGCGCCTGCCTCGCCACCGCCCGCACCGAGGTGCGCTACGACCCGGCGCTCGGCTTCCCCGCCGAGATCCACTATGAGTGGCGCAAAGGCCCGAACCTGATCGGCGGCGCCTACTGGCGCTCGCTGCTCGACCAAAGCTTCTCCGGCTGCAACAAGGCCGAGACCGGCGGCCCCGTGCTTGTCCGCGTTTCGCTCACGCCCGAGCCGTGATCGCGCGGACGCTCAACTGAGGACACTATGGCCCTGCTGGAGCTGAGCAACGTCCACACCTACTACGGGAAGATCCACGCCCTCAAGGGCATCACTGTCACGGTCGAGAAGGGCGAGATCGTGACCCTGATCGGCTCCAACGGCGCCGGCAAGAGCACCACCCTGCGCACGATCTCCGGGCTGCTCACGCCCCGCCAGGGCGAGGTGCGCTTCAGCGGCCAGCGGATCGACCAGATCCCGCCCCACGAGGTGGTGAAGCTTGGCATCGCCCAGTCGCCCGAGGGCCGCCGGATCTTCCCGCGCCTGACCGTGCTCGAAAACCTGGAGATGGGGGCCTACCTCCACGACACGCGCAGCACCACCTACCGCGAGGACATGGAGCGGGTGCTGAGCCTGTTCCCGCGCCTACGCGAGCGGGTCAGCCAGAAGGGCGGCACTCTGTCCGGCGGCGAGCAGCAGATGCTCGCGATCGGCCGGGCCCTGATGGCCCGCCCCCAGGTGCTGCTGCTCGACGAGCCCTCGATGGGCCTGGCGCCGGTGCTGGTGGAGCAGATCTTCGAGATCGTCGAGACGATCAACCGGCAGGGCACCACCGTGCTGCTCGTCGAGCAGAACGCGCTCCAGGCCCTCGCCATCGCCCACCGCGGCTATGTGCTCCAGAGCGGCCAGATCGTCCTGGAGGACAACGCCAAGTCCCTGCGCGAGAACGAGACGGTGCAGAAGGCCTACCTCGGCCTGGAGTGAGCGGACAAGGCGCCCTCGGGCAGCCCTGCGACCGCCCTATCTGCCGGCCCCCGCCGCCTGATCAGTCAGGCCGCGGGGGCCGTCGATGTCGAACGGGCGGTACTCGCCCCCCACGCCATTCAGGTCGCCGACGTAGTAGCGCCGCGGCGTCGAGTCGGCGGCCCGCGCCTCCAGCAGTGACAGGCCGTAAGGGTGGAGCCGGGCCGCCGCAGGGACGCCGAGCAGGTCGAGCAGGGTGGGGAACAGGTTCGTGTGGCTCGCCGCGTAGCCCGTGTCGACCTGTATGCTGGGCCGGCCGATTAGGAAGAGCGGGACGCGGGCCTCGCTGGCGTGCTCGCCCCGACAGTGCGACCAGTGCTCGCCGTGCTCGGCCAGCGTCTGCCCGTGGTCGGAGGTGTAGACCACGACGGTGTTCGCGAGCACGGCCGGGTCGGCGAGCAGGGTGCGGAAGAACCCTTCCAGGTTGTAGCGCAGGCCGTTGTCATAGGAGTTCACCAGCCGCTCGCGCTGCGCCGGGTCGTGGTTCGGCTCGGCCATCACCGGCGTCCAGCGGGCCTGGTCGGCCGGAAAGGTGTTGTTGTAGAAGAAGTGGACGCCGCGCTTGTTGACCCAGATGAAGTTCCCGCTCGACCCGGCGACAATCGCGCGCAGCCGGGCGGCCAGGTTCAGGTCCGCGTCGTAGGCCGGGCCCTTGAGGAACACGTCGGCGTTCTCCCAGCGGTCGATGTAGCGCAGGTCGTCGCGGGTGCCGTTCCAGAACATCGGGTTCGACGAGTCGAGGTAGGAGGTGCGGTAGCCCATGGCCCGGGCATATTGAAAGATCGTCGGCCAGCGCCGGATGTAGTCGCCGGTGTCGGGCAGGGCGCTGAAGCCGGTGAGCAGCAGGTTGTTCGAGGACAGGCTGCAGATGGCCCCGGAGGAGGCGAGGCCCCAGTTATACAGCATCCCCTCGCGCTCCAACTGCTCCAGAAAGGGTGTGGTCGGGCGGGCGTAGCCGTTCAGGCTGAGGTGGTCGTCGCGGATCGACTCGTCGACGACAAAGATCACGTTGCCGGCCGGGGGGGCGGCGGCGACCGGCCCGACAGGATCGCGGGCGCCGTTGTAGGAGCCGGCGTATTTCCAGGGGGCGTAGGTGGCCGTGCGCAGAAACGCGCTGAGCGAGGCGGTCGGGAATGGCGACTGGACGAGGTACCAGGCTCGGAAGGTGAGCGAGTACAGCAGCACCGCCGCGCTGAGCACCAGGAGCATCGCGGCGGGCCGCAGCGGGCGCGCGGGGCGGGCCATCAGCAGCAGCGCGCCGTACACGGCGCTCGGCACGAGGGCGTACAGGTTCAGGTACGTCCAGATCGCATCACGAAACAGCGCGGGGTCGCTGTAAAGCAGCGCCATGATCACGTCTTCGGGCGAGGAGAAGCGCCCGAGGGCTGTGTAGTAGCCGTACTCGTAGGTGGCCGCCAGCCCGAACAGCACGAACGCGGCGACCCGCACCCAGCCCGTGGAGCGCAGCGAAACCCAGACGTAGGCCAGCGCGACGGCGAACGAGCCCAGCATCGCCAGGGCGAGCATCCAAACCCTGGCCGGGTCCCACACCTCGTAGCCCTTTGTCGTCACACGGACGAAGAAGTCGGGGTAGTTGATGCCGAAGATCGCCGACTCCCACGCCGTGAGCAGGGCGGTGAAGAGCAGGGCGACCAGCAAGGGCGGCGGGCCCGCGAGGGCGAGCCATCTGCTGAATGTGGCGCTGACGCCGCGATGGTTGTTCGAGCGCATAAGGTTAGGTGTGGGCTGTTCAGAGTTCGCCGCTGACCAAGTGTAGCAGCAGGTCGTTACAGCTCGACCTCGCGCGGCACCCGCGGCAGAATGCCCGTCAGCACCTCGTAGCTGATCGTGCCGAGCCAGCCGGCCACCTCGTCCGCCGCGATCCGCTCTGCGCCCTGGGCGCCGATCAGCACCACGGCGTCGCCCCGCTTGACCTCCGGGATGTTCGTTACGTCAACCATCACATAATCCATCGCGATCCGCCCCACCACGGGCGCGCGGCGGCCGCGCACGAGCAGCTCGCGCCAGGGCGGTGAGCGGCGCACGCCGTCGGCGTAGCCGGCGGGGATGGTGGCGATGCGCGAGGGGCGCGCGGTGATAAAGGCGGCGCCGTAGGAGATCGGCGTGCCCGCGGGGTGCGCCTTGACCTGGGCGACCTCGCTGTGGAAGCTGAGGGCCGGGCGGAAGCCGGGGGGCAGGGGGGCGGCGGGGCCGGGCGCGAGGCCGTAGCAGGCGATGCCGGGCCGGACCATGTCCAGGCGCGCGGCGGGCAGGCGTAGCGCGGCGGCGCTGTTGGCGGCGTGGGCCAGGGGCGGGCGCAGGCCGGCCGCGGCCAGGCCGTCGAGCAGGGCCAGGAAGCGGGCCAGCTGGGCCTCGGCGGAGGCGAGGTCGGGCAGGTCGGCACCGGCGAAGTGGGTGTAGATGCCGGCGACATCGAGGCCGGCCAGCCCGCGGAGCCGGGCCAGAAAGGGGCCGGCCTCGTCGGGGCGCAGGCCGAGGCGGGCCATGCCGGTGTCGACCTTGACGTGGACGCGGGCCTGACGGCCGAGCGAGCGGGCGGCCTCGGCCATCGCGCGGGCGGCGTCGTCGTCGAAGATGGTGCAGTCGAGGTCGAGCCGGGCGGCCTCGGCGGCCTGCCAGGGCGGGGTGTAGCCGAGCACGAGCACGGGCGCGCCCACGCCGCTCTCGCGCAGCGCCCGGCCCTCGCCGATCGTGGCGACGGCCAGGGCGGCGGCGCCGGCGCCGAGGGCGGCCCGGGCCACCCGGACGGCGCCGTGGCCGTAGCCGTCGGCCTTAAGCACGGTTATCAGCGGGACGCCCGCCAGCTCGCGCAGGCGGCGCACGTTGGCCACGATCGCGTCGAGGTCGATCCGCAGCCAGGTCGGTCTGTCCGGCGCGCCGACGCGCACGCTGCGCCACGCCGGCTCCTGGCGGACCAGCAGATCCGCCGGCGCCCTGCCCCGCAGGCCCGGGGGCCGGGGAGGGCCGGAGCTGGTTTCGCCAGAGCGCGGCGCTGCCTCGGCTGGCTCGGCCGGAGCAGGACCACTTTCGGCTTCGGGGCGCTCCCCGCCGAGATCGAGCAGCAGCGCGACCACCCGCTCCATGCGCGCGGCGGCGTCGCCCTTGACGAGGACGAGGTCGCCGGGGCCGAGGTCGGCCGGGAGGGCGGCGCGGGCGGCCTCGGCGGTGTCGACGACGGCGACGGGCAGGCCGGGGCGAGCGGCGCGGGCGGCCCTGGCGGCCTCGACGCCCCAGTCGCCCTTGAGCACAAGGGCGTCGGCGCTGGCGGCGGCCAGGGCGCCGAGCTCGCGGGCGACCGGGAGCTCCAGCTCGCGGGGCAGGGGCGCCGGGGCGCCGAGCACCGCGATGCGCCGGCGGGCAGGGAGGGCGGCCAGAGCGGCCAGGGCGGCGCGCACGGCGGGCGGTGCGGCGCTAAAGGTGTCATCGAGCAGGGCGGCCCCGTTCTGGGCCGGCAGGGGGCGCAGGCGGCCGGCCGGCGGCTCCACGCCGGCGAGGGCCGCGGCGCAGGCCGCGAGGTCGAGGCCGCAGGCGATGCCGACGGCGCAGGCGGCGAGGGCGGCATAGGCCCCCGGCGCGCCGAGCAGAGGGACAAAGGCCTCGACGGCGCGCCCGGCGTGGCGGAGGCGCAGGCGCACGCCGGCCAGGGACAGCTCCAGGATCTCGCCGCGCAGCTCTGCCGCGGGGCCGAGGCCGTAGGTGAGCACGGGGGCGGGCGAGCGGCCGGCGAGGGCGGCCACCAGCGGGTCGTCGGCGTTGAGCACGGCCCGGCCGCCGGGGGGGAGGGCCTCCAGCAGGGCGCCCTTCTCGGCGGCGACGGCGTCGAGATCGCCGAGGGTCGGGAGGTGGGCCTCGCCGACGGCGGTGATCACGCCGACCTCGGGCGGGAAGTGGCCGGCCAGGGCGGCAATCTCGCCGCGGCGGTCGCTGCCGAACTCAAGCACGGCGAAGCGGTCGCCGTCGGCGAGGCGGGCAATGGCCAGCGGCAGGCCGAGCAGCGAGTTGAAGCTGCGCCGGCTTTGAAAGGTTGGGCCGGCGGCGGCGAGGACGGCGGCGACGGCGCGACGGGTGGTGGTCTTGCCGACGCTGCCGGTGACGACGACGGTGCGGGGGGCGACGGCGGCGAGGCGGGCGGCCGCCCAGCGCAGGATGAGCGCCTGCGGGTCGTCGGCGAGGACGACGGTGGCCGCGCCCGGGTCGGCGGGGGGCCAGCGGCAGAGCAGCCCGGCGGCGCCGGCGGCCAGGGCGGCCGGGGCGAAGTCGTGGCCATCGGCGCGGGGGGTGCGCAGGGCCACGAAGCACTCGCCGGGCGCGGTGAGCCGCGAGTCGTAGCTCCAGTCGGCAAAGGTGCCGGCCCGGGCCGGGCCGTGGAGCTGGCCGCCGGCGGCGAGCAGATCTGCGAGGCTGATCGGCATATGGTTTGCGAGCCAGGGGCACGGCGCGGGCGGAACGCCGCCGGCCCGCCATTCGTCCCCATGTTGGGCGGGGCTCGGCCTTGCGGCCGAGCGGGCGGGTAACCGGGCGTATTATAATGGCTGCAAGTCACGCAACGACGCACCGTGCAGTGTTTCCGCCACGAGGACACGAGGGCACGCCGCACTCACCGCCGCCCTCGTCTTTTTGTGCCGGAAAGAGCAACCGATGAGCAAAGCCCAACCGATCGCCGCCGGCCCGTTGGCCGGCGCCCACCCCCGTCGAGCCGACGGGCTCTGGCTCTGGTTCGGGGTCGCCCTGCTGGCCCACACCGGGTGGGGCGCCTACCCTGTCCTGGCCCGCTACCTGCAGACGATCAGCGGCCTGCCGAGCATGGCCATCCTCGGGCTGGGCAACCTGATCGCCCTGGCGATCTACGCCCCCCTGGCCTGGCGCGCGGTCGACCGCGGCTCGCTGCGCTCGCCCGTGGTCTGGGCCTTCGCCCTGGTGGTGGTGCTGCGGGCGATCACCAACCTGCTGGCGGCCCGCTTCACCCACGCGATCTACGTGCAGCTGATCACGCTGATGACCCCGCTACTGGTGGCCCTGCTCAGCGCGGGGCTGTTCCGCGAGCGGCTGCCCCCCTTCACCCTGGGCGCGATCGGGCTGTCGCTGACCGGCTCGGTGCTGCTGATGAGCGGCGAGATCGGCGCGGGCGCCACGCAGGTAGCGCTCGGCCCGGGCGACATGCTCGGCATCGCCCTGGCCCTGGCCTCGGCGCTCTGCCTGTCGCTGTATATGATTCTGGTGCCGCGGACGGAGAAAAGCGCCGTCTCGGCCGAGACGGTGCTGCTGGTGCAGCTCGTCGCGCTGACGGCGACGACGGGGGGGATCAGCCTGGCGATCGGCGAGGACTGGAGCCGCTTCACCGCCGCCGGCCCCGCCGACTGGGCGGTCTTCCTGGCCTTCACCCTGTTTGTCCTGCTCGGCGCCAACATGGGCCAGATCAGCTCGCTGCGCCGCCTCGGCGCGCCCCTGGTCAGCAGCACCATGGCCTGGCGCCTGGTCAGCACCCTGGCCACCGCCGCGCTGCTGCTCGGCGAGCGGCTGACCTCGCTCTGGCAGGCTCTCGGCGCCGCGATCGTGCTCGTCACGATCACCCTGTACCTGTGGCGGCAGCGCAGCCCGCGGTAGCGGTTGAGCCACAGATGGGCAGCGGCCGCAGACTTCGCAGAAACAAGCTTGCAATGAGGCACACGCAATGAACCCGACGACGATCCGCGCGCTCAGCGTCGAGCGGCTGGACATCCCCCTGCACGCCCCGTTCGGGATCAGCGGCGGCGCGCAGGACGTGGCGCGCAACCTGCTCGTGACGGTCGAGCTGGCCGACGGGACGCGCGGCTACGGCGAGGCGGCGCCCTTCCCGGCCTTCAACGGCGAAACACAGGACAGCGCGGCGGCCGCCGTCGAGCGGGCCCGCGGGCTGGTGGAGGGGGCCGACGTCCGGGCCTGGCGCCCGCTCGCCGCGGGGCTGGGCGAAACGATCGGCCAGGCCGGGTCGGCCCGCTGCGCGATCGAGACGGCCGTGCTCGACGCGCTGACCCGCCACCACCGCATGCCGCTGTACACCTTCTTCGGCGGCGCGGCGAGCAGCCTCGACACCGACATGACGATCACCACGGGCACGGCAGAGCAGGCCAGCACGGCGGCCCTCGAAATTTTGGCTCGCGGCATCAGCACAATCAAAGTCAAGATCGGCTCGGGCGACCCCCGGCTGGACCTGGAGCGGATCGTCGCCATTCACGCCGTGGCCCCGGACTCGCCGCTAATCCTCGACGGCAACGGCGGCATGAGCGCCGACGCGGCCCTGGAGCTGATGGGCGCGCTCCACGTGCAGCGCATCCGACCCGTACTGCTGGAGCAGCCCGTGCCCGGCGATGACTGGGCGGGCATGCGCCAGATCGCGCAGTGGGGCGGCGCCCCGCTCGCCGCCGACGAGTCGGCCAACGGCGCGGCCAGCGTACTGCGGATCGCCCAGGAGCGAGCGGCCCACGTGGTCAACATCAAGCTGATGAAGGCCGGGGTGGCCGAGGCCCTGGACATCGCCGCGATCGCGCGGGCCGCCGGGCTGGGCCTGATGATCGGCGGCATGGTCGAGTCCATCCTGGCCATGACCATGTCGGCCCACTTCGCGGCCGGCCAGGGCGGCTTTACGTTCGTCGACCTCGACACGCCCATGTTCATGGCCGAGAACCCCTTCGACGGCGGCTTCCGCCAGGAGGGCGCCCGGCTCGACCTCAGCCAGATCGCCGCGGGCCACGGCGTGACGCCGCGCTAACCCCGCCCTGTACCCTGTATACAGGAACGGAGGGCCCCGCTTGTACACTCATGCCGTAGCCTGCGAGGCGCGCGCCGCGCTATACTGAGGGCACCCGGACAACCGAACGCACCGATGCCCCCTGGCGCCGACGACGGCGCGCCGAGGGGGCGTCGTGTTTTGAGGGACGCGATGACGACGCGAATTCTGATCGCCGACGACGAGCCGCTGATCCGCATGAACCTGCGCGAGTCGCTCCACGAACAGGGCTACCTCGTGGTGGGCGAGGCCGGCGACGGCGAGAGCGCCCTGAACATGACCCGACAGCTCCGCCCCGACCTCGCGCTGCTCGACATCAAAATGCCGCACATGGACGGGCTCCAGGCCGCGAAGACGATCGCCGACGAGGGGCTGGCCCCGGTGCTGCTGCTCACCGCCTACAGCTCTCGCGAGCTGGTGGCCCAGGCCCGCGACGCCGGCGTGCTCGGCTACCTGATCAAGCCGGTGCGCGACGCCGAGCTGATGCCCTTAATCGAGGTGTCGCTGGCGCGCTGGGCGGAGCAAACGAGCCGCAAAAAGGAGCTCGGGCAGCTCCGCCACCGCGTCGAGTCGCGCAAGCAGATCGAGCGCGCCAAGGGCGTGCTCATGGACACTCAGGGCCTGAGCGAGGCCGAGGCCTTCCGCAAGATCCAGCAGCTCGCCATGAACAGCCGCAAGACCATGCACGAGGTGGCCCAGGCCATCCTGCTCGCCCAGCAGATCGCGTCGTAGCCGGTCTCCCCGCGGCGAGCACCACCGGCACGCTGGCGCCCGGCGCCGCGCCGGGCTGGGCTCAACCAGGCGCGCCACCCTGGTAGATGGCGCACCACACGCTCTTCGCGTCCCCACCCGGCGCAGCCGCTACGAGACTTCCTGCTCGCGCGGGCCGTCGAGGTCGGCGATCACGCCTTCCGCGACGGCGAGGGCGGCGCGGGGGCGGCCGATCTGGCGGGCCTGCTGGCCCATCTGGCGCAGGCGCTCCGGCTGGCTGAGCAGGTACAGCGCCGCCGGGGGCACCGTCTCCGGCATGCGCAGCTGGATGCCCGCGCCGGCGCCGGCCACGGCGTCGGCGTTCCACTCCTCCTGCCCCGGCACCGGGTCGATGATGATCATCGGCGTGCCGCGGGCCATCACCTCGCTCACCGTGAGCCCGCCCGACTTGCCGATCACCAGGTCGCTCGCGGCGATCAGGTCGTCGACATAGTCGATCATGCCGAGCACACGCAGGCCCATGTGCGGCCCGCCGCCGATGTCGGCCAGGGCCTCCTCCAGGCTCTCGTTGCGGCCGGCCACCACCACCAGCATCCCCGGTGTCTGCCCCTCCAGCAGCTGGTTCACCATCAGGCGCACCCGCTCGACGTCGAGGCCGCCGCCGAACAGGGCGATCACCGGCCGGTCGACCGGCAGATCGTGGCGCTGGCGGACCTCGGCGGTGTCCTTGTGCTCGGTCATCTCCAGGCGCACGGGGATGCCGGTCACGGCGATGTGGTCGCGCGGGACGCCGCGGTTGAGTAGGATGCGCTCGGTCAGGTCGCCGGGCACGAAGTAGCGGGTCACGCCGGGCACGAGCCAGGTGGCGTGGGCCATGAAGTCCGTGACCACGACGTAGAGCGGCTGCTCGAAGTCGCCGCGCTCCTTGTTGTGGGCGAGCACGTGGCCGGGGATGGGGTGCACGGAGATGACCGCCTCGGGCTTGAGGTCGCTGACGAGCTGCTCGAACTGGCTGAGAAAGGGCCGCTCGAGGGTGGTGAGCAGCTTGTTGCTGCTGAAGGCCTCCTCGACATCCTCGGCGTCGCTGCGGCTGTAGAGCAGGCGGTACAGCTGCTGGCCGCGCTCGGTGGTCTGCTTGAAATACTGGTTGAGGGCGACGCGCAGCACCGGGCTGGCGTAGTCCAGGATGTCGACCACGACGGTGTCGCGGCCGTGGCGGCGGAAGGCGGCGGAGAGGGCTTCGGCGGCGCTGATGTGGCCGCTGCCGAGCGATGCGTGGACGATCAGGATGCCAGGCATTGCGCTAACCTTTACGGGTGCTGCGAAGCGTCGCCTCAGAAACGCAATAAGTATGCCACGTATCGGGCCGCGGGCCGGCGGGGGCCACCGGCGCCAGGGGTGAAACTTCGGGCCCGGTGTGCTACAATACCACCGCGTCGCAGCCCGGGCACCCCGAGGAGCAGCCTATGGCCCACGCCCCCCCGGACCGTCCCTGCACCACCCGCCACGCGATTATCCTCGCCGCCGGCGAGTCCAGGCGCACCCGCCCCCTGACCAACCGGCGCCCCAAGCCGCTCATCCCGCTGCTCGGCCAGCCGCTGCTGGCCCACATTCTCGACGAGCTGGCTGGCCTGGTCACGCAGGCGACGCTGGTGGTCGGCTACATGGCCGAGGCGATCGAGGCCCACTTCGGCCCGAGCTACCGCGGCATCGACCTGCGCTACGTGCGCCAGCGCGAGGTGAACGGTACCGCCGGGGCGATGCTCGCCGCCGGCCCGGCCGACGGGCCGTTCTTCCTGCTCTACGGCGACAACCTGGTCGCCCGCGCCGACCTGCTCGGCGTGTGCGACGAGCCCTTCAAGCTGGCCGGGCTGCGCGTCGACGACCCGCGGGCCTTCGGCGTGCTCCAGATCGTGGGCGGCCAGGTGACGGGGATCTGGGAGAAGCCGCAGGACCCGCCGCCCGGGGCCCTGGCCAACCCGGGCATCTACCACTTCGGCCCCGAGGCCATGCCGCTCGCGGCCCAGATCCAGCCGTCGCCGCGCGGCGAGCTGGAGCTGACGGATCTGATCGGCATGCTCGCCGCCGAGCGCCACGTCGGCCACCATGTGTGCGCGGGCCACTGGGTGCCCGTCGGCACCCCCTGGGAGGCGCTGAGCGCCGCGCAGTTCCTGCTCGCGCGGCGGGCCGGCCTGCGGGCCCAGATCGACCCGGCCGCGCGGGTCGAGCCGGGCGCCGCCCTCGCAGGGGCGGTGAGCGTCGGGCCGGGGGCGGTGGTCGAGGCGGGGGCGCGGGTAGTCGGGCCGGCCGTGATCGGGGCGGGCTGCCAGGTCCGGTCGGGCGCCCTGATCGAGCGCTCGGCCCTTGAGCCGGGCGCCGTGGTGGGCGAGGGCGCCCGCCTGGCGGACTCAGTGCTCGGCGCGGGGGCCCGGCTCGGCGCGGGCGCCGCCGCCGCCAGCTCCTGGCTCGACGACGGCGCCCAGCTCGCCCCCGGCGCCGTTCTCCCCGCCCGCGAGCTTTCGGAGCTCCGGCCGAGCGCGGCCACCGCCGGCCTGCTCAGCCCGGCCGCCCTGCGCACCCGCGGCGCCGTGCTCGGCCAGGGCGCGCACTTCGCCGGGGCGGCCGAGCCGGGAAGCGTGATCGTGGAGTGAAGCCGCGCAGAAGCGGCCGGGCGAGGCCCGATCCGCAGCCGCCTGCGCCTAATAGGCCGCGCGCAGCAGCTCCAGCAGCTCCTCCTCGCTGGCGATGCGCGGGTTGTTGAAGATCGCGCCGTCGACCAGGGCGATCGCGGCCAGCTCCTCCAGGCCCTCCTCGGGCACGCCGACCTCGCTCAGGGCCGCGGGCAGGCCACAGTCAGCGGCGAGGGTGCTGACGGCGTTGATCCCATCGTCGATCACCTCGCGGTCGCTGCGGCCGCCGGCGTTCACGCCCATCGCGCGGGCGATCCGGACATAGCGCTCGGGGACGACGGCGCTGTTGAAGCGCATGCCGTGGGGCATGAAGATCGCGTTGAGCGTGCCGTGGTGCACGGCGTACTTGCCCCCGACGGCGTGCGACAGAGCGTGGATCACGCCGAAGTAGCTGTTCGCGCAGGCGATGCCGGCCATTGTGGAGGCGAGCAACATCTGGCCGCGGGCGTCCATGTCCGCGCCGTTGTGGACGGCGTCGCGCAGGTGGGTGGCGATCATATCGATCGCGTACATAGCCATGCTGTCGCTGAAAGGGTTGTTCTCGGTGGAGACAAACGTTTCGACGGCGTGGGAAAGGGCGTCCATGCCCGTGGCGGCCGTCAGGCGCGGGGGGAGGGTGCTGGTCAGCTCGGGGTCGAGCACGGCCAGGTCGGGCACGAGGAAGCGGCTGACAAAGCTCAGCTTCAAGTCCTGCTCCTCGTCGCGGACGACGGCGAAGGGGGTGACCTCGCTGCCAGTGCCGGCCGTGGTGGGGATGGCGACCATCGGCGCGAGCGGGGCCTCGACGACGTTGTAGCCCTGGTAGTCCAGCAGATCGCCGCCGTTGGTCAGCACGATCCGCGCGCCCTTAGCGGTGTCGATCGGGCTGCCGCCGCCGACCGCCACCAGGATGTCGGCGCCCACCTCGCGGGCCGCCGCCGCGGCCTCCATCACCACCCGCACCGAGGAGTTGGCAGGGACGTCGTCGTACACGCCGGCCAGCTCGACGCTGCCAAGGCCGGCCAGGATTGGGTCGAGCAGGCCGGCCGCCCCCACGCCCTTGTCGGTGATCACAAAGGCCCGGGCGCCGAGGCCGGCGAACACCTGGCCGAGCTCGCGCGACAGGCCGGCTTTGTACAGAACCCGCGCGCCCAGGCTATACTCGAAGAACTCCTGCATGGGAGACCGTCCTTCTTTGGCTCGATGCGTCATGCCATATCGTATTATACGCCCGGTGTGAAGGGGGACGGCGGCCGGTGCCGGGTGTGAGAACTGCGGCGACGGGAGACGTTTTATTGGCAGTTGAGCCTGGGCGCTGGGGAGCTACACTATGGAGCCGCTGACCGCTTCGCTGGAGCCGGACGCCCTGATCCAGGGGCGCTACCTGGTGCGGCGCACCGTCGGGCGCGGGGGCATGGGCGCGGTCTACGAGGCCATCGACCAGCGCCTCGGCCACACCGTAGCCCTGAAGCAGATGCTGGTGGGCGGCGACAGCGCCACGGCGGCCTTCGAGCGCGAGGCGCGCATCCTGGCCGGCCTGCGCCACCCCGGCCTCCCCCGCGTGACCGACTTTTTCGGCGACCCGCGCGGCCTGTTCCTGGTGATGGAGTTCATCCCCGGCGGCGACCTCGGCGCGCTGCTGACCGAGCGCGGCCGGCCATTCCCGGTGGAGGATGTGGTGCGCTGGGCCGACCAGATCCTCGACGTGCTGACCTTTCTCCACGGCCAGCAGCCGCCGATCCTCCACCGCGACATCAAGCCCCAGAACATCAAGCTGACTCCGGCCGGCGACGTCGTGCTGCTCGACTTCGGCCTGGCCAAGGGGCTCGGGCCGGCCCAGGCGACGAGCACGGCGAGCCTGTTCGGCTACACCCCGAACTACGCCCCGCTGGAGCAGGTTCAGGGCGCCGGCACCACCCCCGCCAGCGACCTGTACGCGCTGGCGGCGACGCTGCACCACCTGCTGGCCGGCGAGCCCCCGCCCGACGTGCTCCAGCGCGGCGCGGCGGTCGCGAGCAGCCAGCCCGACCCGCTGCGCCCGGTCCACGCGCTGAACCCGCTCGTCCCGCCCGCCCTCGGCCAGCTCATCCTCCACGGCCTCCAGCTCGACCAGGCCCGCCGCCCGGCGAGCGCCGCCGCCATGCGCGCCGCCCTGCGCCAGCTCCAGACTCGGCCCGTGGCCCCGCCGGACCCCGCCAGGCTCGGCACAACGGTGCCGGCCGCGCCGCCAAGGGCGCCCGAGGCGCCGACGCTCCCGCCCGCGCCCCCGGCCGCCCGGCGCGACGCGATGCCGCTGATCGCCGGCGGGCTGCTCGCGCTTGTGGTGCTGCTCGGCGCGGTGCTGGCGGTGGTGGTGAGCCGCAACAACGAGCGGGAGCGGCTCGCCGAGGCGTACGCCCAGACCGTGATCGCGCTGGCGGGCGCGTCGGCGCCGACAGCGGAGGTCGCCCCCGAGCCGCCGACGACGCCGCTGGCGGAGCAGGCCGGCCCCACGACGACGGCCGATCAGGAGCGAGCGCCGACCGTCGCTCAGGCGACCGTGGTGCTGTCCGGGGCACAGGCTCCCGCCTTTGGGCCACCCGGCCCACAGGCGCCGCGCGGGGCCCGAGCGAGCGACGAGTCCCCGCCGAGTGTGGACTCGGCCGGCAACCAGGTGACCTTCAACGCCGTCAACGCGATCGACGGCCGGGCCGACACCGCGTGGCGGGTCGAGGGCGCCGGGGTCGGCGAGTATATCGAGGTGCAGCTGGCCGGCCCGGTGCGGGTGCGGGAGGTGCAGATCATCCCCGGCTACGCCAAAGTCGACCCGGCCACCGGCACCGACCGCTTCCGGCAGAACCGGCGCGTGCTGCGGGCCAACATCGAGTTCGACGACGGCACGGTCTACCAGGCCACCTTCGAGCAGCGCCCCGAGCTCCAGGCCGTGCGGCTGCCGGAGCCCGTGGTGACGACGGTTGTCCGCGTGGTGGTCGTGGAAAGCAGCGAGCCGGCGCCGGCGCCGGAGGGCCGCGACTTCACGCCGATCAGCGAGATCGTGGTGATTGGCGAGCCCCGGCTCCCGTAGCGGCGGCCGCCTGGTCTGCTAGAATACCCGTATGGTTTCCCAGACACGCCCGCGCCGCGCCACGCTCGCGCCGCTCTGCTGCCTGCTGCTGTGCCTCCTCGCCGGCTGCGCCGGGGCCTCGCAAAGCGCGCGGCAGCCTTCCGCCGCGCCGAGCGCCACCGCCGCGCCGAGCCCCACTGCCGCGCCGAGCCCCACCGCCGCGCCGAGCCCCACCGCCGCACCCACGTCCGCTCCACCTAGCTCCACACCCGCCCCGCCGAGCCCCACCGCCGTGCCGCCCACCCGCACGCCGGAGGCGGTGATCGCGGCAGCGACGCTCACGCCGGAGCCCCGGCCGCCGGCGAGCCAGCCCGCGCCGCCGACGCCGGCCGCCCCGCAAGAGGCGCGGCGCTACGTCTTCCCCGTCCAGGGGGCGCGGGTCGAGTACGGGGCGAGCCACCACGACTACCCGGCCACCGACATCTTCTGCCCGGTGGGCAGCCTGTTCGTCGCGCCGACCGACGGCGTGGTCGACTTTGTCAGCTCGGCGGACGAATGGGACCCCGGCCGCGACGACCCGGCCCTGCGCGGCGGGCTTTCGGTCGCGATCGTCGGCGACGACGGGGTGCGCTACTACGGCTCGCACCTGTCGGCGGTGGCCGATGGGATCGTCGTGGGCGCGCGGGTGGCGGCCGGCCAGACCCTCGGGCTGACTGGGAAAAGCGGCAACGCGCGCACCACGCCGCCGCACTTACACTTCGGCATCTCGCGGCCCACCACCCCCGACGACTGGGCGGTGCGCCGCGGCGAGGTGCCCCCTTTCCCGTATCTCCGGGCGTGGGCCGCCGGCGAAAGCGTCACGCCGGAGCTGCCGTAGCGCAGTGGCGCCACTTGCGTCGCCTGGCACGCGCCGCCGCATGAATGGATGTATGCGTATCCTTATCCCCAGCGATGTGTTTCCGCCCGACGGCAAGGGCGGCGCGGCCTGGAGCACCCACGCCCTGGCCCGGGCCCTGCTGGCACGCGGCCATGATGTGACGGCGATCGTACCGCGCCTTGGCGGCCAAGGGATGGAGCGCGGGGAGGCGCTGGGCGTGCCAGCGGTGCGCGTCGGCTACAACGCCCCGCGCATCCCCTTCGTGCAAAACTACTTCCGGCACGAACGGTTGTGGGGCCCGCTCGCGCAGGCTATTGTCGCCGAGGCCCAGCACGGGCCGCGCCCCGACGTCATCCACGCCCAGCACGTGCAGGCCGTGCCCGCAGCGGTGCTGGCCGGCCGCGCCCTCGGCGTGCCGGTAGCCGCGACGGTGCGCGACCACTGGCCCTGGGACTATTTCGCCACCGGGCTCCACGGCGACCGGGTGCCCCACCCGCGCGCCAGCGCCGCCAGCCTCGCCACCGACCTCGCGGCCCGCCTCGGCCCCCTGCGCGGCGCGCTCGCCGCGCCGGCCATCCCCTACATGCTGGCCCACCTGCGCCGACGAGCCGGTTTTCTCGCCGCGGCCGACGCGGTGGTCGCCTGCAGCGGCTATATCGCCCGCAGGCTCCGCGGGGTCGTGCCTGCCGGGCGCCTCCACGTCATCCCGCACATGGTTGACATCGCCGCGAACAATGCGATCGCCGCCGCGCCGCCGGAGGCGCGCTGGTCCGGCGCGCTGCTGCTGTTCGCGGGGAAGCTGGAGCCGAACAAGGGCGCGGGGCTGCTGCCGGCGATCTTCCAGGAGCTGGCGCGGTTGGCCCCCCAGGCGCCGCCGTTCACCCTTGCCATCGCGGGGGACGGCGCGCTGCGCGGCCGGCTGGAGGGCGAGCTGCGGGCGCTCGGGGTGGCGGCCACATTTCTGGCCTGGGCCAGCCACGACGAGGTGCTGCGGCTGATGGCGCGCTGCGACCTGCTGCTGTTCCCGTCGGCATGGGGCGAGCCGCTGAGCCGGGTGCTACTGGAGGCGTCGGCCCTCGGGGCGCCGATCCTGGCCATGCCGACGGGCGGCACCCCCGACATCGTCCGCGACGGCGAGACCGGCGCCCTGGCCGCCACTCCGGGCGCCTTCGCCGCCCGCCTGGCCGCGCTCCTCGCCGACCCGGGGCAGCGGCGGCGCCTTGGCGCGAACGCCCGCGGGGCCGCGCGCGACCACTTCGCCGTCGACGCCCTCACCCCGCGCTACGAGGCGCTGTACCGCGCCCTGAGTGGGCCGGCGTAGCTAGAAGCCAAGAAAGCCGCGCACGGCGGAGGCGAAGGAGTCCGGCAGCAGGGCGGTGATCGGGCCGCTGAGGTAGAGGAACGGCTCGGCCAAGCGAGAGGCGGCGACCACCTCGGACCAGCCCTCGACGGGGAAGGCCACGAGCCAGACCAGGATGAGGGTGCCGACAAGCACGGCCTGGATCAGGCCGAGCAGGCCGCCGAACAGGTGGTCGAGCCAGCCGAGAAACAGCAGGCCGGCGAAGATCCGCAACACCGAAGCGATCAGGCTGGCGACGGCGCTCACCAGCGCCACCACGGCGATAAAGCCGATCGCGTCGGCCAGCGTCGGGTCGGCGACGAAGGAGCTGAGCCAGCCGGCCACCTCGGGGCCGTAGCGGCCGGCGGCGGCCACGCCCACGAGCAGCCCGACAAGGGCGAGCACCTGGCGGATCAGGCCCCAGTACACGCCGAGCGCCGTGAACAGGGCGGCGCCGATCAGCAGCACAAGGTCGAGTGTGTTCATAGCCTTTGAGATGGCGAACGACGAAGGCTCAGCCCTCGTCGTTCGTCGTAGCAGTGCGGCGACTATTGGGTAAACGAGGCGCGGACGGCGATTGGCGCCTGGCCGTAGGCGGAACTGGCGCAAAGGCGGGGCGCGCCGCTCTGAAAGCTACCGTGGCCGGCGCCGGTGTGCGCAACTCCGGCGAGGCCAGCTACCCCTGGCGCCGGCGCAGCTGGTAGCGGATCATGCCGGCCACGCTCATCTCGCCCCAGTTGCGGGCGACGGGGCCGATCGGAGCGTCCTCGGGGGCCGACAGCCAGCGGCGAGCCAGGGCCGGCACATCGGGCTCGCCATTGGCGAGGGCGGCGTCGACCAGGGATTGCAGCTCGTCGAGCCGCCCGGCGGCGTGGGCGAGCTGGTGCGCGACGTCGTCGTGGGGGCCATGGTGGGTCACGTAGAGCCGGGCGATATCGGCGGCCTGGAGCGCGGCGATGGTAGCGCGGTGGGCGGCCAGGTCGTAGGCGGGCACGGGCGTGACTGGGAAGGCCATGCCGTAGCGGTCCAGCGCGATCCCGCCGGCGTCGCCGATGAACAAGCCGCCGCTCTTACGGTCCCAGAACGAAATGTGGTCCGGCGAGTGGCCGGGGGTGGCGACGGCCTCCAGCACCACATCGCGGCCGAGGTCGAGCCGCAGGGTTTCGCTCGGGCGCAGGCGTTCGGCGGGGATGGGTTTGATGTCGCCGTGGAGCGGCCAGGCCTCCTCGCCGACAGCGCGGCGGACGCTGGGCATGAGGCGGCTCGGGTCGACGAGGTGCTGGGCGACGCTGGAATGGATGTAGACGGCGGCGCGGGGGAGAGCCTCGGCCAGGTAGCCGGCGCCGCCAGCGTGGTCCATGTGGATGTGGGTGCAGAGGATGTGCTCGACGGCCTCGGGGGGCACGCCCAGCCGCTCCAGGCCGGCCAGGGTGTGGGGAACCGTGAGCGAGGTGCCGGTCTCCACCAGGGCGACGGACTCGCCGCGGACGACGTAGGTCACCCCAACGCCGGGGAGGCCGAGCAGATTGTGGTCGACGGCGACGATGTGGTCGTCGACGGGGATGATCTCCACACAGACCTCCGGTGGCGCGCGGCGGCGCCCTACGACTCGCCGGGCTTGCCGCCGCGGCCGCGGCGCCGGCGACGGCGAACATCAGGGCTCGGGCGCGGGCCGGTGGGCGAGCCGCTCTGGATCTCCGGGTCCTGCTCCAGGGCCTCCGGCTCGTCCGGCGGCCCTGGGTCGACGAAGCGCAGCGGCGCCGCCGGCGGCTCAGCGCTCGCGGGGCGCGGCGTGGCGCGCTGATCTGCGTGCTGCTCCCCGCGTTGCTCCACCCGCTGCTCCCCGCGCTGGTCTGGCCGCAGGCCGGGGCGACGGGGGGTTGGCCGGCGCTGCTCCCCGCGCGGCTCACCGCGCTGGTCGGCCCGCTGCTCACCGCGCGGCTCACCGCGCTGGTCGGCCCGCGGCTCACCGCGCTGCTCACCACGTGGCTCACCACGCTGGTCGGCCCGCGGCTCACCGCGCTGCTCACCACGTGGCTCACCACGCTGGTCGGCCCGCGGCTCACCGCGCTGCTCACCGCGCTGGTCGGGGCGGCGCTCGGGGGGGCGGCGGTCACCCTGAGGGGGGTGGTCGGGGCGGCGGGGCTGGGCGGGGCGGGCCTGCTGCTCCGGGGGGCGGGGCGAGCGGGGGGCGTCGTCGTCCTCGAGCAGGGCCAGGTCGTCGGCGAGCTCGTACTGGTCGATCTCGTCGCGCAGCATGCGGCGCTCGCCGCGGTCGCGCTCGGGGCGGGGCGGGCGGGCGGCCGGGGAAACACCCTCGGCGGTGCGGGCGCGGGCGGTTGCGGCGACTTGGGCCGTGGCGATCTCGATGTTCGCGAGGTCGTACGTCTCGATCATGCCGCTGCTGGCGAGCTGGACGAGCAGCTGCTGCTTGAGCACGTGCTGGCCGATCACCTCGCCGGGGCCGTCGGGCGTCTGGACCCAGGTGCCCTTGCGGGGGAGCTCGCCGCGCATGGCCACGTACTGGTCGTGCTCGTAGGCGAGGCAGCAGAGCAGGCGGCCGCAGACGCCCGAGATCTTGGTCGGGTTGAGCGGCAGATCCTGGTCCTTGGCCATCTTGATGCTGACGCGGGCGTAGTCGGGGAGAAACGAGGCACAGCACAGGACGCGGCCGCAGGGGCCGATCCCGCCGAGCAGCTTGGCCTCGTCGCGGGGGCCGATCTGGCGCAGCTCGATCCGGCTCTTGAAGGTGCGGGCCAGGTCGCGCACGAGCAGGCGGAAGTCGACGCGCTTCTCGGCGGTGAAGTAGAAGGTGAGGCGCGAGCCGTCAAAGGAGTACTCGGCCTTGACCAGGCTCATGGGGAGGCTGTGCTCGCGGACCTTCTCGGCGCAGCGAGCGAGGACTTCGTCGTGGCGGCTTTGGAGCAGGCGCATACGCTCGACGTCGGCGGGCTCGGCGCGGCGGACGACCGGCTTGAGATCGCCGACGATCTCGTTCTCGGGCACCTCGCGCCGGTCGTGGGCGACGCGGGCGAGCTCGAGGCCGCGCACCGTCTCGACGATCACATGGTCGCCCGCGTGCAGCTCGACGTCGCGCGGGTCGAAGAAGTACACTTTGCCGCTATCCTTGAACCGGATGCCGATGACGGTGACAGGCATAGTTGGTGAACCAGACAGGCGCGCGGCGCGAGGCTAGCGCGGGCTAAGAACCTTGTGGGCGCGCACGCGCTGCTGCTTGCCCTTGAGCTGGAGCTCGCCCATCTCCTGGAGCTGAAAGCGGTCGGCGACGAGGCGGGCCGTGTCCTCGCCGATAAAGACACAGCCGGGCTCGGCGGCGCCTTCGAGGCGGGAGGCGGTGTTGACCGTATCGCCGATCGCGGTGTACTCCAGGCGGTGGCGGGTGCCGAAGAAGCCGGTGAAGGCGGCCCCGGTGTTCACCCCGATCCGGATGGAAAAGGCCTTGCCCGGGTCCATCTTGTTGACGAGGCGCTTCTGGGCGGCCTGCATCTCCAAGGCGGCGGAGACGGCGCGGGCGGCGTGGCCGTCGTCGACCGGCTCGTCGGGCAGGCGGGGCGCGCCGAACACGGCCATGATACCATCTCCGATGTATTTGTCCACCGTGCCCCCGTAGCGGAAGATCACGTCCGTCATCTCGTGCAGATACTCGTTCAGCAAGTCCTGCACTTCGCGGGGCGACATGCGCTCCGACAGCGTGGTGAAGCCCTTGACGTCGGCGAACAGCACCGACACCTGCTGCTCCTGGGGCTCCCACAGCTTGCCGTGCTGTTGGAGGTAGCGCGACAAGGCCTGGGCGACGTTGGGCGACAGAAAGCGCTCCAAATTCTGGCGCAGCTGGCCCTGCTGGCGCAGCTCCTCGGTGAGCCGGGCGCGCTCGATCGCGACGCCCGCGAAGTTGGCCACGGCCACGACCAGGTCGCGGTCGCGCTCGCTGAACTTATCGCGGCCGGGCGAGTCGAGCAGGATCAGGCCGATCGGGCGGCCCTGGGTGAGCAGGGGCGCGCAGATCGCCGAGCGGATGTTGGCGCTGATGATGCTGTCGGAGCCGGCGAAGTCGAGGCGGGCGTCGCGGGTGAGCACAGCCTCGCCGCCCTCGATCGCTTTCCGCACGAGCGAGCCGGGGATGGCCACCTCGCCGGTGCCGGCGGGCAGCACCACGCGCGGCACCAGCTCCTCGCCGCGGCGCAGCAGCAGAAAGCCGCGCTGGGCCGGCACCACCCGCATCACCTCCTCCATGACCTGGTCCAGCAGCTCGCGGTACTCGAGCACCTGGTTCAGCCGCATACCGATGCTATAGAAGGCCTGGAGGTCGGCCGGCTGGAGCTCGAGCTGGTGCTGCCTGACAGCCATGCCGTCGGAGGCGAGGGGGAAGTAGCGGTTGTCGTCGAGGACGACGCTCTGCGCCGCCCGCTCCTCGAACTGGAGCTCGAAGGGGCCGACACCGATCACGTCGCCGTCGCCAAGCTGCTCCTCCTTTATCCGGAGGCGGTTGACGGTGACGCCGTTGCGGCTGTTGAGGTCGACCAGCCAGGCCTGGCGGCCGCGCAGCTCGATCCGGGCGTGCTTGCGGGACACGATGGCGTGGTTGAGCACCACCTCGTTGTCGGTCTGCCGGCCGATGGTCAGGCCGCGGTCCGTGAGGGGGAAGGTGCGCTGCTCGCCGTTGACGCTGACGGAAACCCTGGCCATATCGGTGCTCCACTTTTTGCCGTGGCGGGGCCAGGGCAAAAAAGGGGTGCGGTGCGGTGTGGCGCACACCGGCGCCGCGCAGTAACGTTTGCAGGTAGAACGGGCGCGGCGCGGCCATTTGGCCCGCGCCCCCGGCCGTATGATAGCAGACGGCGGGGGGGCCTTCAAGGGGCGCGGGCCAACTACCGCGCGTCGTAGCGCGGTAAATCAGCCTTTCGGACGAGGGTGAAGCAGGGGGCGGAGCGGCGCGCGGGTTGGCGACCGCTCAGGCCGCGCCGACCTCGCCGTAGAGCAGCTCGGCGACCTCGGGGGAGACGGTGAGGGTGATGCCGGGGCGCTGCAGGGTGACGCCGTAGGCGGGCGAGATGTCGGCGACGTCGAAGCGGGCGCCGGGGACGAGGCTGTTGGTTTGAAGGTACTTGATCAGGTTACTGTCCTCCTCGGCCTCTTCGAGGATGCGCAGCACGGTGAAGGGCCGGCCGGCGACGGCGGCGTCGAGGCGGGTGCTGCCGGGGTAGGCGTCGGCGTTGCCGGGGATGGGGTTGCCGTGGGGGCAGGTGGCCGACTCGCCGACGAGGGCCGTGATTTGGGCCTCCATGGTGGGCGACAGGGCGTGTTCCAGGCGCACCGCCTCCTCGTGGATGAGGTGCCAGGGGAGCTGCATCACGTCGACGAGGAAGCGCTCGAGGATGCGGTGGCGGCGCACCATCTGCTCGGCGAGGGCGAAGCCCTCGGGGGTGAGCGTGATCTCGCCGCGGGCGTCGCGGTGGATGAGCTGCTTTTCTTCGAGCTGGCGGACGATATGGGTGACGGTTGGCGGCTGGACGCCCATCCAGCGGGCCAGGCGCGCGGCGATCACCGGCTCGTTGCGCGCCGCGAGGTAGTAGATCACCTCAAGGTACTCGCGCTCCTTGGCGGTTGGGCCTTCCTCGCCGCTGGTGTGGCGGCGACGGGGGTGGTTCAGCCTGGCACGGCTTGCATCGCTCACGGGCGGTCCTGTTCGCGCCGAACGGAGTGTTGCTCTGGAGGGCATTATAGCCGAGCCGCCGGGGCGCGGCAAGCCGGAGGGGCCCTGCAGGGGGGAAGTTTCTGGTATAATCGGGCGGCCGGCGGCGGGGCCGCCCGGCTCGATTCCGCCCCGGGAAGAAACGCATGGACCGCACCGAGACGCGCAGCGCCCAGCTCGGACTGGTGGGCGGCATCCGCCAGCAACAAAGCGATCTGATCACCGCGGTAGAGCCCGCCAACCCCTTCGCCCCCGAGGCACGCAAGGGGCGGCTGTATATCCTGGTGGAGGTCGACCCGGAGCTGCCCAAGGCCGCCCAGGCCTGCCAGCTCGCCGCGCGCACCATCCGCCGCGCCTTCTACGACGACAGCAGCTACAGCGTGACGTCGGGCCTGCGCACGGCCTTGCGCGCCGCCAACAAGGCGCTGTACGAGCAGAACGTCAGCCAGCCGGCCGGCCGGCGCGCCCAGGTCAGCTGCACCTGCGCCGTGCTCAAGGACGGCGACCTGTTCGTGGCCCAGGTGCAGCCGGCGCAATGCTATGTGCGCAGCGAGGGCCGCCTGCGGGCGCTCCCCGCCCACCCCTCCTGGGACCCGGCCCATGTGTCGGCGGCGCCCTTCGCCCACGCCGGCGCCCTCGGGGCCAGCCTGTTCATCGAGCCCGAGCTGTACCGCTGCGCCATGGGCGCCGGCGACGCCGCGATCATCTGCTCCAGCGGCTTCGCCCCCCTGCTCGGCCGCGCCGACGTCGAGCGCGTGCTTGGCCTCGACGACCCGGCCGCCGCCGCCGACGAGCTAGCCCGCCTGGCCGATGCGGCCGGCCTGGCCGACGCACACGCCCTGGCCCTCGTGTCCCGCCCGGCCCTCAGTGCCGCCGCCCAGCGCGCCCCCCTCAGCCCAACCGGGGTGGGCGAGCGCGGCCGGCTCGCCGCCCGCTCCTTTGGCGGCTGGCTCGGCGCGATCGGCGGCGAGGCCGCGGGGCTGTTCCGCGGCCGGCCCAGGGGCGGCGCGGGCCGCGAGCCAGCGGCAAACACGCCCGCCCGACCGGATCCGCTTCACACCATGCCCGAGGAGCCAACCCACTCGCCGGCCCCCGCGCCCCGCCCCGCGCCGATCGTGCTGGGCGAAAGCCTGAGCGAGCGGTACGAGCGCCAGCGGGAGGAGCAGGTCGAGCGGGCCGCCCGCCGCGCCGCCCAGGCCATGCCCCCCTCGACGTTCCTCGGCGAGGAGGACTATCCCCCCCCGCCGCCGCGCCGGATCGATCTCGGCGATGGCGTGGCCGCCCCCGCCAGCAGCCGGCCGTACCGCCCGCGCTACGAGCTGCGCCCCTTTGTCGACCTGACGTGGGGCGAGCGGCTGGCCCTGCCCTTCCGGCGCAGCGCCATCGCCGTGGAAGATTTCGTGCGCGCCCGGCGCACTCGCCGGCAGCCCCCGCCGCCCAAGCGGCCGATCCTGCGCGGGCAGGGTTTGTCCTACCGGCGCACCAGCCCGCCCTTCCCCTGGGCGCTGCTTGTGCTGCTCATCCTCGCCGTCGGCGGCCTGATCAGCTACGGCGTCTTCCTGTCCGGCCAGAACGACGTCAACCTGGCCGAGGAGTACTTCACGATCGCCGAGCAGCGCCTCGCCGACGTCGGCGAGGCACCCGACGAGCTTTCCGCGATCGAGCGGCTCGACATCGCCAGCGAGGCGATCGACGAGGTTCGGGCCAGCCCCGAGGTCACCCGCAGCAATGTCGTCCTGTGGACGCGCTACCTGGAGCTGCAGCGGGCCTACGAGCGCTCCCTCGCCGCCGTCCAGCGGCTGACGTTCTTCGACGACCCGGAGGTGCTTGCGGCCCACCCGGTGCCCACGGGGCAGTTCAGCAGTATCGTGGTACCGCCAGCCGTCTCCTCGATCACCGACACGGCCGTGCTCGAAGGGCTCAAGTCAATCTATGTGCTCGACGCCGACCAGCAGAACGCCCGGCTGTACCGCTTCCCCCGCGATGGCGGGGCGCCCGTGGCCCACCTCAGCCCCAACGAGACGGTCGGCAGCGCCGTGGTCGGCCCGCTCCGCGCGGCCCTCTGGCGCATCGACCAGGCCGTGGCCGTCGACGAGGCGGTGAGCGGGTTCGGCTACTACTTCCGCCAGGGCGACAGTTGGAACTACTCCAAGCTCGGGGCCAGCGAGATCTGGAACGTGCGCGACCGCCTCGACATCGAGGAGTACCTCGGCAACCTGTACGTGTGGGGGGCCGAGCCCAACGAGCTGCTGCGCTTCAACTCCGGCTTCTACGGCGACCCGCCCGACTACTGGTTCGACCGGGCTGCCCTGGCCAACATCGACCTGAGCACGGTGGTCGACATGGACGTGGACGGCCGGATCTACCTGCTCCGTGCCAACGGCACCGTGCTCGCCTTCAGCAAGGACTTCACCACCGGCACGATCGGCACCGAGGAGATCAAGCCTGACGGGATCACCCCCCCGATCAACGCCGTCACCCGCATGGCCGTCACCGGCACGCCCACGGACGGCTGGATCTTCCTGCTCGAACCGATCAACGAGCGGATCATCCAGCTCGACAAGGCCACCGGCAAGGTGATCCAGCAGATCAAGATCCGCCCCGACGGCGACCTGCGCCTGGAGTTCCTGCGCGATTTCACCGTCGACAGCAGCGGCCCCCGCCCGATCCTCTACCTCGTCAACGGCGGCCAGATCGTCCGCGCCGACCTCCCCGCCCCGCCGCGGGCCTTCCGCGACCCGCAGGCCACCCCCGACCCCACGAGCGCCCCATGACCCCCGAGCGACCCGCGCCCCGATGGCTCACCGGCGCGCCGCCCCCTGCCCGGCGCGCCGGCCTGCGGCTCTGCCTCCTGGCGCTGCTGTTCCTCCTGGCGGGCTGCGCCGCGCCGGCCGTCGAGGAGGAGGCCAGCCGCGGCGGGATCACCCCGCGCGACGTGGCCCAGAGCTTTATCGAGGATCTCAACCAGGCCCTGGCCGCCGACCTGTCGGACACCGCCGTGCGCAACCGCTGGGCCGAGCAGCTCGCCAGCCGCTTCGCCCCGAGCGAGCGCCGCGACCAGCGCGAGGTGATGCGGACGATGCTCGCCGGCTTCGCGAGCAGCGCCCGCGACCCGATCGTCGGCAGCAAGGTGACGATGGAGATCAGCTTTGAGCGGATCGAGTGGTCCAGCACCGGCCCCGACGAGGCCCTGGTCCGCCTGGTGGACGGGGCGGTGACGCTGCGCTGGCTCAGCGACAGCGGGGAGCTGCTGCGCGAGCGCACCGGCAACCTGATGGAGCTGCTCGGCGGCGGCCCGGGCCTGCCGGTGCTGCGCGTCGACGGCCAGTGGTTTTTGACTGAGGGCTGACCGGCGCGCTCACGCCCACTCCGGCATGTAGGCCGGGTCGCGCCGGGCCTTTTTGCCGAGCAGGGTCAGGGCGAGCCGGCGGTACTCGTCGCCCTCGACGCGCTGGATGTAGCCCTCCTCAACCAGCCGCTCCACGAGATCCTCGATCGCCGCCAGCGGGAGGTGGCGCAGAACGCCGTGTTCGGGGAAGCGCTCCCCGTCCACGGCGCTTTCCGCGCTGCCCTTGAGCGCTCTGGCCAGCCCGGTGCGCCCCATGGGGAAGGGGAGCCGCTCCAGGCCGTCGAGCAGGCGCTGGGCGTCGCTGCGCGGGTCGTCGTCGTCGCGGGCGGGGAGCGGCTGGGCGACTTTGCCGGCCCGGACGACGCCGACCACGGCGGCGTGGTGCGGGTCGCAGATGTCGCACGAGGTTTTGCAGCGGGCCAGGCGCTGGCCGAAGTGCTCGGCGATCGCGCTGTGGCGGCAGGCGATCGTGCGCGCATAGGCCGCCACCGCCTCGACCCGCTCCACCTGCCGGTCGCGGTAGTCGGCCAGCAGCCGGTCGATCCGCTCGGCCACATCGGGGGAGGCCGGCAGCTGCTCGATCAGCACCTCGCGCTGGCCGCCCCGGTAGCGCAGGAAGCCCGCATCGTGCCAGCCCAGCAGCCGCCCCTCCAGCGCGTCCGGCGCCAGCTCCAGCCGCTCCGCGAGCAGCAGCAGATCCACCTCCACCGCGACCCCCTGGCGCAGGCCCGCCAGCTCGGCGGCGCGGGCGGCCAGCTCGTCCGGGGCCTCCGCGCCGGCCAGAGTGAGCGTGGCCGTCTCGGGCACGTCGAAGTGGCGGCGCAGCAGGCCCACCCGCTCCAGCATGCTCAGCCCGACCCGCACGAGCGTGTCGTCGGCAGTCTGGAGAACGCGCAGGACTCGCTCCAGGTCGACGACGTCGAAGGTGCCGCGCATGAGGCGGCGCACGGCCCGAAACAGGTCGCGCAGGTGGTCGCGGGTGATCGCCTCCTCCTGGAGCCAGGTGGTCAGGCGGGCCTTGTCGCTGGCGGCGTACAGAAGCACGCAGTAGGCCGGCTGCCCGTCGCGCCCGGCCCGCCCCGCCTCCTGGTAGTAGGCCTCGACGGACTGGGGCAGGTTGTAGTGGACGATGCCGCGGATGTCGGCCTTGTCGATGCCCATGCCGAAGGCGACGGTGGCGACGAGCACGCGAACGGCGCCGCGCATGAAGCGGTCCTGCACGGCGGCCCGGTCGGGCACCTGGGCGTGGTAGTGCTCGGCGGCGATCCCGGCCCGGCGCAGGGCCTCGGCCAGCTCCTCGCAGGCGGCGCGGGCCCGGGCGTAGACGATGATCGGGCCGGCGATCTTGCGGCACACCTCGACGAGCGACTGGAGCTTCTGCTCGCGGTTGGTGGCCCGCAACACCTGGAAGAACAGGTTGGGCCGGAAGACCGAGGCGAGCACCGGCTCGCAGCGGCCGAGAGACTCGCGGATCTCGTGCTGCGTCTCGGTGGAGGCGGTCGCCGTCAGGGCGAGCAGCGGCGGGCGGCCGAGCTCGTCGAGGGCGCGGCCGATGAACAGGTAGTCGGGGCGGAAGCTGAGGCCCCACATGCTCACGCAGTGGGCCTCGTCGACCACGAAGAGCGACACGCCGCAGCGCTTGAGCGCGTGGAGAAAGGCCCGCTGGCGCAGCCGCTCCGGGGCGACGTACACCAGCTTGTACTGGCCGTTGGCCACGCCGCGCAGCCGCGCCGCCAGCTCGCTCGGGGGCAGGGTGGAGTTGATCAGCGTGGCCCGGCCGCGCACCTCCTCGGGCAGGCCGTCGATCTGATCCTTCATGAGGGCAATCAGGGGGCTGATCACCACCGTGGCGCTGGGCAGCATGAGCGCCGGCAGCTGGTAGGTGAGCGACTTGCCGGCGCCGGTGGGCATGACGGCGAGGGTGGGCAGGCCGGCGAGCACATTGTGGATGACGCGGGCCTGGTTGGGCCGGAAGTCGGCCAGGCCGAACTGCTCGCGCAGGATCTGGTACGCCTCCTCGGGCAGGAGTGCCGCCGGGGACGCGACGGGCGCGGGCGCGGGGGATGTGGCGGGCGTGGCCGGCGCGAACAGCGGGCCGGAGTCGTCGTCGCCGGCGGGGGCGAGGCGCAGGCCGAGCAGCTCGGCGAGCTGGGCGCGCTCGGCGGCCTCGTGGCTGGCGAGCTGGGCCCGCAGGGCCGTGGCCGCGGTGGCGTCGCCGGCCTGCTCGGCAGCGCGCAGGAGGATCTGGAGGTCGGCGACGGTGGGGGCGAAGTCGGGCCGGAGCATGAGGGCGTCGATCTGGCCGCGGGCGGCCTCCGGGTCGCCCTGGGCCAGGGCCAGGTCGGCCAGGCGGCGCACGGCGGCGAGCGAGCTTGGGTCGCGGGCGCCGGCCTCCATATATGCGTCGGCGGCCTCGTCGGCCCGGCCGCGGGCGCGCATTGCGTCGCCGCGCAGGAGCCAGGCGGCGAGGGCCTGCTCCTCGTCGTCGGCCATCGCGTCGAGGGCGCCGTCGAGCTCGGCGAAGCGGCCGGCGGCGATCAGGGCGCGCAGCCGCAGCTGGCGGCGGGTGTCGGTGGGGCGGCGCTCCGCATCCAGGGCGTCGAGGATAGCCAGGGCCTCCGCGCCGCGCCCGAGGTCGACGAGCACGCGGGCCCGGCCCTCGCGCAGGGCGACGGCCTGGGGCTGCGCCTCCAGCCACGCGTCGAGGTAGCGCAGCAGCACCGCGCTGTGGCCCCAGCGGTTGAGGTAGCCGACCAAACGGCGGCGCCCCTCCCCGGCGATCAGGGCGAGGGCGGCGGGGGGCAGATCGAGCAGGGGGTTCACGTCGACGACCATGCCGGGCATGATACCACGGGCCCTGTTTGCCCGCGTGGGGAGGATGTGCTACAGTTGTCGGCGCGCCGTGGCCGCCCCGGGCGTAGTGGTGTCGCGCCTACCCCCCGAGCTTCTATGTTCGACACTGTGCTGATCGCTAACCGCGGCGAGATCGCGATCCGGGTGATGCGCGCGTGCCGCGAGCTCGGCCTGCGCTCCATCGCGGTGTACAGCGAGGCCGACCGCGACGCGCCCCACGTGGCCTACGCCGACGCGGCCTTCCTGCTCGGGCCGGCCCCATCGGCCGAGAGCTACCTCAACATCCCGCGGATCGTCGAGGTGGCGCGCCAGTCGGGCGCCGGCGCCGTCCACCCCGGCTACGGCTTTCTGGCCGAGAACGCCGAGTTCGCCCGGGCCGTGGAGGCCGCCGGCCTGGTCTTCGTCGGCCCGCCCGCCGAGGCGATGGAGCGTATGGGCGGCAAGACGGCCGCCCGCCGCGAGGCCACAGCGGCCGGGGTGCCGGTGGTGCCGGGGGCCCTGGAGCCGATCGAGGAGCTGGACGAGGTGCGCCGGCTCGGGGCCGAGTTCGGCTACCCGATCGCGATCAAGGCCGTGGGCGGCGGCGGCGGGCGCGGTCTGCGCGTCGTGCGCGACCCGGCCGAGATCGCTGACGCCTTCGCCTCCGCCCGCCGCGAGGCCGAAGTCGCCTTCAAGAACGGCGCCCTCTACGTCGAGAAGTACCTCGACCACCCGCGCCACATCGAGATCCAGATCCTCGCCGACGCCCACGGCAACGCCGTCCACCTCGGCGAGCGGGATTGCTCGGTCCAGCGCCGCCACCAGAAGCTGATCGAGGAGGCGCCCTCCCCGGCCCTTTCGCCCGAACTGCGGGCCGAAATGGGCGCCGCGGCGGTGCGCCTGGCCCAGTCGGTGGGCTATGTGAGCGCCGGCACGCTCGAGTTCCTGTTCCAGGACGGCCAGTACTACTTCCTTGAGATGAACACGCGCATCCAGGTCGAGCACACCGTCACCGAGCAGGTCTACGGCGTCGACCTGGTGAAGGCCCAACTGCGCGTCGCCCGCAGCGAGCCGCTGTGGCTGCGCCAGGCGGACCTCGTGCCGCGCGGCCACGCGATCGAGTGCCGGATCAATGCTGAGGACGCCGCCCACGGCTTCCGCCCGGCCCTCGGCACCGTTGGCGCCTACCGCGAGCCCGCCGGCCCCGGCGTGCGCGTCGACAGCGGGGTGCGCGCCGACTACACCATCCCCCCCTTCTACGACTCGCTGCTCGCCAAGCTCGTGACCTACGGCGACAGCCGCGACGAGGCGATCGCGCGTATGCTGCGCGCCCTGGCCGAGTACGAGGTCGGCGGCCTGACGACGACCATCCCGTTCCACCGCGCCGCGCTGGACCACCCCGTGTTCCGCGCCGGCGAGCTGAGCGTGAACTTTATCGCCCAGCACCCGGAGCTCATCGAGCGGGCCGCCGCCCTCGCCCCCGCCCCCGTCGCCTCCGCCGAGGCGGCCGAGCCGCCCGCCCCACCGCGCAATTTCACCGTCGAGGTGAACGGGCGCCGCTTCGGCGTGGCGGTGTTCGGGGCCGGCCCGGCGCCCGCGGCCGCCACGGAGCCCCAGCCCGGCGCGGCGAACGGCCGCCGCCCGGCGAAGAAGGCCGCCATGGCGGCCCAGGTCGACGGCGTGATCAGCCCCATCCAGGGGCGCGTCGCGGCGGTGCGCGCCGAGGCGGGCCAGCAGGTCGAGGCCGGCCAGGTGCTGTTCGTGATCGAGGCGATGAAGATGGAGAACGAGATCACGGCCCCCCACGCCGGTATGATCGCCGAGGTGCACGCCCAGGTCGGCGGGACAGTCGAGGCCGGCGCGGTGCTGGCGACCTTCAGCAAGCTGTAGGCGGCCGGCTGCCCCGATGACGACCGAGACGATCACCCTGCGCCGGGCGACCCTCGCCGACGTCGACCAGCTGGGGGCGCTCGTCGCCCAGCTGTACCGGGCCGAGCTGCCCGGCGTGCTGCGCGGCCCACCTGCGGAGCAGCTGCGCCTGTTCCGCCACATCGTCGGCCACGAGCTGGCCGCCGGCGAGCGCGGCCGCTACCTGGCCGTCGCGCCCTCGGGCCAGATCCTCGGCACCGGCAGCATCCGCCTCGCGGATGGCGGTGGCGCGCCGCCGGCCCCGCTGGTCTCGGCCGCGATCAGCGCCCTCGGCCTGCCCGGCGCCGCGCGCTTCCTGTTCGCCGGCGCCCGCGTCGCCCTGCTCGCCGACCCGCCGCCCCGCCCCGCCGAGGGCTTTATCTACAGCGTCGTCGTCGACGAGCGCTTCCGCGGCCAGGGCGTCGGCGCCCAGCTCATGGGCGGCCTCGAGGGGGCCGCCCGGCAGGCCGGCGCCCGCACCGCCGCCCTGCGCGTGATCGTCGGCAACCACGGCGCGCGCCGGCTCTATGAGCGGCTCGGCTACCGCGTCGTCGGGCGCAGCCCGCGCTGGGCCGACCGGATTGGCATCCCCACCGAGCTGATGCGCAAGGAGCTGGCGTGAGGCTGGGCCGGCGGTTCAGCGCAGAGGGAGAGGATTGTAGCCCGTCCAGTACCTCGCGCACCGCTCGCGGGTGGGGCCGCCCGCCTTTGGCCGGTAGTCGACGCTCCGCGCGCCCTTCGCGCCGTTGCAGGCCCGGCACAACGGCTGGGTGTTGGCCATATCGTCGCTGCCGCCGGCCTCTAGCCAGATGATGTGGCCGCGCGTCAGCTCCACCTCCGGCTCGCGCCGGCCGCAGCGAAGGCAGGTATAATCGACAAGGCTTTCAGTGCCTGCCACTCTGCGGTTGTTCTTACGACCCGCTCGCTGGCGAATGTTGAAGCAGATTTTGCAAAGACTCTGTAAGCCATCACCAGATGGGTTTCCCCGAGCAATACGAGGGGAATATTGCTGGCAGGCTTCCACAGTTTACAGCGAGGGCACACCTTGCCAGCAATGCCACCCTGGTATACGATTGCCATAGCTCGCGTCCCTTGAAAACATTGGTTCCAAACGGATGCGTGCAACATACACGGTTTTGCAACCTTGTCATGCACTGAGGAGTTTATATGCCGAAGGACGTAGTCACGACGCGGGCGAAGGACTATAACCAGTGGTACCTCGACATCGTCCGCGAGGCCGACATGGCCGAGGCAGCCGAGGTGGTGCGCGGCTGTATCGTCTTTAAGGCAACTGGTTGGGCAATTTGGGAGCTTATGCAGCGACAACTCGATGATCGAATTAAAGAAACCGGCCATTCCAATGTCCAGTTTCCGCTGCTCATTCCCAAAAGCTTTATTATGAAGGAGGCCGAGCATGTTGCTGGCTTCGCCCCTGAGGTTGCCGAAGTGACCAGAGCGGGCGGCGAGGATCTGACCGAGCCCTATGTCATCCGACCGACGAGCGAAACTATCATTGGGCACTTCTATAGCAAGTGGATCCGCTCCTACCGCGACCTCCCCTTGCTTTATAACCAGTGGTGCAACGTCATGCGCTGGGAGCTACGCACCCGCCCATTCCTGCGAACTTCCGAATTTATATGGCAGGAGGGCCATACAGCGCATGCCACGGAAGCTGATGCTGAAGCGGAAACACTGAAAATCCTGTATGAGGTTTACGCCGACTTCGCCGAGCAGGTGATGGCCGTCCCGGTGATCCGCGGCTTGAAGACGGAGAAGGAGAAGTTCCCCGGCGCCCTGCGCTCCTACTGCATCGAGGCGATGATGCAGGACGGCCGCGCGCTCCAGGCCGGCACCTCCCACAACCTCGGCCAGAACTTCGCCAAGGCCTTCGACATCACCTTCACCGACCAGAACAACACCGTCCAGCACTGCTGGACGACGAGCTGGGGCGTGAGCACCCGCCTGATCGGGGCCTTGATCATGACCCACTCGGACGACGAGGGCCTGGTGCTGCCGCCGCGCCTCGCCCCGACTCAGGTGGTGGTGGTGCCGATCTACAAGACGCCCGAGGAGCGGGCGAAGGTGATGGGCGCGGTCGAGCAGGTGACGGCCGGCTGGAAGGGCCGGCTGCGCTTCAAGGTCGACGACCGCGACAACCTCAGCCCCGGCTTCAAGTACAACGAGTGGGAGCTCAAGGGCGTCCCGGTCCGGATCGAGGTCGGCCCGAAGGACGTCGAGAAGAACAGCGTCGCGCTCGCCCGCCGCGACATCCCCGGCCGCGAGGGCAAAAGCTTCGTCCCCCAGGAGGGTCTGACGGAGCGCATCCTCGGCCTGCTAGAGGAGATCCAGGCCGGCCTGTTCCAGCGCGCCCTCAAGTTCCGCGAGGAGCATACCGCCGATGTGGCCAGCTACGACGAGCTGAAGCAGCAGATCGAGCGCGGCTTCGCCCGCGCCTTCTGGGCCGGCAGTACCGAGGACGAGAAGCGCATCCAGGAGGAGACGCGGGCCACCATCCGCTGCATCCCCCTCGACCAGCCCGGCACCGCCGGCACCTGTGTCTACACCGGCAAGGAGACCAGCCAGCAGGTGATCTTCGCCCGCGCCTACTGAGGCGAGGCGGCCACCGGCTGGCCCCTGCGCCTGACGGCCTGGGCAAGCGAAAAGCCGGCCATGGAGGCGCCCGAATCGGGCGTCTCCATGCGTTTATTGACAAGTTATCCCGATCTGTGCATAGCCTGTGGAAAACCGACTCAGGCGACGGTCGGCGCGCGCCCGAGCATGGCCGCGTAGACCGCGACGTGGCGCCGGGCCACGGCGGCCTGGGTGAACTCGGCGAGGACTCGGGCGCGCCCACGGCGGGCCAGATCGGCGCATTGCTCGGGGCTGGCGGCGAGGCGCGCGATCCGGTCGCGCAGGGCCGCGACGTCGCCCTCGGGGAAGGTCAGGCCCGCGTCGCCGATCACGTTGGGGATCTCGCCGGAGCTTGAGCCGATCACCGGCACACCGCAGCTCATCGCCTCAATCAGCACCCGCCCGAACTGCTCCTTCCAGCTCGCGGTGGTGCGTGAGGGCAGCGCGAGGGCGTCGAGCTCGCGCAGGGAGGCGGGCACCTCGGTGCTGCCGACGGCCGGGCGGATCTCCAGCCGCGGCCCGAGGCCGCGCTCGGCGGCGCGGCGCTCGATCGCCGGGCGCTGGGCGCCGTCGCCCACCAGGCGCAGCCGCACCTCAGGCAGGCCGGCCACCGCGTCGACGAGGTCGAGCACCCCCTTCTCCGGCACCAGCCGGCCGAGGTAGCCCACCGTGAAGGGCGGGGGGCGCGGGCTCGACGGGGGCTCGGCGGGCCCGAACAGCTCCGGGTCGACGCCGAACTGGGGGATGACGCTGACCGGGCCGGCGTAGCCGTGGCGGCGGATGATCGCCGCGGCCTCATGGTTACCCGCGATGGCGTGGGCGGCGTGGCGGTAGCTGTAGCGTTCGAACAGGTTGAAGGGCGGCGGGTAGGCCCGGTCGATGTTGGCCCAGTTGTAGAAACAGCAGCGGGCCCCGAGCGCCACCCCCGCGCGCATCGCCAGGAAGGTGGCGAGGTTAAACGCTTCCTCGTCGATGTGGAACACCTCGGGGCGCAGGCGGCGCAGGGCCCGGCCGAGGGCGGGGTAGAAGTGGGTGTGGTGGCGCCCGTTGAGCGCGATCGGCAGGGCCTCCAAGCGGTAGCCCGCCGTGAAGCGGCGCTCCAGGCGCTGCTCGCCCACCCGCGGCTCGCGCCAGCTCGGTGGCACCAGGGCGGTCAGCTCCACGCCGAGGCGGGCGATCTCCTCCAGCTTGCGCTGGTAAGCGCCGGCGACCAGGGCCTTCGACAGGATGACGACGCGCATAAGCACCCGCAGCGGCTACGCGCCGGCCGTGGCCGGGAACGGGTGGAGAAAGCGCTGGATCTCGACCCGGTAGCCGTCGGGGTCGCGGGCGAAGAAGTGGTAGATCTGGTAGCGGGCGTTCTGGCGCGGCGGGCCGTCGGTGGCCACGCCCTGGGCGGTGAGCCGGGTGTGCCAGCCGTCCACGTCGTCGGCGACAAAGGTGATGATCAGCCGGTCGTCGGCGACCAGGGGCCCCTCGCTCTGGACAAGGCCGATAAAGGCGCCGCCGGCCACCCAGTAGATCTTGATCCCGCCCTGGTCGAGGGCGAGGGGGAACAGCAGCACCGTCTCGTAGAAGGCCACGCTAGCCCCCAGGTCGGCCACGGGCACAAAGGTGATCTGGGCGTCGAACGCGGTCTTAATCGTGTCAAGGTCGCTCATGGTACTCCTCCCGTTGCGGCTGGGGCCACGGCGGCGGCCCCGGCGAGGCCGGTGCGCGGGCCGAGCCCGGCGAGCTCCACGCGGAGCTCGGGGTCGAGGCAGCGGGCGGCGGCGACGGCCCGCACGGGCGCGAGCAACAGCTCGCCCGCCCCGGCCACGCCCCCGCCGATCACCACCCGGTCGGGGTTGATGATGTTCGCGGCGTTGGCCACGCCGATGCCGAGCCAGCCCATCGCCCGCTCCCAGGCCGCCCGCGCCCCCGGCTCGCCCCGCGCCACGGCCTCGGCCACCGCGCGGGCGTCAGCCATCCCCGCCGAGCGGGCGATAGCGGGGCCGGCGGCCAGGGCCTCCAGGCAGCCGCGCCGGCCGCAGGAGCACGGGGGCCCGCCCGGGTCGAGGCACTGGTGGCCGAGCTCGCCGGCGAGGGCCCTGGCGCCGCGGAATAGCCGCCCGCCGGCCACCACCCCGCCGCCGATCCCGGTGCTGACTGTCAGGTAGAGCAGCAGGGCCGCGCCCCTGCCCGCCCCATACCGCGCCTCGCCGAGGGCCGCCGCGTCCGCGTCGTTGGCGACGGCGCAGGGGAGGCCGAGGTCGCGCTCGACCCAGTCGGCCAGCGGGGCGCCGTCCCAACCCGGCACGTGCATCGAGCGGCGCACGGTGCGGCTGTCGGCGGCCACAGGCCCGCCGAAGCTCACCCCGCAGGCGAGCGGGCGATCGGCCGCGCCGCCGAGCAGGTCGCGGGCGAGGGCCAGCATGGCGGCGTAGCCGGCGGCGGCGTCCGGCGGGGAAGTGGCGCGCCCCTCGGCCAGCACCGTCCCCTCCGCGTCCACCAGGCCCGCCGCAAGCTTCGTGCCGCCGAAATCGAGCGCGAGCGTGAGCATCGGGCGATGGCCCCCTACCCGTTCTTGCGCAGGAACTCGTCCATGAAGGCCGCCAGCGCCAAACACGCCTCCTCGGGCAGGGCGTTGTAGAGCGAGGCACGGACGCCGCCGATTGAGCGGTGGCCGGCCAGGCCGACCATGCCGGCGGCCTGGGCCTCGGCGACGAACTGCCGCTCCAGGGCCTCGTCGGGCAGGCGGAAGGTGACGTTCATCTGCGAGCGGGCGGCGGGCTCGGCGTGGCCGCGGAAAAAGCCGCCGCTGCGGTCGATCGCGGCGTAGACGTGGGCCGCCTTGCGCGCGTTGCGCTCGGCCATCGCCGCCAGGCCGCCCTGCTCCGTGATCCAGCCCAGGCACAGGTCGAGCAGGTAGACGGCGAAGACCGGCGGGGTGTTGTAGAGCGAGCTGTTCTTGGCGAAGGTGCCGTAGCGCAGCACCGCCGGGATGTCGGCGCGGCCCCGCTCGATCAGGCTGTGCCGGATCAGCACCGCGGTGACGCCCGCCGGGCCGATGTTCTTCTGCGCCCCGGCGTAGATCAGCGCGAAGCGGCTCGCGTCGAACGGGCGCGACATGATATCGCTGCTCATATCCGCCACCAGCGGCGCGTCGCCAAGCTCGGGCAGCTCCGGCCACTGCACGCCCTGGATCGTCTCGTTGCTGGTCAGGTGGACGTAGGCGGGGCGCTCGGAAAGCCGGATCTCGCCGGGGGCGGGAACCCCGCGGAACCCGCCCGACGCGCCGCTGGCCGCCACGTGCGCCTGGCCGACTGTCCTGGCCTCCTCGACGGCCTTCTCGCCCCAGACCCCGGTCACGATATAGTCCGCCGTGGCCCCGGCGGGCAGAAAGTTGAGCGGGACGAGGGCGAACTGGCCGCTGGCGCCGCCCTGCATAAACAGCACCCGGTAGTCGTCCCCCAGGCCGAGCAGCGCCTTGAAGCGAGCCTCCGCCGAGGCGTTGATCGCCTCGTACTCCTTCGAGCGGTGGCTCATCTCCAGGATCGACATCCCGCGCCCCTGGTAGTCGAGCAGCTCAGCCTGCGCCCGCTCCAGCACGGGCCGGGGGAGCACGGCGGGGCCGGCGTTGAAGTTGTGTACCATTCCATCCTCCAGGGCCGATCAAGCACAAGTGACGAGCGGCGCGGCGTAGCGGCGCGCCCCGCCAGTATACTCGAAGTGCCGGCCCGCCCCACTCGCCGCCCGTCACGGGAGCCCGGGGAGGTACAGCCGCGCCCGGACCTCCAGGCCCGGCGCGGTGAACGGCCCGAACTCCGGCTCCGTGGCCCCGCCGACGCCGACGAGCCAGTAGCTGTAGGTCACGAAGGGGTTGACCCTGTTGTCATAGAACTCGTAGGTCGCCCCGGCACGCCGGCCTCCGCGCGCGGCGACGGGCGCGCCGGTCAGGCGCTCGGCCGAGGCCCGCGTGCCGTCAGTCGAGCGGAACAGGTGGAAGCCTGCGAGCTCCTGCTCGAAGCGGGTCAGCCAGACCAGGCGCACCACGGTCGGCGGCTGGCGTTCCGCGTCGAACGAGCGCAGCTCCAGCGGCGTCAGCCCGGTGACGCTTTCCTGGTCGTCCTCGGCCTCCAGGTCGTTGTTCGGGGCGCTATCGGCGTCCGGCTGATCCGCCCGGCTAACCTGGGCCACGTTGGTCAGCGGCGCGTCGCCCGTGCGCGTGGCCAGGATCGTCAGCGTCGCCCTGCCGTTCGGCGCAAGGCGGCCGACCCCCCACACGCCCCGCGCCGGGTCGTAGCGGCCCTGGCTCGGCGCCGCGCTCACGAACGCGGCCCCGGCCGGGAGCCGGTCCAGCACCTCCACGCCGCTGGCCGTCAGCGGGCCGCCGTTGGCCACCTCGATCACATAGGCCACGCCGTTCTCCAGGCCCTCCACCGATAGCGCCTGCTGCCTCAAGGCGAGGTCGACCAGGGCGTCCTGCGGGGGTATGCGGAAGGCGGTGGCGCTGGCCTGGTCGTCTTCGCGGGGGTTGTCGTTGCCGGGGGCGCTGTCGGGGTCGCCCTGGTCGGCGGCCGTCACCTCCACGGCGGCCACGTATGGGCCCGGCCCGCCGACGCGGACGCGCAAGGCGAGCGTCGCGGTTTCCCCAGCCGCGAGCTCCCCCACCGTCCACGCCCCGGCGGCGAGGTCGTAGCTCCCGCGGCTCGGCTCGCCGGCGAGGCGCGCCACCTCCGCCGTCAGCCGGTCGGCCAGGGCCACGCCGGTGGCCGGGCTGTGGCCGTCGTTGCGCACGCCGATCCGGAACGTCACCTCGCCGCTCGTGGGGGCCACCGGCGGGTCGGCCGCGACGCTCACCGACAGGTCAGCCAGCTCGGGCGCGACGGTTGCGCTGGCCTGGTCGTCTTCGGCCTCGACGCCGTTGTTCGGCGTGCTGTCGGGGTCGAACTGGTCAGCCTTGATCACCTGCGCGGCGCTGGTGTACGGCCCCACCCCGGCCACGCGGGCCCGGAGCTGGAGCTGGGCCGTCGCGCCGGCCTCCAGGCCGCCCACGCGCCAGCGCCGGTCGGCCGGGTTGTAGCTGCCCTGGCCGGCGGAGTGGCTCACATATGCGAGCCCGGCCGGAAGGGCGGCGGCCACCTGAACGGCGGTCGCCCTGGCCGGGCCCTTGTTCTCCACGACGAGCGTGAAGGTCACCTGCCCATTGACGGGCGGGGCGGCCTCGCTCGCTGACTGGCGCAGCTCCAGGTCGGCCCGCGCGGCCCCGATCGCGACCGCGGCCTGGTCGTCCTCGTCGGCGTCGCCGTTGTCCGGCGTGCTGTCCGGGTCAGGCTGGGCGACGGCGACGATCTCGGCGTCCGCGGCGACGGCGCCGCCGCTGTAGTCCGCGGCGAGCTGAAGCGTGGCGAACCCGCCGGCGGGGATGGCGCCGACCGCCCAGCGGCCCGTCGCGGCGTCGTAGGCGCCCTGGCTCGGGGTTGCGCTGACGAACGCCAGGCCGAGGGGCAGCCGGTCGCGCACCACCACGCCGCCTGCCAGGCTCGGGCCCTCGTTGGTGGCGCGCAGGGTGAAGACGACCCGGCCGCCGACCTCGGGCTGCGGGTCGTCCACGCCGTGGCTGAGCGCCAGGTCGGCCAGCAGGCCGCGGACGGAAACGGCCGCCTGGTCGTCCTCGGTCGGGTCGTCGTTGCCGGGGCGGCTGTCCAGGTCCGCCTGGTCGGCCGCGCTGACCTGGGCGACGCTGGTGAACGGCCCGGCGTCGAGTAGGGTCGCCGCGAGGGCCAGGGTCGCCGTCTCGCCGGCGCCGAGCCCGCCGAGCGACCACTCGCCGCTGACCGGGTCGTAGTCGCCCTGGCTGGCCGTGGCGCTGACGAAGGCGAGGCCGGGCGGCAGTTGGTCGCTCACGCGCACCCCGGTCGCGGCGGCGGGGCCGCGGTTGGTCAGCGCGAGGGTGAAGACGGCGTTGGCGCCGACGTTGCGGGCGGGGGCGGCGGCCGTCTTGGTCAGCTCCAGGTCGGCGAGCGCGACGGGCAGGGCCACGCTGGCCTGGTCGTCCTCGTCGGGCACGCCGTTGTTCGGCCGGCTGTCGGGGTCGGGCAGGCTGGCGGAGGCGACCTGCGAGCTCGCCACGGCCGGGGTGCCGTCCCAGCGCGCGCGCACGACGAGCCGCGCCACCTCGCCGGGCGTCAGCGCGCCGATCTCCCAGGCCGCGCTCGTCGCGGAGTAGACCCCCTTGCTCAGCGAGGCCCCGACAAAGGTCAGGCCGGGAGGCAGGCGATCGGCCACGGTGGCGTCGGCCCGCGCGGGGCCGCGGTTGCGCAGCTCGACGAGCAGGTCGACCAGGCCGCCGGCGACCACCTGGTCGGGTGGGGACAGGATGGCCCTGGTCAGCTCGAGGTCGGCGACGGCGAGGACGGGGGTGACGCTGCGGGCCGTGTTGTTCTCCTCCGCCCGGTCGTCGGCGTCGGGGGGCGGGCGGACGGCCGCGAGGTTTTCGAGGCTCCCGGCGACCGACTGGCTGAGGACGCCGACGATGGTGTATGTGGCGCTCGCGCCGGGGCCAAGCGAAACCGCCGTGTCGATGCGGTTGCCCGACCCGCCTCCGCGGGCGCAGCCGCCCGCGCCGTTGACGGCGCACGTCCAGGTCACGCCGAGAACGGCGGCGGGCACGCTGTCGACGACGCGGGCACCGGCGACGGGGTCGGGGCCGTTGTTGGCGACCACCAGCGTATAGGTGACGGGGGCGCCGGGGCGCAGCGGGTTCGGCGCGCTGCTGAGCGCGGCCGACAGGTCCGCGCTGGCCGGGCCGTCTTGACCGAGGGCCTGGCCTGGGAGGGCGGCGGCGAGCAGGGCGAGCACGGCCAGGCACGTGACCAGCGACGAGAAACGAGCGGCGGGGCGGAGCCTTCGTACCAGCGCGGCGCTCGGCGACATAAACCCTCGCTGCGTATCGGCTGCGGCGGAACGCGCGCCTATTGTAACCGCAACCGTCAGGCCCGGCGCCCTTGGGCGAGCAGTTCGTACAGCATGACCCCGGTGGCGACGGCGAGGTTGAGCGAGTCGCTGCGGCCGCGCATGGGGATGCTGACGAGCGCGTCACAGAGCGTTTGAAGCTCAGGGGCAAGACCTTCGCGCTCGCTGCCCATCAGCAGGACGAGCGGCTGGGGGTGGGCGGCGGCCTGGTAATCGAGGGGGGCCTTGTCGGAGGTGCCGAGCACGAAGGCGCCCGCCGCGCGCTTCCACGCCGCCAGCTCGTCCGGGTCGGCGCGCACGAGGCGCTGGCTGAAAACAGCGCCCATGCTCGCGCGGAGGGCCGCGGGGTCGTACGGGTCGGTGCTCGGCCCGACCAGGATGACGCCGCAGGCGCCCACGGCGTCGGCGGTGCGCAGGATGGTGCCGAGGTTGCCGGGATCGGCCACCCGGTCGAGGGCAACCCAGCCGGGCGAGGTGTCGAGCCGCACGTCGGCCAGGGGCTCCCAGCGCTGACGCACGACCGCGCCGATGCCCTGGGGCCCGTCCTTCTGCGAAAGCCCCGCGAAGACGTCGGCGCTGACCTCAAGCACGGGCACGCCGGCGGCGGCCTGGCCGGTGACGAGCTCGCGCCCGAAGCCGCTCGCCAGGAGCTCGGGGGCGACCACCAGCCGCTCGATCGGCGCGCCAAGCTGCGCCGCCTCGGCCACCAGCCGGATCCCCTCCACAAAGAAGCTGCCCGTCGCCTCGCGCTCCTTGCGCTGGCGCAGCGCCCGGATCGCCTTCGCCGTCGGGTTCGCGGGGCTCGTGATCATGGCAGTGCACCATCCACGTGGGGCGCCGGCTCGCGGGCCTACTCCGGCAGCAGCTTCCCCGGGTTGAGCAGGCCCGCCGGGTCGAAGCGGCGCTTGATCGCGCGCTGGGCGGCGAGCTCGGCGGGGCCAAGCGCCTGGGCCATGAAGGGCCGCTTGAGGGTGCCGATGCCGTGCTCGCCGGAGAGCGTGCCCCCGAGATCGAGGGCCAAGCGAAAAACATCGGCGGCGCAGGGCCAGAGCCGCGCCACCTCGGCGGGGTCGCGGGCGTCGAAGAGGATGTTCGGGTGGAGGTTGCCGTCGCCGGCGTGCCCAAAGACGACGATCGGCAGGCCGTGGGCCGCCCCGACCTGCTTGATCCGGCGGACGCACTCCGCGATCCGCGACACCGGCACGCTGATATCCTCGCCGAGCCGGTTGGGCCGCACCCGGGCCAGCGCGATCGAGACGGCGCGGCGGGCCTTCCACAGGCCGGCCTCATCGGCGGCGCTGCGCGCCGTCTCCACCCGGCGCGCCCCGCCGGCCCTGGCCAGGTCGCCCAGGCGCTCGGAGTCGGCGGCCACCTCTTCGGGCTCCCCGTCGGCGAGCATCAGCAGCATCGCCCCCGCGTCGCGGGGTAGGCCGAGCCCGAGGTATGCCTCGACGGCGGCGATGCACGAGTCGTCCATCAGCTCCAGGCCGGCGGGGATGAGGCCGGCGGCCATGATCCGCTCCACCGTGGCGCAGGCGTCGTCCAGGCGGTCGAACAGGGCCATCGTGGTGCGCCGGGCGGCCGGCTGCGGGATGAGCCGCAGGGTCGCCTCGGTGATCACGGCCAGCGTGCCCTCCGAGCCGACGAGCAGCTGGGCCAGTGCGTTCGTCGGGCCCTGGCCGGCCAGGCCGTCGCCCCAGCGCACCACGCTGCCGTCGGCCAGCACCGCGGTCAGGTCGAGCACATAGTCGGCGGTGACGCCGTACTTGAGGCAGCGCGGCCCGCCGGCGTTGCAGGCGATGTTGCCGCCGATCGTGCTGGCGATCTGGCTGCTCGGGTCGGGCGGGTAGAACAGCCCCCCGGCCTCGGCCGCCCGCTGCAGCTCGGCCGTGATAGCGCCGGCGCCGACCCGTGCGACCATCTGCCCCCGGTCGACGGCGATCCCGTCCAGGCGGTTGAGCCCGAGCACCAGCGCGCCGGGCGTTGGCGTGGCCCCGCCGGCCAGGCCGCTGCCCGCGCCGCGCGTGACGACGGGGAAGCCCCGGGCCGCCGCCAGCCCCACCAGAGCCGCCACCTCGGCGGTGCTCCCCGGCAGGGCCACAGCCAGCGGCGCGCCGTCCGGCCGCGCGATCGAGGCGTCGGTCTCATAGGTCGCCACATCGGCCGGCCGGGTCAGCACGTGGGCCGGCCCGACGATCGCCCGCAGCTCGTCGAGCAGCGCGGGAGAGAGGGAGGGGAGGACTGTGCTGCCAGAAAAATGGGCAACTCCTCCAGCCAGAGCAGCGCCGAGCGCGGCCTCCAGCCCCCCTTGTCCCCCTGTCGCCTTGTCCCCCTCCCCCAGCTCCGTGCTCACCGCCCCGCCCGCCTCCAGCGCCGCGGCGCGCAGCACCGCGAGGGCCTGGGCGGCCTCGGCGGCGGCGCGGGGCGTGAGGGGGGCGCCGGCAGGGGCGCGGGGGCGCAGGTGGACGGCGCCGACGCCAGCGTCTCCCCAAAGGTCGAGCGCGAAGCCGTAGCGGCGGGCGAGGCCCTGGGCGCGCTCGATAAAGCCGGGCAGGGCCGCGCGGGGCAGGGTCAGGTCGAGGCGCGGGCCGGCGGCGCGGTGGGCCTCGGCGAACGCCTCCCAGCGCCGCCAGGCCGACTCCGCGGCCGGCTCGGCGCGGGCGCCCGCCGCGCGGGCCTGCTCCAGCAGGGAGTCGAGCTGGCGCTCCACCACCGCGGGCGCGCCCTCGACCTCGGCGAGGAGCAGGCCCAACCCGCCCTCCGCGGCCAGGGCCAAAGCGCTGAGCTGCAGCCCACGGGCGAGCAGGGCGGCGGCGAGCCGGCACGCGTCGGCGAGCGAGGGGCAGGCGAGCAGGGCGGCGGCGCGGGCGGCGGGCAGCGGGCGCAGGCTGAAAACAAACTCGCGCGCCAGGCCCAGCTCCACCCCGCCGCCGGCCAGGGCCCGGTTCAGCCCGTAGCCCGTCGAGCGCTTCAGCGTCGGCCCGCCCAGCCGCAGCCCATCCCCGACGACGGCCGCGCGCAGGTAGCGGCCGACGGGGCCGTGGCGCAGCCGGCGCCGGCCGCCGGCGTTATCGCGCACCAGCTCCGCGAGGGTGTGGCCCGGGGCGAGCGGGAAGATCGGCAGGCAAAGCCTGGAGGGCGCCAGCGCCGCGTTGAGCTGCTCCGCCGTGGCCTCGGCGGGCGCCGTGGCGAGCAGGGCGCCCGGCTGGATATCGAAGGCCACAGTCGCGGTGGGTGTCATCAGGACCCTCGCAAGAGACGAATGCCACAGCCCAGGGCAGGGGCGGGCTGTTGCGGGCGCCCCTCGCGAGCATGACGGGGCGGCCAACACGCTTTCCTGGCCTCCGCGGGCGGCGCTCGCGGCGGCCCCTCATTATACCCAAAAGCAAACGGGGAGGGCGGCGCCCTCCCCGCCCCCGCCTCGCGCCGCCCTCACAGGTCGCGGTGGCTGTCGCTCCCTCCGGCCTCGGGCTCGCCGAGGGCCGGGTCGACCATCGGGCGGCCGCCGGCGAGGGGCTCGCCCACCGCGCGGTCCTCCAGGCGCGGCCCGGAGGGCGGCGGCGAGGACTCGAGCTCCTCGCGGGTGAGCAGGTCGGCGCTTTCCGCGATGATCGCGTCCTTGCCGACCGAGCGCACATCGGCGCTGCGCAGCACCGGGTGCCCGCCGAACATGCCCCGCCTGATCTCGTAGCCGAGCAGCAGGCCCGAGCGGTCGAAGAAGATATCGTCGACGTTGCCGATCTGCTCGCCGCTGGCGCTGATCACCGGCTTGCCGGTGATCGTCTCGGCCCGCTCGCGCAGGGCACGCACCTCGGCGTCCTCGTCCAGGAGCGGGAAGCTTTGCGTCCCGTTCACCACGATAAACTCGCCCGCCCCGACGACATCGTTCCAGCGCAGCACGCGGTCCTTGCGGCCCCAGCCGCCGTCGCCGATCACCAGGGCTATGATGCGGCGCATGTCGCCGTCGAGCACCACATCACGCACAGTGGCGCACTGGTTGCCGCTGTGCTGGTCGATCACGCGCTTGCCAAAGAGCTGGTTGATCTTCTGCATCTTGCCGCCTTTCGTACTTGTCGCTTACGCCCCGGGTGGCAACCGGCGTGCCGGGAAAGCGCCCCGGCGGCGCCCCAGCGGGCGGCGCGCTACGCGTTCCAGTCGAGCGGGGCGTTGAGCATGGTGGTGTGGAGCAGGAGGCGGGCGCCCTCGAACTCGAAGGCGCAGCGCACCTGCTGCAGGCCGAGGTCGGCCAGGGCGGCCCGAACACCCTCCTGGTGCTCCTCGTGGCAGTACAGCATGAGAAAGCCGCCGCCGCCGGCGCCCGTGATCTTGCCGCCGCCCGCGCCCTGCTCGCGGGCCGCCGCGTAGGCCGCGTCGATAAAGGGGGTGCTGACCCCGCTGGCGAGGGACTTCTTGTGGCGCCAGCTTTCGTCGAGCAGGGCCCCGAAGTCGTCGAGCTGGCCCGCTTCGAGGGCCGCCTTGATCTGCCAGCCCAGGGCCTTGATCTGGTGCAGGGCCTCGACGGTGCGGCCCCCGCTGCGCTCGCTGTTGTCGCGCTGCTCCTGGAGGATGGTGCGGGCCTGGCGCGTGGCGCCCGTGTAGAACAGCATGAGCCGCCGCTCGAGCTTGCGCACGGTCGAGCCGCTGATCCGCAGCGGGCAGATTGTCACCCCGTCCGGGCCGAACTCAAAGCAGTTCAGCCCGCCGAACGCCGCCGCGTACTGGTCCTGCTTGCCCACCGGCGCGCCGAGCCGCTCGGTCTCGATCCGGTAGGCGGCCTCGGCGATCGCCTGCTTGCTCATGCCCTCGTTCGCCAGGGCGCTGCACACAACGCAGAGCATGGCGGCGGCGGCCCCCGACGAGCCAAGCCCAGTCCCGGGCGGCACCTCCGAGGCGATAAAGATGTTCACCGGGAGGCGCAGGCCGAACTGCTCGTACACCGCCTTGGCGAGCCGCATCTCGCCGGCGTCGGCGGGCGCGGCGGCGCCCTCGGCCGTCGGCATGGTGAGCACCGAGCTGCGGTAGTCGGCCGAGATCGCCTGGAAGGTCGTGTCGAAGTTCTTGGTGACGATGCCGTAGATGTACTTGTTGATCGTGGCGCTCACAACCATCCCGCCGTGGCGCATGTAGTACGCCGCCAGGTCGGTGCCGCCGCCGCCGAAGCCAAGCCGTACGGGCGCGCGTGCGATCAGCACTGCTCGCTCCTTCCCTTGCGCTGTATATTGAACGAGTTCTATACACGGGCAGCAATATGCGTGCCCGCGCCGCGCTCGCCCAGGGCGGGCGGCACTTGGTGTATCATGGCCCTATGCAAACGCGCGCCGCTCGCTCCGTGGGCCTGCTCGTGCTGGCCATGATCTGCCTGCTCGGGCTGGCCGCCTTTCTCTACCCCTTTTTCCTGAGCGGGCGGCTCCCCGGCGGCGGCGACAACGCCCACGCCGCCGCGGCCCCGCTGCTCTTCGCCGTGCTCGGCCCCGCGCTCCTCGGTCTGCTGGTCGCCGAGCTGAGCGGCGGCCGGCTCAGCGCCCGCTCGGTGGCCGTGCTCGGCGTGCTCACCGGCGTGGTGGCCGTCCTGCGGCTGCCGGCCGGCCCCGGCGACGCGCCGACCTTTTTCTTCCTGATCATCCTGGCCGGCTACGTCTACGGCCCGCGCTTCGGCTTTCTGCTCGGCGCCCTCGGCCTGTTCGTCTCGGCCCTGCTCACGGGGGGCGTGGGCCCCTGGATGCCATTTCAGATGTTCGTCAGCGGCTGGATGGGGCTCGGCGCCGGGCTCGTCGCCCCCCTCGCCCGCCGGCTCCGCCCCGGCTCCTGGCCCGAACTGCTCCTGCTGGCCGCCTACGGCTATGCCTCCGGCCTGTTCTTCGGCGCCCTCATGAACGTCTGGTTCTGGCCCTTCGGCCCGCCCGGCGCCCTCAGCTGGTCGCCCGGCATGGGGCTCGCCGAAACGCTGCGGCGCTACGCCGCCTTCTACCTGCTCACCTCGTTCGCCTGGGACTCCCTGCGCGCTATCGGCAACGCCGCCCTCCTCCTCGCCCTCGGCCGCCCCGTGCTCAAAGAGCTGCGGCGGTTCCGGGCCCGCTTCGAGTTCGAAGTTGGGGGGCGGTGACCGCAGCGGCGCGCCAGGCTGGAGTGGTCCCACAAAGACGCCGTGCGGCTCCGATCGGTGCAAGAACTTCATCGGGACGACGTGGTGTGCGAGTCAGCGTAAACCTGCTGCGCCTCTAGGGTACAATACTGCCATGGCTGACTTTATCACGATCGAGCGGGCCGGGGCCGTGGCGACGCTGTCGCTGAACCGGCCGGAGCTGCACAACGCCTTTAACGCCGAGCTGATCGCGGCGCTCCACGCCGCGTGCGATGAGCTGCGGCGGGACGCGGCCCTGCGGGTGCTGCTGCTGCGGGGGAACGGGCCGTCGTTCTGCGCCGGCGCCGACATGCGCTGGATGCGGGCCAGCCTGGACTACAGCCACGCCGAGAACCTGGCCGACGCCGCGCGCCTCGACGCCATGCTGGAAGCCCTGGACAATTTGCCGCTGGCGGTGGTGGGGCTGGCCCACGGCGCGGCCCTCGGCGGGGGGGTGGGGCTGCTGTGCTGCTGCGACATGGTGATCGCCGCCGAGGGGGCCAGCTTCGGCTTCACCGAGGCCCGGCTCGGCCTGCTGCCCGCGGTGATCGGGCGGTTCGTGGTGCGCCGGATCGGGCCGGGCCACGCCCGGGCCTTGTTCGTCGCGGCCCGCCGCTTCGGCGCCCCGCGGGCCCTCCAGATCGGCCTGGTCCATGAGGTGGTCCCCGAGGCCGAGCTCGCCGCCGCCGGCGAGCGCGCCGCCGCCGAGCTGCTGCGCTGCGGCCCCCAGGCCGTCGCCGCCTCCAAGGCCCTGGTGCGCGCCCTCGCCGAGCTCCCCGACGCCGAGGCCCGCCGCTACGCCGTCGAGGCGATCGCCGCCGCCCGCACCGGCCCCGAGGGCCAGGAGGGGCTGCGGGCCTTTCTCGAAAAGCGCGCGCCCGGCTGGAGCATCTAGCGGGCAGCGCGCGTCGCGTGGGGACGCGGGGCGACGGGGAGCAGCGCCCCCGTCCCCTCGTCCCCTCGTCCCCTACTTCCCGCCGTGGATCGCGGTGAGCACGTTCTGCCAGGCAGCCTCGACCTGGGCCCGGGTGTGGGCCTGGGTCTGGCCGTTGTCGATCACAACGGTGGCATGGCGCAGGCGGCTTTCCTGGGGGGGCTGGGCGGCGACGCGCTGGCAGGCCTCGGCCTCGCTCATGCCGCGCGTCGTCATCAGGCGCTCCACCTGCTGCTCCGGCGGGCATGTCACCACCCAGACCTGGTCGGCCTCGGCGGCCCAGCCGGCCTCGATCAGCTTGATCGCGTCGATCACCGCCACCGGCCGCTCGATCGGGCGCAGCCGAGTGCCGTAGCCGCCGGCCTCGCCCACCCCCTCCAGAAAGGACCGGATCTCCTGGTGCACCGCGGGGTGGACGATCTGCTCCAGCCGGCGCAGCGCGGCCTGGTCGCTGAAGACGAGGGCGCCGAGCTTGCGCCGGTCGATGATCCCGCCGGGGCCGACCAGGATCTGCGGCCCGAAGGCCGTGATGATCTGCTGGTAGGTCGGCGTGCCGGGCTGCTGGACGCGATGGGTCACCCGGTCGGCGTCGACCGTCCGCGCGCCGAGGGCCGCGAGCATCGCCAGGACGGTGCTCTTGCCGCAGGCGATCCCGCCAGTCAGGCCGATCAAGAAGGGCTTGGCCACGGCTCACTCCATCTCGACATACTCGACCTTGACGAGCGAATCCTCATCCACCCCGGCCAGGCCGAGCAGCTCGCCGATCAGCTCGGCCCGCAGGTCGGCGTCGCGGCGGCTCCATGTGCGCGACTTGATCTCGAGGTAGGGGCCGGCGTCGCTCGGGCCGGCCAGGGTGTCGAAGTTGACCGCGAAGTCGTGCTCTTTGTACAGGATGCGCCAGCGCCGGCGCTGCTTCTCGCGCTCGATCACCCCATCGGGCTGGAAGTACTCGCGGTAGAAGCGCACCGTGTGGTCGGCCGGCGCGGTGTAGCGGGCCCGCGACAGCAGGATGGCGTGGGGGTAGTCGCCGCGGCGGCCCTCGCCGATCAGAGTGATCGTGTACTTCGGCTCCGGCCGGGCGCCGGGATCGACCCGGTGGTCCTCGCGGATGCGGATGCGCTCGCGGTTGCGGAACAGGAAGTAGGTGTCGTACTGCTTGCGCTCGCTGGCCTTGGTGATGTGCACCCCCGGCGCGCTGAGCAGCCGGCCGAGCGCGCCCGCCCCCGCGGGGCCGAGCCGCGCCTTGACCTGGATCTCGAAGATCTCTGTCTGCTGGCCGCCGCCCAGGGCCACGATCTTCGCCATCAGGTTGCGCTCGCGCCCGGCCAGGAACTCGTTGATCTTGGCCGCGATCGCCTGCGAGCGGGCCAGGATGTCGGCCTCGTCCAGGGAAAGCAGGGCCCGCCCGCGCACCAGCGGGCGCCCGTCGACCAGCACGTCGCGCACGTCGGCCGAGCGGGCGCTGTAGGCCAGGTGGGCGTAGATCGCGTCGGGGCTGTAGGTGTAGCGCGGCGCGCTGTGGAGGTGGCCCAGCTCGACCACAACCACGTCGGCGCGCTTGCCGGCCTCCAGCGAGCCCACCAGGTGGTCGAGGTGGACGGCGCGGGCGCCCGAGATCGTGGCCAGGGCGAAGGCCTCCTTCGCAGGCACCGCCGTCGGGTCGCCGCTCACGCCCTTCGGCAGCAGCGCGGCGAGCTGGATCTCGCCGAACATGTCTTGGTCGTCGTTGGAGGCCGGGCCGTCGGTGCCAAGCCCGACGCGCACGCCGGACTCGATCAGCTTGCGGTAGGGCGCCACCCCGCTGGCCAGCTTGAGGTTGCTGGTCGGGCAGGGCACGACGCCGGCCTTGGCCTCGCGCAGGAGCCGCAGGTCGTCGTCGGTGGCGTGGACGCAGTGGGCGGCAATGCAGGGCACGTCGAAGGCGCCCACCCGCTTGGCGTAGCGGATCGGCGTGACCTCGCGCTCCCTGATGCTGTCCTCGACCTCACGGGCCGTCTCCGACAGGTGGGTGACCAGGGGGACGCCGTACTCGGCGCAGATCGCCGAGGCCTCCTGGTAGATCTGGTCGGTGCAGGTGTAGGGCGCGTGGGGGGCGATCGTCGGCACCACCCGCTCGTGGCCGCGCCACTCGGCGATAAAGCGGCGGGCCCGCTCCAGCCCCTCGTCGAACGAGCCGGCGTCGGGGGTGGGGAGGCGCATCACCGTCTGGCCGCAGATCGCGCGTATGCCGGCCTCGTCGGCGGCGCGGGCCACCTGCTCCTCGAAGTAGTACATGTCGACAAAGGTGGTGGTGCCGCCGCGCAGCATCTCCGCGCAGGAGAGCAGCGTGCCGACGTAGCAGAACTCGGCGTCGACGAACTGGCTTTCTACCGGGAACATATAGCCGAACAGCCAAACGTCGAGCTGCTGGTCGGCGACCATGCCGCGCAGCAGGCTCATCGGCACGTGGGCGTGGCCGTTGATCAGTCCGGGGATGATCGCGCAGCCCGCACAGTCGATCGTTTCGGCGGCGGGGTAGCGCGCGCCGATCTCGGCGGCCGGCCCGACGGCCACGATCTCGCGCCCGCGCACGGCCACGGCCCCGTCGGCGATCACCGTCCCTGCGGCGTCCATCGTCACCACCGTGCCGCCGGAAAGCAGCAGGTCGACCTGTTCGCGCATCGTCTCCTCCCTGGTGTTGCGACGGCTGTATTGTACCAGAGGGTCCGCCCGCCCTGTGGTATCATTTGGGCACACGTGAAGCGACAGGAGCCCGAGATGCCCGCGATCGCCAACCTCGTCCGGCCGGAGATCGCCGAGCTGGAGCCCTACGCCCCGATTCTGCCGCTCGATGTGCTGGCCGAGCGGCTTGGCATCCCGGTCGAGCGGCTGGTCAAGCTCGACGCGAACGAGAACCCCTACGGCCCCTCGCCGCGGGCCCTGGCGGCCCTGGCCGACGAGGCCCACTACCATATCTACCCCGACCCCGGGCAGACAAAGCTGCGCGCCGGCCTGAGCGCCTACTGCGGTCAGCCGGCCGAGCGCATCCTGTGCGGGGCCGGCGCCGACGAGCTGATCGACCTGATTCTGCGGCTCTGCATCGCCCCCGGCGACGCGGTGATCGACTGCCCGCCCACCTTCGGCATGTACAGCTTCGACACCGGCGTCTGCGGCGGGCGCGTTGTCGCCGTCCCGCGCCGGGCCGACTTTTCGCTCGACGTCGAGGGGATTGAGCGGGCCGCCGCCGCGAGCGGGGCGAAGATCCTGTTTCTCACCTCGCCGAACAACCCCACCGGCAACCTCGCGCCGCCCGAGCAGGTCGAGCGGCTGCTGCGCCTGCCCCTGCTCGTGGTGGTCGACGAGGCCTACGTCGAGTTCCTGGCCGACCGGGCGGCCAGCTTCAGCCCCTGGGTCGGCCGCCACGAGAACCTGGCGGTGCTGCGCACCTTCAGCAAGTGGGCCGGCCTGGCCGGCCTGCGCGTCGGCTACGGCCTGCTGCCGGAGTGGCTGGCCGAGCAGCTGTGGAAGATCAAGCAGCCCTACAACATCAACCAGGCGGCCCAGGTGGCCGCCCTCGCCTCGCTCGACGACCTGCCCCACATGCGCGAGATGATCGCCCGGCTGGTGGCCGAGCGCAACCGGCTCCACGAGCTGCTGCGTGGCTTCCCCGCCCTCGAACCCCTGCCCAGCGCGGCCAACTTCGTCCTGTGCCGGGTGCGCGCCGGCTCGGCCCGCGAGCTCAAGCTGGCCCTTGAGCGGCAGGGCGTGCTCGTGCGCCACTACAGCACGCCGCTCCTCCGCGACTACATCCGGGTCAGCGTGGGCACCCCCGCCCAGACCGACCGCCTGATCGAGGCGCTGCGCGCCGCCCTATAAGGAGCCCCACCATGGCCGAGGATCTGGCCGCCCTGCTCGCGTTCGCCCGCGAGATCGCCGTCAACGCCGGCAGAATCACGCTGCGCTACTTCAGCCACGACATCCCTGTCGAGCTCAAGCCCGACGAGTCGCCGGTGACGGCGGCCGACCGCGAGGCCGAGGAGTACCTGCGCGCGGCCATCCTCGGCCAGTACCCCGACCACGCCGTGCTCGGCGAGGAGGCCGGCCTGAGCGGCCCCGACGACGCCGAGTACCGCTGGGTGCTCGACCCGATCGACGGCACGCGCAGCTTTATCCGCGGCGTCCCGCTCTACGGCGTGCTCGTCGGCCTGCTCCACCGCGGCGTCCCCGTGGTCGGCGTGATCCACCTCCCCGTGCTCAACGAGACGGTCAGCGCCGCGCAGGGCCTCGGCTGCACCTGGAACGGCCAGCCCTGCCGCGTTTCCTCGCGCGCCACCATGCGCGAGGGCCTACTGGTGGCCTCGATCGGCCGCAGCGGCGACGCGGGTGGCAAGGCCGCCGCGTTTGACCGCGTCGTCGCCCGGGCCGGCACCTTCCGTACCTGGGGCGACTGCTACGGGTATGTGCTGGTTGCCACCGGCCGGGCCGAGGCGGCGATCGACCCGGACATGAACCTGTGGGACGCGGCGCCGCTCCTGCCCATCCTTCAGGAGGCCGGCGGGGCCTACACCGACTGGAAGGGCAACCCGACGGTCGAGGGCGGCGAGGGGATCGGCAGCAACGGCCACGTGCTGCCCGAGCTGCTCGCCCTGATCAACCAGTAGATGGACGCCGACGACTACCAGCGCGAGGCCATGCGCACCGCCTCGCCCGACCAGGCGTTTCGGGAACGGCTGCTCGTGGCCGCCCTCGGCCTCGCCGGCGAGTCGGGCGAGTTCGTGGACGCGATCAAGAAATGGGCCTTTCACGCCCACCCGCTCGACGCCGACGAGCTGCGCAAGGAGCTCGGCGACGTGCTCTGGTACGTCGCCCTGGCCTGCGATGCCCTCGACCTGAGGCTCGGCGACGTGATGGCTGCCAACATCGAGAAGCTGCGCCGGCGCTACCCCGAGGGCTTCAGCGGCGAGCGCAGCCTGCACCGCGAGGAGTGATGGAGCCGCGCAGCGCATCGATCAGCCGCACCACCGGCGAAACCGCGATCGAGCTTTCGCTCAGCCTCGACGGCGCCGGCCGGGCCGAGGTCGTCACCGGGGTCGGCTTTCTCGACCACATGCTCACGCTCTGGGCGAAGCATGGCCTGTTTGACCTCCAGGTGCGCGCCGCCGGCGACCTCCAGATCGACGAGCACCACACCGCCGAGGACACCTGCATCTGCCTGGGCAAGGCGATCGACGAGGCCCTCGGCGAGCGCCGCGGGATCGTGCGCACCGCCCACAGCTTCGTGCCCATGGACGAGGCCCTCGCGCTCGTCGCCGTCGACCTCGGCGGGCGGCCCTACTGCGTCGTCCAGGCCGAGTTCGCCACGCCGCGGGTCGGCCAGCTTAGCACCGACCTGGTCTTCCACCTGCTCGAAAGCGTGGCCTTCCACGGCCGCCTGAACCTCCACGCCCAGGTGCTCTACGGCCGCAACGACCACCACAAGATCGAGGCGATCTTCAAGGCCTTCGGCCGCGCCCTCGACGCGGCCACCCGCCCCGATGAACGCCTCGCCGGCGCGGTGCCCAGCACCAAGGGGGTGCTGTGATCGCGTTTCTGCTCACGCTCCTGCTCAGCTTCGGGCCGGCCCTGCTCTACGCCGCGATCGTCTACTGGCTCGACCGCTTCGAGAAGGAGCCGCGCCGGCTGCTGATCGGCGCCTTTCTGTGGGGCGCCCTCGTGGCCACCATCGGCGCGATCATCGCCACGACCGTCCTGCAGCTCGGCCTGGAGCTGTTCACCAACGACGCGCAGCTCGCCGAGCTGTCCGGGGCGACGATCTTCGCCCCCCTGGTCGAGGAAAGCCTCAAGGGCCTGGCCGTGGCCCTAATCGCCCTGTTCTTCCCCCACGAGTTCGACACCGTGCTCGACGGGATCGTCTACGCCGCGATCGTCGCCCTCGGCTTCGCCGCCACCGAGAATGTGCTGTACCTGTTCTTCAGCGGCTACGGCGAGGGCGGCTACGGCGGCCTGGCCACGCTCTTCGTGCTGCGCGTCGTCCTCGGCGGCTGGGGGCACGCCGTTTACACCGCCTTTATCGGGATCGGGCTGGCCATGGCCAGGCTCAACCACGGCTGCGCCGTGAAGCTGCTCGCGCCGCTGCTCGGCTGGACGGTCGCCGTCTTTCTCCATGGCCTGCACAACTTCATGGCCAGCCTGGCCGCGGCCGCCGAAAGCCTCGGCCTGTTCGGCGCGACACTCCTGGTGGACTGGACGGGCTGGGCCGCCGTCTTCGGGATCGTGCTTTGGGAGATCGCCCGCGAGCGCCGCTGGATGCGCCAGTACCTGGCCGACGAGGTCGAGCGCGGCACGCTCAGCCCGGCCCACTTCCTGGTCGCCTGCTCGCTGCGCGCTCAGCTCGCCGCCCGCCTGCGCAGCGGCGCCGCCCGTCGCTTTTATGAGACGTGCGCCGAGCTGGCCCACAAGAAGCGCCAGCTCGCCACCCTCGGCGAGGAGCGCGGCAACACCGCCCGGATCGAGCGCCTGCGCGCCGAGCTGGCCCGGCTCGCCCCCGGCGTGTGAGGCCGGCGCGCTCACCGGCGAGGCGCGGAGCGCGCAGTGATTGGACTGGCAGCGCATAAAAACGCCGTACCGCTCGAAAGGGGTACGGCGCCCTTGCATCAAACGCCCAACCTTCGCTGTTCCGCCGCGGGCCGGCGGAGTTAGGAGGCGAGGGCCTCGGAGGTGTCGTGGAGGTGCGCGCTGAGCAGCCGCCGGGTCTGCTCGCAGGTGCGCTGGTACAGGTTGGTGGCGATGCGCTGCTCCAGCATGATACTGCGGCGCTCGGACTCGCAGCGGCCCGTCCAGTCGATCGCGGAGGCAAGCTCGTCGCCGCTGGCGCGCAGCCGCCGCAGGCACTCGTCGGCGAAGACCGGGCGCGGGCTGAGCAGCGCAATTGAGGCCTCCAGACGCCGCAGGTCGCTCAGCAGCTCGCGGGGGGTGACCCCGCTGTCGGGGTGAGCGGGGGCGACCAGCCGGGCGTATGCCGGGTCGTCGCTGTAGTACTCGCTCATCTGGCGCATGGTGGCGGTGTACAGGCGCTGGGCGCTGACCTCGCACTCCCAGCGGCGCGAAAGGGCCTCACGCCAGTCGCTGAGGGCGTGTGCGCTGCGGCGGTGCTGGTCGTCGATGGCGAGCCGCAGCGCCCGGTGCCGGGCGAGCTCCTCCTCGGCGAACGGCAGGCTGGTGCGGTGGCGTTCGAGCAGGGCGATGAGCTGGGTCGATCCCTCGAGGAGTGCGGTTGTCATATCGATGGTCTGCGTCATGGCAGGTCCTTTCGGCGATGGGTGGTGTGTATGGCGCCTGCCTCCTGTATGGTACGGATCGCGCTCCGCCGCGTCCATAGTACCATTGTAGCGGATCGTGGCGGGACTACTACAGACCGTCGGAGAACCGCTATGCTACAATAGCCTGCATCCTGCGCGCGTTCCGGCGCGTCCAACCAGCGGAACATATCGATCTCTCGCCGCCTCGCCGTTGCCGGGCGGCATTGCGCACCAGGAGAGGAGGGGCCGCATGGGCATTCTCGACCAAATCAGCAAGACGCTCACCCAGGGCGTGGACCGGGCCAAGTTTGAGGCGGAAAAGTTTCAGAAGACGACGCGGCTGCAGGGCGAGGTGAACGAGCTGCGCCGCCAGATGGAGACAAAGTTGATTGAGCTGGGCCAGCGCGCCTACGACCTGCAGCGCGCCGGCCAGATCAACGTCCCCTCGATCGCGGAGCTTTCGTCGGCGGTCGACCAGCTGCGCGCCGGGCTCGTCACCCGCGAGGAGGAGCTGAAGCAGGCCCAGACCGAGCAGTGGATCGACCCGGGCCCGGCCACCGCCCCGCCGGCCTCCGCCCAGCAGGTCCCGATCTCCTACGAGGCGCCCGCCACGCCCCCCGCCGCGGCCGCGCCGCCCGCGTCGGCGAGCCAGCCCGCGCAAAAGGCCTGCGGCAACTGCGGCTTCCAGATGCCGGGCACGGCAATGTTCTGCCCGAACTGCGGCAACCGCGTGGCCTGATCCGGCCAGGGCGCCATGAGCGACGAGCGACGAGCCGGGCGCCCGGCTCGTCGCTCGTCATGTGCGGGCATTTCCGCCCCTCAGCCGCCGACGGTGCGCTCGTGGTCGAGGTGCGCGAGGCCGGCCTCCAGCAGGCCGGCCATGGCCTCGCCATCGATGGACAGGACGGCCCGGGCGTTGTGAGGGGCGCGGCGCAGGGCGTCTGCGGCGGTGACTGCCTGGTTGGCGCCGGCGGCCACCAGGTCGGCCAGGCGGGCCAGGCCCGTGGCGCCGAGCCCGAGAGGCAGCCGCTCGCGCTCGCTGGTGGCGATGATCGTTTGCCCGCGGGTCAATTCGCCGTCGACCACGACGCGGACGGTGGCCGGGGTGGGCGCGCCGAGGTCGGGGCGCAGGGCGTAGATCGCGGCGGCGGCGTCGGGGATGGGGACGGGGCCGCCCCGGCCGTCGGTGAGGGCGGCGGCGTAGCCGGCGAAGGCTCGGGCGAGCAGGGCGCCGGCCCGGCCGGGCTGGCTGGCGAGCCGGCGGGTCAGCCGGCCGCTGTCGACGAGGAGCTGGGCGCTGGCGTCGAGGGGAACGAGCTCGACGCGGATCCCGGCTTCGAGCACGACCGCGAGGGCGTGCGGGTCGGCGAAGATGTTGAACTCGGCGACGGGCGTGACGTTGCCGCCGTAGCGGGCGCCGCCGAGCACGACCAGGCGCACTTCGCGCAGCTCGTCGGGGTAAGCCTGGACGGCGCGGGCGATGTTCGTCAGGGGGCCGAGGGCGAGCAGGGTGAGGCCCTGGTGGTCGCGGGCGGCCGCGGCGATCGCGGCGGGCGCCCCGCGCGGCAGGTCGGCCAGGTCGGCGGGGTGCTGGGCGCCCCACAGGCCGTCGGGGCCGTGGGTCAGCGCGCCGGCGCTGGACCGGGGGTAGGCCAGGGGGGCGCCGGCCCCGATCGTGACGGGGGCGCCGGAGCCCATCGCCTCCAGCAGGGTGAGCAGGTTGGCGGTGGTGTTGGGAACACCGCTGTTGCCGTAGACGGTGGAAAAGCCGACAACCCGGGCCTCGGGGCGCCGGAGCAGCCAGGCGATCGCGAGGGCGTCATCGCAGCCCGCGTCCGTATCGACAAAGATGGGTGTGGGCTGCGGGTCGTCGCCCAAGGGCTCGCACATGGCTCCCACGCTCCTCCTTCGGCCCTACGCTCCGACGACGCGGGCCTGGAGGCCGTCGGCGTCGAGGAGGGCCCGGGTTTTCGCCGCCACGCCCGGCGGCATCGGGCGCAGGTCGGCCGCCAGGCGGCGTAGATCGCCGGCGGTGGCGAGCCGGTACCAGGCGGGAAGGAGGGCGCTTGAGCCGGCCTGGGCCAGGGCTGCGTCGAGGCCGGCGAAAGGCTCTATTGCCGGCAGCCCACGCTGGCCGACCGCGAAGCCGGCAAGGTACCAGCCGCCCTGCTCGGCCGGGCCGGCCACCAGCTCCACCCCCGCCAGCAAGTGGGTGAACGCGTCGCGCAGGCGCCAGATCGGCAGGTGCGGCACGTCGGAGGCCAGGAGAATAGCGGGGCCACGGGCGAGGGCCGTGGACAGCGCGGCGGGCACGTCGGAGGCGGTGACGACCCGCGCCTCGACACCTGGCAGGCGCCCGGCAAGGTCGAGCGTGTCGTGCAGAAAGCACGCGCGGAGGCGCCGGTCGCCCAGGGCGTCCGGCTCCCATACGGCTGCGTCGCCGTCGAGAATGAGCAGTGTTTGTTCCATGGTCGCTCGCTTCGGCCGCGTGGGGGGAAGCGCGGCCGCGCTTGGAGGTAGGGTTAGGTTGCTGGCTAGCGCGCGGCCCCATGATACGCCCGCGGCGCTGGTGCGTCAATAAGAATGAAAAAATTGTTACGGCCTGGTGCTGGAGGCGGGCACTCTTTGCCCTGCACCGTGGGGGGGGAATGCCCGGGCCGAGGCGCGGCGGCCCTCAGGCTGGTGGCTCCGCAGCAGGATCTTGCGATATAATTACAGCTATCAGCTTGCTGCGTGGCAGTGTGTGACCTGAGAAGGAGCGAGCGATGGCGGGCAGGACAACGACAGTCATGCAGCCCGGACAGATCCATGGCGCCGCCGGCGCCGACACCTTCCGGGGCGAGCTCCTCGGCGGGCGCGCCGTGCGTTGCGGGGCCCTCTGGCTGGCGAGCGCCCAGGTCTACAGCGACGGCGCGGCCGAGATCGAGATCCTGTGCAGCTTCGACGCCGCCCGCGACCGCTGGGACGCCGAAGTGTACTACTACAGCTTTGAGCGCGCGGTGGCCGCCCTGCGCGAGTACGAGCAGACCGGCAACATCCCCGAGGGCGAATGACCGCCCCCGCCAGCCGAATCAGGCGGCCGCCTGCCACTCGATCCAGTTCGCGTGCCCGGTTGTGCGGGCGAGCGGCCGCTCCTCCACCCGCCCGCTCCCGTAGGTCCGCAGGGTCAGCCGCGGCAGCTCCGCCCCCGAGTGCTCGCAGCTCAACCGGTAGACCGGCCTGGCCTGCCCCGCCGCGACAAAAGTCTCCTCCAGTCGGGCGCGCATCTCCGCGCTGAACTGGTATGTGACGTGGGTGTGGAACACGCACAGCGCGGCTCCGGCCGGCGCCTCCGCGATCAGCCCCGGCAGCAGGGCCAGGGCGTCACCGCGCCGGACGGGTGGCCGATGGTCCAGCGCGATCGCCACCGCCCCCCGCAGCCGGGAAAGCCGCGCCTCCTGCTCCGGCCAGATCAGGGCCTCGAGCCAGCGCACCGCCTCAGGGTCGCCCAACTCCACCGGGCTCAAGTCCACCACGCAGCGCCAGGCCACCTCCGGCGTGCACGCCGGCAGGGGCGGCCGCACATCTCCGCGCAGCTCGGCGGCGAGGCGCACCGCCGCGCCTGGCTCCCCATACTCGCGCCCATCCCCGTAGTCGTAGCCGTAGCGGTCGAAGTTCAGGTTCAGCCCCGCGCTCGCCCCGACCTCGATCAGGGCCAGAGGCCGGCCGCCTCCCAGCCGCTGCACCATGGCGAAGGCCGGCAGCAGGTAGGCGCAGCGGGCCGTCTCGTTTGTTTGAGTCAGTCGGGTGGCGAGGAGCTCGCCGATCGAGGCCGCCCGGCCCAGGCAAAAGTCGCGGAAGGCTGCGACGGCCGCGGGGCCTGCCGGGGCTCGGCCGCCAAGGCTCGGGTAGAACGCCGCCAGCGGGTGCCGGTCGCCGCGCAGCAGCAGGTCGTGGACGGCCGCGAAGAGCATGTTCGGGGGCGGCTGGCCGGGGCGCGTCCGCTCCGCGAGGCCGAGCAGGGCCGTGTCTTCCGCGACGGCCGCCGCCAGCAGGGCGTACAGCGGCGACCCCGGGAGGCAGTGGCCGACGAAGTCGGCGAAGGAGCGGGCGATCAGCTCGCGGTGGGTCATACGGCGCGTCCTCCATGCGCGGCGACGGCGCACGATACACAGCCGCCGGGCGAGCCGCGGGGCGCGTCCAGCGGCCAGGCTCAGCGTAGCGGCGCCAGCCGGCGCTAACGGGCGTCCAGCGGGGTGAAGGTGCGCGGGGCCGGGCCGACGTACTCGGCTTCGGGGCGCACCAGGCGGGCGACATCAAGCTGCTCGCGGATGTGGCCGACCCAGCCGGGCATGCGGGCGATGGCGAAGGCCAGGGTGAAGGTGTCGAGGGGCAGGCCGAGCTGGAACAGCAGCGGCGCGCTGAAGAACTCGACGTTCGGGTACAGCTTGCGGGCCTGGAAGTGCGGGTGCGCGCTGACATAGGCCGCGACCGCCTCGGCCACCGCGTGGGCCCGTCCGTCGGCGCCGGGCCGGGCCGCCAGAACTGCCGAGTGCGCGCGCAGGTGGCGCACCCGCGGGTCCGCCGTCTTGTAGATCCGGTGGCCGACGCCCATCAGGCGCTCCTTGCGCTCCAGCAGCCCCTCCACGAAGGCCGGGGCCTGGGCCGGCTCGCCGATGGCGAGGAACTGGCGCATGGCCATCTCGTTCGCGCCGCCGTGGGCCACCCCCTTCAGGGCCGCGAGCGCCGCGTCGACGGCGGCGTACAAGTCGTTCTGCGCGCTCGCCACCACGCGGGCCACAAACGTCGATACGTTCAGGCCGTGCTCGGCCAGCAGCACCATATAGGTGTTGAGGGCCGCCTCCTCGGACGGGGCGGGCCGCGCCCCGTGGAGCGCGTGAAGAAACGCCCCGGCGTGGCCAAGATCCGGGTCGGGGGCCACCGGCTCCTGCCCGGCGCGCAGGCGCGCGTAGGCCGCCACCAGCTGCGGCAGCTTCGCCGTAAGCAGCAGCCCCTCGTCGAGCAGCGTTGCGGCGCGCATCGTGCCGGGGCGGTGTGTCCCGGCCAGGAGGCTGACTGCGGCGCGCACCACGTCCATCGCGTGGCCTGTCGCCGGCAACGCCCGCAGCAGCGCCAGCTCGTCGGCGCTCAATATCCTGGCCGCCACCAGGCTGACCCGCAGCTCCGCCAGCGCAGCCTTGCCCGGCAGCTCCCCGTGCCAGAGCAGGTAGGCAACCTCCTCCCAGCTCGCCGCCTCGGCCAGCTCATGCACGCTGTAGCCACAGTAGCTTAGCCGGCCAGCCGTGCCGTCGATGGCGCCGAGATGTGTCTGCGCTACCACCGTCCCGTCAAGCCCGACGCTTGTCTGCGCGCTCATGGCCGCTCCTCCATTGTTTCGCCCGGTGGGCACGCTTATCCACGCCGCAAGCATAGCACGCCGTGCAGCCATTGTCAATATATGTTGATTTATGTTGATGCTTATTGACGAAGCGGATCAGATGATCTATACTGGCAGCATGGAGCAGAACGACAAGGGCTTTCTGACGGTGAAAGAGGCCACGGAGCTGCTCGGCGTCAAGCCGGCCACGCTCTACGCCTATGTCAGCCGCGGCGTCCTCCGCAGCTACCGCATGGGCGTCGGGCGGCAGCGCCTGTACCGCCGCGCCGACATCGAGGCCCTGCTCGCCGTCCGCGCCGACGCCCCCTCGCCCCGCCACGCCGCGCCCCCACCCTCCGCCCCGCCCCCTACACCGCCCCGTCAGGTCGCCGAGGCCCCGGCCACCTACACTCCCCCCCCCGACGACCTGACCCTGCGCGACGTCCACCTCCCCGACGTCAGCAGTTGGGCCGGCGACCACTGAACGAGGCTTTGGGCCTGTCCCCATGCCCAGCCCGAGCGCAACGTGTCAGGCTCGCGCAAGCATTGCTCGCCCTTCGCCGTGCTCCAGGGCATCAACAGGCCGGCCGCCGTGCGCCATTCTCAATGCTGCATGTACACTAGGCCCTGCCGTACACAGGGATGTGGGCGCCGCTGATGATCGCCGCGTCGGGCCCGACGAGGAAGCCCACGACGCGCGCGATCTCCTCCGGCCGGACCCACCTGCTATGGTCGGCCTTTGGCGCGCTGGCCCGGTTGGCGGGCGTGTCGATCGTGCTGGGGAGGATGGCGTTGGCCGTGACGCCGTGGGGCTTCAGCTCCTCGGCCAGCGCCTCGGTGAGCTGGAGCACCGCCCGCTTGGCCGCGGCGTAGGCGGCCAGGTTCTTGCCGGGCTGCGTGGCCGTGCGCGTGGCCACATTGACGATCGCCCCGCCACCGCGGGCAATCAGGTGGGGGGCCGCGGCGGCGCACGAGATCACCGCCGTTTTCAGGTTGATGTCGAGCTGCTGCTGCCACAGCTCCCACCCCGTCTCGTGGACGGGGCTGCCGCCGCCGAAGCCGCCGGCGAGGTTGACCAGGATGTCGAGCCCGCCGTGGCGTGCCGCGAAGCCGGCGTAGGCCGTCCGCACCGCCGCCTCGTCCGTCAGGTCGAGCGGCTCGCCGGACAGGTTGGCGTCGGCGGCGAGGCCGAGCCGCTCGCGCAGCACCTCCAGCTCGCCCGCCGCCCGGTGCGGCGCGTAGACGGCCGCCCCCTCGGCCAGCAGCAGCGCCACCACCGCGCCGCCCAGCCCCCCGCTCCCCCCCGTGACGATCGCCACCTTGCCCGCCAGTGTCATGGGTGTCTCCTCGGGCGCGCGGCGCGCTGCCGCGGCCGCCTGCCTCCCCGCCAGATTGTATCGCTCCAGTCCGCCTGCGCGGCCCGCGGCGCGGCCCCCCCTCCGCGCGGTTGCGCGAAACGGGAAGCGGCGTGTGTCGCCGGGGCAGAGCGGCTGCGGCTATGATAGCAGAGGTGAAACGGAATCAACAGGCGCCGGCCGCACGGCCAGCGCCTGGAAGTATGCTCGGGGCTGTGGGGCGCCGGCTACTGGAGCAAGAGGTCGAAGCTGGGGTGGCCGTCGTCGCCGCTGATGCGGCGGATGCCGCGCTGGACGACGCGCACGGTGTTCTCGCCAAGCCAGTACGTCAGCAGCGAGCCGAGCACAAGGCCGAGCGCGCCGCCAAGGCCGGCGCCGGCGGCGAACAGGAGCATGCGCTTGCGACGGGACACGACTCTGCGTCGAGGGGTATCCTTGCTCATAAACCAGGCCTCACTGAACGACGACAACCGGCGGCACCTTGCTCCACAGCCGCTCGAGTCGATAGTAGTCGCGCTGGGTCGCGCTGAAGACGTGGACGACGATATCCTGGTAGTCGAGCACGATCCAGCCCGTATCGGGCGTCCCCTCGATCCGCGGGTTGAGCCCGAACTCTTTCGTCAGCTGCTCGTCGATGTTCTCGGCGATCGCGCGCAGTTGGCGCTCGTTGTCGCCCGAGCAGATCACGAAGTAGTCGGCGATGGTGCTTTGGCTGCGAATGTCAAGGAGCACGATCTCGTGGGCCTGCTTGTCCTCGGCCAGATCCACGATGCGGCGGGCGATGGTTGCGGTCTCGATGGCGTCACTCCTCATCCTACGGCGTACGCTGGTGCCGGTACGACCCTGATCGTATCATACATGACGCAGAATGTAAACTGAATGTTTCACCCGTCCCAATGAGAAAATAGCAACCTTCGGGCCGCCAGGGAAAGGGAAAGAGGGGGAGTGGGGGTGGCCGCTTGCGCGGACAGCCGCCCCCGCTCCCCCTCAGGGCTCTAGCACTCGCTGTAGCCGCAGGTGTGGCACTTGCGGCAGCCCTCCTCGTTCATCAGCGTGGCGTTCTGGCAGTCCGGGCAGATCTCGCCCACCACCAGCGGCTCGGTGTGGGCCAGGGCCACCGCCGCCGGCACCTCCGGCGCGTGGTGGCCGTTCCCGTTGCCGTTCCCGTTGCCGTTGGCCTTGAAGCCGTTGCCCTTCAGGGGCTTGGCGCCCGCAGTGGACTCGGGCGTGAGGTAGTGCTCCTGGAGCAGCTTGCCGATCGCGTCGGGCACCGAGCGGACCCGGTTCGGGCCAAAGCCCGCGCTGCTCGCCCCGCCGATGCCGCGCAGCTGCTCGGCGATCAGCCTCACGGGGACGCCGCAGCGCAGGGCCAGCGAAATCAGCCGCCCGATCGCCTCGGTGAAGGCCATCACGTCGCTGCCGGCCCGGCCGATAATCGCGAACACCTCGAACGGCTTGCCCTCCAGCTCGGTGACGAACAGCCGCAGCTTGCCCAGGGGCGTCTGCACCGGGAAGGAGTGGCTCGGCAGCCCGTCGGCCGGCACGCTGCGCGGGGCTAGGGGCTGCTCGACCGCCGCCACGGCGGCCGGCGCCGGCACCTCGGCCACCACTGGCGCCGGCTCGGCCTGCTTGCCTGCGTCGGCCGTCGCGCCCGCCGAGCCCGTCGAGCCGGTGGACAGCACCTGGTTCGAGCGCGAGCCGTCGCGGTAGACGGTGATCCCCTTACAGCCGAGGGCGAAGGCCAGCTCGTACGCCTCGCGCACCTGGGCGGGCGTGGCCTCGTGCGGGAAGTTGATCGTCTTCGAGATCGCCGAGTCCGTGTGGGCCTGGAAGGCGGCCTGCATCCGCACATGCCACTCCGGCTGGATGTCGTGGGCCGTCACCCAGGTGCGCTGGACAGCGGCGGGCACGCCGTCGTGGTGGATGTGGCCCGTGTCGGCGATGCGCTCCATCAACGCCTCGCTGTACCAGCCCTCGCGCTTGGCCTGGGCCACGAAGTCCTGGTTGATGTCGAGCATGCGCGCGTCGGCCTGGTAGCGCCAGAACGCGATCGCGAACAAGGGCTCGATCCCCGACGAGCAACCGGCGATGATGCTGATCGTCCCGGTCGGCGCCACCGTCGTCACGTTGCAGTTGCGCAGCCGCCGCTCCGGCCGCACCCGCGACCCGTCGGCCCGCCGCGCGCACGTCGTGTCCGGCCCCCAGATGCTGCGCTCCCACTCGGCGAAGACGCCCCGCTCGGCGGCCAGCTGCTCCGAGGCGACTTTGCTCTCCTCGTCGACAAAGGCCATCACCCGCTGGCCCAGCTCCACCGCCTCGGGCGAGTTGTAGGGCACGCCGAGCTGCACCAGCATGTCGGCCCAGCCCATCACGCCCAGGCCGATCCGGCGGATCTGCTGGCTCAAGTTTGCGATCTGCGGCAACGGGTAGTGGTTGGCGTCGATCACATTGTCCAGAAAGCGCGTGCTCTCGTGCACCACCTCGCGCAGCCGGCCCCAGTCCACGCTGCGGTCCGGCGTCACGAAACGGCCCAGGTTCACGCTGCCCAGGTTGCAGACGTCATACGCGAGGAGCGGCTGCTCGCCGCAGGGATTAGTGGCCTCATATGCCCCGAGCGCGGGCACCGGGTTGTACTCGTTCGCGCGGTCGATGAAGAACAGCCCCGGCTCGCCGGTGGCGTGGGCGCACTGCACGATCAGGTCGAAGACCATACGCGCCCGCAGCCGCATCGGCTGGCCAGCCTCGACCAGCAGCTCGCCGCTCAGGGGGTGCTTCAGCCCTTCGCGCGGCGCGATCTGCACCTCGCCGGTGCGCGGGCTGATCAGGTCGTAGGTGTCGTCGGCCTCGATCGCCTGCATAAAGACGTCTGTGATCGCGACGCTGATGTTGAAGTTGGTGATTTTGGAAATATCAGTCTTACACGTAATAAAGCTGAGGATATCCGGGTGGTCGCACCGCAGGATGCCCATATTCGCACCCCGGCGCGTGCCGCCCTGCTTGATTGCCTCGGTGGAGTGGTTGTACACCTCCATGAAGCTGACCGGCCCGCTCGCCACGCCCATCGTAGAGCGCACCACGTCGTTGCGCGGGCGCAGCCGCGAGAAGGAGAAGCCCGTGCCGCCGCCGCTCTGGTGGATGAGCGCCTGGTGTTTCAGCGTCTCGTAGATGCTGCCGAGGTCGTCGCCCACAGGCAGAACAAAGCACGCCGACAGCTGCCCGAGCGGCCGCCCCGCGTTCATCAGCGTGGGCGAGTTCGGCTCGAACAGACCCTGGGTCATCAGCTCGTAGAAGCGGTCCGAGCGGCGCGCGACATCCACCTCTGTGGCGCCGTAGCGCGCGTCGACGGCGGCGATGGTGTCGGCGACGCGGCGGAACATGGTTTCCGGCGTTTCGGCGACGTTGCCCTGCTCGTCCTTGATCAGGTAGCGCTTCTTGAGCACCGTGCGGGCGATCTCGGTCAGCGCTGCTGGCGTCGCAGCGGTCTCCTGGGACATACAGGTCTCCTTCTCCTTGCATCCGTCAGGGCTTGATTGAACGAATGCTGTGTCGAAATTCGCGCACGATTCTGTAAAGTTGTTTGTGCAGCCTGTGCAGCAAGATGCCTGCCAGGGTGAAGCTTCTGGCAGGCGAGGTGCCCTACATATTGTGCCGGTATGCCGCGGGGCTTACTATATGTTGGAAACGTGTGCGACGGGAGGAACTATAGCACGCGCCCGCCGGGGTGTCAAGGCTCACGCCCCCAGAAAAAACCGCTTACACAATGTGGATAACCTGGGGAAAGATTATGGGAAAAAAGGCACTGCGCCCCGGCGGGCGTGCCGCCGGGGCGCGATGCATCATGTTCCATGCCAGGATGGCCGCTGGCCGCGTGGGACAACGGGCTAGGGCGGGCCGGGGGCGGCCCTGCTTGCGGCGCTAGTGATCTGCGCGCAGACGGTGCCGGTGGCCACAAAGCCAAGCAGCAGGCCGGCCACGACCATCCCATCGCCGCTGCTGGCGCCGATCACAATGCCGGAGAGCACGCCCGTGACCACGCTGGTGCCCAGCTGGAGAAGCCGCCCGAGGCGGAGTGGGCCGAGCACGCGGGCCAGGAGGAGCAGCGCGCCCAGGGCGCCCACGCCAAAAACGAGGCCCGCCATCCCCGCCCCGGCGTCGCGGCTCATGCCCACCCCAAGCAGCACGCTCCCCAGCCCCCCGGCCGCGCAGATAATAAAGGCCGCCGCGCCGGCCAGCAGGGCCCGCCAGCGCATCACCGCCCCCCGCTCGGGCTGGGCGGCCACGCCGGCGGCCGCGCGGGCGCGCCGCTCGATCGCGAGCTGGCCGCGCACGCTCTGGGCCCCGGCCAGGAAGCCCGCGCAGCGCTCGCAGCGGGCCAGGTGGTCGACGATCAGGCCGGTGCTGCCGGGGCTGACCTCGCCCTCAAGGTAGAGCGGGAGCAGGTCTTGGACGAGGGCGCAGGGCGGCTGGGCGGGCGCCATGCGGATGGTGGTGTTCTCGTAGCTTTCCACGGCTCACTCCTCGCCCTGGCGCAGGGCGGTGTAGGCGGCGCGAAAACTGTTGCGGGCCCGGAACAGGTTGACCTTGACGGCCGCGAGGCTGATCTCGAGCACGTCGGCGATCTCGGCGTAGCTCAGCCCCTCGGCATCGCGCAGCAGGATGATGCTGCGCTGCTTCTCCGGAAGCTGGCCGAGAGCTATGCCGATCAGGGCGCGCTCCTCGCGGGCCGCGTAGCTGCGGGCCGGGTCGCCGGCGGCAGCCGGGTCGGGGATGGCCAGCAGTTCGTCGGTGTCGACGCGGTGGGGGCTGGGGCGGCGCAGGCTGTTGAGGTAGGCGTTGCGGGCGATGCGGAACAGCCACGTCGCCACCGAGCTGTCGCCCCTGAAGCCGATCAGGGCTGCGCATGCCCGGGCGAAGCACTCCTGGGTCAGCTCCTCGGCGAGGTCGGCCGAGCCGCAAAGCTGGAACAGGTAGCTCTGCACCGGGGCGCGGTAGCGGCGGTACAGCTCGTCGAGGGCGGGCGGCGCGGCGCTTTGCCCCCGCGCGATCGACAGCGGCTCGCTCATCAGTCCTCCTCCGCTCGCGGGCTTCCTGCAAAGACTGACACCGGCGCGAGGGAAAAGTTACAGCGGTCAGGACCAGAGGGACGGGGGAACAGAGGGACCGGGGAACAGAATGGCCGCCCCCTGTCCTTCTGTTCTCCTCACCCCTCCTGCTGGAGCTCGTCGAAGGCAGCGAGCAGGGCGCTGACGCGCTCGGGGGCGAGGGGGGGCTGCTTTTGCTGGAGAAAGATTTCGAGGGCCCGGCGAGGGGTCAGCCCGTCCATGAGCGCCTGCTCGGCGCCGGCGAAGCGGCGGCGGCTGGCTCGCTCCACGTTCAGCGTCACGGCGGCGACATGAAAAGCGCCGGCCTCCTCCAGCATGCGCCGGATCTCGTCCTCGCGTAGCGCCGCCGTCTGCTCGCGGTTGGCCTGGAGCTCGACCCGCACGACCGCCCGCTCCAGCTGCTGGCGGGCGATCAGTGTGCGGACGAGGCCCAGAGGGTCGGAGCTGTTGCGCACGTCGTGCTCGATGCTCACGAACGGCCGCGCGTCGAGCTGGTGGAACTGCCAGCGGGCGGCGCCGCGCTCGATCTCGACCACCACGCAGCCCTTCGGCTCGTCCTTCTCGCCGAAGTCGACCCGCTCCAGACTGCCGGGGTAGACGATCGGGGGCGCCGCGCCGAGGGCCTGGTGCTTGTGGATGTGGCCGAGGGCGACGTAGTCGATGTTCGGCTGGGCCAGCACCGAGCGTGGCAGCACCAGGTCTTGCCCGAGCGTGATCGCCCGCTCCGAGCCCATCTGGGCGCCGTCGACGCTGCCGTGGAAGGCCAGCACCGCGGGGATGCGCGGGTCGAGCTTCGCCGCAGTGTCGACGACAAACCGCTCCAGGCGCCGGCGCAGCTCGTAGTCGATCTCGACGATCGAGGCCCCTCGCAGCTCCTCGCGGGTCATCAGCGCCTGGCGCGTCACCCACGGCAGCGCGACAACCTGGAGGGGGCCGGCGCGCGTATCCACGAGGTGGAGCTTGGGCCGGTCGGCGACGGTGACGCCTTCGAGGCCGACGGCGTCGAAGATCTCGACCGAGTGGGCCTTGCCGGCGGCGGCGGAAATGTCGTGGTTGCCGGTGAGAATGAAGACGGGCACCCCCGCCGAGCGCAGCCGGTGCAGCCGGCGGGCGAACTCGCGCTGGTGGGTGGGGTTGGGGCTGCGGTTCTTGTAGATGTCGCCGGCGATCAGCACCAGATCGACGCCCGCCGCCATCCCCACCTCGATCGCCTCGTCCAGCCGCTCCATATAGTCGAGCAGCCGGGTGTGCAGGCCGGTGGCCGGATCGATCTTGCCGTAGTTCTCGACGCCGATGTGCAGGTCGGCGAGGTGCAGCATGCGTATCATGGCACTATTGTACCGCACAGGGGGCCGCCACCGAGAGCGCGCAGGCCGCAATGAGTCGGCAAGGAAACGCAGCAAAACGCCGCACCACCGAAGCGATGGTACGGCGTTCTAAAAGCGCGGGCACGACATCCTCGGCGCCGTCACGCCCCCGCGGCTGCGCTTACAGGAAGAACAGCATTGAGCCGAGGATCCCCTGGACGATGAAGGAGGCCACGACGGCCGCCACCAGCGTGATGATCGCCTTGCCCTGGTCGAGGATGTTCATGCTGGACTGGACGGCCAGGTAGGCGAAGTAGGCCTGCGCGAGCAGAATCACCAGGCTGATCAGCCCGCCGGCAATGACCGCGAGAAAGCCCAGGAGGGGGATGAAGCTGAGCACCCAGACCACGAGCCCGATCACCGCGCCGACCACGTACAGCGGCGCGGAGAACAGCGAGAAGGTGTAGGCCACCTCGTCAAAGGTGCCGCTGCCGCCGAACACATTCTTGCCCAGCAGGTAGACCATGCCGGTGAAGACGAAAAAGCCGAGCACCGTGGCCAGGGCCCCGCCAATGATGCCGCCAAGGCCGCCATAAAACCCGAGCACGCCCGAAACCACCGCCGCTATCGCGATATAGATCGCCGCGTTGGTGATCGAGCCGCGCCGCTCGTAGCGCTCAAAGGTGCTCACGCTCGGGTTGCTGATCACATCCCGGCTTTGCGCGACCATCTCCCCGACCGAGACCGACTGCATCGACGTCATGCTTGCGCTCCTCTCCGTGGCCGCCGCGCGGCTGCCGCCCAAATTTCCGCACCAGACTATACGAGTGTCGCGAGGCGAAGGTTGCATACCTGGCGGCCCAGTTTGGCCCGGTTGGGCCCGCCTCCTTACACTTGCCCCCACACATATCCCACTTTATCCCACACTTTCCCACAAGTATCCCTCCTCCACATGGGATAAACGTGGGATAGTGTGTCGGCGATCTGTCGCGGCGAGTGTAAGCTGTTTTCAGAACAAATGTTCGCAAGGCGGCCGGGGGCAGTGTGCTATACTGATTGGGGTGGCGGGCGCGGGCCCGCACAATGCGCAGGAGCGAGCGAATGAGCGAGCGGATCGTCTACCTCGACCACGCGGCGACCACCCCGCTGGACCCGCGGGTGCTGGAGGCGATGCTGCCGCACATGAGCGGGCCGGGGGGCAACCCATCGAGCATCCACCAGCTCGGCCGGGCGGCGCTGCAGGCCCTTGACGACGCCCGCGAGCAGGTGGCCCTGGTGCTCGGCTGCGCGCCGAAGGAGCTGATCTTCACCGGCGGCGGCAGCGAAAGCGACAACCTGGCCGTGAAGGGCGTGGCCTTCGCCCAGCGCCAGCGCGGCCGCGGCCGCCATGTGATCACCAGCGCGATCGAGCACCACGCGGTGCTCCACGCCGCCGAGTACTTGGCCCAGTTCGGCTTCGAGGTGACGGTGCTCCCCGCCGACTCGGCCGGCCGAATCCACCCCGACGACCTGCGCGCCGCCATCCGCCCCGACACGGTGCTCGTCTCGCTCATGTACGCCAACAACGAGGTCGGCGCCGTCCAGCTCATCCCCGAGCTCGGCGCGATCTGCCGCGAGCGCGGCGTGCCCTTCCACACCGACGCCGTGCAGGCGGCCGGTCTGCTCCCCCTCGACGTCGACGCCCTGAACGTCGACCTGCTGACCCTAACCGCCCACAAGTTCTACGGCCCGAAGGGCGTCGGCCTGCTGTACGCGCGCCGGGGCACGCCGCTGCTGCCCCAGGTGAACGGCGGCGGCCAGGAGCGGCGCCGGCGCGCCGGCACCGAGAACGTGGCCGGGATCGTCGGCCTCGCCGCGGCACTCACGATCGCCGAGCAGGAGCGCCCGGCCCACGCGGCCCGCCTCGCGGCCCTGCGCGACCGCCTGATCGACGGCGCGCTTGCCCGCATCCCCAACGCCTGGCTGAACGGCCCGCGGGCGCCCCGGCTGGCCAACAACGCCAACCTCGGCTTTGACTGCGTCGAGGGCGAAAGCGTGCTGCTCCTGCTCGACCAGCAGGGCATCTGCGCCAGCAGCGGCAGCGCCTGCACCTCCGGCTCGCTGGAGCCCTCGCACGTGCTCACGGCGATGGGCATGTCCGCCGAGCAGGCCAACGGCTCGCTGCGCTTCTCCCTCGGCCGCGGGGTCGCCGACGCCGACATCGACTACGTCCTCGACCTGCTCCCCGCCATGATCGCCCGCCTGCGCGAGGTCGCCCCGTGCTACCCGGCCCGCGAGCCGGTGGCGGTGGGGTAGCGCTCGCTCGAATGGTTTGGGCGGAACAGCCCCTTGTCCCCTCCTACTCCTCCCCAAGCGCCGCGAGTTGAGCCCGGACGACGGCGAGGCGGGCGACGATGGCGGCGACCTGCTCGCGCTGCTGGGGGTCGGGGCGGGGCGGCGCGCCGGCGCGCATGCGCTCGAAGAGGGTGGCCGGCGGCTCGGGGGGCGGGGCGAGGAGTGATTGGCCGCGCTGGAGCAGCACATCGATCTCGCCGAGTGCGGGGGCCAGGGCCGCGAGCAGCTCGCGGCGGGCCCGCTGCCGGGCGTGCCGGATCTGCTCGCGCAGGGCCCGCAGCTCGTCCTCGCGCTGGAGGTCGACGGTGCGCAGCTCGTCGAGCATGTGCGAGAGGAGCGCGATGCGGGCCTCGAACAGGCTCGACGTGGGGCTCGGGGCGGGGCGGGCGGGCTCGGGGTTGTCGGCGGGGGCGAGCACAAGGCTGCCGCTGCCGATCAGCCGGCGGACGCGCTGGCTCAGTGGTGAAAAACGCTCGCTCACAGATCGCCCCCTGGTTCCTGGCCGGGAGTAGCGCTGCCACGGTTAAAAGGGTACGCCCGTATTATAACGTAGGTCTGTAGTAGGTTGGTACCAGGGGTGTGAGAAAAAGCGCTGGGCCCCAGGAGGGGTACATGAAACGGGGCCACCACATTCCTGTGGCGGCCCCGTTTCATACCCACGCGTTGAAGCGGCGTGGCGCTTTCGGGTCCTAGTCGGCGGCGGAGGGCGAGCGGGCTGGCTCGCTCATCGCCTCGCCCTCGCGCTTGCTCTGCCAGATCGCCCAGACCAGGGCGATGCCGCAGGCGATCATGGCGACGATCACGCCGAGGCCCAGGGGCTCGCCGGGGCGGACGACCGTCACGACCACGGGGGCGATGATCAGGGCCACCAGGTTGATCACCTTGATCATGGGGTTGAGGGCGGGGCCGGCGGTGTCCTTCAGCGGGTCGCCGACGGTGTCGCCGACCACGGCGGCCTTGTGGGGCTCGCTGTGCTTGCCGCCGAAGTTGCCCTCCTCGATATACTTCTTGGCGTTGTCCCAGGCGCCGCCGGCGTTGGACTGGAAGACCGCCATCAGCTGGCCGGACAGGATGATGCCCGCCAGGAAGCCGCCGAGGGCTTCGACGCCGAGCAAAAAGCCGACCATGATCGGGACGAGCACCGCGATCAGGCCGAGGCTGACCAGCTCCTTCTGAGCGGCGGTGGTGGAGATGTTGACGGCGCGGGCGTAGTCGGGGAGAACCTTGCCCTCCATCAGGCCGGGGATGCGGAACTGGCGGCGCACCTCGTTGACGATCTGCGAGGCGGCGCGCGCGACGGCGCGGATCGTCAGGGCCGAGAAGAGGAAGGGCACGGCGCCGCCGATCAGCAGGCCGATGAAGACCGAGGGTGCGGCGACGTTGATGCCCGTCAGCCGGTCGGCCTCGGTCAGCACCCCGCTCTCGATCAACGGCTGTTGCATGCGGCCGACGTCGGTGAGGTAGGAGCCGAACAAGGCCACGGCCGCGATCACGGCCGAGCCGATCGCGATGCCCTTGGTGACGGCCTTGGTGGTGTTGCCCACCGCGTCGAGGTCGTCCATCACATTGCGGGCGTTCTTGTCCAGGCCGGCCATCTCGCCGATGCCGTTGGCGTTGTCGGAGATCGGGCCGAAGCTGTCCATCGAGATGGTGTTGCCGGTGAGCAGTAGCATCCCGATGCCGGTGAGCGACACGCCGTACAGAATGGCGGTGAAAGTCACGGTCGGGTCGGCCGAGTAGCCGCTGAAGATCAGCACCGAGCTCAGGATCGAGATTGCGATCACGACCACGGCCCACACGCTCGACTCCATGCCCAGGGCCAGGCCGGACAGGATGTTGGTGGCCGAGCCGGTGAGCGAGGCCTTCGAGGTGTCCTTGACCGGGCTGAAGTGGGTCGAGGTGAAGTACTCGGTCAGCTTGTCGAGGGCGATCGCGAGCACCACGCCGGACAGGGTGGCCAGGAAGGGCCGCCAGTCGACCACGCCGCCGCTCTCCATGAAGAAGAAGCTGGCCACGGCGCTGGCGACCACGGCGATGGCGGCGGCGATGTAGAAGCCGCGGTTCATGGCGGCCATCGCGTTGCGGCGGCGCTCGTCGGTGCTGACGAACAGGTTGCCGATCACGGAGGCGATTACGCCGATGCCGCGCAGCACGAGCGGGAAGATCACAAAGCGCAGGTCGTACTGGCCGTCGAACAGGCCGCCCAGGGCGGCGTCGCCGAGCACCAGGCCGAGGATCAGGGCCGAGACGAGCGTGACCTCGAAGCTTTCGAAGACGTCGGCGGCCATGCCGGCGCAGTCGCCCACATTGTCGCCGACCAGGTCGGCGATCACGGCGGCGTTGCGCGGGTCATCCTCGGGGATGCCGGCCTCGACCTTGCCGACCAGGTCGGCGCCGACATCGGCGGCCTTGGTGTAGATGCCGCCGCCGACGCGCATGAAGAGCGCGATCAGCGAGCCGCCGAAGCCGAAGCCGAGCAGGGCGTCGGGGGCGGCGATGCCAAAGAAGAGGAAGATCAGGGTGCCGCCGAGCAGGCCCAGGCCCACCGTCAGCATGCCGGTGACTGAGCCGGCCTTGTAGGCCACCTGGAGCGCCGGGTTGTAGCCCTTGCGCGAGGCGGCGGCCACGCGCACGTTCGCCTCGACCGCCACGTTCATGCCGACAAAGCCCACCGCGTACGAGAACAGCGAGCCCATCAGAAAGGCGATCGCGCGCCCGATCGCCACGACCATCGTCGCGTTCGCGCCGAAAACCTCCTCGGCCTCACGGGTGGGCGGCACAACAAAGACGCTGGCGGCCAGCACAAAGGTGAGCACGGCGATCAGGATGGCGATAGTGCGAAACTGCCGGGTGAGGTAGGCGTTGGCGCCCGCCTTGATGAAGCCCCAGACCTCCTGCATGCGCGCGGTGCCCTTGTCCTGGGCGAGGATCTGGGAGCGGAGGAAGAAGGCGTAGGCGATCCCCAGGATCGAGATCGCCAGCACCGTCCACACAGCGCCTGTCTGGGCGGTCGAGAGTCCGACGAGTCCCTGCATCGTACAACTCCTTCGTTGTCTGGCGTGCTGCGGGCCTGTTGTTATACGGCGTTCGCGCCGCCCAAAGGGCATGGCGGCGCCGACGAGGGCGGGCGGAGGTGGCTCCTGGCGTACCGGGGCGGTGGTGTATTTATGCTCGTAGCAAGGTGAGGAATATTACCGGGCTTTATTCTACCACAGGCCCCCGGAGCGCGCAAAGCGCAGCACAACGGGGTGTTAGGCAGTTGGCGCTGCGGGGGGGCGCGGGCGGTGTGGTACCATAGCGCCGGATCAGCCTACATGCCGAAAGGAAACCCTGCGATGAAGCTGGTGACCTACCGCGCGGGCGGGACGGAGAAGGTCGGCGCCGTGCGGGGCGACGCCGTGGTCGACCTGAGCGACCTCGCGCCCTCCATGCTCGCCCTGATCGAGAGCGGCGCGGAGCCCCTGGCCGCGGCGCGCGCCCGCCTCGACGCGGCCGAGCGCGGGACGCCGCTGGCCGAGGTGGAGCTGCTGGCGCCCATCCCGCGGCCGCGCAAGAATATCATCTGCCTGGGCATGAACTACGCCGCCCACGCGATCGAGTCGATGCGCGCGAAGGGGCTGCCCGAAGTCCTCCCCGAGTACCCCGTCTTCTTCACCAAGGCGCCCACGGCGGTGAACCACCCCGGCGCCACCGTCCCGCTGCTTTCCGAGGTATCGCCCCAGCGCGACTGGGAGGTGGAGCTCGCGGTGGTGATCGGCCGCGGCGGGCGCAACATCGCCAAGGGCGACGCCCTGAGCCACGTCTTCGGCTACACCATCCTCAACGACGTGAGCGCGCGCGACCTGCAGAACCGCCACCAGCAGTTTTTTTTCAGCAAGAGCCTGGACGGCTCGGCCCCGCTCGGCCCCTGGATCGTCACCGCCGACGAGATCCCCGACCCCCACGCCCTGCGGATCAGCCTGCGCCTGAACGGCGAGACGATGCAGGACTCGCGCACCGGCGACCTGATCTTCGACATCCCGACCTGCATCGCCACCCTGACCAGCGGCGTGACCCTGGAGCCCGGCGACATCATCGCAACGGGCACGCCGGCCGGCGTCGGCATGGGCATGACGCCGCAGCGCTGGCTGGCCCCCGGCGATGTGATGGAGGCCGAGATCGAGGGGATTGGGGTGCTGCGCAACCCCGTCGCGTAGGAGCTGCGTTAGCCCAGCGCCTCGTCCAGAAAGGCCCCGAGCGCCGCGCTGAACTCGGCGGGGCGCTCCATATTTGACAGGTGCCCGGCGCCCGCGATCTCCACCAGCCGGCTCCCCCCGATCGCGGCGTGGAGGGCCTGCGCCTCGGCCGGGGGCGTCAGGCCGTCCTCCGTGCCGACGACGACCAGCGTGGGCACGCCGATGGCCGCGAGGCCGGGGGCCGAGTCGGGGCGCTGGGCCATTCCGCGCAGCGCCCCGGCGATGCCGTCGGCGCTGTTGGCGGCGATCAGGGCCCGCAGCTCGGCGCGCAGCTCCTCGGGCGCCGCGGGGGCGACGAGGCCGGGGATTAGCTTGTCCGCGATCGCGGCCGGGCCGCGCTCCTCGGCCAGCCGCGCGTTCGCCTCGCGGCCGGCCCGCCCCTCCTCGCTGTCGGCGCCCGCCCGGGTGTCGCACAGGGCCAGGGCCGCCACCCGGCCCGGGTAGGCCCGCATAATCGCCAGCGCGATATAGCCCCCCATCGACAGCCCGCAGAGCGCCGCTCGCTCGACCCCGAGCTGGTCGAGCAGGGCGACCGCGTCGTCGGCCTGCTGCTCCATGCTGTACGGGCCGGGCGGCGCGTCGCTCAGCCCGAAGCCGCGCAGGTCGGGGACGATCAGGCGGTAGCGGCCGCGCAGCGCCTCGACCTGCGGCCCCCACATCGCCCCGCTGAGCGGGAAGGCGTGGAGCAACATCACCGCAGGGCCGGCTCCCTCGTCCGCGTAGTGGACCCTGATGCCGTTCAGCATTGTGTGCATCCGCGCCCCTCTCATTGTTGGCTGTGCTAGAATATCTGTGCGATGGAACTCGACGACAAGCTCGACCTGCTGGCGGACGCGGCCCGCTACGACCTGTGCACCAGCTTCGCCCAGGGTGGCCGGCGCTTCACGCCCAAGCGCGCGGCCTGGGCCGCCCCCGAGGCCGACCAGCCGGACCGGCGCCCCCGGCCTGTCTTCCGCGTGCTGATGAGCAGCGCCTGCACGTGGAACTGCGCCTACTGCCCGTTGCGCGCCGCAAACGACGTGCCACGGGCCGCCCTTTCCCCCGAGGAGCTGGTCGAGGCCTTTCTCCCCCGCTACGAGGCCGGCGCCGTCCAAGGGCTGTTCGTCTCCACCTCGGTCGACGGCGACGTCGGCGCGGCGGTCGGCCGCATGCTCGACGCGGTCGAGCTCCTGCGCACCCGCTACGCCTACAGCGGCTACGTCCACGTCAAGCTGTTGCCCGGCGCCGCCTATGGCGACGTCGAGCGCGCCGCCCGCCTGGCCGACCGGCTCAGCCTCAACCTGGAGGCGCCCTCGGCCGAGCACCTGGCCCGCATCTCCCCCGAGCGCAGCTGGACGTACGACCTGATCCAGCGCCTCGTCTGGGCCCGGGACTGGCAGCGCGGCGGCGGGCCCGGCGCCACGCCCCTGCTCGGCTCGGGCCTGGCGACCCAGTTCGTGGTCGGCGCGGCCGGCGAGCGCGACAGCGAAGTGCTCGGCACGGGCAGCTGGCTGTACCGCGAGCTCGGTATGCGCCGGGTTTACTTCGGCGCCTTCCGGCCCATGGCCGGCACCCCCCTCGCCGACGGCGAGCGCACCCCCCAGGCCCGCGTCCAGCGCCTTCAGCAGGCCGACTGGATGCTGCGCCAGTACGGCTTCGCCCACGCCGAGCTGCCCTTCGGCCAGGAGGGCGACCTGCCCCTGCACCTCGACCCGAAGCTGGCCTGGGCGATCGCCCACCCCGAGCGTTTCCCCGTCGAGCTCAACACCGCCGCCCCCGAGGAGCTGCTGCGCGTCCCGGGGATCGGCCCCGTCGCCGTGGAGCGCATCCTGCGCCTGCGCCAGATCGGCCGCTTCCGCGACCTCGGCCACCTCAAAAGCCTCGGCCCCCAGGCCGGCAAGGCCGCCGACTTCGTCACCCTCGACGGCGCCTTTTTCGGCCGCCCCCGCGCGGCCCTCCTCCGCGCCTACGCCCCCCGCCCCATCGCAGAGCAGCTCCCGCTGTTCTGACCAGCGGCCACAGCAGGGGCCCGGATGCCGCGGAGGGTGAGATCGGCTGCGGCTGGCGCCGCACCGCTCAGGCTGAAGCGTCACTCGCCGCCCGAAGCTTTCGCGCCGCCCGCCGCCCCGCCGCCCCCCGCCGCCTGCCGCCTTGCCGCGCTATCCCGCAGCAGCAGCCCAAGCCCGCCCGCCTCGCCGATCGCCATCAGCGCAACGACCCAGGGGGAGGCGAAGGCGGCCCCGTCGGCGCCCTCCGTCTGCGCGCTGCGCTCCTCCGCGGCCGTGTGCAGCTGGGCCGCGAGTAGATCCTTTTTGAGCTCCACGGCCAGCACATAGTCGAAGGCCAGCTCGACGGCCGGCCCGCGCTCGACCACCTGGCGCGAGCGGGCCCAGTGACGCGGGACGATCTGGCCGACCAGCTCGGGGTCGAGCGGCGCCAGCAGCGCCAGGGTCCAGGCGTCGGTCAGCCGATCGCCCGTCAGGCTCGCCGCCCGGCGGCGCATGTTGTAGCTGCCGGCCAGGGCGCCCCGGCCGAACAAGCGCGGCCCACGGAAGGCCAGCCGCTCGCGCAGGGCGCGGAGCCAGGGCTCGCCCGCGGCCGCGTAGTCGCCGCCGCGGGCCCGGTCGTGGAGCCGCAAGGCCCAGAGGACGTGGGCCATGGCGTGGGGGCGGGCGACGTCGCCCGCCGACGGCACGGCCGCATCGGGGTGGGCACGGGCCTGGCGCCACAGGGCCTCCGCCACGCCCTCGCCGTCGTAGCTGAAGGTGAAGTCGCTCGACCAGCGCAGGGTCAGGGGCTCGTCGAGGCGCGGGTCGCCCCCGAGCAGGGCGGCGAGGCTGAGCAGCGCGGCGAGTTGGCCGGCGAACAGCGCGTTGCCCTCGCCGACCGGGTCGGGCAGCCGGCCGCTGCGCTCCGCCGCGGTCGCCCACTCCGCCCAGACGCGCCGCTGGGCGAGGCGCGTGGCCAGCCCCGCCACCGCGGCGCGGGCCCGATCGCGCTCGCCAGGGTCGGCCTGGTGGTGGCAGGCCAGGACGCCCAGCGCCAACCCGGCGAAGCCGATCTGCTCGCGCAGGCCGGTGTCGCGGTCGTCGGGCGCGCGCAGGTCGAAGCCATCCCAGCGGTTCGGCGGCTGCTCGGCCAGAACGGCGAGCGCGGACAGTCGGTTCGCTAAGTGGTCAGGCAGCATCGGTTCTCACGAGCGGGTGATGGGTGACGGGTGCCGGTCGGGCCCGCGCCGTCGCGCGGGCTGCGGTCGCAATCCCAGAGCCGGCCGCCACTCGCCCCCGGGTCAGCCCCCGCCATTCAGCCCGTTCTGGACGACGACGAGGTTATCGAAGCGGACGGCCGGGCCAGGGTCGGCGAAGGCGCTCGCGGCCAGCCCGACCGCGCCGGCGGTGAAGCTCGGGTCGCGCGTTTCCTCCAGCCGCCGGTTGTTGACGAACAGGGCGATCCGGTCGCCCCGCGTTTCGACCTGCAGCCGGTTCGCCGTCGCGCCGATCGCGTCGGACGGCGTCCAGTCGATCAGCCGCGTGAAGCGGTCGGCGGCGAGCAGCTCCAGTGTATAGTAGCCATCGCCCGAGATCTGGAACAGGTAGAAGTTGCGCTCGTCCTGGTAGTGAAAAACCACCCCGGCGGCCAGCCGGGCGCCGGGCGGCAGCTCGGCGTCGACGCTGATGCTTGTGTCGGCGTAGCTGCCCGGGGCGAGCGCCCAGACCACCGTTTCGGGCGCCTTGACCTCGATCGCATACCCGCCGCCCTCGAAACCGAAGCGCCCCCGTTCGTCCTCCCCTGCCGCGAAGGCGCTGCCGGCCGCCCCGTCGAAGGGCTCCCGCAAGAGCGGCGTGCCGGGGAGCGGCGTCGGGGCCGCGGTGGCGCTCGGAGCGACCGCGGTCGCCGTCGGCGTGCCGGCGACCGTGGGGGCGCTCGCCTGGCCGCGAATCAGCCGCGCCGCCCCCAGGCCCACCGCGAGGGCGCACACCAGCCCGATAACGCCGCGGGCGAGGGGCCGGCGGGCGATCATCGCCCGAGAACCGCCCGCAGCGCGGCGACAAAGCCGCGGTTCTGCTCCTCGGTGCCGAACGAGACCCGGATGAGGCCGGGCAGGCCCCAGCCGGCGAGCGGGTTGACGGCGTAGCCACGGGCGCGCAGGGCCTCGGCGACGGCCGCGTCGTCGCCTACGTCGAAGGCGAGAAAGTTGGTCTCGCTGGGGATGGGGCTGAGGCCCAGCGCGCGCAGCTCGGCGGCGAGAAAAGCCCGGCTGGCTTCGGCGTGGGCCCGCGAGCGGGCCAGGTGCGCCGCGTCGGCGAGGGCGGCCACGCCGGCGGCTTGGGCGAGCAGGCCGACGTTGAAGGTCGGCCGGGCCTGCTCCAGGTAGCCGACCAGCTCAGGGTGGCCGAAGGCGTAGCCGAGGCGCAGCCCGGCCAGACCGTAGATCTTGGCGAAGGTGCGCATCAGCAGCAAGTTCTCGCGGCCGTCGCGCAGCTCGGGCAGCAGGTCGGGGTAGTCGGGCCGGGCGGCGAACTCGACGTAGGCCTCGTCCATCACCACCAGCACGTCGTCGGGCACGCGGGCCAGAAAGTCGCGCACCTCGGCCGCCCCGTTGGTGGTGCCGGTGGGGTTGTTCGGGTTGCACACAAAGACGACCCGCGTGCGCGGCGTGATCGCCCCGGCCATGGCCGGCAGGTCGTGGGTGTAGTCGCGTAGCGGCACGCGCACCGGCCGCCCGCCCATCTCCAGCGTCCGGCGCAGGTAGCTGATAAAGGTCCCGTCCGCCATCACCGCCTCGTCGCCCTCGCGCAGGAAGGCCAGGCAGACGAGCAGAACCAGCTCGTCCGAGCCGTTGGCGCACGTCACATGCTCGGGGCCAAGGCCGGCCCGCTCGGCAAGGGCGGCGCGCAGGCCGAGGGCGTGGGCGTCAGGGTAGCGGTGGACGCCGGCGAGCGCCCGCTCGATCGCTGCGACGGCCAGCGGCGAGGGGCCGAGGGGGTTCTCGTTCGACGACAGCTTGACCAGCTCCTCCGACGGGCCGCCGATCAGCTTGGCCGGCTTGTAGGCGGGCAGGCTCCTGATATAGTCTTTGTAGCGCATACGCCAGCCTCGCAGGTGGCCGCGGTCAGCGCGGCTGTTCCAGGGGGAGAAGAAACGAAAAGGTGCTCCCGGCGCCCTCGTGGCTGTCGACCCAGATCCGGCCGCCGTGCATCTGCACGAACTGCCGGCTGAGGTACAGGCCCAGGCCGAGGCCTTCGGCGCGGTGGCCACGGGCGCGGTAGTAGCGCTGGAACAGCCGGGCCTGCTGGTCGGGGCTCACCCCGGCGCCGCTGTCGGTCACGGTGACAAGGGCGTGGGTCGGGGCGTCCTCGGGCGGGTGGCCCTCAGCGTCGGCGTAGCGCAGGCGCACGGCGACGGCGCCATCGGCCGGGCTGTACTTGATCGCGTTGCCGACGAGGTTGGTCAACACCTGGCGGATGCGCAGCGGGTCGCACTCGGCGAACAGGTCGTCGGCAGCGCTTTCCAGCTCCAGGCTGCGCGCGCCGGCGGCGGGGCGCTGCTGGTCGATCACCTGGGCGGCCAGGGGCACGAGGTTGACCCGCTGGATCTGCAGGTCGAGCTGGCCGGCGTCGATCCGCGACACGTCGAGCAGGTTGTCGACCATGCGCAGCATATGGGTCACCTGCTGCGATAGGATCGTCAGGCCGTGGAGGTCGCGCGAGTCGGCCTCGGAGCGCTGCTGCTCGCGGCGCAGCAGCAGGTCGGCGTAGGAGCGGACGGCGGCGAGGGGGCTGCGCAGCTCGTGGGCGGCTACGGCGAGAAACTCGTCCTTGGCCCGCTCGACCTTCTGGCTGGCGGTGACGTCGCGGAAGACCACAACGGCGCCCTCGATCGTGCCGTCGTCGGCGCGGGCTGGGGCGCCGGAAAAGCTCATCACGCTTTCGTCGCCACTGGCGCCGTGCAGGGTCAGCCGGTAGTCCTGGACGATCTCGCCGGCCAGGGCGCGGGCGAAGGGCAGCTGGTCGGGGCTGAGCGGGCGGCCCTCCAGGTCGCGCATGTTATAAAAGTCGGGCATCTCGGCCAGGGGCTGCTCGAAGGGGAGCGAGTCGAGGCGCAGCAGCTCCAGGGCGGCCTGGTTGGCCAGGGTGAGCCGGCCGCGCGCGTCGCACAGCAGCACGCCCTCGGCGATCGAGGTGACCACAGTGTTGAGCTTGCGCCGCTCGCTCTGGCTGTCGTCGTAGAGCCGGACGTTGGCGATGGCGAAGCCGACCTGGTTGCAGATCGGCATGAGCATATCCTGGTCGACCCGGTGGAGCAGCTCGGCGTCGCCGTAGAGCGCGAGCACGCCGGCCACGGTGCCGCCGGCGAGCAGCGGGTAGTAGGCCGCCGCGGCGAGCCCGGCGTCGAGAAAGGGGCCCTCGCCGCGCTCGGCGAGCAGCGGCCGCACCGCGGGCTGGCCGAAGTGGACGACTTCGGCGCAGGGCGAGTCGGCGACGGGGACGGCCAGCACAGCGGCGGCGGCCTCGGGGGACAAGGCGCGCTGGGCGCCGAGGTCGAGCCGGTCGAGCTCGGTGTCGCGGAGCAGCAGCACGCCGCTGGCCCCGCCGACGAGCTCCAACACCACGTCGAGCACGCTGCGCACGAGGTCGGGCAGGTCGGCGGCGGTCTGGATCGCGGTGACGGCGGCGTCAAAGGCCTTGAGCCGGCGCTCGCTGCGCTGGACGTCGTCGTAGAGCTGGGCGTTCTTGATCGCGGCCGCGGCGATGCTAGCGAAGGGCAGAAGGTCGGGCAGGTCCGCCCGCTCCAGGGGCCGGGCCGGGCCGCCCTCATCGGGAAGGCTGAGCAGCTCGAGCACGCCGACAAGCTCGACGCCGACGCGCAGCGGGATGGCCGCGCTGGTCAGCCGGCGGGGGAGCTGGTCGCTCACGAGCTGGAAGGCCGGGGCGCAGGCGGGGGACAGGGCCCCCGCGATCTCGCGGTAGCCGAGGCGCGTCTCGGTGAGGACGGCCTCGCCGCGCTGGAGGGCCTGCCCCGCGAGCCCCTCGCCGGCGCGAAGCTGGCAGGCCGTGAGGGCCTGGCGGGCCACGGCCTCCAGGGGGAGGCCGGCGACGGCGCGGGCGCGCAGCCGGCCATCGATGTCGAGCCAAAGGATGGCCCCTTGAACGGCGGGCAGGGCCTCGACAAAGCTCGCGGCCAGCGCGGGCATGAGCCGCTCCGGGTCGAGCAGGGCCACCAGCGACGAGGTGGCGCGCAGGAGGGCCAGCTGGTCGGCGGCGGGCGGGGCGGCGGCCGGCGCGCGGCGGGCTCGGGCAGGCGGGCGGGGGGCCCCGGGCTCGCGCACGCGGCGCTCGCGGCGGGCGACCGGCTGCTTCTCGGTCATCTAGCCCTCCCTGCCCTGCGACCAGGCCACCGCGCGGCGGATGCCCTCGTCGAGCGGCACGCGCGGCGTAAAGCCGAGCAGCTCGCGGGCCAGCGAGATGTCTGCCACATAGTAGCTGACCTCGCCGGGCCGCTTGGCCGGCTCGACCGTGATCTGTGGCTGGGCGCCGAGGGCCGCGCCGACCAGCTCGGCCATGCGCACGAGCGAGTTGCCCTCGCCGAAGGCCAGGTTGATCGTTCGGTTCACGACGTCGCCCGCGAGCAGCCCCTGGATGCCGCGCACGATCCCGTCGACACAGTCGTCGACATAGGTGAAGTCGAGCACCTTTTCGCGGCCGTAGACGGTGACGGGCTCGCCGCGGCCGATCCGGCGGATGAACAACGGAATCACCCGCTCCATCCGCTCCAGGTCGTTGTCGTAGCGGCCGTACACGTTCGAGAAGCGGAAGACCAGGTAGGGCAGGCCATAGCAGCGCGCGTATGAGTAGATCAAGGCCTCGCCGGCGATCTTCGAGGCCGAGTAGGGGCTTTCGGTGTAGCTGAAGTCGGCGCTCGCCTCCTCTGTGAGGTAGCGGTGGATGTCGCCGTACACCTCGCGGGAGGAGGAAAAGACGATCGGCAGCCGGTTGGCCCGGCAAAATTCCAGCACGTTGAAGCTGAGGGTGATATTCTCAAGGGCGCGGTGGGGCTGCTCGACCAGCTCGTGGACCTTGGCGTTGGCCGCGAGGTGGACGACCACGTCGCACGGCGGGTAGGGCGCGCCGCCGATGCCGCCGCGAAACTCACGCTGGGGCGCGGCCAGATCCTGCAGCAGAGTGGGGAAGCGGTCCGTCCAGGGGTTGGCGCGCCGGTCCACGCCGAAGACGTCGTGGCCCTCCGCGAGCAGCCGCAGCGCCAGGTTGGTGCCGATCTGGCCGCTGGAGCCAGTGATCAGGACGCGCATCGGGGGTTCTTCCAGGAACAGAGCACCGTGGCTCGCTCGGGCGCCTCGCCACAGTATACCAGCAATTCCCCGCCCTTCGCTCGCCGCGCTCGCCCGGGACAAGGGGAATCGCTCGCTGCGCTCGCTCGGGGGAGGGGGACAAGGGGCGCGATCACGCTGGGCAAGGGGCCATTTGGGCGGAATGTCCCCTTGTCCCCTTATCCCCTTGTCCCCTTGTCCCCTACACCCCGTGTATGGGCGGGAGGGGGCTGGGCACGGGGCTGCTGCCGCGGGGCGGCGCCTCGCCGGCGAGCATATCCTGGAGGCCGCCGAGGAGCAGCTTCAGCAGGCCGGCGAGCTGGACGAGCTGGTCGTCGTTCAGGCGGCAGAGCATGCGCTCCATGTCCTCGTGGCGGGCCTGCTCGACGGCGGCAAGGCGCTTCTGGCCCGTGGGGGTGAGGGTGACCTGGACGACGCGGCGGTCGTCGAGGTCGCGGACGCGGCCGACGAGATTGTCCTCGATCAGGCGGTCGACGATGCCGGTGAGGGTGCCCGCCGACTGCTGGGTGATCTCGGCGAGCTCGCTCATCCGGCAGGTGCCGGCGTCGCGGATGGCGAACAGGGTGACCATCTGGGGCATGGTCAGGGCGATGTCGGGGCGGCTGAGCGTTTGGAGCAGCTGCTTGTGGCTTTGCCAGGTAATATGTCGCACTGTGTCGTCGATCGAGGCGATATGCTCCCCGCGGGTATCACGCTGTGTCATGGGCGGGCCTCCGCTTGCGATCAGGACGCGCCGCGCGCGCCTGCTCAATCTGCCCTTGCAGAAAGGGCTGAGATCGGAGATAATGAAGCCTGAATTATTCTTGCAGGCAATATTCTGATGGTGCCCTAATACTAGCTGAAGAATAATGATATGTCAACATCTTGCACAAAGAGATATGAGCGTTTGCAAAGAAAGTTGCGGCTTCACTCCCCCGGGCAGAGATCGCGCCACGCCTCTTGACAAGGCGCGATGGCCGTGTTATCATCCTCTTTCGCAGTTGCAAGAAAAGCGTTAACCAGGCGTTAATGCAGGAACAGCACACGAAGGTTCGCCTGTTCGCCCGGCTCGCCTCCCATCCCGCGCGCGCCTCCTGGCGCCACTTCGTTGCAAAAAGCAGTCCCGCAGCTGTCCTCGCCAGTCCTCAGGCAGCCCCCGGAAGGGCTTTCGCCGGAGACCGGCGCTTTGTGTTTTCTTTCCACGCCTGTACGAATTCCGTCGCAGCCGGCGTCCGATTCGATTGTCTGCCGACCGTCGACGAATGAGGAGAGGTGACCATGCCCCCGTTGATTGAGAGCGTCGTCCTGCAGCCGCTGATCACACCGATCGACCCGGGGATTGCGGGCCAGCGGATGGAGCGGATCGAGCGCCGCTCGTTCGCCCGCATCACGGATGCGATCGACGTGCCGCGCCTGATCGAGACGCAGGTCAATAGCTTCGACTGGTTCCGCCGCGAGGGCCTGCGGGAGCTGTTCGACGAGATCTCGCCGATCACGGACTTCACCGGCAAGAACCTCGAGCTCCACTTCAAGGACTATGTGTTCGGCGAGCCGCGCTACAACGAGTTCGAGTGCCGCGAGCGCGACCTGACCTACGCCGCCCCGCTGCGGGTCAACGTCGAGCTGCGCATCCTCAGCACCGGCGAGATCAAGGAGTCCGAGATCTTTCTCGGCGACTTCCCGGTGATGACGGACAACGGCACCTTTATCTATAACGGCGCCGAGCGCGTCGTCGTGTCCCAGCTCATCCGCTCCCCCGGCGTCTACTTCAAGGACGAGAAGGACCCGACGAGCGGCCGGGCCCTCCACTCCGCCAAGCTGATCCCGAACCGCGGCGCCTGGCTTGAGTTCGAGTCGAACAAGCGCGACGTGATCAGCGTCAAGGTCGACCGCAAGCGCAAGATCCCGGTCACGATCCTGCTGCGCGCGATCATGGCCTGGCAGGCCGACGAGAACGGCGACGGCCGCTGGGCCCCCGACAACGAGCTGGACCAGCACGGCCACAACGAGCAGATCCTCGAGCTGCTGCGCCACGTCGACACGGTCTCCGAGCACCCCTACACCCAGGCCACCCTCGACAAGGACCCGTCGCACAACAGCAAAGAGGCCCTGATGGAGCTGTACAAGCGGCTCCGCCCGGGCGACCCGCCGACGCTCGAGAACGCCCGCTCGCTGATCGAGTCGCTCCTGTTCAACCCCCGCCGCTACGACCTGGCCAAGGTCGGGCGGTACAAGCTGAACAAGAACCTGTGGGAGCGCGACACCCGCCGCGACGGCACGTCCAACGCCCCCGACGTGAAGGTGCGGGTGCTGCTGCCGCGCGACATCGTCAAGATCGTCGAGCAGATCATCCAGCTCAACAACGGCATCGGCCGCGCCGACGACATCGACCACCTCGGCAACCGGCGCGTGCGCACCGTCGGCGAGCTGATCCAGCAGCAGTTCCGCGTCGGCCTGCTGCGCCTTGAGCGCGTGGTCAAGGAGCGCATGTCGCTGCAGGACCCCGACAGCGCCACGCCGAACGGGCTGATCAACATCCGCCCGGTCGTGGCCGCTATGCGCGAGTTCTTCGGCGGCTCCCAGCTCAGCCAGTTCATGGACCAGACCAACCCCCTGGCCGAGCTGACCAACAAGCGCCGTTTGTCGGCCCTCGGCCCCGGCGGCCTGTCCCGCGACCGCGCCGGCTTCGAGGTCCGCGACGTCCACCACTCCCACTACGGGCGGATCTGCCCCGTGGAGACGCCCGAGGGCCCGAACATCGGCCTGATCGGCACGATGTCGACCTTTTCGCGCGTCAACGAGATGGGCTTTCTGGAGACGCCGTACCGCAAGGTGTACAACGCCGTCGACAACGCCCCCGTCTGGACGGAGAAGGGCCTGCTGCTGCGCGACGTCCGCGACCTGCGCACCGGCGACCTGATCGCCGCCAAGGGCTCGCGCGTCGACGAAACCACCGGCAGGCGGATCGCGATCGGCCTGCTGCGCGGCCAGATCCTGCGCGAGGATATCGTCGACCCTGACACGGGTGAGACGGTCGCCGAGGCCGACACCGAGATCAACCGCACCCTGGCCGAGCGGATCGTCGAGATGCCGATCAAGACGATCCGCATCCGCCCCGTCGTGTCCCAGGAGGTGGAGTACCTGTCGGCCGACGAGGAGGACCGCTTCATCGTCGCCCAGGCCAACGCGCCGATCGACGAGCACAACCGCTTCGTCCAGAACACCGCCTCCTGCCGCTTCGCCGAGAAGTTCGTCCAGGAGCGGGTCGACCGGATCGACTACATGGACGTGTCGCCGAAGCAGGTGGTCAGCGTGTCCACGGCGCTCATCCCCTTCCTCGAGCACGACGACGCCAACCGCGCCCTGATGGGCTCGAACATGCAGCGCCAGGCCGTGCCGCTTCTGCGCCCCGACGCCCCGATCGTCGGCACCGGCATGGAGTTCCGCGCCGCCCGTGACTCGGGCCAGGTCGTGGTCGCGCGCAAGCCCGGCGTGGTCGTGTCCTCCACCGGCGATAAGATCGTCGTCCAGGAGGACGACGGCAACGAGCGCGAGTACCGGCTGCGCAAGTTCATGCGCTCCAACCAGGACACCTGCATCAACCAGCGCCCGAACGTCCAGCGCGGCCAGCGCGTCGAGGCCGGCGAGGTGATCGCCGACAGCTCCTCGACCGACTTCGGCGAGCTGGCCCTCGGCCAGAACATCCTTGTCGCCTACATGCCCTGGGAGGGCGGCAACTTCGAGGACGCCATCCTGGTCTCCGAGCGCCTGGTGCGCGAGGATATCTTCACCTCGATCCATATCGAGAAGTACGAGGTCGAGGCCCGCGACACCAAGCTCGGCCCCGAGGAGATCACCCGCGACATCCCGAACGTCGGCCAGGACAGCCTGCGCAACCTCGACGAGCGCGGGATCATCTACGTGGGCGCCGAGGTCCAGCCGAACGACATCCTTGTTGGCAAGATCACCCCGAAGGGCGAGACGGACCTGACGGCCGAGGAGCGGCTGCTGCGGGCGATCTTCGGCGAGAAGGCCCGCGAGGTGAAGGACAGCTCGCTGCGCGTGCCCAACGGCGTGCGCGGCAAGGTGATCGACGTCAAGGTGTTCTCGCGCTCTGAGGGCGCCGAGCTCCCGGTGGGCGTGAACCAGACGGTGCGCGTGCTGCTGTGCCAGAAGCGCAAGATTAGCGCGGGTGATAAGATGGCCGGCCGCCACGGCAACAAGGGTGTGGTGTCCCGCGTCCTGCCGATCGAGGATATGCCCTTCCTGCCGGACGGCCGCCCCGTCGACATCATCCTCAACCCGATCGGCGTGCCCTCGCGCATGAACATCGGCCAGATCCTGGAGACGCACCTCGGCTGGGCCGCGGCCCGGCTCGGCTACCGCGTCGCCACCCCTGTGTTCGACGGGGCCTCCGAGGAGCAGATCAAGGAGCGCCTGGTCAACGCCGGCCTGCCCGGCGACGGCAAGGTGACCCTGTACGACGGCCGCAGCGGCGAGCGGTTCGACCACCCCGTGACCGTGGGCTACGCCTACATGCTCAAGCTCGCCCACCTGGTCGAGGATAAGATCCACGCCCGCTCGACCGGCCCCTACAGCCTCGTCACCCAGCAGCCCCTCGGCGGCAAGGCCCAGTTCGGCGGCCAGCGCTTCGGCGAGATGGAGGTGTGGGCGCTCGAGGCTTACGGCGCCGCCTACATCCTCCAGGAGATGCTCACCGTCAAGTCCGACGACGTCGTCGGCCGCGTGAAGACCTACGAGGCGATCGTGAAGGGCGAGCCGATCCAGGAGGCCGGCGTGCCCGAAAGCTTCAAGGTGCTGATCAAGGAGCTCCAGTCTCTCGGCCTCTCGGTCGAGGTGCTCAGCGAGGACGAGAAGCCGGTCGAGCTCACCGACGACGTCGACAGCGACGTCGCGGCGCTGGACGGCATCAACCTCAGCGGCATGGAGCGCGGCGAGTTCTAAATGTTCCGCCGGGGGCGGCGAAGATGCCACCCCAGCCGGTTGAAATCAGGGTTTAGGGGATGTGGAGGGCCTGCCCTCCACATCCCCGTGTAAGGAGCACGACCCAATGCTCGAGATCAACGACTTCAACGCGATCCGGATCAGCCTGGCCTCGCCGGAGGACATCCGCGGCTGGTCGCACGGTGAGGTCACGAAACCTGAAACGATCAACTATCGCACCCTCAAACCTGAGCGCGATGGATTGTTCTGCGAAAGAATATTTGGCCCCACGAAGGACTGGGAGTGCTATTGCGGCAAATACAAGCGCGTCCGCTACAAGGGCGTGGTGTGTGACAAGTGCGGCGTCGAGGTGACGCGGGCGAAGGTGCGGCGCGACCGGATGGGCCACATCAACCTGGCCTCGCCGGTGAGCCATATCTGGTTTGTGAAGGGCACCCCTTCGCGGCTGGGCCTGCTGCTCGACATCAGCCCGCGCAACCTTGAGCGTGTGCTCTACTTCGCCTCGTATGTGATCGTCGAGGTGAAGGAGGACATGCGCCTCGCCACGCGTGAGATGCTCCAGGAGGAGTACGCCGGCAAGCGAGAAAAGATCCAGCGCCAGGCCGAGGAGAAGCGGATCGAGCTGTCGACGCAGCTCACGCAGGACCTGGGCGGCATGGAAAGCGCGCAGGTGAGCACGCAGCGCCGGATCGAGGAGGAGTTCAAGCGGCTGCGCGAGGAGATCGCCTCGGAGGCCGAGAAGCTGCGCGAGCGCCTGGAGGAGTCGAACGGCGAGACGGCCGACGAGGACATCACCTTCCGCGGCACCACGGTGGTCGAGGAGGGCGAGACGATCAACGAGCGGACGCTGGACGCGCTCGACGAGATGGTCGACCAGGAGCTGGACTCGCTGGACACCCGCCGCCAGCGCGACATGTCGGACGCCGAGCTCCTGACCGACGCCGAGCGCGAGCGCAAGGAGTACGAGGCCACCCAGGAGCAGGAGAAGCTCCAGGAGCGGCTCCAGCGCGAGCTCGACGGCCTGGTGCGCGAGGAGAAGGAGAAGCTGGACCATCTGGAGGGGCTGAAGGTCACGCGCATCCTTTCCGAGATGGAGTACCGCACCCTGCGCGATGTGGCCCCGGGCGTGTTTCGCGCCGACATGGGCGCGGGCGCGGTGCGCGAGCTGATTGAGCGCACGGTCAACCTGGACAAGCTGGCCGAGGATCTCCAGGTCGAGGTGCAGACGACGCAGGGCCAGCGGCGCAAGAAGGCCACCAAGCGGCTGCGCGTGGTCGAGGCGTTCCGCAAGAGCGGCAACAAGCCGGAGTGGATGATCCTGACCGTGCTGCCGGTGATCCCGCCCGACCTGCGGCCGATGGTGCAGCTGGACGGCGGCCGCTTCGCCACGAGCGACCTGAATGACCTGTACCGGCGCGTGATCAACCGCAACAACCGCCTGAAGCGGCTGATGGAGCTGAACGCGCCCGAGATCATCGTGCGCAACGAGAAGCGCATGCTCCAGGAGGCCGTCGACGCTCTGATCGACAACGGCCGGCGCGGCCGTGCGGTGTCGGGCAAGGGCAAGCACCGCCTGAAGAGCCTGAGCGACATGCTCAAGGGCAAGCAGGGCCGCTTCCGCCAGAACCTGCTCGGCAAGCGCGTGGACTACTCGGGCCGCTCGGTGATCGTGGTCGGCCCGAACCTGGCGCTACACCAGTGCGGCCTGCCGAAAAAGATGGCGCTGGAGCTGTTCAAGCCCTTCGTGATGCGCCGGCTGGTGGAGAAGGGCTTTGCCCACAACATCAAGTCGGCCAAGCGCATCGTCGAGCGGGTGCGGCCCGAGGTGTGGGACGTGCTCGAGGAGGTGATCCAGGACTACCTGGTGCTGCTGAACCGCGCGCCGTCGCTGCACCGCCTGTCGATCCAGGCCTTTGAGGCCAAGCTGATCGAGGGCTCGGCCATCCAGCTGCACCCGCTGGTCTGCGCCGCCTTCAACGCCGACTTCGACGGCGACCAGATGGCCGTCCACGTGCCGCTGTCGCGCAAGGCCCAGGACGAGGCCCGGGCGCGTATGCTGTCGAAGTACAACCTGCTCAGCCCGGCCCACGGCGACCCGATCATCACCCCGTCGCAGGACATCGTGCTCGGCTGCTACTACCTGTCCCAGGTCCGGGACGGCGCGAAGGGCAGCGGCAAGAAGTTCGCGAGCGTGGACGAGGCGATGCTGGCCTACGACAAGGGCATGGTCAACATCCAGGCCCCGATCTGGATCCGCATGGAGGGCGCGCCGGCCGGCAAGAACGACCGGGCCGACCACACGCGCATCCTGGCCCCCGCCGCCGACGGAACGCCACGCATGCTGATCGAGACGACGATCGGGCGCGTGCTGCTGAACAACCAGCTGCTGAAGCCGCTGCGCTATCGCAACCGGGTGGTCGACAAGAAGGGTCTGAAGGAGATCATCGCCGACTGCTACCAGTACTTCACCAACCCGCGCAACGTCAGCGACGAGGAGCTGGAGGAGGTGCGCGAGCAGTTCCCCGGCCGCTCGCAGCAGGAGATGGTGCGCATCTTCGGCTCCGAGCAGACGGCGCGCCAGGCCGACCTGATCAAGGCCCTGGGCTTTAAGTATGCCACGCTCGGCGGCATGACGATCGGCATCAACGACATCGAGGTGCCGGAGAAGAAGTACGAGATCGTGCTGGAGGCCGAGGCCTCGGTGGCCGACGTCGAGAAGCAGTTCCGGCGCGGCCTGATCACCGAGGAGGAGCGCTACCAGGAGGTTGTCCGGATCTGGCAGAACGCCACCCGCGAAACGATCAGCGCGGTGAAGGACAACATGAACCAGTTCGGCCCGGTGGCGATGATGTCGACCTCGGGCGCTCGCGGTAACATCAACCAGATCTCGCAGATGGCCGGTATGCGCGGCCTGATGTCCGACCCGACGGGCCGGATCATCGAGCTGCCGATCAAGGCCAACTTCCGCGAGGGCCTGTCGGTGCTGGACTACTTCGTGTCGACCCACGGCGGCCGCAAGGGCCTGGCCGACACCGCGCTCCGCACCGCCGACGCCGGCTACCTGACTCGGCGCCTGGTGGATGTGGCCCAGGACGTGATCGTCACCGTCGAGGACTGCGGCACCGAGGACGGGCTGTGGCTGCACACGGCCGACGACGACGAGCTGATGGAGAAGCTGCAGGTGCGTCTGCTCGGGCGTATCCTCGCGGCGCCGGTGTACGACAAGCAGACGGGCGAGCTGCTGGCCGACCGCAACGTCGAGATCGACGAGGAGGTCGCCGGTCTGATCGCCGCCCACGGCATCCAGTCGATCTACGTGCGCTCGGCGCTGAGCTGCCAGGCCGAGCACGGGATCTGCCGGCAGTGCTACGGCCGCAACCTGGCCACCGGCAAGCTGGTGGACATCGGCGAGGCGACGGGCATCATCGCGGCCCAGTCGATCGGCGAGCCGGGCACGCAGCTGACGCTGCGCACCTTCCACACCGGCGGCGTGGCCTCGGCCGACGACATCACGCAGGGCCTGCCGCGCGTGCAGGAGATCTTCGAGGCGCGCGTGCCCAAGGGCAAGGCGCTGCTGGCTGAGATCGACGGCGTGGTCCAGATCATCAAGGACGACGACGGCGTGCGCACGATCAAGATCGTGTCGGCCGAGGTCTACACCGACGAGTACACGCTGCCGAAGGGCTTCGTGGCCCTGGTGGAGAACGAGAGCGACGTGGCCGAGGGCCAGCCGATCGCGGAGAGCGGGCGGCCGGGCAGCAACGAGCCGGCCCTGGTGGCCCGGCTGGCCGGGCGGGCCTACGTCTACGCCGACCGGATCGTGGTCAGCCAGGAGGACCGCGAGGAGCGCGAGCTGGTGGTGCCCCACACGGCGCGCCTGCGCGTGGAGAACGGGCAGCGCGTGGTGGCCGGCCAGCAGCTGACGGACGGCAGCGCCAACCCGCAGGAGCTGCTGGACCTGCAGGGCCGCGAGGCGGTGCAGCGCTATCTGGTCAACGAGGCGCAGAAGGTGTACCGCTCGCAGGGCGTGAACATCAACGACAAGCACATCGAGGTGATCGTCCGCCAGATGCTGCGCCGCGTGCGGATCGAGGAGCCCGGCGACACCGGGCTGCTCCCGGGCGAGCTGATCGACTCGGCCGAGTTCCGCCAGATGAACGCCGAGATCGTCAGCCAGGGCGGCGAGCCGGCCACGGCGGCCACGGTGCTGCTCGGCATCACCAAGGCCTCGCTGAACACCGACAGCTTTCTGTCGGCGGCCTCCTTCCAGGAGACGACCCGCGTGCTCACCGACGCCGCGATCAACGGCAAGGTGGACTACCTGCGCGGCCTGAAGGAGAACGTGGTCATCGGCAAGCTCATCCCGGCCGGCACGGGCATCGAGAAGCGCCTGCTCGAGAACCGCCGCGACGACCTGGTCGGCGAGATGGCGCGCATGATGGAGGAGGGCGCTACCGATGGGGCCGACGGCGACGGCGCCGCCCCCGAGGTGCAGCGGGCTGGCGCGCTGATCGGGCTCACGCCTGAGAATGAGCCGGCCAACGGCGACGAGGCCGACGCCGCCATCCGCGCCCGCCTCGAGGCCCTGCTCACCGGCGACGACGACCTGGCCGCCGACGGCGCCGAGGACGGCTTCGGGGACGAGGACGGCGCCGAGGACGGCCTGGATGCCACAGCCGATGGCCTTGACGGCACGGCCGACGGCTCCGGCGGTGCGGCCGACGAGGAGTAGGCCGGCGCCTTAGCCCGGGCCCGCGGCACGGAGCCAACGAAGGGCACGAAGATGGGGCAGCGCCCTCTTCGTGCCCTTCGTTGGCTTTGGCGTTTCCGGCGGCGCCGAAGCCTGTGGTATCATCTCCCGTATGCGTACCGAGGAGATCGCACCGGCCGCCGCGACGCGTCGCGGCCTAGGGCTGGCCGGCCTACGAGCCGCCGTGCGCGGCGAGCTGGAGGGGCTGCTCAGCCCGGCCCTCTGGGCCGCGCTGGGCGCCCTCCTGCTCTGCTTCCTGCTCGCGGCCCAGCTCCCGCTCCTGGTGGCGATCGACGCCGGGTATGAAGAAGGCGTCGGCAGCGACCTGCCCTTCCTCCAGCGCTTCAACACCGCCGAGCGCGACAGCCACGGCACCTACCGCTGGACAGCCGACGGGGCGCAGATCGTCGTGCCGGGGCTCGGCGCCCGGCCGGCCGCGGTCACGCTGCGGCTGTTCCCCGTCGGGGGCGAGATCCTGGCAAGTGGCCCAGAGACGATCGACGTTTACGCCGGCGACAACCTGATCGGAAGGCTGCCCATCCGCCTCCAGGGCTCGGCGCAGACGCTCGTCGCCCCGCCGCCGCCGGGCGGCGCGCTGCGCCTGACCCTGCGCTCGGCCACCTTCAGCCCGGCGGGCGACCCGCGCCGGCTCGGCACGCCGCTCGACGCCGTGACGGTGCGCGCCCTCGGCGCGCCGGCGCCCGTCGCCCCCGATTGGGGGGCGGTTCTGGTCTGGCTCGGCGCGGTAGCGCTGGGCTGGCTGGCGGCCCGGCACGCGCTCCGGGAAGGGCGGCCGGAGGTTCACCGCACAGCCGCAGAACGCCCAAAAGGGGGAGTTCGCCAGGGCCGACAAGGCCGTGCCGCTCTGGCGCGGCCGGCGGCCGGCCCGAGGACGGCGACAGGCAGCTCCATCACCCGGGGCATTGGGCCGCCTGCGGCTCAAGTGCCCGCAGTCTGGGTGCTCGCGGTTGGCGCCGGGCTGGTGGGGCTGGCGGCGCTGCTCGACCCACCGCGCTGGGCGTTCGGCGCGCGGGCTGCGCTGGCCGGCTGCGCGATGGCCTACGGGCTGGCGGTGGCGGCCCGGGCGCTGCTGCCGGGGCTGGCGAGGCGCTTCGACGTGCCACTGGGCGGGAAGACGCTCGGGTGGCTGGCGCTCTTCGTCGCCGTGAGCTTCGCGCTGCGCTACGGCGGGCGGCTGTACCCGGACTCGATGCCGGGGGACATCGGCTTTCACCACAACCGCTTCAACGAGGCGGTCTTCGGCCTGATCCACATCCTGTCGCGGAACCGCGGCGTCGACTTCCCCTACCCCCCTGGGCCCTACCTGGCGATCGCGCCGCTGACCCTGCTCGGCATCCACCCGCGAACGGCGCTGCAGCTCGGCGCGGCCATGGCCGACGCCGTCAGCGCGCCGCTGGTGTACGCGATCGCGACCAGGGTGGCCCCGCCTGCGACAGCGCTGCTCGCGGCGGGGGTGTACGTTTTCACGGCCGCGACCTTTATGGTTAGCTGGTGGTCGTTCGACACCCACATCTACACCCAGCTCTTCCACCTGCTGCTGATCGCCGCGCTGGTCTGGGCCCTGCCGGCCTGGGGGGCGGGCGGGGCCCGGCGCGGGCGGCGCTGGGCGTGGGCGGCGGGGGCGCTGCTGGGGCTGGTTTTCCTGGGCCACTTCGGCTTCCTGATCAACACCGCGCTGCTCGCCGCCGGCCTGACGGCGGCGGTGTGGGCGGCGAGCTGGCGCGGGGCGGCCTGGGCGCGGGCGGCGCGCTGGCCGCTGACGCTCGCGGTGGCGGGGGCGGGCGCCTTCGCGGCGCTGACTTTCTACAGCGCCTACATCCCGCTGTTCCTGGGCCAGCTGAGCACCGCCCGCGAGGGCGGGCTGACGGCGGTGGCCGGCCGGGGGCCGGTGGGCCGGGCGGTGATGTGGGACACGCTGTGGCGGGCCGGGCTGCTCACCCACTACGGGCTGTTCCCGCTCCCCCTGGCGCTCTGGGGGCTGTGGCTGATCGGGCGGGACGAGCGCGCGCGGCCGGACGCGGGGCGCCGGGCCGTGCTCTGGCTGACGGTGGGAAGCCTGATCGTGGCGGCCGTGTTCGCCGCGCTGCCGTTCATCACTGGGGTGACGAACAGCCCGCGCTGGATGCTGTTCATCGCGTGGGTCGTGGCGGTCGGCTGCGCGGTGGCCACGGAGCGGATCTGGCGGGCGGGGGCGCCCGGCCGAGTCGCCGTCCTGGCGATGGGCGGGCTGGTGCTGGCGAACACCGCCTGGATCTGGCTCGCCCCGATGCTCTGGCGCGTGCGCCCGCCCGAGCCGTTCTAGCCAGAGCCGCGCGGGGCCCGGGGGTAGAAACACGGCATCAGATGGACAAGGCGGCCCGTGCATCGTGCATAGGCCCGAGGAGGTGCCCCATGGTGACAGCGTTCGTCCTGATCACGTGTGAGTCGCAGCGGATCAGCGAGGTGGCCCAGACCGTGGCCGAGCTGCCGAATGTGGCCGAGGTATACTCGGTCACGGGCGACTTCGACATCATCGCGCTGCTGCGGGTGAGCGAGTACGCCTCGCTCGACGAGGCGGTGCCCGGCGGCGTGGCCCGCATCCCCGGCGTCACCAGCACCCGCACCATCCTCGCCTTCCGGCGCTTCGCCGGGCGCGACCTGGAGGCTGGCTACGACATTGGGCTTTCCTAAGGGATCGGGGCCGGATCGCGGGCCTTGACGCGCACATGTTTTCGTGCTATTCTTCGCACAAGAGTTCGCCAACTCTCGATCGAACGGTACGTGTCGGGACGAGCGAGTACGCGCAACGAGGAGGACAGTCATGGCGAAGGATCTAAACAAGGTGCAGCTGACGGGCTACCTGGGCGCCGACCCGGAGATGCGCTACACCGCGTCCGGCAGCGCGGTCACCCAGTTCCGCGTGGCCAGCGGCCGCAGCTGGAAGGACCGTGACGGCAACCCCCACGACGACACCGAGTGGTTCCGCGTGGTCGCCTGGGACAAGCTCGGCGAAATCTGCAACCAGTACCTGACGAAGGGCACCCGGGTCTACGTCGAGGGCCGCCTCCAGACGCGCAAGTGGCAGGACCGCGACGGCCAGGACCGCTACACCACCGAGGTGATCGCCCAGGACATGATCATCCTGTCCTCGCGCGGCGAGCGCGGCAGCGTCCCCGAGGACGCCCCCGCCTTCGACGAGCCCGAGGATGCCTCGGCCGCCGCCCCGGCGCCCTCGCGCCGCCCCGCCGCCGCCCCCGCCGGCAACGGCCGCCCGGCCGCCCCCGCGGGCCGCGCCCCCGCGCGGGCCCCGTCGCGCAACCAGCCCCAGCCGATCGAGAGCGACGACGACATCCCGTTCTAGTCACAAGCCAGCCTGGGGGCGGCGACACACTCCGGTGTCGCCGCCCCCTTTTTGTGCCCGCGGCACCCCCCGCCCTACCTGGCAGGGTCGACCTGCTCGACAGCACACCCGCGCCACGGGCTCTCCACCCGATCAAGCTCTCAGGCTTCCGCTACCGCTGGCCTGGCGTCAATACAATAAGCCAGTCTACCGCTCGTAGACAGGCGTGCACCAGGCCCGATGCTCCGGAGAGCGGCCCCGGACGACATCCGCGTACAGGTCGACGAGCTGGCTGGCGATCGGGCCGGGGGCGCCGGCGCCCACGGGGCGGCGGTCGACCTCGACGATCGGCTTGATCTCGACGCCGGTGCCGCAGAAGAAGGCCTCGTCGGCCACGTAGAGCTCGGTGCGGTCGATCGGGCGCTCGACCAGCGGCAGGCCGAGCCGGTCGCGGGCCAGGTCGGCCACCACCTGGCGGGTGATCCCTTCCAGCACATCGCTCGTGATCGGCGGGGTGACCAGAGCGCCGTTGCGGACGAGGAACAGGTTGGCCGCGCTGGCCTCGGACACCTGGCCGTCGGCGCCGAGCACGATCGCCTCGTCGTAGCCGTTCAGCAGCGCCTCCGTCTTCGCCAGTGCCGAGTTGAGGTAGGAGCCGCTGGCCTTGGCCCGCGACGGGATGATGTTGTCGTCGATCCGCCGCCACGAGGAGACACAGACCCGCAGGGCGCCCGCGTCGATATACTGGCCGAAGCCGACCGCAAACATGGTGAAGGCGTCGGCCAGGCCATTCAGGCGCACCGCGATCGTCTCGTCGCTCTTGTAGACCAGCGGGCGGATGTAGACGTCCTCGCGGAAGCCCTCGGCCCGCAGCAGATCGACGGTGATCTGGCACAGGTCGTCGGCGCTGTGGGGGATCTGCATCATCAGGATGCGGCAGGAGCGCAGCAGCCGCTCCATGTGCGGCCGGAGCTGGAAAACAAACAGCTGCTCCTCGTCGGGGTTCCAGTAGGCGCGGATGCCCTCGAAGCAGCCGGTGCCGTAGTTGAGCGCGTTGGTCATCACGCTGACGCGGGCCTGCTCGATCGGCACGATCTCCCCGTTGAAAAAGGCGTACTTGTTGTTAGGCATCGCTGCGCTCCTTGCTGGCGGGGCGCCGCCCCGCGTGCTGCCGGACGAAAAGAAGTTTCGTGGTGCGGGTCGCCGCGGGCGGCGCGGCGGAAACCAGGTGGGCGGTGGCCCGGCGGCCCTGGAGCTGCTCGCCGAGCATCGCCAGGCCGATCGCGCTGCCGAGCCCGACCAGGGCGAAGGTGAGCCAGGGCAGCGCCGGGATGCCGGCGGCCCGGCTGGCGTCGGTGAGCAGGCCGCCGCTGAAGTTGCCGATGCTGCCGCCAAAGGCCAGGGCCAGGGCGTTGACCCCGAAGTAGGAGCCGAGGGCCCGCGGGTCGGCCAGGGCCGCGGCCAGGCTTTGCTGGGTGGGGGTGGCCAGCAGCGAGCCCGCGGTGAAGATAGCCACGCAGCCGAGCAGCGCGGGGAAGCTGCCCGCCGCGGCCACCGCCCCGAGCCCCAGCGCCATCAGGGCCATGCCCACGATCAGGAGCGGCAGCTGCGGCAGCCAGCGCTCGGCCAGCCGCAGCGCCGGGTACTGGAGCAGCACGGTCATGCCTGAGTTGAGCGTGTACAGCCATGCCACGCTCACGCTCTCCCCGGTCAGCCGCTCGGCCGCCAGCGGCAGGCTGATCGTGAGCTGGACCCACATGAACCAGTAGCCCATGAGCAGGGCCGTGAAGGCGACGAAGGGCCGGTCGCTGATCGCCCGGCCGACCCCGCCGAAGACGCTCCCGCCGCCCTCCGCCACCTGCACCGGCGGCAGCAGCAGCACCGCGCCCACCACCAGCACAAAGCAGGCGGCCGCGGCCAGACAGACCGTCTGGAAGTTGAAGGTGAGCAGCCAGGCCCCGAGCAGCGGGCCGATCGTCATCCCCAGGCCGCCGATCACGCTGGACAGCGAGTAGTAGCGCGCCCGCTCCTCCGGGGCGGCGATCGCGGCCACCGCCGCCCGCGACGGCGCCTCGAACAGCGCCCCGCCCAGGGCCGAGAGCACCATCGCCCCGAACAGCGCCGCCGGCGTCAGCGCGAAGGCCAGCAGCACAAAGCCGCCCGCGCGGATCAGCACGCCCAGGCCGATCAGCCCCCGCACGCCGAAGCGGTCGGCCAGCACCCCACCTAACACCGTGATCCCCTGCTGCAAGAGCTGGCGCACCGCCAGCGCCAGCCCGACCGTAGCCGCGGCGAAGCCCAGCCCCTCGACATAGCGCACCGAGACGAGCGGGATGACCATGAAGAAGCCGCAGTACATCAGAAAGGTCGTCGCCAGCAGGGCGATCAGGCCGCGGCGGCGGGCGGAAGGCGCAAGGTTCATGCGGGTGCATCCAGGGGCGCCGGGCGCCGAATAATTCGTTGATTTGTCCAATAACCGGCCCCTCTACTGTACCACGGCTTGCAAAACCCGTTGCAGCAACCGCGGCCGCCGCGCGCCTGGCCGATCAGTCCGGGGGCGCCGCCCGCTCGCCTGCTGGCTGCGGAGGCCCGCAGACGATCGCCGCGGGCCGGCCCGCCACCTGGGTCAGCACCACCACCAGGGGGCGCGGCCCGTCGCCGCTGAGCTGGCGGGCCAGGGCGTCGGGGTCGAGGGGCGAGCCACGCTTTTTCACCGTCACCGCGCCCGCGCCCAGATCCCGCAGCCGGGCGCGCAGCCGCTTGAGCTGAAAGGGCTGCCACTCCAGAACCGGCCAGGCCCTGGCGAAGGGCGTGGGCGCGGCCGTCTCCGCGGTCAGGTAGGCGATCTCCGGGTCGAGCTGGGCGGCGCCGATTGCAGCGGCGAGGTCGGTCACCAGGCCGGCGCGGATCACCGCGGGGTCGGGCTCGATCAGCCAGGCGCTGGGCGGGCTGAGGGCTGCGGGCTGCGGGCTGTGGGCCGAGCCCGTCAGCTCGTGCGCCGTGGCCTGGCCATTGCCGCGCGAGCGCAGTACGGTGGCCCGGCGCGCCATGTCCGCCAGGGGGCCGCACCAGAGGACGGCCTCCTTGAGCTCGCCGTCGAGCGAAACGAACTCGACCTCGGCATCGGCGGGGAGGGCCGCCAGCTCCACGCCGGGGGCCAGCTTCACGCCGAGGGCCGGGGCGCGAGCCCGCCAGCCAAGCACGTGGCTGAGCGGCGGCTCGTAGGCCTCGACGTCGAAGCGGCGCCGGCCGCCCGAGCGCCGGCCCGGGTCGCAGAACACGGCGGCGGCGGGGGGCGGCGGCTCCTCCAGCAGGTCGCGCTGGATCGTGGTGATGCGGCCCGAAAGCCCGCGCGCCGCGGCGTTCGCCGCGGCGAGGGCCAGCCGCAGCGGGTCGCGGTCGACGGCGAGCACCGGCGGGCCGGCGGCGGCGATCGCCAGGGCATCGGCGCCGGCGCCGCAGCACAGGTCGGCCACCGGCTCCGCGCCGGCGCGGTCGGCCAGGCGGCCGGCGCGGTGGGCGGCGACGGGGGCGGCGCTGGCCTGCTCCAGGGCCTCGCGGGTGAAGAACAGCCTGTCGGCGTCGGGGAACTTGGCCCGGGCGCGCTGGCGCAGCAGGGCCAGCTGCAGGGCGGCGCGGGCCAGCTCGGGGGGGTAGTGGCGGCGCAGCCGCTCCTGCTCGCGCAGCGCGTCGGCCTCGGCGGGCCGGCGGGCGGCTAGGTCGGCGAGCACGGCCTGGCCGGCGGGAGAGCGCAGCCAGCTGAGCGTTTCGAGGTCCAAGCGGGTGGCGGCTCGTCGGGGCGGGGCGGGCCTCATCCCCGGCTAATGCATGTATGATAGGATACCGTCGATCCGATTGTACTCGATCTCCTTATTGAACGGCACCCCTATGCGACGTCTGCTCCCCGCCATTCTCGCCCTCGCCCTGCTCGCCGGCTGCGCCGGGCCTCAGGCCGCCGTCCCGCCCACCAGCGCCCCGAGCCCCGCCGCCACCGCCGCCCGCGAGCCAACCGCCGCCCCCGAGCCCACCGCCGCTTCTGAAGCCACCGCGGCGCCCACCGCCGCTGCGCCGGCAGAAAGCGGCACCGCGGACCCGGAGGCCGCGCGCGCCGGCATCCAGGCCACGCTCGAAGACTACGTGCGGGCCTACAACACCAACGACCCGCAGCTGCTCCAGTCCACCGTCGACCAAAGCAACGCCCCGTTCCGCCGCCTGGTGCAGGACCGCTTCGACACCTTCCAGCGCTCGATCCAGGCCGGCACCGAGCGCAGCCTGGAGGTCGTGGAGGTCGCCCCGCGCGACCTGGGGTTTGTGCTGGCGACGATCAGCGACGGGGGCGGCCTGCGCTACGGGTGGCTGTTCCGCGAGGTGGACGGGCGCTGGCTGCTGTCGGAGCCGACCGAGCGGCAGCTCGGCGAGCGCGAAACCCTCGAAAGCGAGCACTTCAACTATCGCACCTACGCCTGGGCCGACGACATCAACCCGCGGATCATGGAGCTGATGGAGGAGGCCTACGCCGTCGTGACCGAGCGGCTCGGCGCCGAGATCGACTTCAAGCCGACCGTCGACATCCGCCCGATCTTCGGGATCTCGCCGCCGCAGCCGGCCACCGCCCTGGCCTACTACAGGTCGGGCAGCCGCCCCCGCGAGGACCGCATGGTGATCTTCGCGCCCAACTCCTACGCCTTCGGCTTCTACGACTCGGCGAAGGGCTGGGAGGGCGAGCTGCGCGAAACCCTTGTCCATGAGTTCACCCACCTGGTGAACCAGCGCAGCTTCATCCCGATCGCCTCCATGCGTGACTGGATGTACGAGGGCCTGGCCGAGTACGTCTCGGACAGCCCGCGCGCCGGCCAGGTCAGCCTAGCGGTGCAGAACGACAAGATCATTCCGATCGTGGACGAGGCCGGCGGCCCGAACCCGCAGGACCTCGACCACCTGTACCTCCTGGAGCGCGACGTGAGCCTGGCCTACGGGCTCTCCTACTCGCTGGTCGCCTACATCGACCAGGAGCTGGGCGGCCTGGAGAAGTTCTGGGAGCTGGCGCGGACGATGAACCAGGTGTCCGGCACAGGCGTGGCCCGCTACGACGCCGCCCTCCAGCGTGTCTTCGGGCTGAGCTACGCCGAGTTCGACGCCGGCTGGCGCGAGTGGCTGAGGCAGAACTACTAGGCCGCCGGGAAGAATCGAGCGGGCGCGGCGCCTCTACGAGGTGCCGCGCCCGTTTGACGTTCCGCGCCAGGGGCCGGGCTAGTCCGCGGCGCCCTTGACCTTGGCCACGTCGGCGGCGATGCGCGCGGCCGCGGCGTCGGCCTGCTTCTTGGCGACGGCGGGCATCAGCTCGCCGCTTTCGCGGGCGCGCCAGCAGGCGGCGAAGTGGCCGTCGCCGTAGTCGACGAACGGCGGCTCCTCCTCCTTGCACTTCTGGATCGCGATCGGGCAGCGGGTGTGGAAGTGGCAGCCGGAGGGCGGGTTGAGCGGGCTCGGCACGTCGCCCTCGAGCAGGATGCGCCGGCGCTGCGTCTCCACCCGCGGGTCGGGGATGGGCACGGCGGACAGCAGGGCCTGGGTGTAGGGGTGCAGCGGCATCGAGTACAGCTTGTTGCCGCTGGCCAGCTCGACCATCTTGCCGAGGTACATCACGGCCACGCGGTCGGAGATGTGCTTGACCACGCTGAGGTCGTGGGCGATAAACAGGTAGGTCAGGCCGAGCTTGTCCTGGAGCTCCTCCAGGAGGTTGACCACCTGGGCCTGGATCGACACGTCGAGGGCGGAGACGGGCTCGTCACAAACGACGAACTGCGGCTCGACGGCCAGGGCCCGGGCGATCCCGATGCGCTGGCGCTGGCCACCCGAGAACTCGTGGGGGTAGCGGTTGGCGAAGCCAGCGTTAAGGCCGACCAGGCTGAGCAGCTCCTCGACCCGCTCGCGCACCGCCTTGCCGTGGCGCAGGTTGTGGACCCGGATCGGCTCGCCGATGATGTCGCCGACCGTCATGCGCGGGTTGAGCGAGGCGTACGGGTCCTGGAAGATCATCTGGACCTGGCGGCGCATGCGGCGCAGCTCGTTGCCGCGGAGCTTTGTCAAGTCCTGGCCCTGGAACTGGACCGAGCCCTCGGTGGGGCGGTAGAGCTGGAGGATGGCCCGCCCGGTGGTGCTCTTGCCGCAGCCCGACTCGCCCACCAGGCCGAGCGTCTCGCCCTTTTTGATGCTGAAGCTGATTCCGTCGACCGCCTTGACGGTGCCGACGCGGCGCTGGAAAATGATGCCGCGGGTGACGGGGAAGTGCATCTTCAGGTTTTCGACCTGAACCAGGCTGTCGCCGCCGCTGCCATTGTTCGAAGCTGTGGTCATTGTTCTACTCGTGGTTGGGGCGCGCTGCGCCCGTTCTACGTGCGCCAGCGGCGCCGCCGGAAACCCTTACGCCGCCACGCCCTCGGTGGGCTTGCGCTCGGGGATGGGCGTTTCCAGGGTGATATCGAACAGGCAGGCGGCCCGGTGGTCGGGACCGACGCTACGTAGCTCGGGGACGCGGGTGAGGCAGGCGTCCTGGGCGTAGTCGCAGCGCGGGCTGAACGGGCAGATCTGCGGCAGGTCGATCAGCGAAGGCGGCAGGCCGCGGATCGGCGTGAGCTTGCGCTTCTCGCCCTCGTCCAGGCGCGGGATGGAGCGCAGCAGGCCGATCGTGTAGGGCATGCGCGGGTTGGCGAACAGCTCGCGGGTCGGGCCCTCTTCGACCACCTTGCCGGCGTACATCACCGTCACCCGGTCGGTCATCCCCGCGACGACGCCGAGGTCGTGGGTGATCATGATCACGGCGGTGTCGAGCTCCTCGCGCAGCCGGTTGATCAGCTCCAGAATCTGGGCCTGGATCGTCACGTCGAGGGCCGTGGGCGGCTCGTCGGCGATCAGCAGCTCGGGGTTGCAGGACAGCGCCATGGCGATCATCACGCGCTGGCGCATGCCGCCCGAGAACTGGTGCGGGTAGTTGTCGAGGCGCTTCGACGCCGACGGGATGCCGACCATGTCGAGCAGCTCGGCGGCCCGGTTCTGGGCCTCCTTGCGCGTCAGCTTCAGGTGCAGCTCGATCGACTCCGTGATCTGGCGGCCGACCGTGAGCACCGGGTTCAGCGAGGTCATCGGGTCCTGAAAGATCATCGCGATCCGGTTGCCCCGGATGTGGCGCATCTCCTCCTCGGACACCTTGGTCAGGTCCTCGCCGTCGAACAGGATCTGGCCGTTGGCGATCCGGCCGGGCGGGTTCGGGATCAGCCGCATGATCGAGAGCGAGGTGACCGACTTGCCGCACCCCGACTCCCCGACGATGCCCAGCGTCTCGCCACGGTTCACATAGAACGAGACGCCGTCGACGGCCTTGACCACTCCATCCTGGGTGTGGAAGTGGGTTTCCAGATCGCGGACTTCAAGCAGTGGGGCCATCGATGTTTCGCTCCCGTATCTCCGAAACACTCGTGGAACGGCAGTGGCGCCGGCCAGCGCGGGGAGGAGCTAGCTGCGGCGCGGCTGCGACCGGCGGCGTGGTCGCCTATATTGAGGACGCCTTATGTTTAGCTGCTACGTTGCGCGGCAAGGGGATAGTACCACGCGCCAGCCAGGGTGTCAAATTTGGGCGCGCCGGACGCGTGGCGGCGGGGGACGGGAAACGCTGTTCCCCCCCCCGCCCCTTGCTCATAGTTCGGCGAGGGCGGCGAGGCGGCGTCGGAGGCCCACCCGGCGGCCGTTGAGGCGGCCGAGCACGCGCTGGGCGAGCTGGCAGTCGAAGGCGAGCTGGGCGTTGCGGATGGCCCGCTCCGGGTCGAACAGGCCGCGGCCCTGGCCGTCGAAGCTGTTGGCTACAAAGGCGAGCACATCCTCGAACAGCTGGCTGTTGAGCGGGAGGCCCGCGCGCCACAGGGCCGCGGCCAGGTCGGCCGAGGGCCCGAGGCGCCGCAGCTCGCGCGGGCCGAGGATGGCCTCCAGCCGCTCGCGCACGGCAGCCGGGCCGCGCACAGCGGCCGCCAGCATAGTTCGCTGGAAGCCAACCGGCGGCGGGGTGGGCGGGGCCGGGGTCACGTCGGGGGCGCGCAGGTCGGCGCCGAACTCGATCTGGCCGACGTGGCGCATGGCCTCCTGGTCGTCGCGGCTGGCCAGGCGCGGCAGGTGCAGCGTCGCGGTGATCAAAATGTTGGGCGGCAGGGGCAGCGGGCGGTCGGCCGGCATGCCGGGCAGCCGGAGCAAGTTCTCGCCCTCCGGCCCGACGTGGAGCATCTCGTTGAAGTAGTGGTGCAGTTCCTCGATGCTCAGGCCGCGCAGCATGAGCATATACAGCTTGCCGGCGTGCTCGGGCGCGGCCGCCTCCTGCAGCGTTTCCAGGAACTGGAGCGAGCCGAAGCGCTCGTGGAGCCCGAGGTAGTAGCTGCGCTCGCCGCTGCGCTGGGCCCAGCGCGCCGAGCCGATCGTCACGAACTGGTCGCTCCCGGCGCCGAGCAGCGCGTTGGCGAAGCCGCCGACAAAGGCGGCCTTGCCGGCGCCCTCGCGCCCGGTGAGCACCACAAAGGGGTTTGCCTTCAGTGAGATGTAGTAGCTGGTGACGAGCGAGCGCGGGAAATGCGCGCCGAGCAGGGCGTGGAGGTGGGACAGCACGGCCCGCTCGCCGTCGGGCGCGTAGTGGGCCCGGTAGGTCAGGCGGGCGGCCAGATAGGCCGACGCTGGCGTGGAATGCGCCAACTCCCGGCGGCCCTCGTTGGCCCTGCCCCCGGCGCCATTGCCGGGGGAGCGGAAGTTAGGGGCGTACATAGTTCACCCAAGTCGAAGAGCGGATTGCTCGCCGATGTTTAGCTCCTGGCTCGCCCCGGCGACGACGGCCTTGTCGCCGACCAGGCTGCGGGCCAGGACGACGGACTCCACCTGCGCCCCCGCGCCAATGATCGAGTCGCGCACGACGCTGTTGCGCACAACCGCGCCCGCGCCGATCGTCGCGTAGGGGCCGACCACCGCGTTCTCCAGCGTCGCGCCCTCGGCAATATGCACCGGCGGCACGATCGCCACGTTCGCGCCGCTGGCCTCGCGGCTGTGCCCGTTGTCCAGCAGGTAGCGGTTGGTGTCGAACAAGGCGTCGACGGTGCCCGCGTCGCGCCAGAGCGACACTGTCTCGGCAGTGAACACCTCGCCGCGCTCGATCATCACCTGCAGGGCGTCGGCCAGGTAGAACTCGCCCTTGGTCTGGATGTTCTGCTCCACCGTGTGGGCGATCGCGTCCATCAGGCGCCGGGCATCGGGCACGTAGTAGGCGCCGACCACCGCCAGGTTGGAGACGGGCTCGGCCGGCTTCTCGACCAGGCGCGTGATCCGGCCGTCCTCGACCACCGCCACGCCGAAGCGGCGCGGGTCGTCGACCTCCTGGCAGTAGATAATCCCGGTGTCGGGGTGGCTGTTCAGGCGGCCGATGTCCAGGCCGAGCAGGCCGTCGCCGAAGACGATCAGCATCGGGCCTTCGGCGTCGTCGTGGGCCAGGTAGATCGCGTCGGACTGGCCCTTCATCTCTTTCTGCTCGAGGAACCGCATCGGAAAGCTGTAGTTGGCCCGCAGGTAGGCCTCGATCTGGTCCCCAAGGTAGCCGGTGACGCAGATCAGCTCGTCGATCTGGAGGTCGAGCAGGTCGTCGATGATGTGGCCGAGCACCGGCTTGCCGGCGACGCTCAGCAGCGGCTTCGGCTTGCTGTAGGTGTGCGGGCGCAGGCGCGTGCCGAAGCCCGCCGTAAGAATCATGACTTTCATCGACTAGTTCCTGGCAGCCGAGCCGCAGCCGCAGCCACCACCACAGCACCCCCCGCCGCTCGCGGGCGCGGCGGCCACCGGGGCCGCGCTCGTCGCACCACGGGTGTGGGAGGCAAACGTTGAGAGCCGGCGCTGAACGTGATCGCTGGTGCAGCGAGGGCAGGTGACGCCGCGGTCGTCCTGGTCCATCCGGCGGAGACGATCGAAGTTGGTGTGACAGTCCAGGCAGCCGTACTCGTACATCGGCATGAGCTCACCTCTGCTGCTTGTCGGGGTACGCGGGCAGGTTCTCCCGGAACGGCATTATACCACGCCGCTCCTGCAAAAGCGTGACAGAACGCTCATCCACCCCGTTACAGCCGCGTTTTTTTCCCCGCGGCACACAACACCCCAGCCCGGAGCCGGAGTTATCAGGCGGCAAGAATTGTGCCACTCGACAAGCCTATTGTCGTAGACAATCTCTGGCGATTGTCTCTGTCTCCCCGCAAATTGTACCGGTATAATTGCTACGTCCGCGATTAACGGGGAGTGGTGTAGTACAATCGGGGCAAAGGCCATGCAGATCGAACTGGACCGCAGCAGCCGTGAGCCGCTTTACCGCCAGCTGGCGGGCAGCCTGCAGCAGCGCATCCGCAGCGGGGCGCTGCCGCCGCGCACCCGGCTGCCGACGGTGCGCCAGCTCGCCCAGCAGCTCGGCGTTACCCGCCTGACCGTCCACAGCGCCTACGCCGAGCTCCAGTCCGGCGGCTGGATCGAGGCTACCGTCGGGCGGGGCACCTTTGTGGCCGAGCATATTGAGCAGCTGGTCACCCCAATTGAGGCCCAGATCGGCCGCGAGGTGACGCCTGCGGGCATGATGGCCGACCTGCTGCGCATGACCCAGCTCCCCGGCATGGCCGCCGTCGGCCGGGCCGACCCCGCGCCGGAGTTTTTCCCGCTACGCAACTGGCAGCGCGCCACCGAGATCGCCCTCGCCGGCGGCGGCCACGCCCTGATGAACTACACCACCGCACAGGGCGACCAGTCGCTGCGCGGCACCCTGGCCGAGCTGGCCCGCGAGCGCGGGATCACCGCCGGGCCCGATGAGATTATGATCACCGCGGGCGTGACCAACGGCATGGCCCTGGCTACCGAGCTCCTGGCCCGCCCCGGCGACACTGTGATCGTCGAGCAGCCGACCTACCTCGGCCTGTTGAATATCCTGGCCGCCCGCGGCGTGCGCGCCGTCGGCGTGCCCATGGACGGCGACGGCATGCTGATCGACGCCCTCGCCGAAACGCTGCGCACCGAGCGCCCGGCCTTTATCTACACCATCCCCACCTTCCAGAACCCCGGCGGCGTGTGTATGAGCCGCGACCGCCGGGCGGCCCTGCTCGAGCTCGCCGAGCGCCACGACGTGCCGATCGTCGAGGACGACATCTACGGCAAGCTCAGCTACGAGGGCCCCGCCCTCCCGGCCCTCAAGGCCGATGACAACGGCGGCCGCGTGCTCTACCTGAGCAGCTTCTCCAAAAGCCTGATGCCCGGCATCCGCATGGGTTACACCATCGCCGCCCCCGAGCTCACCCAGCGGCTGGTCCGTCTGCGCCAGGCCCAGGACGTGTGCTCGCCGCTGCTCACCCAGCGCGCCCTGGCGATCTTTATCGAGCAGGGCTGGCTCCACAGCCACCTGCGCCGCATGCTGCCCCGCTACTGCGAGCGGCGCGACGCCCTGCTGCGGGCGATGGAGCGCCACTTCCCGATGGGCGTCACCTGGACGCGCCCGCGCGGCGGCTTCTCCTCCTGGGTCACGCTTCCCCCCGGCACCTCGGTGATCGAGCTGTACCTGAGCGCGATCGGCCGCGGTGTCGCCTTCACCCCCGGCGAGGTGTTCAGCCCCACCCCCGAGGCCACCCCCCACCTGCGCCTGTGTTTCGGCGCCGAGCCGCCCGAGCGCCTCGCCGAGGCCGTGGCCACGATCGGCTCGCTGCTCCGCGAGCGCGGCGCCGGCCGCCGCCCCCCTCCGCCCGCGCAAAGCGACTATGTACCGGTCGTCTGAGCGTTCAGGCAAACGCTCATATTATGCGCGCTTTTTCACAGAAATCCTCCTGCTCATGGCGGATTGATCTTCGTTTCAAAGAAGTTGTATACTGATCTTCGAAGAAATGAAGAGAGCGGAGGCACGGGGGCATGGAAGAGCTCGACGCGACCGACCTGGCGATCCTGCGGCTGCTCCAGGCCGACGGGCGGATGTCGCACGCCGAGCTGGCCCAACGGGTCGGCCTGGCGGGGCCCACGGTGCAACGGCGGGTGCGCCTGCTGGAGGAGCGGGGCTACATCCGCGGCTACGCCGCCCTGCTCGACCCGATCGCGGTCGGCCTGCCCGTGACCGCCTTTATCTTTGTCGAAACTCACGCCGGCTACGACCTGCACACCGTCGAGGAGTTTCTCGCGGGGCTGCCCGGGGTCCAGGAGGCCCACCGGCTGCTGGGCGAGTGGTGCTTCCTGCTCAAGGCGCGCGCCGCCAGCCCCCAGGCCCTGGAGCGGCTGCTCTACCACGACCTGCGCCGCCACCCGGGGGTGCGCCGCACCCAAACGACGATGGCGACATCGTCGGCGATCGAGCGGCCCGAGCTGCCGCTCCCCGATCTGCCCCTGGAGCGGCAACGCTAATGCGGACGTCGCGGCGGGCCGGGCCCAGGTGGCCCGCGCTCACGCCCGTGGGCCAGAGATACAGCGCACTGGCACTAGCCAAGGAGGAGTGTGATGCAGACCACGCGCTTCGAGGAGATGTACAACGCCGAGCTGCGCCGGGCCGACCGGCAGCTGATCTTCGCCGCCTTGCGCGAGCGCCGCGGGCACACGGGGGTGCGGCGGCTGATGGGCGGCCTGCTCTGGATGCTCGGGCTTCGCTGACAGGGAACTTGAGGACTGAATGAACCGCACCGGCACGTTGCTCGCCGTCGCCGCCGCCATCGTCTGGTCTGCCACCAGCCCGGGCCTCTCGTACCTGCTCGAGGTGTACCGGGTGCCCGCCCTGACCCTGGCCCTTTGGCGCGACGCCTTTATCGCCGTCGTCTCGCTCGCGGCGATCGGGCTGGTGGCGCGGCTGCGAGGTGAGCCACTACCCCGGATCAGTCGGGCCGACTGGCGCGGCTTCGCCGCGATGGGCGTGGTCAGCATCGGGATCTACCACGCCCTGTTCGTGTACTCGGTCGCGCTGAACGGCGCGGCGCTCGCAATCGTGCTGATCTACCTGTACCCGGCCTTTGTCACGCTGGGGGCGGCCCTCGTCTTCAAGGAGCGGGTCAGCGCGCAGCAGATCGCGGCCCTGGCCCTGGCCGTGCTCGGCTGCGCGCTGCTCGTCCGCGCGTACGACCCGGCGGTGCTGCGGGTGAGCTGGCTCGGGGTGCTGGTTGGGGTCGCCTCGGCGATGACCCACGCTGGCTACGTGCTGTACAGCCAGCGCTCCGTCACCCGCCACAGCCCCTTTCTGTCCCTGGCCCTTTCCATGCTCTTCGGCACGATCACCCTGTTCGTGCTCACCCTCGCGCTGACCGGCCCGGCCAGCCTGCTCGCCGTGGGGCCGGGGCTCACACCCTGGGTGATGCTTGCGGCCCTCGCCCTCGGCCCGACCCTGGTCGGCTACGTCCTTTTCACCACCAGCCTGCGCCACATTCCCGGCCGCATCGCCAGCCTGATCGTCGTGATCGAGGCGCCGATCGCCACGCTCACCGCCGTGCTCCTGCTCGGCGAGCGGATCGATCCTCCCCAGGCCGCCGGGATGGCCCTTGTCCTCGCCGCCGCCGTGCTCCCCGGCCTGCGGCTTTCGCGCCGCGGGGCGGCCGTGGCCCAGGCGGGCGACTGACGAGGGCGGCCGCCTAGTACCCGAACTTGGACCAGAAGATCAGCTCATGCTCGCGGGCGGCCTGGTCGACGCGCTCCTGGGACACCATGTTCAGCCGGACGAGGATCTGGCCGAGGCTGAGGCGGTGGCCCTTCTGGTCCAGGCGAAGCTGCTCGGCGAGGGCGAGCTCCAGCTGCTGTGGGGTGATGTAGCCCTTGTCGACGAGGTACTCGCCGAGAACCTGGGGGGCCAGGCGCAGCTTGCTGCGCTCCTGCTGTTGGATGATCAGGGCGTTGGCGAGCTTGCTCGGCGTGATCAAGCCCTGGCGCAGCAGGAGCTGGCCGAGCCGGCGGTCGCTGGTGATGGCGGCGCCATTGCTCTGGAGCCGCAGGATACGGTTCAGCTCGTCACGCGTGATCGCGCCATTTGCGAGTAAGATATCCCCAAGCAGGCGCGCCTTCGGCTGCTCGTGAAAGTGCACGGACTTCACGTCGGACAAGAGCTGCAAGGTCCGGATCTCCGACAGGCGCTGGGCCGCAACCTGATCGCGCGAGTCGAGGGCCACGCGCGCCTCCAGGTAGGCGACCTGGATCTCTTGGTTTTCTGGCGCGAGCACGGCGGCCCGCTCGAGGCAGTCGCGGCGCTGGCGCGGGTCGTTCACCACCCTGCTCAGCGACAGCCAGGCGTCGAGGCACTGGGCGTAACCCTCGAGGATGTGCTCGCGCAGCTTAGCCCCGTCCTGACGGTCCTTGGCTATCGTGGTGCAGGGAAACTGGCACTGTTTCATCTTCTCACTCCGCGGCCAGCAACCGGTCCATTTTTATGGGTTGGACTCAGTAGTATAGCATAAGGCGCAAGTATGCCGTCCCCCCACCCCGTCACCTACCGCTACATCCTGACCGGCCTCGGCAATATCGGCCGGACCCTGCTGGAGGTGCTGATCTCGCGCGGCGACCTGCTGGAGCGGCGCCACGGCTTTGCGCTGCGCTGCGTCGGCGTGGCCGACTCGTCCGGCGCCTTTTACGACCCGGCGGGCCTCGACATCGCCGCGGTGGCTGGACTCAAGCGCGGGGGCGGCCGGGTCAGCGCGCTGCCGGGCTTCGACCCAGGCTTTTCCGTGGTCGACCTCGCGGAGCGGGCCGAGTACGACCTGCTGCTGGAGGCGACACCGACCAACCTGCGCGACGCGCAGCCTGGCCTCGACATCGTGCGGGCGGCCCTGCGCCGCGGCCTGCACGCCGTGCTCGCCAGCAAGGGGCCGCTCGTGCTCGCCTTTCAGGAGCTCGCCGCCCTGAGCGACCTGGCCGGCCCCGCGGGCGCCCCGGCCCTGCGCTTCAGCGGCGCCGTCGGCGGGGGCTTGCCCACAATCAACATCGGCTGGCGCGACCTGGCCGGGGCGATCATCAGCCGGGCCGAGCTGGTGGTCAATGGCACCACGCAGGTGATCCTGGAGGAGATGGCCGGCGGCAAAAGCTTCGAGGCGGCCCTGGCCGAGGCCCAGCGCCAGGGCATCGTCGAGCCAGACCCCTCGCTCGACGTCGACGGCTGGGACGCGGCGAACAAGCTGGTGATCTTTGCCAACGCCGTACTCGGCCAGCCCACGACACTCGCCGACCTCCAGGTTGAGGGGATCAAAGCCCTCAGCCCCGCCGAGCTCCAGGCGGCGTGGGCCGCCGGCGGCCGGGTCTCCGTCGTCGGCAGCGCCGAGCGGGGCGCCGACGGCCGCTACAGCCTGCGCGTCGGGCCCCAAACCCTCGGCCCCGACCACCCCCTGGCCCGCCTGCGCGGCGGCGAGATGGGCCTGGTCTTCCATAGCGACATCATCGGCCGGACCACCGCGGCCAGCCATGAGGACGGCCCGATGGGCAGCACCCAGGCCATGCTCAGGGATGTGATTGAGATCGTGACCCAGCGGCGCAAGGGATAACCGCAGAGGCGCAGTGGTCCCTGCACCTTCGCGGCAAAACGTGAACAAGGAGCCAGCATGAGCGACAGCCGGATGGAGCTGATCGAGCAGTACGCGGCGGGGGCAGACCAGATCCTGACAGCGGCGCGGGTGGTGCCCGAGGGGGAGTGGGACCGGTCGCCGGGGGATGGCGAGTGGTCGGCGCGGCAGGTGCTCGTCCACCTGGCCGACTCGGAGATCGTCGGCGCGGGCCGGGTGCGCCAACTGCTCGCCGAGGAGAACCCCAACCTGTACATGTACCAGCAGGCCGCCTGGGCCGAGCGGCTCGGCTACGCCACGGCCGATGTCCCGGCGACTCTGGAGCTTGCCGCGGCGCTGCGCCGTCATACCGCCGACCTCCTGCGCCGCGCCGTCACCGAGGAAAGCTGGTCGCGCACGGCCCACCACGCCACCCGTGGCCCCATGACGCTTGAAACGCTGCTCCGCCTCTACATCGGCCACGTCGAGGGCCACCTGGAGCAGCTGCGCGCGCTCGCTCAGGGGTGACGCGGGGACAGGGGAACAAGGGAAGCGCTCACGCTGGGCAAGGGGTGGTTGGGGCGGAACGTCCCCTTATCCCCTTGCCCCCTTGTCCTCAATCTCCGTCGGGCATGCTGTTGTCGAGCATCGTGGGGGCCGGGCAGCCCGGGTGCTCAACGGCGACGCGGTCGCCGGCGAAGCTGTTCGCACGCAGGGTGTGGCCGTGGGGCGGCGGGCAGCGCGGGGCTCCGGGGGGGAGCGGGCGCACGCCGTGGTCCTGGTCGGCGGCGATGCGCACGGCGACGCCGTTGCGGGCGAAGCGGTTGGCCTCGACCAGCCAGTTGCGGCAGGTGTCGTTGGCGGGCAGGGCGGCGGCGAAGGGCGCGACAAATTTCGACCAGAGCAGGAGGCCGTAGGCGTTCTCGGACAGGTCGTTGTCGCGCACCTCAAAGCCGACGCCGTTCTCCACCGCCACCCCGCCGCGGCGGTTCTGGGCGATCTCGTTGCGCTCCAGCAGGTTATCGCTGGAGAAGCCGAGCCAGAAGCCGTAGTTGCAGCCCACGGCGCGGTTGCCGCGGAAAATGTTGCCGCGGCTGAAGGTGGCCTCGAAGGCGATGTTGGGGCTGTACGAGCCGTCGTTGTCCTCGAACAGGTTGTCGTCGCAGGGGACGTGGGCCCAGTCGGGGCGCAGGCCGGCGAGGAAAAAGCCGTCGCCGCCCATGCGGGCGACGTTGCCGCGAAAAACGTTGCGGCAGGAGCCGTGGGCGATCAGAAAGCCGGCCGCGTCGGCGCCGAGGTGGCCGCCGCCGGGGCGCGGCTCGTAGCGGCAGCAGAAGTCGGCGTAGTTGGCCTCGACCAGGCAGTCGGAGCTAGCGAACAGGTGCAGGCCGAAGCCGCTGCAATGGTTGGCCAGGTTGCCGCGCACCGTCAGGCCGGAGCAGCCGTAGCAGAGCAGGCCGCTCTGCTGGTGCTGGAGGTCGTTGTCGAGCAGCGCCGAGGCGCGCACCCGGTGCAGCCAGATCCCGCCGCCGTAAGCCCGCTCGGCTGGCCGCCAGATGTCGAGGAACAGGGTGTTCGCCGGCTCCTCGGCCGTCGCCCGCACGGCGCAGCCGGCGATCGTCAGCCCGGCGCACTCCTCCGCGGCGATCCCGTGGTAGAACTCCGCCAGCCGCAGGTTCTTGATCGTCACGCCGTCCCTGCCGCGCACCCGCACCCCGCTTCCAGCCCGCCCCGCGCCGACCAGCAGGGCGCCGCCGCCGTCGAGCGTCACCCCGTCGGCGACGATCTCGACGCCGGCGGGCAGCAGGTAGACGCCCGGCGCGAAGGTGGTGTCGGCGGTGATCCGCATGTTATCGTGCGGCGTAACCATAGGGCTCCTCATCGGGGCGCGCAGGCGGGGCGGCGCCCCAATCGTAGCACGAGCCGGGAGAAAACGGGGCGGGCGCCGGGCGGGAGCTGTGTGCTCCAATGCCCGGCGCCCGCTGTTTCGCCCGCAGGCGTTCGGGGGAGGGAAGCGCGTCGCCCCCCCGCCCGCCTCGCGCCGCCCTAGGGGCTAGTGGTCGTGCCGGTGCCGCTCGCCCCCGGCGTGGTGGTCGTTTCGGCGGTGCCCGTCGTGCCGGTGCCGCCGGTGCCGCCGGTGCCGGTCGTGGTGGTGCCCTCGGCGCCGGGCGTGGCCGCGGCGTCGGGGACGGGGGTGCTGGCGCCGGTGGTGTCGTTGCCGTTCGTGCCGTTGGTCGCGCCCTCGGCCTCCTGGACGACGATCATCAGCGGGGCGCCGCAGCCGGAGCCCTGGCCGCCGATGGCGCCGGTGCTGCCGGTATCGCCGGGGTTCGCGCCGGCGGTGCCGCCGGTGGTGCTGCTCGCGCCGGTGGTGCCGCCCGCGTTGCCGGTGCTGCCGCTGGCGCCGCCGGTGCTGCCGCTGGTGTTATCCGTGCCGGTGGTGCCGCCGGTCGTGCCGGTGTTGCCGCCGGCCGCATCGGTGCCGCCGGTGCTGCCGCCAGCGTCGGTGCTGCCGGTGCTGCCGCCGCTGGTGTCGCCGGCGCCCTGGCTGTCGGTGGTCGCCGTGCCAGTCGTGCCGGCCGCGCCCGTGGCGTCCGTCGTGCCGGCCGCGCCCGTCATGGTGAGCGAGGAGCACTGGATGGCGTAGGTGCCGGGCTGGTCGAAGCGCAGAAAGATCGTCAGCTCGCCGGGGATGGCGGCCATGGCGCTGCCGCCGGCGTTGCCGGCCGCGTCGGTCGTGCCGGCGCCGCCAGTGGACTCATCCTCGGTGCCGCTGGGGATGGCCGCGCCGGCGTCGGCGTTGGTGCTCTCGCTGTTCGAGCCGAGGGCATCCTGGGGCGAGGTGTCGGTGGAGCCGCCGGGGCCGGTCTGCGGGCTGTTCGAGTTGGCGTCGTTGTTGGTCACGCCGCTCGACGTGCCGTCGGTGGAGCTGCCGGTCGAGCCGCCGGTGGCGCTGCTGTCGCCGGTGGCGCCGGAGGTGCCGCTGGCGCCGGTGCCGGTGCCGCCGGTGGTCGTGCCGGCGGTGCCGGCGGAGCCGGAGGTGGCGGCCACCTCATCGGCGCTCTGCGAGCCCTGGACGGCCGAGCCGCCGGGCGGAAGCATGAGGGCCATCACGCCCTGCTGGCCGAGGGGGATGGACAGGAGCAGACTCTCGCTCCCTGCGTTGGACAGGGTCAGGGCGACAGACTCGCCCGCGGTGACCTGGATCTCCTCGGGGGTCTCGCTGGTGCCGAGCACCACGCGTTCGGCACTGATCACCGCGGCCGCGTCGATCGCGCCGGCGCCCATGCCGACCGCGCCGTTCGAGCTGTTCGTGTCGCCCATGGTGCCGCCGGTCGTCTCGGTGGCGCCCCCGGACGTGCCGCCCATCGTCCCCGTGCCCGCCTCGCCGCTGGTGCCGCCCGTCGCGCCGACGGTGGGCGCGGCGGCGCCGGCGATGGCAGTGGTGGCGGTGTCGCCCGCGCTGCCGGTGGCCGCCGCGTCCGCGGCGCTCGGGGTCACCTCGGCCCCGAAGGGGGTGGCGGCCTCCTGGCCCTGCTCGGCGGCGATGCTGGTCGACGCGCCGGTGTTGACCTGCGGGTCGGTGGTAGTCTCGCTGCCGGCCGCGCAGGCGCCGAGGGCGAGGGCGAGGGTGAGCGCACCGGAGATCCCGGCGATGCGCTTATAAATGCGCATAGAATGTGTCTCCTCTATGTTGACGAACAATTTGCCGCCCACGCGCACGTGCGGACACGGCATGGTAAGCTTCAGAGAGGATGGAGAGCAGAGGCTGTGCCACGGCTGAGGTGGCGCGTGTCCCAAAGGGAGAGAGCATGGAGTACGTTCGCCTGGGAACGACCGGCCTGCAGGTGTCGCGGATCTGCCTCGGCTGCATGACCTACGGCAGCCCCGAGTGGCGCGAGTGGGTGCTGGACGAGGAGGCGGGGCGGCCGTTCATCAAGCGCGCCCTTGAGCTCGGGATCACCTTTTTCGACACGGCCGATATGTACTCGCTGGGAGCGAGCGAGGAGGTGCTGGGCCGGGCCCTGCGTGATTTCGCCCGCCGCGACGAAGTGGTGATCGCCACCAAGGTGTACCACCCGATGAGCGACCGGCCGAACGACCGCGGGCTCTCGCGCAAGCACATCATGAAGTCGATCGACAACTCGCTGCGCCGCCTTGGCACCGACTACGTCGACCTGTACCAGACCCACCGCTGGGACTACGAGACGCCGATCGAGGAAACGCTCGACGCGCTGAACGACGTCGTGCGGGCCGGCAAGGCGCGCTACCTTGGCGCGTCGAGCATGTTCGCCTGGCAGTTCGCCAAGGCGCTGCACCTCCAGGGCCAGCGCGGCTACGCCCGCTTCGTGACGATGCAGAACCACTACAACCTGGTCTACCGCGAGGAGGAGCGCGAAATGATCCCGCTCTGCCTGGACCAGGGCGTCGGCGTGATCCCTTGGAGCCCACTCGCCCGCGGCTTTCTCACCGGCAACCGCCCCCGCGGCGCGGAGGCGGCCACGCAGCGCGGGCGCACCGACACCATCTCGCACGCGCTGTACAACGAGGGCGACTACACGATCGTGGACCGGGTGAGCGCGTTGGCCACCGAGCGCGGCGTCAGCAACGCCCAAGTCGCCCTGGCCTGGCTGCTGGGCCGGCCCGGCGTCTCCGCCCCGATCGTCGGGGCCAGCAAGATGTACCAGCTTGAGGAGGCCGTGGCCGCCCTCGACGTCCGCCTTTCCGCCGCTGAGTCCGCCGCCCTCGAAGAGCCCTACACGCCGCACCGCGTACTCGGGCACTCCTGAGTGAGGGGAGGAAGCGCATGTCCCAGCTCGACACCCAGGCCCTCGTCGCCGCCGCGAAGGCGGTGCTGGACGCGAACTGGATGGGCGAAAGCACCAAGCCCGCGCCGCGGCTCTACCCGCACCAGTGGTCGTGGGACTCGGCCTTTATCGCGATCGGCTACGCCCGCTACGACCAGGAGCGGGCCGAGCGCGAGCTGCGCTCGCTGTTCGCCGCCCAGTGGACCACCGGCCTGGTGCCCCAGATCGTCTTCAACCCGGCGGCGAGCGGCTACTTCCCTGGGCCCGACGCCTGGGGCCTGCGCGATGACACGCGCATCCCCGCCGGCAAACTGACCTCGGGGATCGTCCAGCCGCCCGTCCACGCCACCGCCGTTCTCCACGTCTACCGCCACGCCCAGGACGAGCCGCGGGCCCGGGCCTTTCTCGCCGAGCTGTACCCGAAGCTGCGGGCCTGGCACGACTACCTGTACCGCGAGCGCGACCCGCGCGGCGAGGGGCTGGTGTACGTGCGCCACCCCTGGGAGTCGGGGATGGACAACTCGCCGCTCTGGGACGCGGCCCTCGCCCGGATCAACCCCGCCCCCGGCGAGGTGCCCCCCTACGAGCGCAAGGACACCGGCCACGTCGACGCCGCCGACCGGCCGCTCAAGGCCGACTACGACCGCTACGTCTACCTGATGGCCCTGTTCCAGCGCCACGGCTACGACGAGGCCGCCATCGCTGCCGACTGCCCCTACCTGATGCAGGACGTCCTGTTCAACAGCCTGCTCTGCCGCGGCGACCGCGACCTGGCCGAGGTCGCCCGGCTGCTTGGCGACGACCCGGCGCCCTTGTTCGCCCGGGCCGAGCGCGCGGCGGCGGCGATCAACGCCAGGCTGTGGGATGAGGAGGCCGGGATTTACCTGGACCAAGACCTCGTGAGCGGCGAGCGCGTCCCGGCGGCCGTCGCCGGCGGCTTCACCCCGCTCTTCGCGGGGGTGCCGGACGGGGCGCGGGCCCGCCGGCTGTACGCCCTGCTGAACTCGCCGGCCTTCGCGGGGCTCGACGAGCCGGTCTACCCGGTGCCGACCTACAGCCGCCGGGCCGCCGGCTACTCGCCGAACCGCTACTGGCGCGGCCCGCTGTGGGTCAACCTGAACTGGCTGATCTTCCAAGGGCTGCGGGCCTACGGCTTCCAGGACTACGCGGCGCGGGTGCGCGGCGCGGTGGTCGAGCTGGCCGCCCGCCAGGGCTTCTACGAGTACTTCAACCCCGAGAGCGGGCGCGGCCATGGCACCGACAGCTTCTCCTGGACGGCGGCCCTGCTGATCGACCTGCTCGCAGAGGGGTAGGGTGGCCGCGGGGCCGGCCCGTACAGGCTGTCCAATTTTTGTGCTAGTCGCTGTACGGATCGCCCCCTAGCGTCGGGGGCGCCCGGCGTGGTTCACTTAGGGCAAGCAGCACGGGCCCACGGCGCAAGCGCCAACGGCGGCCCGGCCACCCTGAGGAGAACCACACGATGAACTCCCGCAATATTGTCGCTCGAATGCTTTCCGCCCTGGCCGTTGTGGCCGTCGTCGTGACGACGCTGGGCCTGCCCGGCCGGGCCTCCGCCGATGGCGGCCTGATCACGGCCATCGCCGCCGCGGGCGGCAACCTCGTCCCCGACGCCGGCCCGGCCGTGGCCCAGGCCGCCGAGCCCGCTGCCATGTACCGGCTGTACCTGCCGTCCCTTCGCCGCGCGGGCACGAGCCCCGCGCCGCAGCCCAGCCCGACCCCCAACCCGCAGCCCAGCCCGACCCCCAACCCGCAGCCCAGCCCGACCCCCAACCCGCAGCCCCAGCCGACCTCCGGCGCGTTCTTCTTCACCACCGAGGTGAAGACGCTGAGCTCAGTGGCGAAGGTGGACGCTCAGGGCCGCATGCACGTCGTGCTGAGCACCTTTGTGACCTACGCGGAGAACCCGAAGGCGATCTACGGCTTCTGCCGCTCGCTGTCGGCCACGGAGTGCGCGTCGGGCGCGAACTGGAGCTTTGTGGGCCTTGAGGATATGGCCGACGGCATCGAGCTCGACCTGACCAGCGACGGCCGTCCCCGCGTCCTGATCCGCAAGAAGAACCTGAACAACCTGTCCACCGACTACGTCTACGGCGAGTGTGACACCGCCTGCGACATCGCCACCAACTGGCGCGGCACTGCGGTGGTCAACATCGCCGAAAATCAGCTGTTCGCCGTCGACGAGCCGCAGCGCGCCTTTGAGCTCGACCCGCAGGACCGCCCGCGCTTCGTGGTCGGCAACGGCTGGGGCAACGGCCAGCCCCACGGCATCTTCTACCTTGCCTGTGACGACAACTGCACCGCCGGCGCCGGCTCCTGGACGAAGACCCCGATCTACGAGGGCCCGCCCTACCGCACCCTGGGCATCAACTACCCGTCGCTCGCCTTTACTACCGACGGCCGCCCCCGCGTGGTCGGCATGATGACCCTGACCAGCACCGACTCGGGCCTGCTCTACCTGGAGTGCGACAACAGCTGCGACGAGCAGGCGAGCTGGAGCTCGCTGGACATCGACCCGCAGGCCGCCTTCGCCGGCTGGGACATCGAGGTTGACCGCCAGAACCGGCTCCACGTCGTGCTGACCGGCAAAGTCACGCTGAACCCCCTCCCCGCCGGCGGCCAGGTCGAGTACCGCACCTGCGACGAAAACTGCACGAGCGCGAGCAGCTGGTCCCGCGGGGCGCTGCCGCTCCAGGGCAAGTACGCCGACCTTGAGCTGGACGGGCAGGGCCGCCCGCGCATCGCCTACAACGTCCTGAACGCCACCGGCGTCGGCTTCGCCTCCTGCGACGCGAACTGCCTGAGCGGCGCAAGCTGGCGCGGCCGGCTGGTCGACACGGCGAGCCAGATGATCCGCGACTTCCCGGTGGCGAACTCGCCGAGCTGCGAGCCCACCGTCTGGGCCCAGTTTACGCCCTCGCTCGCCCTCGACCCGGCCGGCAACCCGCGGATCGCCTTCGACGCCCTGAACGTGTCGCGCTGCTGGGCCGACGACCCGACTGACGGCAACCCGCCCGCGTCGCACGTCGAGAAGATGTTCCGCGCCGTTCGCTTCGTAATCGCGTCGCGGTAGCCGACCGCTTTCGCACCAGGCGCCCCCGATCCTCCGTGGAGGGTCGGGGGCGCGCCGATTCCATAGCCAGCCCTGGCGCCGGGCCGGCGGGCGAGCCGTGCTACAATAGCCGCCGCCCCATGAGCCACCATCAGCGCCGAGGAGCGCCCATGAGCACCCCCACCGACGCCGGCTACGCCCGGCAGCTCGACGCGGCCGACCCGCTCGCCCCGCTGCGCGAGCGCTTTGTCAACGACGACCCCGACCTGATCTACCTCGACGGCAACTCGCTGGGCCGGCTGCCCGCCGCGACCGCGGCGCTGGCCGACGGCCTGGTGCGCGGCCAGTGGGGCGGCCGGCTGATCCGCGGCTGGAACGAGGGCTGGTTCGACGCCCCCGAGCGGGTCGGCGCGAAGATCGCCCGCCTGGTCGGCGCGGAGCCCGACGAGGTGATCGTCGCCGACAGCACCTCGGTCAACCTGTTCAAGCTGGCCGTGGCCGCCCTGCGCCGCCAGGAGGGCCGCGCGCGCATCCTGTCCGACGACCTGAACTTCCCCTCCGACGTGTATGTGCTCCAGGGCGCGGCCGACGTGCTCGGCGGCGGCCGGCGCGTCGAGCTCGTCGCCTCGGACGACGGCATCCACGGCCCGGCGGCAGCCATCGCCACGGCGCTGGACGGCGACACGGCCCTGCTCAGCCTGTCGCACACCGTCTTCAAGAGCGGCTTTATCTACGACATGGCGGCGCTCAACGCGGCGGCCCGCGCCGCCGGGGCCCTGACCCTGTGGGACCTGAGCCACTCGGTGGGCAGCGTGCCGGTGGAGCTGCGGGCCTCGGGCGCCGACATGGCGGTGGGCTGCTGCTACAAGTACCTCAACGGGGGCCCGGGCGCGCCGGCCTTCCTGTACGTGCGCCGGGAGCTCCAGGAGCAGCTGCTCAACCCGATCGCCGGCTGGATGGGCCAGCGCGACCTGTTCGCCTTCGAGATGCAGTACCGGCCTGCCGCCGGGATCAGGCGCTTTCTCAGCGGTACGCCGCCCGTGATCTCGCTGTCCCTCGTCGAGCCCGGCGTCGACCTGCTGCTGGAGGCGGGTATGGACCGGCTGCGGGCCAAGTCCATCGCCCAGACGGAGTACCTGATCGGGCTGTGGGAGCAGCTGCTCGCCCCGCTCGGCTTCCGCCTGAACTCCCCGCGCGACCCGGCCCTGCGCGGCTCGCACGTGTCCCTCGGCCACGACCAGGCGCTCGGCGTCGACCTGGCCCTGATCCGCGAGGGGCGGGTGCTGCCCGACTTCCGCGCCCCCGACAACATCCGCCTCGGGATCGCCCCGATCTACACCAGCTTCGGCGAGATCCACGCCGCCGTCATGCGCACGCAGGAGATCGTCGCCCAAGGCCGCCACCTCCCCTACCTGGAGGAGACGCCCACGGTGACGTAGGCGGGGGAGTTCACCTTTGCGGCGGCCCTACCCGTGGACCCAGAGCAGCGCCGGGACCAGGCCGGGCGGGACGGGCCCGGGGAGGGCGGCCTCGATCCGGGCCGCGGTGGCGAGGTACAGCCGGTGCCCCGAGGGCGCGGCGAGCATACGCAGGCGGGCGAGGGCGGAGCGGGCGGCGCGCTCGTCGCCGGCGAGGGCGGCGAGGGCGGCCCGCGCGGCGACGCGCTCGAGGGCCGCCCAGGGGCCGGCGGCGTCGGGGGTGTCGGGGGCGGCGAGGGCCACGCCGCCTGCGAGGTCGCCCGCGAGGGCGTCTGCGAGGGCGGCCGCGGTCTGGAGGCCGCTGGCGAGGCGCACGTCGAAGGCGGGGGCGGGCAGCACCTGGGCGCGGGCCAGGGCGCCGGCGGCGGCTGCGTAGTCGCCGTCGAGCAGGGCGAGCGCGGCGGCGACCTCCAGGATGTGGGCCAGCTCGCGGCCCTCGTTCTCGCCGGCGACGGCGGCCTCGATCTGGGCGTTCAGCGCGCGGGCCTCGTTTGCACGGCCGAGGGCGACCAGGGCGCGCTGCGTGAAGCCCTCGGCGCCCGCGGCGCCGATCACCACCCCGAGCGAGCGGCGCAGGGTCAGGCTTTCGTCCAGGTCGGCGCGGGCCTCGGCCGTGGCGCCGGCAAGCAGGCGGGCGACCGCGCGCATGCTGAGGGCGTACTCCAGCGAGAAGCCGTCGCCCAGGGCGCGCAACTGCTCGGCGACGGCGTCGAACTGGGCCATGGCGCCGGGGAGGTCTCCGGCGGCCAGCAGCACGTGGCCGATCCCGATCTGGTAGCGGTGGGCGAGGCGCGTAGCGCCGGCGCGCTCGAAGTCGGCCACCGTGCGCTCCACCTCGGCGCGGGCCTCGGCGAGCCGCCGGCGCGTGTACAGCGCGTAGCTGGAGGCGGCGCGCAGCAGGCCGCGTGAGCGGGCCGCTTCGCGGGGCAGCACCTCGGCCAGCCGGTCGGCCAGGGCGAGGTGCTCGGGGGCGCGCGCGAGCAGGTCGCCGTAGCGCGAGTGGAGGCGCAGGGCCCAGGCCTCGCAGATCGCCAGCTCGACGCGCAGCAGCGTGTCGGGGGCGTCGAGGGCGGCCCGCGCGGAATCGACCAGGGCGAGGGCCTCGCGGCCTTGCCCGCGCTGCACCAGGCTAAAGGCGAGCCGGGCCGCGATGCGGGCCCGGACGGCCGGGTGGCCGGCCAGGGTCAGGGCGGAGCGGTAGTTGGCCTCGGCCTCGGCCACGCGCACGGTCGGCGCGAGCAAGTCGCCGCGCAGGGTGAGCAGCGGGCAGATCAGCTGGGCGTCGCGGCCGCCGAGGGCCCGGCGGGCCCGGGCCAGCAGCTCGTCCACCACCTCCACGGCGGCGGCGGCCTGGCCGCGCTCGCGCAGGTACTCTGCCCGGTCGGCGAGCACGCCCATGGCCTGGGGCAGGTCGTCGGAGCGGGCGTAGTGGTGGGCGGCCAGCAGCACATCGCCCTCGGAGCGCTCGACCCACTCGGCGGCCAGCCGGTGCAGCTGCCGGCGGCGCGGCAGGTCCGACACCATCCCGGCGTAAATATGGTCGCGCAGCAGGGGGTGCAGCGCGGCCCGCGCCGGGTCGTCGATCAGCAGCATGCGCTGGAGCTCGTTGAGCGTCAGGTCGAGCGGGGCGGGCTCGCCCGCGTCGGCCAGGAGCTCCACCAGCAGCTCGTCGTACAGGTCGACCGGGCGACGCAGCACGGCGAGCACCGTGAGCAGGCGCCACGCCGCGGGCGACAGGCGCTCGCGCACCGAGTCGAGCAGGTGGCGGGCGACCTGCGGGCGCGTCTCCAGGCGGTCCACAAAGCTCGCGGCCCCGCCGCCCTCGTCGATCAGCTGGCCGACGGCGAGCCGCAGCAGCATCGGGCTGCCGCCAACGCGCTCCGTCAGCCGGGCGGCCAGGGGCCCGTCGAGGCCGGCGCGGGCGGCGCCGAGCGATGCGAGCAGGGCTGTGGCCTCCTCCTCCTCCAGGCCGCCGAGGGCCATGCTCGGCACGCCGGGCAGCGGCACCGCCTCGCGGCTGATCAGCAGGAGGCGGCAGGCCGAGGCCGTCGCCAGGTGTGTGATCAGCTGCACCACGCCGGCGTCGTACTGGACGTGGTAAAAGTTGTCGAGGCAGAGCAGCGGCGGCCGGCCCGCCGCGTCGAGGGCGTTCAGGCCCGCGGCGAGGAGCGCCGCCTGGCGGTCGGCCGGCGGGGCCGCGTCGTCGGCGAGCAGGGGGTCGGCCTCGGCGGAGCCGTGGGCCCGCAGAAAGCGCGCGGCCTGGCGGGCGAGAACGTCGGCCAAGCTGGACACGCGGTCGGAAAGCGAGATCCAAAGCACGGGGCCCGCGTGGGCCCGGGCCACGGCCGCGGCGAGCGTCGTCTTCCCAGCGCCGGGCAGGCCGCACAGGGCCAGGCGGCGCTCGGCGCCGAGGCGGTCGGCCAGGCGGGCGAGGGCGCGCGGCCGGGGCACCTCGTGGGGGGCGGCGGCCGGGATGGGCTCCAGGGGAACGGCGGCGGGCGCGGCGGGCGCGGCCTCGGCGGCCGGGGGCTCCCCGGCGGCGGGACGACGGGCCCTGGCGGCGGCGGCGAGGGCGAGCAGGCGCGCGGCGAGGCCCGGGTCGTCCTCGATGCCGAGGGCGGGCACAAAGAGGGCCGCGAGGGTGGCCTGGTCGGGCAATCGCTGGTTCTTCTCCAGCCGCGAGATCTGGGCCTCGCTGTAGCCGGTGGCGATCGCCAGGTCGCGCTGCTTCAGGCGCGCGCGCCGGCGCAGGAACAGCAACAGCTCGCCGAAGCTGGCGAACGAGTCGTGGCTGATGGAGGCGGCTGCGTTGTGCATATTCCTAGTGTCGGGGGTGGCGGCTTGCAGCCTTATTCTACGATCCTCCACCCAAGCTGGCAAGGGTCGCGCGGCCGTCGGCGGGATATGGTAGGATGGGGGGGCCGACCGCACACAGGTTCACCAGCATGAATCCCGATCAGATCGACCTTGTACAGGCCACCTACGAGCAGCTGCTGCCGATGGCGGACGAGCTGGCCGGGCGCTTCTACGCGCGGCTGTTCGAGCGCGCCCCCGAGCTGCGCCCCCTGTTCCCCGCCGACATGGCCGGCCAGCGCCACAAGCTGATAGGCACGATCGACGCGGTGGTGGTGGCGCTCTGGCGGATCGAGGTGCTTTCCCCCGCCCTCGCCGCCCTCGGTGGGCGCCACGTCGCCTACGGGGCGCGCCCGGAGCACTACGCGGTCGTCGGCGATGCCCTGGTCGACGCGGTCGGCGAAAGCCTCGGCCCCGTCCACACCCCTGCTGTGGCGGCCGCCTGGCGGGCCGCCTACGATCTGGTCGCCGCCGCGATGCTCGCGGGCGCGGCGCAGGTCCAGTAGCCCCGACACGACAATGATCACACCCGCCGACATCCTGGCGGCGCGCCGGCGCCTGGCCGGCGTCGTCGCCGCCACCCCGATCGAGCACAGCCGGCCCCTCTCGGCCCACTGCGGCGCCGACGCCTTTCTCAAGCTGGAGTGCGCCCAGCTGACCGGCAGCTTCAAGCTGCGCGGCGCGGCGAACGCCCTGCTCGCCCGTCCGGGCGGCGAGCTGGTGACGTGCTCCGCCGGCAACCACGCCCTCGGCGTGGCCCACGCGGCCGGGGCTGCGGGCCTGGCCGCCACGATCGTGCTGCCCGAGACGGCCTCGCCGGCCAAAGTGGCCGCCCTCGGCCGCTACCCCGTGCGCCTCGTCCGCCACGGCGCCACCTACGACGAGGCCGAAGCCGAGGCCCGCCGCCTGGAGCGCGCCGAGGGGCTGCGCTTCCTTTCGCCCTACAACGACCCTGACGTGATCGCGGGCCAGGGCACCGTCGCCGTCGAGATGCTGGAGCAGCTGCCGGCGGCCGAGGTGCTGCTGGTGGCGGTCGGCGGCGGCGGGCTGATCGGCGGCGTGGCCCTGTGGGCGAAGGCGGTCAACCCGGCGATCCGCGTCGTCGGGGTGCAGGCGGCCAACTCCGCCGCCATGATCGCCGCGCTCCATGCCGGCCAGATCGTCCCCGCCCCCGACCTGCCGACCCTCGCCGACGGTTTATCGGGCGGGATCGAGGCCGGCAGCATCACCTTCCCCCTGGCCCAGCGCCTGGTCGACGAAATGGTCGCGGTCAGCGAGGAGCAGATCGCCGCCGCCATGCGCTGGCTGCTCGACGAGCACCACCTCGTCGTCGAGGGCAGCGGCGCCGTCGGCGTGGCCGCCCTGCTCTACGACCTCGTCCCCAGCATCACCGGCCGCCGCGTGGTCGCCCTTCTGTCCGGGCGCAACGTCGCCACCAGCACCCTGCGCCAGATCGGGGCGGTGTAGGGTTACTGCGCAGGCCGCTGGTTCTTCCAGCCGGGAGCTAGCTTTCTTCGATCTGGCGCACGGTGGAGCGGCGGGGGCGGCGGGGCGGCGGGGCCGGGCGGGGGGCGAGCGAGTCGAGGGCGGAGGCGATGGCGGCCCGCTCGGCGGCGACCTGGCGGGCCTGCTCCTCGATCTGGGCGCTGCGCCGGCCGTGGAGGGCGAGGGGCGCGATCCGGCGCAGGTCCTCCTCGCTGACGGTGTTGCGGAAGTCGGCGGCGGCGCGGGCCCGGGCGCCCTCCAGCAGCGCGATCTCGGCGCGGTGCGAGGGCACCTTGAGCGCCTGGACGAGCTCAAGGGCCAGCTCCTCCACCCGTGGCGGCGTCACCACGTGGGGCAGGATGGCCCGCGCGGCCTCGACCTCCCCGGCCAGGGCGGCGGTCTGGGCGGCGTAGGCCGCGCGGAAGGTGTCGGGGTCGTGGCGGAACGCGGCGGCGCGCCGGTACACCTCCAGCCGCAGGCGCGGGGTGTCGAGGGGCGACACCCAGACCCGCAGGCCGAAGCGGTCGTAGATCTGCGGCCGCAGCTCGCCCTCCTCCGGGTTCATCGAGCCGATCAGCACGAAGCGGGTGGGGTACAGGCGGGTGGCCGCGCCGCGTCGCACCAGCGTGCGGCCCTGGGCGGCGGCGGCCAATATCGCGTCGGCCACGGCGGGGGCGAGCAGGTTGATCTCGTCCACGTAGAGCAGCTGGCCGTGGGCGCGGGCCAGGATGCCCTCGTCGAGCAGGACCCGGCCCTGCTCCAGCGCCACCCGCTCGTTCACCCCGCCCACCACATCCTCCAGCCGGGCGTTCAGCGGCAGCTCCACCAGCCGCATCCGCTCCCGACGCGGCGGCTCGCCCTCGCGCTCCGGCTCGCGCTCCACCGCCGGCAGGATGTCGAGCAGGCCCCGCACCGCCGTCGTCTTGCCCACGCCGTACGGCCCGCTGAGCAGCACGCCGCCCACCTGCGGGTTGACCAGCCCGAGGATCAGCGCCGTCTTCAGCTCGGCCTGGCCCACCAGGGCCAGCAGCGGGAAGGGCAGGACGTCATCCATTGGGAGTAGCGCGCCCCGCACGGGCCGGCAGGAGCCGGATCACCGCGTGATGCGCGCCCCTAACACGCGCTCAAAGAAACTCGATGTCGTAGCCGGTGACGGGGCAGTCGGGGCGCTCGTCCTCGATAAAGCGCACCACCGCCTCAAGCTGGCCGTGGGCGTACTCCTGCGAGCTTGACACGCAGGCCACGCCGAGCACCGCGTTCTGCCAGCGGTCCTGGCCATCGACCTCCGCGATCGACACGTTGAACTTGTTGCGCACGCGCGCGATCAGCGACTTGACGACCTGGCGCTTTTCCTTGAGCGACCCGGCGACCGGAATGTACAGGCCGATGGTGCAAGTTCCAATGTGCATGTGATGGTGAGGGCGCCACGCGAAGGCCCGCGCACGCCGCCCGGCCGGGGAAGGCTGGCGCGGCGTTCGCGGTGCGTGGCGCGTATCAATTCAGCGAGCCGGTGCCGCTCCAGCCCTCGCGGCCCTTGCGCTTGCCAGCGGAGGGGAGCAGGGCGAGCTCGGCGCGCAGCTCGGCGCTGATCTCACGCAGACGCGTGAGCAGGTCGGCCTCAAGCCAGGCCTGTTTGCGCTCCGCGTCGACTTGGAGCCGGTCGGCGAGCTGGTAGGCGATCCCGGCCGGGTCGCCCGGCAGCTCCTCGGCCTCGACGGGGGCGCCGGTGGCGGCGGCCACCGCCTGCCAGTAGCGGTCATAGAGCTGGCGCAGCTCGGCGGCGAGGGGGTCGGCGGCGGCGGGCCGCTCCTCGGGCAGCTCGACTACAGAGGCCACCAGGTAGGGCGCGTGCTGGAGCACATACTGGATGCGGAAGCGGGTTTCGCCCGTGGCCGTGAGCAGAAAGCGGCCGTCGTCCAGGCGGACGTTGGCGCTGATCCTGGCCGTCGTGCCGATGCTGTGGGGCTCGGCCGGGCGGGCGGCGGCGCGGCCCTCCACCACCTCGTCGCCCTCGCGGATGAGCACCACGCCGAAGGGGCTGTCCTGCTCGAGGCAGCGGCCGATCATCTGGCGGTAGCGCTCCTCGAAGATGTGCAGGTTGAGCGTGGCCCCGGGGAACAGGATCGTCCCGAGCGGGAAAAGGGGCAGCTGGCGGATCATCATTGCTCCTGGCGCGCAGGCGCCGGTCTCACTGCCCGGGCGCCCTGCGGGCGCCCGGCTCGTCGCGCGTCACTCGTCGTGCCACGTACAGGTCCAGACCCGCAGCTCGCACGGGCCGAGGTGCAGGTCGACGGTGAACTCGATCTCGGGGCTGGAGAAGGTCTGCATGGCCGTGCCCTGGTCGAAGGAAAGGGGCATCCCCTCCTGCATGAGCACGATCGGCCCGGCCCGCAGCTCGACAAGCTCGGGCCGCAGCTCGGCCCCGCTGGCGCCCACGGCCGCGAGCAGCGCGCCCCAGTCGGGCTGGCCGCGCCGCACAGTGCGCCGCAGCGAGCTGGAGCGGGCCACGGCCTGGGCGATGAGGCGGGCGTTCTCCTCGCTCGTGGCGCCGCGCACCGTCACCTGGATGATCTTGCCGCCGCCGGCCGCGTCGCGCACGATCTGCTGGCTCAGGTCGGCGCACAGGTGGTCGAGGGCCTCCTGGAAGGCGCCGAACTCCCAGGAGCCGGCGTCACTGATCGGGGGCGCCTCGGCCGCGCCGTTGGCCAGGACGCAGATCATATCGTTCGGGCTGGTGTCGCCGTCGAGGCTGAGCCGGTTGAACGAGCGACCGACGCTTTGCTGGAGCGCCCGGCTGAGCAGCCGCGCCTCGATCGCCATGTCGGTGGTGATCAGGCAGAGCAGCGTCGCAAGCTGCGGGTGGATCATGCGCGTGCCCTTGGCGATGCCGGCCATAGTCGCCCGCTGGCCCTCGCGCAGCTGCACCCGGTAGACCCGCTCCTTCGGGCGGCTGTCGGTGGTCAGGATGGCGACGGCCGCCCGCTTGCCGCCGCCGCTGTCGAGCTCGCTGACCGCGCGGCGGATGCCGTCGCGCATGCGGGCCATCGGCAGGGGCACGCCGATGATCCCCGTCGACATAAGCAGCACTGCGTCGCGCTGGATCTCCAGCTCGTCGGCCACCAGCTTGGCGCACTCGATCGCGTCCGTCAGCCCCGGCTGGCCGGTGCCGGCGTTGGCCTGCCCCGAGTTGATCAGCACCGCGCGCACCGCCTCGCGGTTGCGTGCCAGAATGGCCTGGCTGAGAAAGACCGGCGCGGCGCGGGTGACGCTGGTAGTGAACATCGCCGCGGCGGTGCAGGGCCGGATGGAGTAGACGAGCGCAAGGTCGCGGGCCTTGCTGCCCTCCTTCAGCCCGCACGAGACGCCCGTGGCCCGGAAGCCGGCGGGGCTGGAGATGTGGCCGTCCTCGAAGATGGTGTAGCTCATAAGTTAGGAGGCACGAGGCAGGAGGCGGCCCGCCCCCTGTTCTCACCAGACGCGGCAGACGAAGCCCTTGAGGTACTCACTCTCCGGATAGGTGAGCAGGATCGGGTGGTCGGGCGACTGGCTGAGCCGCTCGACGATCTGGACGTCGCGGCGGGCGTCGACCGCGGCGCCGAAGACGATCTTCTGGAACAGGTCCGGCGAGACGAGGCCGGAGCAGCTGAAGGTGGCGAGCGTGCCGCCGGGCCGGAGCAGCTGCATGGCCAGCAGGTTGATGTCCTTGTAGCCGCGGGCGGCCCGCTCCACCTGGCCCTGGCTGTGGGCGAACTTGGGCGGGTCGAGCACGATCGCGTCGAAGCGCCGGCCCGCGGCGCGGTACTCGCGCAGCACCCGGAACACGTCGCCCTCGACAAACTCCGCCGGGGCGGCGACGCTGTTGTGCTCCAGGCTGGCCCGCGCCATCTCCAGCGCGGCCGCGCTCGAGTCCACAAGGGTCAGCCGGGCGGCGCCGGCGAGCCCGGCGTAGACGCCGAAGCCCCCGGAGTAGCAGAAGCAGTCCAGCAGCTCGGCGCCCCGGCAGTAGGCGGCGACCCGGGCCCGGTTGGCCGCCTGGTCCAGGTAGGTGCCCGTCTTCTGGCCCGCCCGTAGGTCGACCAGCAGGCGCGGCGGCTCGCCGGGGTAGCCGGGCATGGCCAGGGGGCGCAGCTCCAGCCGCTCGGGCGGGGCCTCGCCCCAAAGCAGCCCCTCGGCGGGCGGCAGCCCCTCGCGCTCGCGCGTATCGGCGTCGCCGCGCTCGTAGATGCCCCGCGGGCTGAGCAGGTCGCTCAGGGCGGCCACCACCTGCTCGCGGCGCACCTCCATGCCCTGGGTCGAGATCTGGACGACGAGAAAGGGGCCGTAGCGGTCGACCACCAGGCCCGGCAGCCCGTCCGACTCGCTGAAGATCAGGCGGCAGGCCGTGTCGTCGCCGGCGAGGAGGTGCCGGCGCCCCTCCACGGCCCGGGCGATGCCGGCGCGCAGCCACTGCCAGTCCAGGGGCTGCTCCGCGTCCCAGGTGGCCAGGCGCACCCGCAGCTGCGAGGCGCCGCTCCACAGGCCGCGGGCCAGCCACTCGCCGCCGGGGCCGAACACGTCGACCGCGTCGCCGTCGGCGGGGTTGCCGCGCACATGCGCGATCGCCCCTGAGAAAACCCAGGGGTGGCGCTGGACAATGGGGCGTTCGCGACCGGGACGCACGGTGATAGTTGCCATAAGCATCTCTTCGGCTTATGGGTAGACACTGTAGCACAGCGCTGTAACCGGGTCAAGGAAGGGCGCCGGCCGCGGCCCGGCCGCCTACTGCCCCAGGAACCCGCGCACGATCGCGTTGAACTGGCCCGGCCGCTCATCCTGGACGAGCAAGGAAGCGCCGTCGACCACTTCGACCCCAACGCGCGGGTTGGCGGCGCGGAACTCTTTGGAGCGCGAGGGCGGGGTGGTGGTGCCCTGGCGGCCCCAGACGGTCAGCACCGGCTGGCGCAGGCGGGCGAAGGCGGCGCGGATGTCGCAGTTGAGCAGCCCGGTCAGAAAGCAGATCGGGGCCCAGTGGGCGCCGGGGCGCCGGCAGGTGCGATAGAAGCCCTCCAGCGTCTCCGGGGTGATCGAGGCCGGGTCGTGGTAGGCCTGCTGCTTGAGGAAGTAGGCCACGCCGGCCTTGGTGGTGAGCAGGCGGAAGAGGCTCCGGCCGAACGGCCCGCGCAGCAGCCCGTAGACCCCCCGCCCGACCGGCCCGGTCTGCCGGGCGAGCTGGCCGATCCCCACGGGGCAGACGAGGACGAGGGCGCTGACCCGCTCGGGCCAGCGGTCGGCGGCGGCGACGGCGTAGGCCGCGCCGAGCGAGCTCGCCACCACGGCGGCCGGCTCGCCGAGCGCGCCGAGGTAGTCGCCGATCAGGTCGGCGTAGTCGCCGCCGCTGTACTGGCGCGCCGGGCGGTCCGAGTTGCCGTAGCCGAGCAGGTCGAGGGCGTGGACGGCGAAGTGGTCGCGCAGGCCGGCGAAGGGGGCGCGCATCTCGAAGGCCGAGGCCGCCGCGTTGATGCTGTGGATCAGCAGCACCGGCCGGCCGCCGCCGTCGCGGTAGGCGGCCACGTTGTGCCCGCGCCAGGCGAAGCGGTCGGGCCGGACCGGCAGCAGGGGCAGGGCGGGTGCGCTCGCCATGAATAGGGCTCCTCTCACGCTGTAGGATACGAGGGATTATAATGATCAGGTTGTAGGAGCGTCAATGCAAGAGGCATACCGATGCGCTTCGAGGTCGCCCCGCTCGACCGCTACGCCGCCCGCGTCACCACCGGCCTGGCCTGGCTGGGCGGGCTGCTGATGCTGCCGCTGCTGTTCGCCTACCTGGCGAACCTGCGCTGGGGCAGCCTGCTCATCCCGGTCGCGGTGGCCCTGCCCCTGGCCCTGTTCCTGACTCTGAGCTACGGCGCCCAGGCCAGCGCCTACCTGATCGAGGGCGAGCAGCTGGTGGTGCGCCGGCGCTGGTGGTGGGCCCTGCGCGTCCCCTTCGACCAGATCGCCGGCGTGTCGCTGGCCACCCCCCTCGCCGACGTGCCGCGCCGCGGCCTGCGCTTCGCCTTCAACCCCGGCGTCTTCGGCTACCTCGGCCCGTTCCGGCTCGACCCGTACGGCGAGGTGTTTTTCCTCGCCACCAACACCGCCCGCCTTGTCGCCGTCGCCCGCGACCGCCGCCCGCCGCTGATCATCAGCCCCGACAAGCATCGCGAGTTTGTCCAGGCTTTGACCGAGCGCCGCACCGCCGCCGCCATGGAGCGGCTCGGCGGCGCCGAGGAGTAGCTGATGCGCTTTCCCCTGCTCGACCGCTGCGCGCTGCCCTGCGTCTTCGAGCGCTTTGTCCCCGGGCGCCCCCACCCCGACGGCCGGCGCTACCTCCCCCTGATCGTCCTGCGCCTGCCCGACCGGCCCGCGGGCGTGACCCCGCCCGGCCTGCTGCTCGGCGTGGTCGACCGCCACCACCGCGTCAACCCGGAGCTGGCCGGCCGCCCCGGCGTGGCCCGGCTCGTCTTTGCCCTCAGCAGTGTCCGCACCCAGCCGCCCCCCGGCGAGCTCGGGCTGCTCCCCGAGCCGGCCTGGTCCCCCGGCGACGTGAGCACCGCCCCGGTGGCCCGCGCCCAGGTCCGCGAGGTGGCGGCCTGGGAGGAGCAGCGCGGCCAGCTCCCCTACGACGCCCTGTACACCGAGCTGCTGCTCGACGTCGGCGCCGGCACCGTCGGGCTGCGCACCAACGTCACCGCCGACGACCTCGCCGCCGCCATTGGCGCGGCCCGCCTGGCCCCGGGCGACTTCGTCGAGCTCGGCCGGTCCAGGATCGATATCCTCAGCTTCGAGCCGGGGGAGTAACCGCGGGGAGCACAGAGGGCGCAGGGAATGGATTGGTGCGGGCGCACCCACAAGGCAGCGCCGCCTCGGTCGCGCCTGTGGCGTCGATCGGGGCGGCGCTGCGTCTATCCAAGGCTAGTTCCGACGCGCCGCTGCGCCTCCGCGGTGAGTCAGGCCGCCCGGCGGCGGGCGCGCCCGTAGTGGTCCATCAGCTCGCCCATGACGGTCGGCCAGGAGCGGCGCTCGGCGGCGGCGCGGCCGGACTGGCCCATGGCGGCGAGGGCGTGGGGCGCCGCGGTCAGCTCGCGCAGACGGGCGCGCAGATCGCTGGCGAGGCCGGGGGTGAAGTGGCGGCCGGTGGCGCCGTCGCGCACCAGGTCGAGGCTGCCGCCGCTGCGGGCGGCCACCACGGGCAGGCCCGAGGCCATCGCCTCCTGGATCACCTGGCCGAAGGTGTCGGTGTCGGAAGGGAAGACGAAGGCGTCGGCGCTGGCGTAGGCGGTGGCAAGCTCCTGGCCCTTGAGGTAGCCGGTGAAGTGGACCGGCAGCCCCTGGCAGCGCCGCTGCAGCTCGGCCCGGTAGGGCCCGTCGCCCACCAGCACCAGCCGCGCGTTCGGCAGGCCGCGTACGGCGTCCGGCAGCAGGTCGACCCGCTTCTCGGCGGCCAGGCGCCCCACATAAAGCAGCACCTGCTCCCCCGGCCGCGCGCCCACCGCCTCGCGGAAGGCGGCGCTGCGGTGGCGCGGGTGGAAGCGCTCGGTGTCGACGCCGCGGCCCCAGATCCGCAGCCGGCGAAAGCCGAACGAGCGCAGCGAGTCACGGGTGTAGGTGGAGGGGCACAGGGTGAGCAGGCAGCGGTTGTGGATCCAGCGCAGCCAGCCGTTCACCGCGCTTTGCAGAAAGCCCAGCCCATAGTGGCGGCTGTAGGCGCCGAAGTCGGTGTGGTACGAGGCGACGAGCGGCAGCCGCATGCGCCGGGCGATGGAGGGCACCGCCGCGCCCATCACCGCGGGGCCCACGAGGTGTACCAGGTCCGGCCGGAAGCGGCGCAGCTCGGCGGTGACTCCGGGCTGGGGCGGCGTCAGCTTCACCTCGGGGTACATCGGCAGCGGCAGGCCGCCCAGATGAACGATCTTCGCCCCCGCGTACGCCTCCGGCGCGTCGTGGGGGGCGAACAGCAGCGCCTCATGCCCCTCGCGCTGTAGGTGCTCCAGCAGCCGGCACAGGGTGGTGGTGACTCCGTTGACGTCGGGCAGGAAGGTTTCGCAGACCAGCGCGATCCGCATCGTCGCCCCCGTTGTGGTAGATGCGTCCTTCATCATGCACCCGAGAGCATATCCCCGCCCTGTTAGGCCCAGGTTATGCTTCCTTTAACCCTCAACTAACACCTAGTGAACAGAAGATACAAAGGAGCAGAGGCGCAGAGAGTATGCCACCTTCTCTGCGCCTCTGCTCCTCTGTTCCTGCGTTCCTGCGTTCCTGTGCTCTACACCGCCGGCTGCGGCGCCACCCCCACCGGCAGGCGGACGATGAAGCGCGTGTTGCCGGGCTGCGACTGGACCTCGATCGTGCCGTGGTGCTGCTTGATCACGCGGTAGCTGATGTCGAGGCCGAGGCCGGTGCCCTCGCCGACGCCCTTGGTGGTGAAGAAGGGCTCGAAGATGTGCGGCAGCACCGTGTCGGGGATGCCGGGGCCGTTGTCGGCGATCTCGACCATCACGAAGTCGTGCTCGCAGCGCGTGACCACCTTCAGATTGCCCTGGTACCGCATCGCCTCGATCGCGTTGGCGATCAGGTTCGTCCAGACCTGGTTCAGCTCGCCGCCGCGCCCCGTGATCGCCGGCAAGTTCGGGTCGTACTCGCGCTCCACCGTCACGCCGCGCTTGAGCTTGTGGCCCATCACCAGCAGCGTGTTCTCCAGGTCGCGGTTCAGGCTCACCTCCTGCACCGGCCCCTGGTCCATGTAGGTGTACGACTTCACCGCCCCCACCAGCTCCGCGATCCGGCGGGCGCTCACCGCGATCTCGCCGAGCAGGGCGTCGGCGCTGAGCGACTCGCACAGCCAGAGCAGGATCTCGGGCAGGGCCGCCTCGGGCAGCCCGTCGAGCTCCCGCTCCAGCTCCTCCACCGTCAGGCCGGCGCCGACGAAGACGGGGGCCATCTCGTAGGGCTTGGCGGCGCCCCGCTCGTCGAGCCAGTCGCCCAGCTCGTCCTCGCGGTCGGCCTGCTCCAGCGTCGAAAGCGGCGGCAGGCCGTCGCCGCGGCCGGCCGCCCGGGCCTGGAAGGCGGCCAGCCGGTCGACGGCGGTTTTGTCGAGGCCGAGCTTACAGATCTGCACAGCCCGTGCGGTGAAGGCCGGCAGGCTGTCGCGCAGGGTGCCAGCGGCCCGCTGGACAGCGGCGGCCGGGTTGTTCAGCTCGTGGGCCAGCCCCGCCGACAGCTTGCCCAGGGCCTCCAGCTTCTCCTTCTGCTTGCGCAGCGCGGCGAAGCCCTGCATGCGCTGGGCGGCGATCTGCAGCACCTTGGTGCCGAGGGGCGGGGCGGCGGCGAACATCTGGCGGAAGGCCGCCAGGCCGAGCACCAGCACCCGGGTCGGCGCGATCGCCCGCGCCGTGACCTGCGAGGGGGTGGCGTTGAGCAGCGACAGCTCGCCGCCCATGATCCCGCGCGGCGTGGTGCCCATCACCGCCTCTTTGCCGTCGACGATGCGGATCACCTGCAGCTCGCCGTCGAGCACGATGTAGAAGCGGTCGGCCGGGTCGCCCTCGCGGATGAAGTACTCGCCCTTTTCCAGCCGCTGCTCGCTGCTGTTGGCCACGAGCCACTCCAGCTCGTCGTCGGTCAGGTCGGCCAGCAGCTCGTACTGGGCCAGGTCGTTCAGTGTGGTCATAACTCCCTCGGGGCCGCGGCTACTTGAGCCGCGCGAGATGCTGATGGACGAACTGCACGGCGATCGAGCCCTCGCCCACCGCCGAGGCCACCCGCTTGACCGAGCCGGCCCGCACGTCGCCGACGACGAAGACGCCGGGCACGCTGCTTTCCAGCAGAAACGGGTCGCGGTCGACGTTCCAGCCGTGGGGCCGCTTGCCGTTCTCCATGAGCTGCGGCCCGGCGAGCACAAAGCCCTGGCCGTCACGGCGCACCGTGCCGTCGAGCCACCCCGTCCCCGGCTCGGCGCCGGTGAAGATGAACAGGGCCGAGGCCGGCATCCGCTCCTCGCCCGCCGGGCCCGCGATCGTCAGGGCCTCCAGGTGCCCCTCGCCGTGGGCCGCGGCGACCGCGCTTTGCACCCGCACCTCGATGTTCGGGATCTGTTCGATCCGCTCGACGAGGTACTGCGACATCTTCGCGGCCAGCGAGCCCCCGCGCACCAGGATCATCACCTTGGAGGCGTACTGGGCCAGGTACACGGCCGCCTGCCCGGCCGAGTTGCCCGCGCCCACCACGAACACCGGCTGGTCCTTGCAGGACAGCGCCTCCGTGATCGAGGCGCCGTAATACACCCCGGCGCCCTCCAGCCCCTCGACGCCCGGCGCGTCGAGCTTGCGGTAGCTCAAGCCGACGGCTACCACCACGGCGTAGGTGCTGAGCCGCGTGCCGTCCACCAGCGTGATCACGCGGTACGGCCCCTCGACGGACAGGCTGCACACCTCGGCCGGCGCGACGATCTCGACGCCGAAGCGCCGGGCCTGGGCCACCGCGCGGCGGGCCAGGTCGCCCCCGCTCAGGCCGGTGGGGAAGCCGAGGTAGTTCTCGATCCGCGAGCTGGTGCCGGCCTGGCCGCCGGGAGCCTCGCGCTCGATCAGCACCGTCCGCAGGCCCTCCGACGCGCCGTACACCGCCGCCGCCAGCCCCGCTGGCCCGCCGCCGACGATCGCCAGGTCGTAGAAGCTTTCGGTGGCCTGGCGCCGCAGCCCGGCCCGCTCCGCAAGCTCGGCCGGGGTCGGGCGCTCGAGCCAGGCGCCGTCGGCGAGCTGGACGATGGGGAGCTGCGGGGTGCCCTCGAACAGCTCCAGCCGCTCCCGGGCCTCCGGGTCGGTCTCCACGTCGAGGTACAGGTAGGGGACGTGGTTGCGGGCCAGGAAGTCCTTCAAAGCGTGGGCCTCGGGCGACCAGCGGTGGCCGATGACGCGGATGCCCTCGAAGGCCGGCCGGTAGCCCGCCTGCCAGTCCTCCAGCAGGTCGTCCAGCACCGGGTACAGCGCCTGCTCCGGCGGATCCCACGGCTTGAGCAGGTAGTAGTGCACGGCGGCCGAGTTGATCGCCTGGATGGCGGCGTCGGTGTCGGCGTAGGCGGTGAGCAGGGCCCGCCTGGCGTCGGGGAACAGCTGCATCGCCTCGGCCAGAAACTCGACCCCGCTCATCTGCGGCATGCGCTGGTCGACCAGGAACAGGGCCACCGTCTCGTTGCGCGCCCGCAGCTCGCGCAGGGCGTCAAGGGCGGACGCGCCCGAGTCGGCACGCAGGATGCGGTACTGCTCCGCGTAGCGGCGGCGCAGGTCGCGGGCCACCGCCGCGAGCACGCTCGGGTCGTCGTCCACAGTCAGGATCACCGGCTTCGCCATAGGGTGTCGCTTCGCTCCGGTTGCTTCGGTTCAGATACCTTGACTATACCCGCGCCGGGGGCGCGCCGCAAGCCGCCCGTTAGGTTAGGCGCCCCCCGGGGCGGGAGTGCTATAATGAGGGAGTGACCGCCGGCGGCGGCCGCCGGCCGGCGCCAGATAGCACGAAACGGTTGTATGAGCATTGTCGACTCCGCCCTGGAGATGAGCAAGGCAGCCCGCGACGAGGTGCTGCGCACCGTCTTCCCACCGCGTACCCTGGTCTGGATCACTGACGAGCAGTACGATCAAATTGGCCCCATCTGGAGCGTGACTCTGGTGTACCAGGGCGCCATGCAGGGCCGATGGATGCGCCGCCGCTACCGCTACGACATCCCGAGCGGCACGCTCCACTTCACCGGCGAGGAGCCGATCGACGAGGCCGAGGCCGCCGCCGCCCGCCGCACCGGCCGTAAGTTTTAGGCGCCCGTACCACGCGTCGGCCCGCAAGGCCGTGGGGCCAGGGCAGCCGGCGCATCGCCGGCACCCCGCCGGGCCCGCGTGGTACTCGCCCCCGGAGCATGCTATGTCGTCACAGCCAATCGAGGTCGTCGAGCCCGCGCAGGTGGGCGATGCCGCCGGGCGGCGCGGCCAGTCGCGCGCCAGCATGGTCGGCCTGGGGGTGCTCGCGGCCCTGGCCGTGTTCGTGGTGGTCACCCTCAGCCTGAACAGCGGCGAGGATGTGGGCTACCTCACCGGCGGCCAGAGCGCCCTGGTGCTGGCCCTGCCCGCCTTCCTGGCCGGCCTGCTCAGCTTTCTCTCGCCCTGCACCCTGCCGATCCTCCCGGCCTACTTCGCCTTCACCTTCAACGTCAGCCGCGGCCGCGTGGCCGCGATGGGGCTGGCCTTCTTCCTCGGCCTGGCCACCACGATGACCCTGCTCGGCGCCAGCGCCACCGCTCTCAGCGGCCTGATCTTCGACAACCGCGCCGCCCTGACCTTCTGGGGCGGCATCGTGGTCGTGATCTTCGGCGTCATGGGTATGCTCGGCAAGGGCTTCGCCGGCCCCCAGATCCAGGAGCGCCCGGCCGCCACCCTCGCCGGCTCCTACCTCTACGGCGCCACCTTCGCCCTCGGCTGGACGGCGTGCGTCGGCCCGATCCTCGGCTCGCTGCTCACCCTGCTCGCCACCACCAGCGACGTGGCGATCGTCCAGGGCGGCGTGCTCGCCTTTATCTACGCCATGGGCCTCGGCGCGCCGCTGATCCTCGTCTCGGTCTTCTTCAACCGGCTCGGCCAGGGCTCGCGCTTCTGGAAGCTGCTGCGCGGGCGCGGCGTCGAGGTGAACCTGTTCGGCCGCAGCCTGTACCTCCACAGCACCAGCCTGATCAGCGGCGCCCTCATGGTGGCCATGGGCCTGCTCCTCGCCAGCGGCCGCCTGGAGCTGATCAGCCAGCAGGTCACCGGCAGCGCCCTGGCCCAGTGGTACGCCGATATCGAGCAGGCCATCCAAAGCCTGTTTGTGTTCGGCCGATGAGCGACGAGCCCATCCGCGCCGCGGGGGGGGTCGTCGTCGCCGACGGCCCCGACGGCCGGCCGCGCATCCTGCTCATCCAGGACCGCTACGGCATCTGGACGCTCCCCAAGGGCCACCTCGAGCCAGGGGAAGACGAGGCCGCCGCCGCCGTCCGCGAGATCCGCGAGGAGACGGGGATCGCCGCCACCCTGCTGCGCCCGATCGCCCGCTCCCGCTACCCCGTCTGCAAGCGCAACGTGTGGCGCGACAAGGAGGTCGCCTACTTTCTCGCCCGCGCTCCCCTCAGCGAGCCCACCCCCGCCGCCGACGAGGGCATCGCCGCCGCCCGCTGGCTCCCCCCCGACGAGGCCCTCGCCCTGATCGCCTACTCTCAGGTCCGCGATGTCGTCCGCGCCGCCCTCAGCGCCCTGGCCGCCTGAGGGCGACGGTCACTCCGCCTCGCGGTCGATCCGCGGCAGCACGATCCCCGTCTGGCCCTGGTACTTGCCCTTCTTGTCGGCGTACGACACCTCGCACTCCTCGTCGCTCTCGAAGAATAGCACCTGCCCGATCCCCTCGTTCGCGTAGATCCGGGCTGGCAGCGGCGTCGTGTTGCTGATCTCGATCGTGACAAAGCCGCTCCACGCCGGCTCCAGCGGCGTTACATTGATGATGATCCCGCACCTTGCGTACGAGCTTTTCCCGACCACCACGCAGCTCACGTTGCGCGGGATGCGGAAGTGCTCCCGCGAGCGGGCCAGCGCAAACGAGTTCGGCGGGATGTCGATGTAGTCGGCCCGCATGTCGACAAAGGAGCGCGGGTCGAAATTTTTCGGGTCGACAAGGGCGTTGAAGACGTTGGTGAAGATTTTCCACTCGTCGGCGACGCTCATGTCGTAGCCGTAGGAGGTCAGCCCGTAGGAAATCACGCCCTCGCGCACCTGGTGATCCACAAACGGCTCGATCATCGCGTGCTCGAGCGCCATCTTCCGAATCCAGCGGTCGGCCTTGATCGTCATCGGGCGGCTCCTGAGTAGCAGGCAGTGCGGGCGAAAAGGCTCGCCCGGCGGCGCGAGGATTACACGGCTTCGGGTTTGTCAACGAACTCCAGCGGCCGGTCCTGGCGGTAGGCCTCGGGCCGTCCGAGCGCGATCGCCAGCTCGGCCTTCTGCAGCTCCTGGCCCAGGTAGACGCCGTGGCTGATCTCGCCGACGAAGGGCGTGAGCTGGACGCCCAGCTCGCGGGCCCCCAGGCTGCGGAAGCTTTGCAGGTGCTCGCCGTCGGGGGTGTAGTGGCGCACCACGATCTCGGGCGGCTCCAGGCTGATCACGAATGAGCCGCGGGCGTCGCGGACGAGGCGCGGGTCGACCGCGCGGTAGTGGTGGGCCACCAGCTCGTTCGCCCGCTCCCAGTCGTGGGCGTAGATGTGGGCCGAGTGGGACAGCACGGCAAGCTCGCCCGCCTCCGCGCCAAGCGCGCCGGCGATCTCGCCCTGGAGCGCGCGCAGCCCGTAGGCGTTCATGGCCCAGGCCCGGAACATGTCGTGGGAGCGAAAATAGGCCGTCAGGTGCAGCCGGCCGCCGCGCAGCCGGGCCTGCACAAGGGTCAGGCAGGGCGGGTTCGAGCTGGCCCCGTCCTCGGCCGGGCTCCACAGGCCCGCCACGGCCCGCCGGCTGTCGCCGCTGCGCCGCAGCTCGGCCACCATCGCCGCCACCTGGTCGACCTGGCCGGCGAAGGCCCGCAGCCGCGAGCCGTAGGTGTAGCTCACGCCGCCCTCGCGGCCGGCCTCCAGGAACTGGGCCAGGTAGCCGCTGTACTCACCGTCGGGCCCGCGGCCGCCCAGGCTTTCACGGCTGAAGGGCATCCACTCCGCGTGCGAGAAGCGGGCCGGGTCGGCCGGCTCCTCGCTCACCACGGTCAGCACGTCGAGCAGCTCGCGCTGGTCCGAGCCATGCTGGGTGGGCGAGCGCGCCCCGAAGGTTAGGACATGCCAGAGCAGGCGCAGGTAGGCCGCGCGCACCGTCGGCGCCCGCACCACCAGGCCGTGCTCGGCCGCGGGCAGGGCCTCGGCGGCCGGCTCGCTGTACGGGAAGACGAGGGGCGTCTCGGCGAAGGGCTCGGCCGGGCGGGCGACCTCGCGCAGCAGGGCAGCGATCTGCTCGGGCCGGACCACGTCGCGCGCGTCGCGCAGCGCCACGCTCCGCCGCACGAGCTCCACCGCCTCGCGCGGGATCTCGGGGTGCAGCCGCGTCCCGTCCCCCACGATCCGGCCCGCCTCGTCCACCCCGCCGGCCCACAGGGCGGCCAGGGCCGCTCCGCTGCCCGTCATGTCGCGGCCGCAGAGCAGCAGGGTGCGGATGGTGGGCCGGGCCAGCAGGTTGCGCAGCAAGTAGCTCACGCCGTCGCGCGAGTACAGGTTGCCCGCCAGCGCATAGTCGGCCCGGTCGAGCGCGGGCAGCACCCGGTCCTGCGGCGTCCAGAGCAGGCACAGCCCCACGCCGGAGCGCGGGCTGCCGACCTGGAGGCTGCGCGCGAAGAAGAGTGGCCAGTCCATGTGGTACACCGTGGAGCGGCGTGCGATATGCATCGCCGGGCGGCAAAACGGGATTGCGCGATTCGCACCGTCATAAACGGCGCAGGAGGCGTTCTTGGGAGGTTGGGCTGGATTATAGCACCTGCCACGCCAGCGAGCGTCACAGTGCGCCGCCGCTGTAATGAACCGCCCCCCTCCTCAATATCTAGAGAAGGGGGGCGGTTTTGCGCTTTAGGGTCCAGCGCTTCGCGCTACACCTCCATCACCATCGGGAGGATCATCGGGCGGCGCTTCGTCTCGCGGTACAGGAACTCGCCGACCACGTCCTTGATCTTGCGGTTGACGAACTGGGCGTCGAGCTGGGTCGGGCTGCCGCCGTTGCCGTTCCCATTGCCGTTCCCGTTGCGCGCGGTCAGGGCGGCGCGCACGGTGTCCTTGGTGGCCTCGATCAGGTCCTGGCTCTGGCGCATGTAGACGAAGCCGCGCGAGACGACGTCGGGGCCGGCGACGAGCTCGCCGGTGGCCGAGTCGATGCTGACCACGACGATCAGCATGCCGTCCTTGGCGAGCATCTGCCGGTCGCGCACGACCACGTTGCCCACGTCGCCGACGGTGGTGCCGTCGACATAGATGTAGCCGACGGGGGCCTTGCCCGTCACCTTGCCGAAGCCGGGCGCGAACTCGACGATCGTGCCGGGCTCGGGGATGAGCACGTTCTCGTTGGTGTAGCCGATCCCCATCCCTGTCGCGAGCTTGCGGTACAGCACCATGTGTCGGTAGTCGCCGTGGAAGGGGATGACGAACTCGGGGCGCAGCAGCGCGAGCACGAGCTTCAGCTCCTCCTGGGCGGCGTGGCCGGACACGTGGACGTGGGCCTGGGAGCCGTAGATCACGTCGGCGCCGAGGCGGAACAGGTTGTTGATCACCCGGCTGACGCTCACCTCGTTGCCGGGGATGGGCGTGGCCGAGACGACCACGGTGTCGCCCTGCTTGATCTTGAGGTGCTGGTAGTCGCGGTTGGCCATGCGGTTGAGCGCGGCCATCGGCTCGCCCTGTGAGCCGGTGCAGCAGACGGCGATCTCCTCGTCGGGGTAGCTGCCGAGCTCGTGGGGCCGGATCAGCGTGCCGGGCTGGGCCCGCAGAAAGCCCAGCTCCAGGGCGATCCGCGAGTTGTTCTCCATGCTCCGGCCGGCCAGCAGCACCTTGCGCCCGTACGCCTCGGCCGAGTCGATCACCTGCTGCACGCGGCTGATGTTCGAGGCGAAGGTGGCTACGATGATCCGGCCGGGGGCGATCGCGAAGATGTTGTCGAACGCTTCGCCGACGGTGGCCTCGCTGGGGGTGTAGCCCTTGCTCTCGACGCGCACGCAGTCGGTGATCAGGGCCAGGGGCTTGCGCTGGCCGAGGTCGGCGATCTTCGCCAGGTCGGTCGGCTTGCCGTCGACCGGGGTGTGGTCGAGCTTCCAGTCCGTCAGGTAGACGACCATGCCGCCGGGAGTGGTGAGCGCGAAGCCGACCGCGTCGGGGATGGAGTGGGCGATGTGGAACGGCTCGATCTTGAACGAGCCGATCTCGAACGGGTCGGTGTCGTTGATCGTGACCGTCTTGACCCGGTCGATCAGGCGGGCCTCGCGCAGCTTGTTGGCGAGGATGCCGTGGGTGAGCCGGGTGCCGTAGATCGGCGGGAAGCCGAGGTCGGCGATCAGGTGCGGCACGCCGCCGATATGGTCCTCGTGGCCGTGGGTGAGCAGGAGGGCCTTGATCTTGCCGGCCTTCTCGCGCAGGTAGGTGATGTCGGGCAGCACCAGGTCGACGCCGAGCATGTCGGCTTCGGGGAACATGACGCCGCAGTCGAGGACGACGATCTCATCGCCGTACTCGACCACCCACATGTTTCGCCCGACCTCCCCGACGCCGCCGAGGGCGAGGACGCGAACGCGCTGTTTTGCCATAGTCTTCCGTTGAAGCGGCCGCGCGCCCCCGTTGGGCGGCGTCGCTTCGTCTCCTTTCGTCGTGCGGGCTGCGTGCCCATCTGCGCCGCGCGCCGGTGGACGGCCGCGGCTCTTCGGTTGCTCAAGCTTCGTCGGGCGCGGCGTTTCTCGCGCCCAAAGCACACAAACGCGCTCCGCGATGCGGTGCGCTAGGGCGCCGGGGTTTCGGCGGCCCGCGCCGCGCCGGTGGGCGCGGGGGCAGCCAGGTGCCGGCGAATGTCGGCGATCAGCTCGTCGCGATCCTCCAGGCCGGGGTAGATCGGCAGCCGGCCGCGGCCGTAGGCCTGCCGGTGGAGAAAGCGGACGAGCGGGTTCGCGATCTGCGCGGTCGGGTCGGCGTCGAGCAGCAGCTCGTCGAGCGGCTCGTCGGCGTCGTCGTCGACGGGGCGGACGGCGCGCACCGCCGGCCAGGGGCAGCGCATGGCAACCCCGAGCGACTCGAAGCGCAGCCCGTCGGGGGCCGGCGTGTACGCCGCGGCCCACTCCTCCAGCAGGTTCCAGATCAGCAGGGGCGTGGCCACAATCAAGGCCAGCATCAGCAGGGCCGGCACGATCTCGGCCAGGCCGATGCCCGCGCCCAGGCTCGCGCGCAGGCTGCCGAGAAAGGCCAGCGGGTTGTAGCTGATCCGCAGGGTGCTGCCGAAACTCCACAGGGCGAAGGCCCAGATCAACAGCGCCCCCACCAGCAGGGCAAGCGTCAGGCGCCGGCCGGCGGGCGAGAGTCGGTAGGTGCGCATCAATGGTGGCAGATACTTTATAGCTCGTGAGCGGCGGGAACGCGGCCCGCGGCCCTTCATCTATATCAGGTGCAACACTAAAACAGGCTGAGCTGCTCCATGGGCGGCTCATCATCGGGCGTGGGCGGGGCCGCCGCGGCGCGGGCTGCCTCCTCGCGCTCGGCGGCGGCGAGGATCTCGGGCAGGCGCCGAAAGTCGGCCTCGATCAGCGGGCGGTTCTCCGGCCGGTGCAGCGCCGCGGCCGGGTGGATCATCGGGACGACCAGCCGGCCCTTGACCTGGCGCGGCTGGCCGTGGTCGCGCATGATCCGCGCCCCGGGCAGGAACAGGTTCATCGAGTAGCGCCCGAGGGTGACGATCACCCGCGGGTCGATCGCTTCGATCTGGCGGAACAGGTAGTGCTCCGTGCAGGTGGCGATCTCGTCGGGCTGCGGGTCGCGGTTCTGCGGCGGCCGGCACTTGACCACGTTGCCGATAAACACGTCGGCGCGGCGCAGGCCGGCCAGGCCCAGCAGCTCATCCAGGAATTGGCCCGATGGCCCGACAAACGGCCGGCCCTGCCGGTCCTCGTGGTAGCCGGGGCCCTCGCCGATAAACATGATCCGCGCATCGGCCGGACCTTCGCCGGGTACGGCACGGGTGCGCCCGGTGTGCAGGCCGCACAGGGTACATCCCCGCACCTCCTGCGCGATCAGCTGAATCTCCTCAACAGCCACCGGCAACACGCTCCGTTCCGCGACCCCGCACTGCCACGCTCCATTATACTCTACCGCCGGGCCAGGCACAAGGGCAGCTTCGCGCCGCGCCTCCACCGGCGCCCCTTTGCGCCCCACACGCCCACCCACCCCCTCCTCACGCGGGGCAGGGGGTGGGCATGGCGGTGGGGCGGCGGGGCCGCCGGCGATCACAGGCGGTAGGCGGCGATGGTCTGCTGGAGCGACTGGGCCAGGGCGTTCAAGTCCTGGGCGGCCCGCTCGGCCTGGCGAGTGGAGGCGAGGGTTTGCGTCGTCGCCTGCTGGATCGATCCCATGGCCTGGCCGATCTGCTCCATGCCCGCGGTCTGCTGCTGGGCGGCGGCGGCCATCTGGGTGTTGGACTGGGCCCCGCCCTCGACCTCGGCGGCGATGCGGTGG
>Ga0164290_1000385_pt1 | contig 150210 bp, 142 predicted proteins | sample Micstemetagenome_FD_108782 | JGI IMG/M metagenome (GOLD analysis project Ga0164290, IMG submission 108782) | Contaminated culture microbial community from soil near Moab, Utah, USA - Microcoleus steenstrupii SON62 (Illumina Assembly) | ecosystem: Environmental > Terrestrial > Soil > Soil crust...
CGGGGGGAAACCCCCCCCCCCCCCACATGGGGAGGGCCGGGGGCCCCCCCCCCCCCGCCCGCGCCCGGGGGGGCGGGGGGGGCCCCCCCCCCCCCCCCCCCCCGTAAGTCTCAGAACAGGAAGACGCCCTTGCCGGTGGCCTGACGGACGACGGGCTTCACGGCTCTCCCCCGGCTCAGTGCCGCAGCACGGTGCGGCCCAGCACCTTGCCGCCGCGCTTCAGGTCTTCCAGGGCCGCCGTCGCCTCTTCGGCGGGGCGGGTGTTGAGCGGGATCGGCGGCACCTTGCCCGACTGGACGAGCGCGATCAGCTCCTTCAGGTCGTCGAGCGTGCCGACATAGGAGCCCTCGATCGACATCATCTTGAAGGGGAACATGACCGGCGAGATCGACATGCCGCCGCCATAGAGGCCGACGACGACGAGCTTGCCGCCCTTGCGAAGTGAATCGATGCCGAACTGCATGGTGGCGGGGGAGCCGACGAAGTCGATCGCCGCCGCCACGCCGCCGCCGGACTTCGCCATCACCTGCTGCACCGCGTCGGGCTGGGCATTGTCGATGGTCTCGTCGGCGCCCATCTGGCGGGCATGGGCGCGCTTGGCGCCGTCGATATCGGCCACCATCAGCTTCGAGCCGACCACCGCCTTCGCCATATGCACGGCGCTGCCGCCGACGCCGCCGGCGCCGATCACCATGACGTAGTCGGAGGGCTTGGCCTTCTCCTTGGTCTTCTTCAGCGCGCTGTAGGCGGTGATGCCCGAGCAGGTGTAGGTGGCGGCGAGCTCGCGGCCGATGCCCTTGTAGGGGACGAGGTAACGGGCATGCGGCACCAGCACATGGTCGCCATAGCCGCCGTCGCGCCGGGTGCCGAGCGTGCGCGGCGCCATGCACAGCAGTTCCTCGTCCCTCTTGCAGGGCTCGCAGGTGCCGCAGCCGATCCAGGGATAGACGACGTACTTGCCGCCGACCTCGATGCCGGCCGCCTCGGCATCGGCGCCTGCATCGGGGCCGAGCGCCTTCACGTGGCCGACGATCTCATGGCCCATGGTGAAGGGCAGGCCGACGCCGCGATCGGCCATCTTCACCTTGTTGCCGCCGCCGAGATCGAAATAGCCGTCCCAGATATGCACGTCGGAATGGCAGACGCCGCAGGCCTCGACCTGCACCAGCACCTCGGCCCCCTTCGGCTCCGGCGTGGCGACGTCGCGGACCGCGAGCGGCGCGCCCCATTCGACGATGGAGACCTGGCGCATGTTCGTTCCCTCCCGAAGGCGTGCTGTTTATGGGAGGGAGCCTAGCGGGACCGGCGGGCCGGCGCTATTGCTGAAGGACGCTGGGGAGGGAGCCAAGGTGGAACCGGAAATCGTCTTCACGCCGCATGCCGACGAGGCGCTGGTGCGCTTCGTCAACGACGGGCTCGACCTGCACAACATCGCCGCCACCGGGCTTTCGGAATGGTGCCCGGCCAACTTCTTCCTGAAGGGTCCGCGCGGCGACTGGCTCGGCGGGCTGGTGGGCATCGTCTGGGGCGGCTGGCTGCATGTGCGCTATCTCTGGGTGACGGAGAGCGCGCGCGGGACGGGGCAGGGGCGCCGCCTGCTGCAGGCGGCCGAGGACTATGCGCGCGAGCGCGGCTGCAAGGCGGTGGCGCTCGACACTTTCAGCTTCCAGGCGCCGGGCTTCTACCGCAAGCGGGGCTATCAGGTGATCGGCCAGCTCGACGGCTTCCCGCCCGGGCATACGAAGTTCTTCCTGCGGAAGGATCTGAGTTGAGCCTCGCCGGTCCGCTGCGGATGGGCGCGCATCGTCTTCGTTAACATTTTCTCGTTACATTCTCATACAGGTCCAATTCGCGCCTCCGGAGCCCGCATTCGTGGCTGCTCGTCTTTCCTTGCCGCGGCTGTTCGCCGTGATCGGTGCCGTCATCTGCATCTTGGTCATGGCCGGGCTGGGAACGGCGCATGTGAGCCTCAGCGTCGATCGGCTGGAACGCATGGCCGAGGAAGGCAATACCGCGCTCTGCCGGACCATGGCGGTGCTGCTGCGCCAGGACTACGGCCCCTGGCTGGCCCGGGCTTCGCGCATGGACCCGGCGGAAATCCGGAGCGATCCGATGATCGCAAACCTGCGCACGGCGCTGGCCGAGATGATGCTGGATACGCGGGTGGTGAAGGTGAAGATCTATGATGCCCGCGGCATCGCCGTCTTCTCCACCGATGCCGGGCAGATCGGCGAGGACAAGGCGTCTAATCCGGGTTTCCAGGCGGCGATGGCCGGACGGGTCGCCAGCAGCATCACCCATCGTGACCGTTTCGACGCCTTCGAGCAGACCATTCTCGACCGCGATCTGATCTCGTCCTATGTGCCGCTGCACCTCGCCGGCGGACAGCGCGGCGTGTTCGAGATCTATGCCGACATCACCGATTTCCGGCAGGAAGTGAATACGACGGTCGCCTATGAAATCGGCCTGCTGCTTTTGGCCTTCGGCATCATCTATGGCGGGCTCCTCTACACCGTCATCGCCGGCGACCGGGCGCTCGACCGCCAGCACCGGAAGACCCTGGCGCTGACCGCGAGCGTGGCCCGGGCGGAGGCGGCGAATGCCGAGAAATCGCGCTTCCTCGCCAATATGAGCCATGAACTGCGTACGCCGCTGAACGCCATCATCGGCTTCTCTGAAGTGATGGTGAAGGGTGTGTTCGGCGCCATCGAACCGGCACGGTATCGCGACTACGCCGGCGACATTTTCAGCTCCGGCCAGCACCTGCTGGGGATCGTCTCGGATGTTCTCGAGTTCGCCAAGCTGGAAGCCGGCAAGTTCGCCGCTTCGATCGAATCGGTCGACCTCGGCACGTTGATGCGCGACTGCGCTGGCCTGATCCAGGGGAAGGCCGACGCCGGCGGCGTAAGCATGAGCGTCGATATCCATCCTTCGATCGGCAGCATCGCATCGGACGGCATGCGGCTGCGCCAGATCCTGCTGAACCTGCTTTCCAACGCGGTCAAGTTCACGCCCGAGGGCGGACGGATCAGTCTCTGCGCGGCGCCCGCAAGCGACGGGCGGAGCATCAGCATCACCGTCGCCGATACCGGCATCGGAATCGTCGCCACCGACATCCCGCTGTGCCTGTCGCCCTTCGGCCAGGCCGGCAACGCCCACGAGCGTGGCCAGGGCGGAACCGGGCTCGGCCTGCCCCTGTCGAAGCGCTTCGCGGAACTCCTGGGCGGGCGACTCGAGATCACGAGCGTCGTCGGCGGCGGGACGACCGTCACCGTCAGCCTGCCGCTGGTCGCCCAACCGGCCGAGGCGCTCGACCTCGCCGCCTGATGCGGCGTGGGCCGGTCATGGCGATAGTCTCGCCCAGCCCGTCATGCGGCCGCGACAATGCAGCCGAGGGCTTCCGCGCAGGCAGCCATCTTGTCGTCGAAGGTCAGGAGTGTCGCATCGAGCCGACGGGCAGCGGCAATGTGGATTGCGTCAGCCGTTCGCAACGTTAGGTCGAGCCGGCGCAGGAAGGCCTGCGCGTCGGCGATGTCGGCCGGCGCAATGTCGACTGACTGCGCTGCCATTCCCGCCCAAGTTTCAAAATTGCCGAATGCTGTTCGAGCCTCCGCGGGTGTAACCGTGCCCACCCGTACCTTTCGCGCCACCGCGGAGCAGAACTCGGCACCTGCGAAGTTGCTGATGACGATCACTTCCGGCGTTCTGCGAAGCACCGCGTCGGCACGTGCATTCGATGCGTCGACGGTAAAGAGGGCGACGATCACACTGGCGTCGAGATAAAGCCTCACCGGTCCTCTTCGTCGCGCATTCGCGATACGAATTGACCTGCGTCTTCATCCAAAGACAGTCGTCCGACACGGCGGCTGGCGAGCCAATCCAGATCGGCGGGCGTGATCGGGCGGACAGGCGCTACCAGGGGCCTCAACTCGATAACGGGATGGCCATGGCGGGTGATCACCACGTCCTCGCCGGCGAGGGCGCGGTCGATCAGTTCGGACAGGCGATTCTTCGCGTCGGCGACGCTATGCTTTCCCATATCGGAAATATAGCCAGAAGATGGCCATATTCAACCGCCGGGTGCCTGATTCTGATGCGGTCGTGGCGGCGACTTATGGCCTCGATCCTGCACCGGAATGACGTAGATTCAGGCAACGGAGAGGGTCGAAAAATGCAGGTTGTTCTGGGCGACCGGCGCTATGCGGTCGAGGGCGCGTGGTCGCAGCCTTCGGCCGATGCGCCGCTGGACGTGGTGTCGCAGGTGGCCTGCGACAGCGAGGGGCATGTCCATGCCTTCCAGCGCACGCCGCCGCCGGTGGTCGTGTTCGACACGGCCGGGCGGCCGCTGCGGCACTGGGGCGAGGGGCGGGTGGTCGATCCGCATGGGATCTTCATCGACGGCCATGACAAGGTCTACCTGATCGACCGCGACGGGCATGCGCTGATCGTCTGCACCACCGCGGGCGAGGAGTTGCTGCGGGTGGGATCGGGCAGGCCGGAATGGCGCGGCTGCTTCAACCATCCGACGGACGTGGCGGTCGATGCCGCGGGAAACATGTATGTCTCCGACGGCTACGGCAATCACGTGGTCCACAAGCTCGACCCCAAGGGCAATCGGCTGCTCACCTGGGGCGGGCCGGGCAGCGGGCCGGGGGAATTCACCACCCCGCACGGCGTCTGGGTGACGCCAGACCAGCGCGTGCTGGTGGGCGACCGGGAGAACAACCGCATCCAGGTGTTCAGTACCGAGGGCGCCTACCTCACCGCCTTCACCGGCGTCTACAAGCCGATGGACATCTGCATGGACGATCGCGGCGTCATCCTGGTCAGCGACCAGACGCCGGCCCTGGTGGCCTTCAGCCCCCAGGGCGAGATCATCGGCCGGGCGAAGCCGATGCTGCGCGAGGGGCACGGCATCTGTGCCGACCGCCAGGGGAACATCTTCCTGGCCGAGCTCTATTTCGGCCGGGTGTCGCGGCTTCGCCGGCTGGACTGATGCGGATCGAGACCGACCGGCTGCTGCTGCGCCCGCTCGCCGCTTCCGACGCGGAAGCGATGCACGCGGCCTACGGCGATCCGGCGGTCATGCGCTTCTGGGGGGCGGTGCCGGCGGCCGACCTGGCCGAGACCGCCGAGCGGGTCGCCTGGTCCACCGGCGCCGATCCCGCGAGCCATGCCGCCTGGGCGGTGCTGCGCCGCGCGGACGAGCGCCTCGTCGGCATGGTGAACTACCACCACCGCGACATGCGCCACCAGCGGCTGGAGATCGGCTATCTGCTGCTTCCCGCGCATTGGCGGCGCGGCTATATGGCGGAGGCGCTGACGGGCTTCCTGGATCACTGCTTCGGCGGGCTCGGGGCGCATCGGGTCGAGGCGGCGATCGGGCCCGACAACACCGCCTCGCGCGCGCTGGTCGAGCGCCTCGGCTTCCTCTGCGAGGGCGGGCCGCTTCGCCAATGCGTGAAGTCGGGCGATCGCTTTCTCGACATGATGATCTACGGCCTGCTGGCGCCCGAATGGCGGGCGCGGGTTCAGCCGGCGAGTTTGGAATAGGTTTCGCTGACCGGCAGGATCACGTGCTTCGACAGGCCCGCCAGCCGGTCGGGATTGATCGCGGCATAGGCATCCGAGGTCATGGTGTCGACGAAGGCCTGGGCATTCGGGTAGCGCACCAGCACGGCATAATCCCAGGCATCCCCCACATCGTCGCCGATGGCGACACCGTTCACCTCGCCGGCCCAGAGAATGGTGCCGCCGCAGTGCTTCAGAAGCGGCACGAAGCCCCGGGAATAGCGCAGATAGGCGTCCTTGCCGCCGGCCTGCGCATATTTGACGAGGTTCAGCATCACCACCGGGCCCGGGCCACGAGCGGCGAGCGCGGCGAGTTGTTGCTTGGTCGGTTCCATGTTTCCTCCGATCCGGCGCGAGACTGGCGCGCTTCGGTCCGGACCGTGCATGCTTCCGCGCGATGTCGCCACTTCCGATTCGCTACCTGCTGGCCGCTTCCGGCGTCCTCCTCGCCCTCGGTCTCTGCATCTTCCTGCTGCGCTGGACCGAGCATCCCTGGCTGCTCGCCTCGCTGGGCGGGTCCTGCGTCATCCTTTTCGGCATGCCCGAGAGCGAGATGGCACGGCCGCAGAGCCTGTTCGGCGGCCACCTCATCGCCGCGGTCGCGGGTCTCGCGCTGAATGAGCTCTACCTGCGCATCGGCGGCCCGTCGGAAGCCTGGCAGGTCGCCGCCGTCGCGATCGCGCTCGTCCTCATGATGCTGACGCGGACGATCCATTCGCCCGCCGGCGCCAATCCGATCGTCATCTTCGCCGAGAACGCGGATTGGAGCTTCCTGGTGGCGCCGCTGGCGGTGGGTCTCGTGGTGCTGTTCGCCACCCAGCTGCTGGTCCGCCGCTGGCAGGCGGCGAGCAGACCCGGAGCATGATTAGAAATTCTGGGGTGCGCCCCAGAAATCCTCGTTTGAAGACAGGACCTGCCGCCCACAAGTCTCTCCCCAGGCCGAGAAGCATCGGGAGAGCATCATGGGTCGCGAAACCGAAATCCTGGCGGGGGTGCGCGCGCCGCTCGCCTATCTGGTGCCGACCGGGCAGCGCCCGTTCAGCTACACCTTCGATCCGCCGGCGGGCCGGCCGCGCCGCGGCGGGGCGTACGAGGATCGGCTGGTCGATATCCGCGACGGGCGGCCGCTGCTGCCGGCCCTGTCGGTCGACATCCAGGGCTTCACGCTGGAGCCGCATGCGAGCGCCGTTCGCGATTTCTACGACGAGGGGGAGGTGCGCGGCGTCTATTTCCCGGAAGCGGAGGCGCTGGTGCGCCGGGTGACGGGCGCCACGCGCGCGGTCGCCTTCGACTTCAACCTGCGCAACCGGGCGAAGCAGGCGGCGGGCGAGCCGGGCATCCGCGAACCGGTGACCCGGGTGCACAACGACTTCACCGAAACCTCGGGCCCGGACCGTCTGCGCCGCGAGTTGGGCGAGGCCGAAGCCGACCGGCTGCTGAAGGACCGCTTTGCCATCATCAACATCTGGCGGCCGATCCGCGGGCCGGTGGAGGAGTCGCCGCTCGCCGTCTGCGATGCCTCCAGCATCGCCCCGGGGGACGTGATCGGCTCGGACCTCATCTATCGCGACCGGGTGGGGGAGACCTATGCCTTCGCCTACAACCCCCGGCACCGCTGGTACTACTTCCCGCGGATGACCCGGGACGAGGCGCTGTTCATCAAGGGCTATGATTCCGATCCGGCGCGGGCGCGTTTCACCGCGCATACGGCCTTCACCGATCCCGGGACGCCGGCCGGCGCGCCGGCGCGGGAGAGCATCGAGGTGCGGCTCTTCGCCTTCTTCGGCGCCTGAAGCGCAGGCCGGGCCGGGCCCGGACGGAGGGCGTCAGCCCGGGCCGCGGGGCGGGATGTGGCGCTTCTGCGCCGCGATGCGGAACTGCGCATTGGGCGCGCCGTAGCCCGCATAGCCGCGCCGCTCGACGATCTCGAAGAAGAAGCCACCGGCGAAGCTCGGCCCGTAGAGCTGGTAGTACTCGCCGCTTTCCGTGCGGTCGTAGAGGATGTTGGCGGCGCGAAGCCGGTCCAGCAAGGCGCCGTCGAGTCCGAACCGGGCATCGAGGTCGTCGTAGTAGTTCGCCGACAGCTTCAGAGGCGTGAAGCCGTTGCGTTGCAGACGGGCCGCGGTGGCGAAGATGTCGTCGGTGGCGAAGGCGAGGTGCTGCACGGCGGAACCGAAATGCTCGGCCAGGAAGTGGCCGGCGAGGGTGCGGTCGTTCTCGGCGCCGTTCAGGGTCAGCCGCAGGCTGCGGTCGGCATTCTCGATGACCTGGCTTCGGATCAGGCCGGCGGGATCGAGGATGTCCACCGGCGGCATCTTATGGGTGGCGAAGAGGGTGGTGTAGAAGAGGATCCAGGTCAGCATCTCCTCGTGCGGCATGGTCTGGCCGATGTGATCGACACGGGTCAGTCCCGCCGGATCGAGGGCCGTCTCGTCCTTCACCGGCTCGAAATCGATCTCCCACAGGCGCGCGAGTTCGCCCCCGCGGTCGATGAAGCGCATGACCCCGCCGCCCACGCCCCGGATGGCGGGGATTCTGAGTTCACCCGGGGCGACGGGCTGTTCGAAGAGGTCGGCGCCGAGTGCCTTCGCGCGGGTGACGGTGGCTTCGGCATCCTCGACCGCGAGGGCGATGTCGCAGACCGCCGTCCCGTGCATCAGGAAGGAGGCATGGGCGAATCCCTCGGGGTCGGTATTGACGAGGAGGTTGATATCGCCCTGGCGCCAGGCGTCGACCGCCTTGGAGCGGTGCCGGCCGACGCGGCGGAAACCCATGGTGCGAAACAGCGAGGCGAGCCTTGCCGCTTCGGCCTCGCTGGCGGCGAACTCGATGAACTCGACACCCCTGACGGCGATCCGGTCGGGCATGGCCGGCAGGTCGATCGCGACATTCGGTTCCTGCCGCCGGACCTGGTCCATCAGGGAGACGAGCGATCGTCGGCCGTCCATCGCGACCATGCGGGGCGATCCGCCCCGGAACTGATCGTTGAAGATCTCGAGCGACAGCCACCCGTCATAGCCGGTGGCGGCCACCGCCTGCATGAATTCCGGCACCGGAAGGTCGCCCTGGCCCGGCATGTTGCGGAAATGCCGGCTCCAGTACAGCAGGTCCATGTCGATCAGAGGGGCGTCGGCGAGCTGGACAATGAAGATCTTGTCCCGGGGGATGGCCCGGATGGAATCCGGGTCGATCTTCCGTGCCAGGGTGTGAAAGGAATCGAGGATCAGCCCGATGTTCGGGTGGGCCGCGCGGCGGACGATCTCCCAGGCGTCGCGGTGGTCGCTGACATGCCGCCCCCAGGCGAGGGCCTCGAAGCCCACCCGCAACCCGCGCCGCGCCGCCCGCTCACCCAACTCGTTGAAGTCGGCGGCCGAGCGGTCGATGCCGCCGAGGGCGGCCGGCGACACGCTGGAACAGACCAGCATCAGGTCCGTTCCCATCTCCTGCATCAGGTCGAACTTGCGTTCCGCCCGGTCGAAGGCGCGTCTGCGATGGGGTTCGGGCAGGCCCTCGAAATCGCGGAACGGCTGGAACAGGGTGATCTCCAGTCCCGCATCGGCGACCATCCGGCCCACATCCCTGGCCGTGCCGTCGAAGGCGAGGAAATCGTTCTCGAAGACTTCCACCCCCTGAAAGCCCGCGGCGGCGATGGCCTGCAGCTTTTCGGTGAGGGTGCCGCTGGTCGATACCGTCGCGATCGAGGTCCGCATGGCCCGCCATCCTAATGTACGGACTGGTTCGTCCATAGTTTGGGCGGGCGGAGCGCCGGGGTCAAGCGCAGGTCAGGAAGCGCCGGCGCCCGGTTCCTTCATCACGTTGCGCAGCACCATCTCGACCGCCCGCTCCCGCAGCGATGCCTGGGACCGGCGCGAACCGAGATCGACGCGGAAGATCTTGGAGAAGGTGGCGCGGTTGGAGACGTTGAAGAAGCAGAGCGCGCTGATCTGCCAGTGCAGTTCGACGGGGCTGAGATCCTTGCGGAAAACCCCTTCGCTCACACCCCGGGAATAGATGTTCTCGACCTCGCCGATGGCCGAGACGTTCAGGTCCTGGATGACATCGGATCGGGACAGGTACTCGGCATGGTGGATGTTTTCGATCATGACCAGGCGAATGAAATCCGCATTGGCGTTGTGATGATCGAAGGTGAACTCCACCAGCTTGCGCAGGGCCGCGACCGGCGGAAGGTGGCCGAGGTCGAGCGTCGCCTCGGTCGTGCGCATCTTGCGATAGGCCTCCTCCAGCACGGCGAGATAGAGCCCTTCCTTGTCCTTGAAGTAGTAGTAGATCATGCGCTTCGCCGAACCGGTCTTGGCGGCGATCTCGTCCACCCGCGCGCCGGAAAGCCCGTTCATCGCGAATTCGGCGGCGGCGACATCGATGATGTTCCTGCGCGTCGCTTCCGGGTTCGGAGTCCGGGTGCCTCCCTTGGCTTTCCGCTCCTCGTCATGCGCTTTCATCGACCAATGGCCCCCCGCGGCGCGGCTCCCGCACCGTCGCAGTGAATCTCTTTGCACGGACGGACTAGTTCGTCCATGATCGTGAAGTCTCGGCTTTGTTGGTATCAGAGGTTCCGATTCCGGCAAAGGCGCAGCAAAGCCCGCGAACACCAGCGGCTCGGCGAGGAAGAAGCGGCGTGAATGCGCTAGGAGCGGTCGCAAGAGAGGCATCGGCCGGGCAGCCGTCGGTCCTGGTCGGCCTGATCGGACGCGGGATCCAGTCCTCGCGCTCGCCGCGCATGCACGAGGCCGAGGGCGCGCGGCTGGGGCTGGCATACGTCTACCGGCTGATCGATACCGCGGCACTGCCCGACGCTTCGGCCCGGCTTACCAGCCTGATCGGTTCGGCCCGGCTCATGGGCTTCTCGGGCCTCAACATCACGCATCCGTTCAAGGAAGAGGTGCTTTCCTGCCTCGACCGGCTGTCGCCCGAGGCGGCAGCGATCGGCGCGGTGAATACCGTCGTGTTCGAGGCCGGCGGCAGCATCGGCTACAACACGGACTGCTGGGGGTTCGCGGAGAGTTTCCGGCGGGGTATGCCGCAGGCGCGGAAAGAGCGGGTCGTGCTGCTCGGCGCCGGCGGTGCCGGTCTCGCGGTGGCCCGTGCGCTGTTCGACCTCGGCGTCGGCAGGCTGGCGGTGTTCGACACGAATCCGGACAAGGCGGCGGCGCTGATCGACAGGCTGGCCGATCCGCGCGCCGAGCGCGCCGAGGATGCGCAGGTGGCGATCGGATCGGCCGACGGGCTGGTGAACGCGACACCCGTGGGCATGAAGGGCTATCCCGGTTGCCCGGTCCCGGTCGAATGGCTGCGGCCCGATCTCTGGGTCGCCGATATCGTCTATTTCCCGGCCGAGACAGACCTCCTGCGCGCGGCGCGGAAGCAGGGGTGCCGCACGCTCCCCGGGGCCGGCATGGCGATTTTCCAGGCCGTGAAGGCGTTCGAGCTGTTCAGCGGCATCGCCCCCGATCCCGAGGCGATGGCCCGGCATTTCCGAACGGTGGGCGAGGAAGCGCCTGATTGACCCGAGAGCAGACCAACCGGCCGGCCCCGGGGTGTTCCGGCAGGCCGGTCATCGAGCGACCGATGCAGAAGAGGGAGGACAAAATGGCATTGGCAACCACGCGTCGTGATTTCATCATCGCAGCAGGTGCTGCGGCCGCTGCCGGGGCGTTGCCCGCCGCGGCACAGGGCAAGCCGAAGATCCGCTTCTCGGCGGTCTTCTCGGAGCAGGACATCCGCGCCGAGATGATGAAGAAGTTCGCCGGGGCGATCGCCGGCGACTTCGTCTTCGAGGGCTATTACGGCGGCAACCTGTTCAAGCAGGGCACCGAGTTGGTGGCGCTGCAGCGCGGGAACCTCGAAATGGGGAACATCGCGCCCCAGGACATCTCCAAGCAGGTTCCCGCCTGGTCGATCCTGACCGCCGCCTATCTCTTCCGCGATGCCGCGCATCTGGCGAAGTTCTTCGCCAGCCCCGCCGGGACGGAGATGAAAAAGCTGGCCGAGGACCAGCTCGGCATCCGCATCCTGGGACCGACCTATTTCGGCTCGCGGCAACTCGGCCTCAAGCCCAACAAGAAGATCACCACCCCGGCCGATCTCGCCGGCATCAAGCTGCGCATGCCGCCCGGCGAGGCCTGGCAGTTCCTCGGCACCTCGCTCGGCGCCAATCCGACGGCGATGGCCTATGCCGAGGTCTATACGGGCCTGCAGACGGGGGCGATCGACGGGCAGGACAATCCGCTGCCCAATGTCGAAAACATGAAGTTCTATGAAGTGATGTCGCAGATCGTGCTGACCTCGCATCTGGTCGGATTCGACCTGTTGACGGTGTCGAGCAAGACCTGGGGCGCGATGCCGGCGGCGACGCAGAAGAGCTTCCAGGACGCGGCCGACGCGGCCATCGCCTTCTCGACCGAAAAGCACCTCACCCGCGAGAAGGAACTGGTCGACTTCTTCAAGGGCAAGGGCCTGCAGATCTACGAGCCGGACCAGAAGGCGTTCCGCACCTTCGCCCAGCAGAAGTACCTCGGCTCCGATCTGGCGAAGGATTGGCCAAAGGGCATGCTCGACAAGATCAACGCACTCTGACGATGCTGGAAGGAAGGGGCGGCCGGGTGGCCGCCTCTTCCACCGGCGGGTTGTGATCTCGGGGGAGCGGGTGAAGCAGACCATCCTCGGCTGCGGGGCGTGGCTCCATCGGCGGGCGGAGGATGCGCTCGCCGCGATGCTGGCGGCGATGTTCGCCGTTTTCATCCTGCAGATCGTGTTCCGCTATCTTCTGAACCTGCCGATCGGCTGGACCAACGAGGTCAGCTCCATCCTGTGGGTCTGGCTGGTGCTCTGGGGTGCGGCCTTCGTGCTCCGCGAAGAGGAGGAGATCCGCTTCGATCTGATCCTGGGCACCGCCGGGCCGAAGCTGCGGCGGGGGATGGCGCTCCTTTCCGGGCTCGCCCTCATTCTCCTCTACGGCATCTCGCTGCCGGCTGTGGCGGACTACGTCACCTTCATGAAGGTCGAGCGGAGCGCCTATCTCAAGATCCGCTTCGACTGGCTCTTCTCCATCTACGTTCTCTTCGTGCTGGCGGTTCTCGCCCGCTATCTCTGGCTGTGCTGGCGGGCGGTGTTCGGCCCCGATCCGGCCATGCAGGATGCCGAGAAGAAGGTCTCGGGCGTATGAATCTCGCCAGCCCCTTCTCGATCGCGCTCGTCGCCATCACCGCGCTCGCCTTCTTCGGCCTGCCGATCGGACATGCGATGATCGCCGGCTCGATCCTCTACCTCATGCTGGCCCAGCTCGACATGGGCACCGCGGCAGAGCAGCTGCTGAACGGCATGTATTCCAACTACATCATCCTTGCGGTGCCGCTGTTCATCCTGGCGGCGGAGCTGATGAACATCGGCTCGATGACGGAGCGGCTGCTCCGCTTCTGCAATGCGATCGTCGGCCGGTTCCGCGGCGGCCTAGCCCAGGTGAACGTGCTGCAGAGCATCATCTTCGCCGGCATGTCGGGATCGGCCATCGCCGACGCCGCCGGCACCGGCAAGATGATGCAGACGATGATGACCGCGGGCGGCAAGTACCGCCCGGCCTATGCGGCGGCGCTCACCGCGGCCACCGCCGTCGTCGGGCCGATCATCCCGCCATCCATCCCGATGATCCTCTATGCCCTCGTGTCGGATGCCTCCATCGGCTACCTCTTCCTGGGGGGCGTGGTGCCTGGCCTGTTGATGGCGGGGGCGCAGATGGCGATCGTCGCCCTCGGGGCGAGGCGGGGAAACTTCCCGGTGGAGGCGCCGACGCCGCTGCGTGACCTGCCGCGCATCACCTGGCAGGCGTTGCCGACCCTGATGATGCCGGTCGTGCTGCTGGGCGGGATCTACAGCGGGGTGACGACGCCCACCGAGGCCGCGGCCGTGGCCGCCGCCTATGCGCTGGTGATCTCGGTGGTGCTCTATCGCAGCGTCAGCTTCGGCGACTTCTACCGCGCGGTGCTGGCGAGCGCGCGGACCTCCGCCTCCATCGGCATGCTGATCGCCGGCGCCATCGTCTTCAACTACGTGGTCACGGTAGAGAACATTCCGGACACGATCAGGGCACTGCTCGCGGGCTGGAACCTCTCGGCGCTCCAGTTCCTCATCCTGGTCAACCTGCTGCTCCTGGTGCTCGGATGCCTGCTCGAGGGAACGACCATCCTCCTCGTTGTGATCCCGGTCCTCATTCCCGCGGCGAAGGCGCTCGGGATCGACATGGTGCATTTCGGCGTGATGGCGGTGGTCAACATCATGCTGGGCCTGATCACGCCGCCCTACGGGCTCCTGCTCTTCGTCATGGCCCGGATCGCGGAGGTGCCGATCAGGGACATCGTGAGGGAAACCGTGCCCTTTCTTCTTGCGATGGTCGCCGCGCTGGCGGTGATCACCTTCGTCCCCGAAACCGTGCTTTGGCTGCCGCGCCTGCTCGGCTATCAGGGCTGAACCGCGGAAACCTTCAATGGAGTGTCCGATGCAGAAGAAGCCGCTCTACGTCCTCAACGGCCCCAACCTGAACCGGCTGGGCAAGCGCGAGCCCGAGATCTACGGCTACACCACCCTGGCCGAGGTGGAGGCCATGTGCCGCAAGGCGGCCGGCGATCGTCCGGTGGTTTTCCGGCAGTCCAACCTGGAAGGTGAGATCGTCAACTGGGTGCATGAGGCGATCGACGAGGGTGCGGGGATCATCATCAACCCGGCCGCCTTCACCTTCACCTCGATCGCGATCCTCGATTCGCTGAAGATGTTTCCCGGGCCGATCATCGAGCTGCACATTTCCAACATCCACAAGCGCGAGGCCTATTATCACAACTCCTTCGTCTCCAAGGTGGCGACGGCGGTGATGGCCGGCCTCGGCCCGGACGGCTATGCGGTCGCCGTGCAGGCGATGGAGGGGCTGATCGCCAAGGCGCCGCGCTAGCCTGTAAGGGCGGCGGGATCTGTGGCAGCGTCGCCGGGAAAATGCGGAGGCAGACGATGACGCAGAGCGACCCGCAGCCCGAAGACCTCGCCCTGGTGCGCGACTGGTTCGCCGAACTGGCGGCGCATGTGGAGGCGGTGAACTACACCGCCGCGCGCCACCTCTTCGCCGGGGACATGCTGGCTTTCGGGACCTTCACCGATTTCGTGACCGGCCGCGACGCGGCCGAGGCCGAGCAGTGGCGCAAGGTGTGGCCCACCATCGACGGCTTCCGCTGGCGGCTCGACGATGTGCGCGCCCAGGTTTCGCGCGACCGGCTGTTCGCGGTCGGCATGGGGGTGTGGGATTCGACCGGGCACAATCCGGACGGCGGCGACTTCGACCGGCGCGGGCGGGCCACGGTCGCCTTTGCCCGGGCCCGGATCGGTGATCCCTGGGTCGCCACGCATACGCATATGTCGCTCCATCGCGGCACGCCGCAGGTGTCGCACGGAAACAAGCCCGAGCGGGCCTAGGAAAGCCTGAGGCGGGAGAAGCTGACCAGCGCGGCGACCCCGGCGACCCCGGCGGCCACGAAGAGGGCGAGCGAGGGCGCGGTCGCGTGTACCAGGACCAGGCTGAAGATGATGCCGACCAGGGCGGCACCCAGCGTCTGGCCGGTGACGCGCGTGGTGGAGAGAAGGCCGCTCGCGGCACCGCTCCGCTCGCGCGGGACGCTGCCGAGCAGGATGCGGTTGTTTGGCGTTTGGAACAGGCCGAAGCCGGTGCCGCAGAGCACCATGTAGAAGCCGATCTCGAGCGGCCCGGAATCGGGCCGCAACAGGGCGAGCGCCACCAGTCCGGAACAGAGAAGGGTCAGGCCGATGCCGCCCAGGAGCCCGGCCGAGAAGCGGTCGGAGAGCCGGCCCGCCGTCGGCGCGGCGATGGCGAGCGCCACCGGCCAGGGCGTCATCAGGAGGCCGGTATCGACCTGCGAGCGGCCGAGCACGTCCTGGAAGTAGAAGGGCAGGGCGACGAAGGCCATCGCCTGGGCACCGAAGGAGCAGAACGAGGTGACGACCGAGAGGGAGAACAGCCGGCTCTTGAAGAAGTCGAGCGGCAGCATCGGCACCGGGATGCGGCCCTGGCGGCGGATGAAGACATAGCCGAGCCCGATGGCAAGCAGGAGGGCGGGCAATACCAGCGGCAGGGGCGCCCCGTGGCCCAGACCGTCGAGGCCGAGGATCAGCGCCGCGAAGGCGCAGGCGTTGAGAAGCGCGCTCGGGACGTCGAATCCGCGCACCAGCGCGTCGTTCTCGGGCAGCGCGCGATGCGCCAGCAGGAAGGCGACGATACCGAGCGGCAGGCTGACCGCGAACAGCCAGTGCCAGGAGCCGACCGCGAGGATGCCGGCGGCGATCGTGGGGCCGATGGCCGATGTGGTGGCGACGACGAAGCTGTTGATGCCGAGGCCCCGGCCGAGCTGGCTGCGCGGATAGGTGAAGCGCAGCATCGCCGGGCTGACGCCCAGGATGCCCGAGCAGCCCAGGCCCTGCAGCACACGCCAGATGACGAGTTCGGTGAGCGAATTGGAGACGGCGCAGCCGAGCGAGGCGAAGACGAAGACGACGAGCCCGATGCGGAACACGCGGGCATAGCCGAAGGCGTCGCCGAGCGAGGCGACCGGCAGGAGCGAGATCGCCATGGCGATCTGGAAGGCATTGACGATCCAGATCGAACGGGCCGCCGTGGTGCCGATGTCGCGGCCGATCGCCGGCAGAGCGACGTTGGTGATGACGCTGCTGAGGACGGCGACGAACAGGCCGACGGTGAGGGCGGCGACGGCGCGATAGCGGCGGGGAACGGGGAGGCCGTCGGACACATCCATGCCGGAGCATTATGGCATGGGCGGGCGAAAGGCGACGGCGGATCGCGCAGGTCAGCCTTGCCGGGGAAGGGAGCCCCGGTCGGGGCTCCCTCGGCGCTACTTTATGCGGATCGGAAAGACGAAATTGATCGACGGCTCCACATAGGCCGGGGGGGCGTAGTAGACCGGCGGCGGAGCGTAGTACACGCGCGGAGGCGGCGCGTAGTAGTAGCGCGGCGGCGGCGCGTAGTAGACCCGCGGCGGCGGGCCATGCCGGTGATGCTGGTGGCCGTGATGGCCACGCCCGCGATGATCGCCGCCCGCTTCGGCTGTCTGGACGCCGCCGAAGATGATGGCCAAGGCGCCTACGGCCGCGAGCGCGGCGGTACGGATACCATTCGGTTCCGCCTGAACCGACCCGAGGAGCGAGGTCATTGCACTCTCCTGTACCTGTTGCCGGCGACGCCGGGAAAGCCCGTCGCCTCTCCATCAGTAACGCTTCGGATCAAGGCGGAATTGCGATTTCAGAAGGGCGGGCTGTGACAATATGGGGACAAGCCGCGACTAACGAAGCGCAGTATCCAGCCAGTCGGCGAGATGGTCCCAGGCCGAGCGGGGCATCGTCTTGCGGAAGAAGCCGAAATGACCGATTGCGCCGATTCCGATGTCGCCGGGGGACAGGTGCAGCCGTTCTATCCGCGCCCGCGGATAATAGGGGCGGAGCGCCTCAACCGCGGAATGCGGTGCGATCGGGTCATCGCTGAAGCTGAGCCAGCGGATGGGGAAGGCGACCCGGTCGTTGAAGGGACGCAAGGGGCGGCCCCGTTCGTCACAGATGTAGTGGCGCGAACGTCCCCAGCGCGCCCAATTGCGCGCGATGCCGGGCGGCAAGTCCGCCGTGCCGATCCAGCTGCCCGGGAAGCGGCCGGCCAAGGCGGTGAGAACCGGGATCAGCACCCACCAGAGTGCCAGCATGCGCAAGCGTCGGCGGCCGGGCCAGTGCCGCCAATGCCCAGTTTGCGCCGCGATCAGAACGGCGGCGTAGAGCCGGCCGATATTGTCGGCGAGGCCCAGCACCTGCCCGCCGAAGGAATGGCCGACCAGTACCGGCTTCGCGCCGGGACACAGGCGGATTATGTGATCGAGCATCGAGGCCTGGTCGATCCGGCCCCAATCCTCCATCCGCGCCGTCGCCGGCTTTTCGGACCCGCCGATGCCGCGGTAGTCGTAGGTCAGGACAGCGAAGCCGCGTTCGGCCAGGTGAGCGGCGAAGGCAGCATAAAATTGCCGGGGAATACCGGTTCCCCCGTTGACGAGGACGGCGATTCCCTTTGGCTCAGCCGGGTGGAACAGGCTCGCCGCCAGGGTCACGCCGTCGCGGGCGGGCAGCAGCAGTTCCTCGCGGGCAGGCGGTGCCAGGAGGATGTCGGTGCGAACGATCGGCGTCTGGTCCATGCCGGCCAAACTGCCGTCCGGAGCGACGACACGACAAGCGCGGAAGGCCTCCGCCGAGTTGAACCGGGTTCAACTCCGCCCGGCTTCCGCCAGCAGCCAGCGGCGCAGGCTGCGGATGGCGGGCCGGTCGCGATCCTGCGGCCGGCAAACCAGCCAGATCTGGCCCGGCGCCGGAACGGCGCTGCCCACCCGGAGGAGGGTCCCGCCGGCGATTTCGGCCTCGACCAGCGGATCGAAGGCGAGCGCCACGCCGAGGCCGTGGGCGGCGGCCCGCAGCGCCGCGCCGGCGCCGTCCACCTCAACCGCGCCCTTCGCGGCAAGCGAGGCAGGGTCGAGGCCGGCGCCCGCGGCCCAGGCCGACCAGGCCGGCCCGAAAGGCGAGGTGTGGATCAGCGGCGCCCTTGCGATATCGGCATCCGATCGCAGCGCCAGGCGCCGCGCCAGTTCGGGCGAAGCCACCGGCACCAGCGACAGCGCCATGATCCTGTCGGCGACGAGATCCGGCCATTGGCCCTTGCCGTAGCGCAGTGCGACATCGACCAGGCCCGCTTCCATGTCGGCATTGCGCGTGCTCGCCTCAACCTGCAGCGTCAGGCCGGGATGCTTCTCGAAGAATCGGCCGAGAATGGGCAGCAGCCAGTGCGAGGCGACGATCGGAACGGCGGAAAGCCGCAACCTGGTGTCGCCGGCCGATCGCGCCAGTGCCCGCGAGAGTTCGCCGAAGGCCCGCCCCGTGGCGGAGGCGAGCCTCAGTCCCGCGGCCGTCGGTGTCACGCCCCGGGGATGGCGGTCGAACAGGGCCTCTCCCAGCATCCGCTCCAGCCCTTTGATACGGTGGCTGATCGCCGAGGGCGTGAGGTGCAGTTCCGCCGCCGCGGTCCTGAACGAGCCCGATCGCGCGGCGAGTTCGAAGGCCTGGAGGGCGAGCAGGGTGCGCGGAGCAATGGCATGCGGGGGCGGCATCGGTCCCATTCCACGCCGCGGGGACCGTGCCTGTCGAGAGATATCGCCGGCCGGTGATAGTCTCGCTTTCCGATTCCGTTGAAGGGCAGTCCGATCATGCAGCGTGACACTTGGCGCAGCCGCGCCGGCTCCACCTTCGAATGCGAGAAGCAGCCGGCGACGGGGCGCCGCGGCATGGTGGTGACCAACCACCCGCTCGCTTCGGCCGCCGGGGCGGAAATGCTGGCCGGCGGCGGCAACGCGGTGGATGCCGCCGTCGCCGCGCTGTTCACGCTTTCGGTGGTGGAGCCGATGATGGTGGGCATCTTCGGGGGCGGCACCGCGCTCATCCGCCTGCCCGACGGCAAGGAAGTGGTGCTGGACGGGCTGGCGCTGGCGCCGGCGAGCGCGAAGCCGGACAGCTACAAGCCGATCTCCGACACCTGGCCGACCTATATGGAGGTCGAGGGCCGGGCCAATGCGGTGGGGGCGAGCGCGGTCGCCGTCCCCGGCAACCTGATGGGCTGGTGCGAGGCGCTGACGCGCTTCGGCCGGCTCGACCTCGCCACCGTCACCGAGGCGGCGATCCGCCATGCCTCCAAGGGCTATCCCGCCTCGTCCTATCTGGTCGGCGCGATCGAGGCCAATGCCGCCGACATGCTGCGCGATCCGGCGATTTCATCCGTCTTCCTGCCGGGCGGCGCGCCGCTCAGGCCCGGCGAGCGGGTGCTGCAGGGCGCCTATGCCGACACGCTGCGCACCATCGCCGCCGAAGGGCCGAAGGCGATGTATGAGGGCGCGCTGGGCCGGATCGCCGCCGAGGAACTGGCGAAGCAAGGCTCGTTCCTGCGCTTCGAGGATCTGAACGCCTATCGCACCATCGACCGTACGGCGGTGCGCGGACAATACCGCGGCTTCGAGGTGGTGGGCCCGCCGCCGCCCTGTTCGGGCGGGGTGCATATCGCCCAGATGCTGAACCTGCTGGAAGGCTTCGATATCGGGGAAATCGGCTTCGGCACGCCCCGGGGCGTGCATCTTCTGCTGGAGGTGCTGAAGATCGCCGCGTCCGACCGCCGCGCCAGCACCGCCGATCCCGCCTTCGTCGACGTGCCGATCGCGCGGCTGATGTCGAAGGAGTATGCGAAGCAGCGCCGGGCCGAGATCGACCCGCAGCGCGCCGGCAGCTTCACCGCCCAGATCCTGTCGAACGAATCCGCCAATACCACGCATGTCACCGTGGCCGATGGCGAGGGGATGATCATCACCTCGACCCAGACCATCAACAGCCTGTTCGGCGCCCGCATCATGATCCCCGGCACCGGGATCATCCCCAACAACTACATGTACCTGTTCGATCCGCATCCGGGGAACGCGCTGTCGCTGGTGCCGGGCAAGCGCATCACCAGCACCCAGTCGCCCACCATCATCTACCAGGGCGGCAAGCCCCGCTACGCGCTCGGCCTGCCCGGCGGGCCCAGGCTCTACGGCTCGGCGATGCAGGCCGTGGTCAACCTTCTCGACCACGGCATGAGCCTGCAGGAAGCGGTCGAGGCGCCCCGCGTCTGGACGCAAGGACAGGATGCGGAACTGGAGGAAGGCTTCGGCACCGAGGTGCGACGGGCCGTCGGCGGCCTCGGCCATCCGGTGGTGAGCGTGCCGCATGTCGCGGGCGGCATGTGCGCCATCCAGTTCGAACCGGACGGCAGCATGATCGGCGCCTCGTGCTGGCGCGCCGACGGGGTGCCGATCGGGCTCGGCGGCGGCGAGGCGCGGGCCGGAACGCTGTTCTGGCCCGACTACCGCCGCACGCCCGCGCGCTGAGCTTCAGGCGGCCTTGCGGCCGCCGGAGACGGCGACCAGCTTCCGCCGCTTGGCGCCCATCTGCTGGTCGTTGTCGCGGATGAAGGCCTTGATGCGCGGCGCGATCTCGCGGCGGAACTTGCCGCCGTTGAACACACCGTAATGGCCGGCACCCTTCTGCAGGTAATAGGCCTTGCGGTCGCTGTCGAGATCGGTGGTCAACTTCAGCGCCGCCTTGGTCTGGCCGACGCCGCAGATGTCATCCAACTCGCCCTCCACGCACATCACGGCGGTGCCTGTAATGTGGTGCGGCTCGACGGCATGCGCGCGCACCATCATCTCACCCTTCGGCAGCGCATGGCGCTGGAACACGGTGGCGACCGTCTGCAGGTAGAATTCGGCGGGCAGGTCCATCACCGCCAGATACTCGTCGTAGAAGTCGCGCTTCTCGGATGCGGCTTCCTCGTCGCCCTGGACCAGGTGGTCGAACAGGCTGCCGAGCGAGGCCATGTGCTTGTCGAGGTTCATCGAGACGAAGTTGGTGAGCTGGATGAACCCTGGATAGACCTTGCGGAACATGCCGGGATAGGGCGGCGGCACGGTGGCGATCACGTTCTCCTCGAACCAGGAGATCGGATGTTCCTCCGCCAGCTTGTTGACGGCGGTGGGGTTCTCGCGTGTGTCGATCGGGCCGCCGATCAGCGTGAGCGTCGCCGGCGTACAGGAATCACGCCACATGGACATGATCGACACGGCGGCGAAGACCGGCACCGCCGGCTGGCACACCGCGAGGACATGGGTATTGGGCCCGAGGGCATGCAGGAAGTCGATCACGTAGTCGGCGAAGTCCGACATGTTGAACTGGTCGGACGCCACCGGAATCTGCCGGGCGTCCTTCCAGTCGGTGACATAGACGTCATGGTCGGGCAGCATCGTTGCGACGGTGCCACGCAGAAGCGTCGCATAATGCCCCGACATCGGCGCCACGATCAGCAGCTTCGGATCCTTCCGGCCGGTCTCGCGGCGAAAGTGTACCAGCCGGGCCCAGGTGCGGTTGACCGCGATTTCCTCGGTGACCGGCACTTCCACACCATCGATGACCGTGCTGGAAAGGCTCCATTCCGGCTTCTTGTGACGGCGGGTGACCTGCTCGAACACACTAGCCGCCGAAACGAGATTCTTCGCCAGCGCCGTGTTGGTGAAGGGGTTGAACGGATTGCGGAGCGCCTGGCTCATCATGTCGGCCGCGAGCCGCGTCGGAGCCAGTGCCAAGTGCTGCAGTTCATGCATCCAATAGAGCATTCGAAGACCTCCATCATCCCGGCCCCCGAACACCCCGTCAGAACCGAATATAGAACGCGATACTGACCAAATGGTTGCCGGATCTGGACGGAATCAAGACGGCCTTGCCTTGAGCGTTCCGGCTTTGCATCCTGTGTTCACTGAAAAAAACCGGCAGGAAACAACGACATGGCCTCGGGGATTGCCGCGGAAGACTGGATCGCCCATCACGCCCGATTCACCCCATGGGCTCCTGCCGCGCAGGATCTGGCCTCCGGCCGCAGATTCACCTATGCGCAGTTCGACGACCGGGTGAGCCGTGCCGCGCTCTGGTTGAAATCGGCTTTCGGCATCGGCGCCGGCGAGCGCGTGGCCGTATTGTCCCACAACGACACCGACGTTTTCGAACTCCAGTTCGCCTGCCGGCGGCTCGGCGCGATCTTCCTGCCCCTGAACTGGCGTCTCGCCGTGCCCGAACTCGAGTTCATCTGCAAGGACGCGACGCCGAAGGTGATCGTTCACGGGGTCGAGTTCACCGCCGAGGCCGCTTCGGTGGCGAAGCTCGCGGGCGTGCCGCATGTGGCGACGCTGGCGAACGGCCGGTCCAGCGACTACGAGGCCGGCATGGCGTCGGCCGAGGGCGAGCTCGATCCGCCGATGCTCGACCTCGATGACGTCTGGACCATCATGTACACATCCGGCACCACGGGCCGGCCGAAGGGTGCGCAGATCACTCACAGAATGTGCGTGTTCAACGCCATTCACTGTTCCATGACCGTGGCGCTGACCGCCCGGTCGAAGAACCTGGTCTTCCTGCCGACCTTCCACACCGGCGGCCTCAACGTCTATGCCAACCCCACTTTCCATACCGGCGGCTGCAACGTGGTGATGCGGAGCTTCGATCCGAAGCTCTTCCTGGAACTGCTCTGCGACAAGACGCTCGGCATCACCCATCTGCTCGGCGTACCGACCAACTTCCTGATGATGGCGCAGGAGCCGGGCTTCGCCGCGGCCGATCTCTCCCACATCGTCTGCATCGGTGTCGGTGGCGCGGCGGCGCCGCTGTCGCTGATCGAGGCCTATGGCGCCAAGGGCATCAAGCTGCAGCAGGGTTGGGGAATGACCGAGACCGGGCCGCTCGGCCTGCTGCTGTCGGGGGAGAAGGCGCTGGAGAAGGTCGGTTCGTCCGGCCTGCCGCCACTCTACGTTCGCCTCAGGATCTGCGACCCGCAGGGCAACGAGGTGAAGCCGGGCGAAACGGGCGAGCTTCTCATCAAGGGGCCGACGGTGACGCCCGGCTACTGGAACCGGGCGGAAGCCAATGCGCAGGTCTTCACCGCGGACGGCTGGTTCCACACCGGCGATGCGGCGCGCCAGGACGCGGACGGCTACTACTACATCGTCGATCGCTGGAAGGACATGTTCATCTCCGGCGGCGAGAACGTCTATCCGGCGGAGGTGGAGAACGTGATCTTCCAGCTGGATGGCGTGCTGGAGAATGCCGTGGTCGGCATCCCGCATGAGAAATGGGGCGAGGTGGGGCGCGCCTATGTCGTGCTGAAGCCGGGCAGCAACCTGGACGAGGCGGCCATCCTCGGCCACTGCGGCAGCCAGCTCGCCCGCTACAAGGTGCCGAAGGACGTGCGCTTCATGGACGAACTGCCGCACAACGCGACGGGGAAAGTCCTGAAGCACCAGTTGCCGAAGAGCTGAACCTTACGCTTCCTTGCGCGGCCGGCGGTCGAGGATGGCCTCGATGCGGGCGAGCAGTTCCGCAGGCCGGTAGGGCTTGTGCAGGATCTCCACAGAAGGGCCATCGCCATGCTCGGGCGGCACGGCATGGCCGGTGGTGAGAAGGATGGCGAGCTCCGGGTACAATAGCCGCGCGGCCTCGGCCAGCGCCCATCCGTTCTTCGGCCCGGGCATGACGATGTCGCTGAACAGGAGGTCGAAGCGGGCGTCGCTCCGCAGGATGTCGAGCGCCTGGTCGGCGCGTTCCGCCGCCGTCACGCGGAAACCGCGGTTCTCCAGCTGGTCGACGACGTAGCGGCGCACGAGCGAATCATCCTCCACCACCAGGATGTGCTCGGTTCGATGGTCCCCTGGGGGGCTGACGGTCGCTGCCGCCGGCCGCGGCTCGGCGACGCCCGAGATGTCGGCAGGCAGATGGAGGCGGACCCGGGTGCCGAGCCCCTGCACGCTCTCAACCGCGACATCGCCTCCCGATTGGAGGACGAATCCATGCACCATGCTGAGGCCGAGTCCCGTGCCCTTGCCGGGTTCCTTGGTGGTGAAGAAGGGCTCGAAAACCTGGGCCACCACGTCGGGCGGCATGCCGTGGCCGCTGTCGGTCACCATGATCTCGACAAAGGCGCCTGGCTGCGCCGCCTCAGCCGGACTGTGCATCGCCAGCCGGGTGGCGATCGAAAGCGTACCGGCATCGGCGATCGCATCGCGTGCGTTGATCACGATGTTCATGAGGGCCGATTCCAGTTGGGTCGGGTCGGTTCGGGCCGGCGGAAGATCGGGATCGAGGTCGAGTTCCATGCCGATGCGCGAGGTGAGGGCATGGCGCATCAGCGTGGACATGCCGGAAATGAGCGCGTTCACGTCGACGCTGCGGGTTGCGAGGGATTGCCTGCGCGCAAAGACCAGAAGTCGCTGAACCACGTCGGCGCCACGTTCGGCCGACTTCAGGATCAGGCCGGCGGCGCGCCCCTCGGCCGTGTCCGGCGGAAACTGCGTTGCCAGCCAATCGGCGTTGCCGATCACGACCGTCAGCAGATTGTTGAAGTCGTGCGCGACGCCGCCGGTCAGCCGGCCCACGGATTCCAGGCGCTGCGTATGTATCAGTTCGGCCTGGGTTTCAGCTCCGATACGCTGCTGCGAGACGACCGCGGTGATCGCGCTCAGGAAATCCAATTCCTCCGAGTCGAGCCGGCGACCCGGAGGCAGCGTCGCGACCAGGGCGCCGACCGGTGCTCGCTTGCCTCGGATCGAAACGGCGATCGTGGAGCCGCTTTCGTCATCCGCTTTCACCACCGGGCCGGCACTGGCCATTGCCTCCTTCACGATCTCGGTGGGCGGCTTCGCAGGAACCTCGTCGGCCGCTTCCGGCAGGAGGACGATCTCCGCCGCGGCGGCTTCGATGCCCGCCGCGGCGAGACGCGTCGCATGCTCGATCATTCGCGACCTGGGCGGACCGGTGAGCGCAAGACGACCCAGTTCGGCGACGGCGGCGTTCTGCCTCGCCCGGGCACGGAGAATCCCCTCGCTCCTCTTGCGCTCGGTGATGTCGCGATGCAGGGAAATGATCCCGCCCGTTGCCGTGCGGCGTTCGGTGATCTGCCGCCAGGACTGCCCGAAGCGAAGCTCCCAGGGTGAGCCGGGGGACTGGTGCCGCGCCATGCGTTCCGCGATCCATTGCTCCGGATCGGCGTTTGCCTCGGGATAGAGGCCGCGGCCGACGCCGAGGCGGATCAGGTGCTCGAATTGCAGGCCGGGGCGCATGACGTCGGCCGATTCCGGATAGAGCTCCAGCCAGCATCGGTTGCAGAAGACGAGACGGTCGTCGGCATCATAGAGGGCGATGCCATCGGCCAGGACGTTCATCGCATCGGCGAGCTGCGTCTTCGCCGAGAGTTCCGCCGTCTTGCTGGCCGCCTGCCGCTCCTCCATCCGGCGTTCGCGCCGCGCCGAGAGGACGATTCCGTGGGCGAAGGCCGATACCGCGACGACGATCGCGGCAACGACCGCCGCGACGAGGGCCGCCCGCCGTTCCCAGGGCGCGAATATGCTGTCGCTCGAGAAGGAAACCGAGGCCATGAGCGGCAGGCCGGCGATGGCGCGGTAGCCGACGAGCCGGAGTGTGCCATCGAGGGGAGAGGGAGCCCAGGTGATGCCGCGCTCCGCCTTGGCCAGGATGTCGCGAATTCTCCCGGGGTCGACCAGGGTACGCCCGGCCGCGCCTTCGGCATCGGGCGTGCGGACAAGGACCATGCCGGTCTGGTCTAGGATATTGACTGCGCCGGCATGCCGCAGGCCGAGCGATCGATGGAACCCGCTGAAGCGCTCGGGATCGACTGTGGCAACGACCACGCCGAGGAAGGTCCCACCGGCATCCCCGATCCGCCGGGACAGCGGCAGTATGATATCGCGCGTGATCGGGCCGACGATCGGTTCGGCCATGAAGATGTCGTCCACCACACCGTCGCGGTGGATGCGGAAGTAGCTGCGCTCGCCGATGTTGCGGGTGCTGCCGGGCGGTCCTCTCGTCCCGGCGACCCGGTTGGCGGCACGGTCGAAGAGAGCGAGGTCGCGGATCTCCGGCGACAGCTTTTGGAACCGCAGCAGGATCGCCTCTATGCGGGACGCGTCTGCGAGATCGGGGGCTTCCTCGGCGATCTGCGCGGCCGCCGCCCGCAGGACGACATCGACGCTGCCGACCACGCGCTTGGTATGCTCTTCGATGATGTCGCTCAGCCGCGCCGCTTCGGCTTCCTGTTCGATGACGATGCGCCGGCGTTCGGATGACAGGTCGTAGACTGCGGCACCGATCAGCAGCAGCAAAACCACGCCCGTCAGAGCGTAGATCCTGATGCCGATCCGTGGTGTCCCGAAGAGCATCGTGGACAATCGCCTTGGGAGTTGTGTCTACGCCGGTGAACGCGGAGAACGCCAAGACTGGTGAGCAGAGGTGGATTGTCTAGCGGTTTCGTCCTCGCGGCAATGGCGCCGAGCGGCCGGTGCGCGCGTTGACCGGCGGGGGCTCTGCTGCGATTCTGCGCAGGTGGAAAGGGAGGAGCAGCCGAATGGCCAGCCGCTACGACGAGGTGTACGCCCGCTCGCTCGCGCATCCGCAGGAATTCTGGCGTGAAGCGGCCGATGCCATAGCCTGGTCGCGCCCCTTCGAGCAGGTCCTGGACCAGAGCCGTGCGCCGTTCTACCGCTGGTATGTCGGCGGCGAGATGAATACCTGCTTCAACGCCCTCGACCGTCATGTCCTCGGCGGGCGGGCCGAGCAGGCGGCGCTGATCTACGACAGCCCGGTCACCGGCACCGTCCAGCGTTTCACTTATCGCGAGCTGCTTGAGCGCGTCTCCCGTGTCGCCGGCATGATTGCCGCCCTCGGCGTGGAGAAGGGCGACCGCGTCCTGATCTACATGCCGATGGTGCCGGAAGCGGCGATGGGAATGCTTGCCTGCGCGCGGCTGGGCGCGGTTCATTCCGTCGTCTTCGGCGGCTTCGCGCCGAAGGAACTGGCGACCCGGATCGACGATGCACTGCCCAAGCTCATCCTGTCGGCATCCTGCGGCATCGAGGGCGCCAAGGTGCTGTCCTACAAGCCGTTGCTGGACGAGGCGATCGAGATCGCGAAGCACAAGCCGGCACACACGATCATCCTGCAGCGCCCGCAGTCGATCGCCGGCATGATCGCCGGGCGCGACCTGGACTGGGCGGCGGCGGAAGCCGCCGCCGCGCCTGCCGACTGCGTTCCGGTCGCGGCGACCGACCCGCTCTATGTCCTCTACACTTCGGGCACGACCGGCATCCCCAAGGGCGTGGTGCGCGACAATGGCGGCCATGCGGTCGCGTTGCACTGGTCGATGAAGAACATCTACGGCGTCGAGCCGGGCGAGGTGTTCTGGGCCGCTTCCGACGTCGGCTGGGTGGTCGGCCACAGCTATATCGTCTACGGCCCGCTGATCTACGGCGCGACCGCCATCCTGTTCGAGGGCAAGCCCGTCGGCACGCCCGATCCCGGTACCTATTGGCGCATCATCACCGAGCACAAGGTGGCGGCGATGTTCACCGCGCCGACCGCCTTCCGCGCCATCAAGAAGGAAGACCCCAAGGGCGAGTTCATCCGCAAATACGATCTCTCCGCCTTCCGCACCCTGTTTTTGGCTGGCGAGCGCGCCGATCCGGCGACGATCGAATGGGCCGAGGAGATGCTGAAGGTTCCGGTCATCGATCACTGGTGGCAGACCGAATCGGGCTGGCCGATGGTGGCGAACTGCGCCGGTCTCGGACTGCTGCCGGTCAAGCATGGTTCGCCGACGAAGCCGGTGCCGGGCTACCGGATCGAGGTCGTGGACGAGCAGTGCAGGGAAATGAAACGTGGCGAGACGGGCGCCATCGTGGTCAAGCTGCCGTTGCCTCCCGGGACGCTGCCGACCCTCTGGAACAACGACGAGGGGTACCTGTCGAGCTATCTCGCCGACTATCCGGGCTTCTACAAGACCGCGGATGCCGGCTTTATGGACGAGGACGGCTACCTATACGTGATGAGCCGGACCGACGACATCATCAACGTGGCCGGCCACCGGCTTTCCACCGGGGCGATGGAAGAGGTGCTGGCGAGCCACAGGGACGTCGCCGAATGTGCCGTCATCGGCGTCGCCGACCAGCTGAAGGGCCAGGTGCCTCTCGGCTTCGTGGTGCTGAAGGCCGGCGTGAACCGGCCGCCGCAGGAAATCTCCACCGAATGCGTGGGCCTGGTGCGCGAGAAGATCGGGCCGGTCGCCGCCTTCAAGACGGCGCTGGTCGTGCCCCGCCTGCCGAAGACCCGTTCGGGCAAGACGCTGCGTGGCACCATGCGCAAGATCGCCGACGGCGAGGCCTATACCACCCCGGCCACCATCGACGATCCCACCATCCTTCCCGAGATCGCCGATGCGCTGCGCGATGTCGGCTATGGCAAGCGCGGCTGAATCGGGCGAAGATCAGCGAATCAAACGAGGGGATATCAGATGACCAAGGCATTCCGCTTCGCCAAGACGGGCGGGCCCGAAGTGATGGAATGGGTCGACGTCGATCTCGGCAAGCCCGGAAAGGGCGAGGCACTGGTGCGGCACACCGCCGTCGGCCTCAACTACATCGACACCTATCACCGCTCCGGTCTCTATCCGATGCCGATGCCGTCCGGAATCGGCGTCGAGGCCGCCGGCGTGATCGAGGCGGTCGGTCCCGGCGTCACCGGCCTGAAGGTAGGCGACCGTGTCGCCTACAACGGCGGCGCGCCTGGTTCCTACTCGGAAGCCCGGGTCATGCCGGTGGCGCGGCTGGTAAAGATTCCCGCCGGCATCACCGACAAGGTGGCGGCCTCGATCATGCTGAAAGGCATGACCGCCGCCTTCCTGCTGAAGCGCACATTCAAGGTGAAGCCGGGACAGACCATTCTCTGGCACGCGGCGGCCGGCGGCGTCGGGCTGATCGGCTGCCAATGGGCCAAGGCGCTGGGCGCCACGGTCATCGGCACCGTCGGTTCCGACGAGAAGGTGGCGCTGGCGAAGAAGCACGGCTGCAAGCACGTCATCAACTACAACAAGGAGAACTTCGTCGAGCAGGTGAAGAAGATCACCAAGGGCGCCGGCGTTCCGGTTGTCTATGATTCGGTCGGCAAATCGACCTGGGAGGGCTCGCTCGACTGCCTGCAGCCGCTCGGGATGATGGTCAGCTTCGGCAACGCTTCCGGCGCGGTGCCGCCGTTTCCGGTCGGTGTCCTGGCAGCCAAGGGTTCACTCTTCCTCACCCGTCCGACGCTGTTCACCTACACCGCGAAGGATGCCGACCTGAAGGCGATCGCGCGCGACCTGTTCAAGGTGGTCGGCGACGGTTCGGTGAAGGTGCGGGTGAACCAGACCTATGCGCTGAAGGACGCGGTCAAGGCGCACCAGGATCTGGAGGCGCGCAAGACCACCGGTTCCACGGTCCTGATCCCGTGAGCGCCGCCGCCTGGGCCAAGGCCGAACACGCGACCGTCCTTGATCCCGCCGAAGCCGAGGCCGCAGCCGCGGCGGCCAAGGCGGCGGGGGAAGGGCTCCGGAGTGATGTAGCCGCGCTGCCCTTCGGCGCGGAGGCACCCTCCTACCTCGCCGCGCTGCTGGCGGCGAGGCGCAAGCCATGAGCAACTTGGCCGATCTCGGCGTCGCCGATCTCGCCGAAGGCATCGCCAAGGGCAGCTTCTCCTCGCGTGAAGCCGCCGAGGCCTGTCTCGACCGGCTGAAGGCGCATGGGCCGAGGCTGAACGCCGTCGCCGCGATCGACGAGGAGGGCGCCATCGCCCAGGCGGTCGCGGCGGATGCGGCGCGCGCGGCTGGCAGAATCCGCGGCGCGCTGCACGGCGTGCCGCTGGCGCACAAGGACATGATGTATCGCGCCGGCCGGGTGAGCGCCTGCGGCAGCCGGATCATGGCCGGCGTCAGGGCGGTGGAGACTGCAACGGTGCTCGAGAAGCTGGACGCTGCCGGCGCGCTCGACATCGCCCAGCTCAACATGGTCGAGTTTGCCCTGGGACCGACGGGCCACAACGCCATCACGGGCGCGGTGCGCAATCCCTGGGACACCAGCCGGATCACCGGCGGTTCCTCCTCGGGGTCGGGGGCCTGTGTGGCGGCCGGCCTCATTCCCGCGGCACTGGGATCGGATACCGGCGGGTCTATCCGCATGCCGGCGTCGATCTGCGGCGTGGTCGGGATCAAGCAGACCTACGGCCGGGTCAGCCGCGCCGGGGCCATGCCGCTCTCCTTCTCGCTCGACCACATCGGCCCGCTGGCGCGCAGCGTTCGCGACGCCGCGATGATCCTGCAGGTCATCGCCGGTCCCGATCCGCGCGACAGCACGACCGTGGATCAGCCGGTGCCGGACTTCACCGCCGGGCTGGAGGACGGCGTGAAAGGCCTCCGCCTCGCCGTGCCGGAAGAAAAGGCGCTGGGCGAGGTCGACGCAGGCGTGATGAAGGCGTTCCAAGCGAGCATCGACATCTACCGCCGCCTCGGTGCCGAGATCGTCACCGGGACGATCCCCGATCTCGACCGTGCCAACCGTCTCACCACGATCCTCATCGCCTGCGAGGCGGCGGCCTATCACGCCCGGTTCCTGCGCGAGCGCCCGCAGGATTTCGGCCCGCAGACCCGCGCGCGCCTGATGCCGGGCCTGTTCCACCCGGCGACGCGTTACCTGGAGACGCTGGCTGCCCGCGGGCCCTTCCTGACCGAGTTCGCCGAGGGCGTGTTCACGCGGGCCGATGCGCTGCTGATGCCGACCTGCCCGATGGCGGTGCCCACTATCGCCGAGACGGATGCGGGCGGCGATCCGCAGGCGATGCAGAAGGTGCTGGCCGTCGCCCGCTTCACCCGCATCGGCAACTTCCTCGGCCTGCCGGCGCTCAGCTTGCCCTGCGGGCGTGACGGCAACGGCATGCCGGTCGGCCTGCAGGTGATCGGCCGGTCCTTCGACGAGGCGACGATCTGCCGGATCGCTCGCGCGCTCGAGCGCGAACGGGGTGTCGAGGCCATCGCCCGCCCGCCGCTTTGACCCTGCCGCCGCTGCCGGTCCTGGCCGGCCTTTGCGTCATGGCCTTCCTGGCGGGGACGGCGCGGGGATTCTCCGGCTTCGGCGCGGCGCTGATCTTCGTGCCGCTGGCCTCCAGCCTGATCGGGCCGAAGGCGACCTCGGCCGTGCTGCTGGTGGTCGACTACTTCTTCACCGCGCCGATGGTGCCCGGCGCCTGGCGGCGGGCGGATCGCCGCGACGTCGCCACCATGCTGGTCGGCGCCGTTGCCGGTGTCCCGGTCGGCGCGTTCATCCTGGCCCATGCCGATGCGGTTTCGGTGCGCTGGATGATCTGTTGCCTGATCTTCTGCCTTCTGATCCTGCTCGTCTCCGGCTGGCGCTACAGCGGGCCGCCGAAGCTGCCGCTCACCATCGGTGTCGGCACGGTCGCGGGCACCTTCAGCGGTATCGCCCAGGTGGGCGGCCCGCCGGTGGTGGCCTATTGGCTGGGCGGCGATGCCGACGCCCAGCGGGTCCGGGCCAATATCGTCCTCTACTTCGCCGGCTCCAGCCTGATGGTGGCGGTCAGCTACATCGTGAACGGCGTGCTCGGCTTCGAGATCGTCGGCTTGGCGCTCGCGGTCGGCCCGGCCTACGGCGCCGGCATCTTCCTCGGCACGCGGCTGTTCGGCCGGGCGAGCGAGCAGACGTTCCGCCGGCTCTGCTATGCCCTTATCGCCGTCTCCGGACTGATCGGCCTGCCGCTCTGGGACGGGCTCCGCTGAGGGAGCCCGCCGCCCGTCACGCCTCGTTGATGCGGTCGAGCGGATAGACCGGCCGGCGCACGTTCTGGAAGTCGAGCACGCTGTAGTCCGAGGTGCAGACCCCGGTGCCGGCGCATTCGACCGTCTCCTTGATGATCGGCGCGAAACCGGCCCGCCAGTGCACCCGGCTCTTCAGCATCAGGTAGTTCTTGCGCGTCGGATCGATGCCGAGGGACAGGAAGCAGTTCAGGTCGTTCGGTTCCTGGTGGCGCGAGATGACGACGATCTCGACCTTGCCGGTGTCCAGTACCACCGTCGGTCCCATGTCCATCAGCACGCCCTTCGAGGCGGGGCCAAGGTTGCGGTAGGTGCCGTCCGAAATCAGCTTCACCTTGCCGGTGACGGTGAGGGATTCGCCCTTCGTCTTGATCGTCGGCATGTCGAACTTGCCGCCCAAGGGCAGCGTCACGGTGGCGCCGATACCGGCCTTGATCATCTCCTGCACCGCCACCGGATCGTGGATGGCGAAGGCCGCCACGTTCTCGAGGCCGGCCTCGATGATGCCGCCGAGCACGGTCATGGTGTCCTGGGTGCCGCCGGAGGCCGCGTTGTCGTAGTGGTCGAGCAGCACCACCGGCCCCTCGGTCAGCGTCTTCGCCCGTGCCAGGCTCTCCGCCAGCGGATCGATGTGATAGACGAAGGCCTCGCGCTCGGACCAGGCGCGGTCCAGGAGCTCGTCGCGGTACTTCTCGGCCAGTTCCCGGTCGCCGTCGGTCACCATGACGACGGACAGCCCCGCCTCGCGGATATCGGCATGCGGGAAGCCCACGAACAGTGTCGCGGCGAGCGCGCCCTTCCTCTCCATCTCGATGCAGCGCGCCTGCAGGCCCTTGTTCGGCTCGTCGAGGGAGGATTGCCGCATGACGTGCGGCAGCATCGGCCGGTTGCCCCAGACCATCACCGGCCGGGCCTTGCCGTCGAGCAGGTCGAAGATCGGCCGCCCGGCCCGCATGCCGGTCTCGTAATTGTCGATATGCGGATAGGTCTGGTAGCCCGCGATGACGGTCGAGAGATCGACCATGGCCGGATAGAGGTTGGTGTGCATGTCGAGCGCCACGCCGATCGGCACGTCGGGCGCGATGGCGCGGATGCGCCGCAGCAGCTCGCCCTCGCCGTCCTCCCGGCTCTCGGTCACCATCGCGCCATGCAGGTCGAGCAGGATGGCGTCGCAGCCCTTCCTCACCTCGGCGCAGATCTTCCCGGCGATGTATTCGAAGGCGGCGTCTTCCACCGGGCCCGAGGGCCAGGCGCTGGCGGCGATGGGAATGGTGAATTCGGCGCCCTTTTCCTCGCAGAGGTCGATCAGGGCGCCCAGGCCCGCCCCGGTGCCCTTGTAGGTCTCGTAGGCCTCGCGCCCCTCGGGCGGCAGGCCGCGGCCGCGCGCGAAGCGCGACAGCGGCGTCGGCACGGAGGAAAACGTGTTGGTTTCGTGCTTCATTTCGGCGATGACGACGCGGCGCATGACTCTTGCGTTCCCCTCGATCGGTGATCCGTGGTTAGGCTAGCGGCAGCGCGAAGCAGTCCGCAAACCGAAGTGCCGCATGCCTGACCCCGTCATTCTGTCGATCTCGAGCCAAGTCGCCTACGGCCATGTCGGCAATGCAGCCGCCGTGCCAGCCCTGCAGGCGCTCGGCTGCGAGGTGCTGGCGGTGCCGACCGTCCTGCTGGCGCATCATCCCGGCCACGGGCCGCCCAGGGGCCGCGCGATCCCGGCGGCGGAGGTGGCGGAGCTGATCGAGGGGCTGGAGACCGTCGGCGCCCTCGCCGGGACCGCGGGCATGCTCACCGGCTATCTGGGACTGCCCGAGACCGCCGCCGTCGCGGCCCAGGCGCTGGCGCGGCTGCGCCGGCACAACCCGGCCGCGCTCTATCTCTGCGATCCGGTCATCGGCGACGGCGGGAGAATCTATGTGCGGGAGGGTGTCGAGGCGGCGATCCGCGAATGCCTGCTGCCTCTGGCGGACGTGATAACCCCCAATCACTTCGAACTCGAGCGCCTGTCGGGGCGGCCGGCCGAAACGCTGGAACAGGCGATCGGCGCCGCCCGGGATCTCATCGCCCTCGGGCCGAAACTGGTGGTCGTGACCTCGTTGCGGCATGCCGGCCTGCCGGCGGACCGGGTCGAGACGCTGGCGGTGACGGCGCGGGAAGCCTGGATCGCCGCCACGCCGCGGCTGGACTCCGTGCCGCAAGGCAGCGGCGACCTGCTGGCGGCCCTCCTGCTCGGCCATCTAACCCTCGGCGCGGCGGTGCCGAATGCGCTGGCGCGGGCGGTTTCGGCCGTGCATCTGGTCCTGATGGCCAGCCGGGGCCGGCCGGAGATGCGGCTGGTGGCCGAACGCAACCGCCTGTTGGCCCCGCCGCCGCTCGCCACCCGTAGCATTCCTGCAACCTGATCGAGCCATGCTGGGGCCGCGATCCTGTGATCGCGTTGTGGCTATTGGATTCGGCCGGCGGGACGCGCTACATACTGGCTGCGCTGCCGCCGGCATTGGTCCGGCATATTCACGCGCCCGGTAAACACAACAGAGGAATTCAAGGTTGAGTGCGATGAGCGCTAAGGAGACGAGTTTTTCGGACCGGGCGAGTGCCTCGGCGAAGGCGAAGCAGGCCCTGCTCGAACGGGCCAAGGCGATGTCACCGACCAACGATCCGGGCTATGCCGAACGCCAGGCGGCCCGCCTGGCAGCGGCTCAGGCGCGGGAAGCGCGGCTTGCCGAGCGCAAGGCGGCCAAGGCCGCCGAGGAGAAGCGGCGCGCCGAGGAGGCCGTGATCGCCGAAGCGGCCAGGATCGAGGCAGCGCGTATCGCCGAGGAAGAGCGCCTGGCCGCCGAAAAGGCCGAGGCCGACCGGCTGGTCGCCCTCGAGGCCGAACAGAAGGCGGCGCGCGACGCCCGCTATGCCGCCCGCAAGGCGCGGTCCGGCAAGAAGCGCTGACCTGCCGGCCCGGGGCGCCGAAGGCGGTTCCGGGCATCAGCGCAGGTGACAGTCAGCGCAGGTGACAGGCCACCAGTTGGCCTTCGCCCGCCGGCTTCAGGACCGGTGTCTCGACGCGGCAGCGATCCTGCGCATAGGGGCAGCGGGTGTGGAAATGGCAGCCCGGCGGCGGCCGCACCGGGCTCGGCACATCGCCCTCCACCATGCGCTTCTCGCGTTTCAGCAGCGGATCGGGCACCGGCACCGCGGATAGCAGCGCCTCGGTATAGGGGTGCTGCGGCCGGGTGAAGAGCGTCACCTTGTCGGCATATTCCACGATGCGTCCGAGATACATCACCGCGATGCGGTGGCTGATGTGCTCGACCACGGCCAGATTGTGCGAGATGAAGAGATAGGCGATCCCCTCTTCGCGCTGCAGGTCCATCATCAGGTTGATGACCTGGGCCTGGATCGAGACGTCGAGGGCCGAAACCGGCTCGTCGGCCACGATCAGCTTGGGGTTGAGTGCGAGCGCCCGGGCGATCGATATGCGCTGCCGCTGGCCGCCCGAGAACTCGTGCGGGAAGTTCCGCATCTGCTGCGGCCGGAGGCCCACCCGTTCGAACAGCCGCGCGACCAGTCGCGCTCGCTCGTTCCCCTCGTCCCCGATACCGTGGATCTTCATCGGCTCGCCGACGATGTCGCCCGCCCGCATGCGGGGATTGAGCGACGAGAAGGGGTCCTGGAAGACGATCTGCATCTCGCGCCGATAGGGCCGGAGCGCCTTCCTGCTCAGCCGCGTGATGTCCTCGCCCCGGACCCTGATCGAGCCGTCGGTGGGTTCGATCAGGCGAAGCACGGTGCGTCCGACCGTCGTCTTGCCGCAGCCGCTCTCGCCGACCAGGCCGAGCGTCTCTCCGGGCTGAATCGAGAAACTGACCCCGTCGACGGCGAAGACATTGCCGACGGTGCGTCTCAGCAGTCCCTTGCGGATCGGGAAGTGCTTCTTCAGCCCGTCGACCTGCAGGACCGGAGCCTCGGCCGCCTGCGCGCTGCGGATCTCAGTCATCGGCGTGCCAGCACGCGGCCCAGTGCGCCGGGCGCTTCTCTTCGAAGGGCGGATACTCGGCCCGGCAGTGATCGTCGGCGCGCTCGCAGCGCGGGGCATAGGCGCAGCCCTGCGGCAGATCGAAAAGCGGCGGCACCATTCCCGGTATCTCCTGCAGGCGGCCACCGGTCTGCGCCGCCTGGTTGCGCATCAGCCCGAGCCGGGGGATCGAGGCCATCAGCCCGCGCGTATAGGGATGCCGGGGATGGGTGAACAGCTCCTCGACCGTCGCCTCCTCGACCTTGCGGCCCGCATACATGACGATGACGCGTTGCGCGGTCTCCGCCACCACGGCGAGATCGTGCGTGATCAGGATCACCGCCGTGCCCAGCTTGTTCTGCAGTTCCAGGATCAGGTCCAGGATCTGCGCCTGGATGGTGACGTCGAGCGCCGTCGTCGGCTCGTCGGCGACCAGCACCCTCGGATTGCACGACAGCGCCATGGCGATGACCACCCGCTGGCGCATGCCGCCGGACAGCTGATGGGGATATTCCTTCACCCGCTGGGCCGGCTCCGGCACCTTGACCAGGCGCAGCATCTCGATTGCCCGCTCCATCGCGGCGGCGCGCGACATGCCCTGGTGCATCATCAATGCCTGGCTGATCTGGCGACCGACGGTCAGCACCGGGTTGAGCGAGGTCATCGGCTCCTGGAAGATCATCGAGACGCGGTTGCCGCGCATCTTGCGCATCTCGGGCTCGCTGAGCGTCAGCAGGTCGGTCCCATCCAGGACCACCTTGCCGCCGACGATCCGGCCCGGCGGGTCCGGTATCAGCCGCATGATGGAAAGCGCCGTCATGCTCTTGCCGCAGCCCGATTCCCCGACCACGGCCAGTGTCTCGCCGGCCCGGAGCGAGAAGGACACGCGGTCGACCGCCCGCACCATGCCGGCGCGCGTATAGAAGACGGTTTCCAGCCCCTCGACCGCGAGGACGGTGTCTCCGATCACGCGCTCGCGGGGCGCGGTGGCGGCAATCTCGGCGGTGGCGCTCGTCACGGATGTCATCCGGTCAGCTGCGCTGGCGGGGGTCGAGCAGGTCGCGCATGGCATCTCCCAGGAGGTTGGTGCCGAACACCACGAGGCTGATGGCGAGGCCGGGGAAAATCACCAGCCACGGCGCGCTGCGGACATACTCGGCGGCGGATTCCGACAGCATCCGTCCCCAGGAAGGATGCGGCTCGGGAATGCCGAGACCGAGGAAGGAGAGCGAGGCCTCGGTCAGGATGGCGGCTCCCAGCTGGGCCGTCCCGAGCACGATCAGCGGAGCGAGGGTGTTTGGCAGCACGTGTCGTACCGCGATGCGCAGCTCGCTCATGCCCTGCGCGCGCGCGGCCTCCACATAGGGAAGCTCCCGGATCGCCAGCGTGTTCGAGCGGATCACGCGCGCCACGTTCGGAATGAGGGGGATGGAGATGGCGATGATGGTGTTCTGCAACGACGGGCCGAGGGACGCCGCCATCACCAGCGCCATGACCAGCAGCGGCAGGGCCTGCATGATGTCGATCACCCGCTGCACCAGGAGGTCGAACCAGCCGAGCAGATAGCCGGAGGCGAGGCCGATGATGACGCCGAACAGGCATCCGAGCACGGTCGAGCCTACTCCCACCGCCAGCGAGATGCGCGCCCCGTGCACCACGCGGCTGTACATGTCGCGTCCCATGAAATCGGCGCCCATCAGGACGCCGGGCCCGGGGGACGCCAGCGACTTCGCCGCATTGGTCGTGGTCGGATCGACCCCGGTGATCGCCTCGGCGAACACCGCGGCGAAGACGAACACCGCGACGATGACGGCCCCGAAGGCGCCGAGGGGAAAACGGGCCGCGAGAAATGTCAGCCTGCTCCACCAGCCGGTGACATTGGCGCCGGCCTTGGCCAGTTCGACGCGGTGGTCGGTGCTCGTCATGCCTGCCGCGTCCTCAATCCGCGTATTTTATGCGGGGGTCGAGCACCACGTAGAGGAGATCGACCAGGAAATTTATCACCACCACCACGAGTGCGATGAACATCACGAGATTCTGCACGATCGGATAGTCGCGCCACAGGATCGCCTCGACCAGGAAGCGCGCGACACCGGGAATGTTGAAGACCGTCTCGGTCACGATCAGGCCGCCGATCAGGAATGCCGCCTCGATGCCGATGATGGTGGTCACCGGCAGCACGGCGTTCTTGAGCGCATGGAAATAGTTGACCGAGTTCTCCGAGGCGCCCATCGCGCGGGCGGTGCGGATGTAATCCTGCCGCAGCACCTCCAGCATCGAGGATCTCGTGAGGCGCATGATCAGGGCCGAACTTCGGAATCCCACGGCGGCCGCGGGGACGCTGTAGAGCGCGAGTTCGCCCCACCAGGTTTCCGGCGGCCGCGTGTAGATGGGGATGGTGCCGAAGTAGCTGACGAAGAACATCAGGATCAGCAGTGCCAGCCAGAACGAGGGCAGCGACAGGCCGCTCAGGCTGACCACGCGCAGCACATAATCGAGCGGGGTATTCTGCCGCACCGCGCTGATCACGCCCAGCGGGATGCCGAACAGGATCGAGAAAAACAGCGCAAGCCCGGCCAGCTTCGCGGTGATCGGGATGCGTGGCCCGATCTCCTCGATCGTCGACCGCTCCGACACATAGGAGAAGCCGAGGTCGCCCTGCAGCAGGCCGCCGATCCACGCGCCGTACTGCACGATGATCGGCAGATCGAGGCCGAGGTCGGCCTCGATCTGGGCCTTGTCGGCATCGTCCACCATCCCGGCGGCCTCGAACACGATGTCGGCGATGTTGCCCGGCACCAGCCGCAGCATCACGAAAATCAGCACCGACATCCCGAACAGCGTCAGGATCATCAACAGGAAGCGTTTAACCAGATAGGACGCCAAGCGCGGGGCCTCTCCTTATGGATGGGCGATGCCCGTTGCTTACTTGTCCAGCCAGATGTCCTCCCAGCGCCAGCCGTTGTAGATGCTGTTGGTATGCATGGTGACGTTCTTCACATGCGGCTGCCAGCAGGTTGCGGCACGCCCGTGGCTGATCGTCGGGCGGGCGCCGTCCTGCTGCAGCTTCTCATCGATATCCAGCACCATCGCCTTGCGCTTCGTCTGGTCCAGTTCGCTCGACTGCTGCTCGATCAGCTTTTCCAGATCGGCATTGCAGTACTTGGTGTAGTTCCGCTCCGAGTTGCAGGCATAGTTCTCGAAGAAGTTGGCATCGGGCTCGTCCAGCGAGGAGCCGGTCAGGTTCAGGCCGATTGCGTACTCCTTGCGGGCGATCCTGCCGTACCACTGGCTGGTGTCGATGATCTCGAGTTCGCCGTCGATGTAGATCTCCTTCAGATGGTCGAGGAAGATCACCGCCGGATCACGATAGACCTCGATGTTCCGGGTGGAGACCTTGACGGCGAGCCGCTTGTCCGGGCCGTAACCGGCTTCCTTCATCAGGCTGCGCGCTTCCTCGCGGCTCTTGGCGACATCGGGGCCGTAGCCCGGCAGCTTCGCCAGCCGGTCGGGTGGCAGGCCCCACTGGCCTTCGGGTGGCGGCAGCATGGCGCCGCCCATGTCGTTCTTGCCTTCGCTCAGGATGTCGATGAAGGCCTTGCGATCCATGGTCAGCATCATCGCACGCCGGATCTTCGGGTCGCTGAAGGGGGCGGAGTCGCGATTGACCAGCAGGTTGACGGCCACGTTGGTCGGCTGCAACTGGCACGTCGCCTGCGGCCGCTGCGAGGTGACGTCCTTCAGGAGCGGGACGGTGATGTCGACCGGGAAGGTCATGTCGAACTCGCCGGCGACGAAACCCAGCACCCGGGTCGAACGGCTGCGCACGATCGTCCATTCGATGGCGTCGAGGTAGGGCAGGCCCTTCTTCCAATAGGTCGGGTTCTTGGCGAGCTTGATGAACTCGTTCTGCTTGAAATCGACGAACTTGAAGGGCCCCGTGCCGATCGGCTTCGTGCGCATCTGCGCGGGCGTCACGTGGCAGGGGTAGACCGGCGAATAGCCGCCGGCGAGCAGCGCCAGCATGCCGGGCTGCGGCCGGTTCAGGTGGAAGCTCGCCTGCAGCGGATTGTCGACGGTGACTTCCTTAAGGTTCCCATACCAGGTCTCGCGCGGATTCTTGCGGAACTTCTGCGCGGATTTCTCCGTCAGCATGTCCCAGGTGCATTTCACGTCGGCGGCCGTGAAAGGCTTTCCATCGTGCCAGGTCACACCCTCGCGCAGCTTGAAGGTCAGCACCTTGTTGTCCGCGCTCCACGACCAGGAACTGGCGAGTTCGGGGACGATCGTCTCGTTGCTGTTGATCGGCTTGTGCTGGTCGTAGATCACGAGGTTGTTGAAGACCGCCATCATCGGCGCGGCGACCGAGACGGTCGCCTCCTCGTGCATAGAGACGCTCGGGGGCGTATCGCGATGCGCGAGCCTCAATGTGCCGCCCTGCTTCTGGGCGTAGGCCGCGGTCGTGAGGAAACTCCCGACCATGAACGCGGAAAGTGCCGCCGCGCGGAGGCAGACTTTGCCTATCATCCCTGTCTTCTCCCTGCTTATATTTGAAGCGATTTGAGCCTCAATCGAGGGCAAACGCAAGCCGCCAATGCGTCAATCACATATGCGCTCGGCGGGCGTGAAGAACGGTGCCGCGGGTTCTGGCGCGGCGGCTCCTCAGCGCGGTCTGTCCGAGCCTCGAAGCGCCATCACCCGCGTCCAGAAGGCGCGCATGTCGTCACGGAAGAGAGCGGCCAGTTCCGCCGTGCCGCCGACCGCCGCCCCCTTGATGCCGTAGCCCGCCTTGATCGCATAGATCATCAGGTCGCGGTCGACCAGGGCTGGATCGGGCCTGCCGTCGATCGGATGAATGAGGCTGCCGTCATCGTCGAGATAGACGGTGGGCGCGCCGGGCGAGACCGAGGCCTCGGCGATGCGCCAGACCGGCGCCCCGCGATCGAAGCTGTGGGCCGCGCCGGCGACGATGCGCAGACTGGCATCGCCGCCCGCCAGCCTGATCGCCTGGATATGCCCCTGTACCTGCTGGGGCGAGCACCATTCGTCGCGGTCGCCGATCAGGGCGCGGACCAGCGTGTCGCCGACCGCAGGGTTCAGGAACTGGTGACCGGACCAGGGATAGGCCGCGAGAACCCCGCGCAGCCGCGGCCCGCTTCCCATGATCGGATCGGCGAAATTCCGCGCGGCGGCGATCAGGACTGCCGCGCCTCCCCGGCTGTGGCCCTGGGCTCCGATGCGCGTGGGATCGATCTGTGGCCGGGCGGCCAGCATCCTTGCCGCCGCCAGCACGTCGAGCGCGCTGGCGGCGAAGGAGAACTGGGTCTGGTTGGCGACGGTCGTCGTGACCCCCCGGGCACCGAAGGGATCGAGCACGAAGGCGGCGATTCCGATGTCCGTCAGGGCTTCGGCATGGGCCAGATGCGAGGGTGCCACCGACAGGCTGCCCGGGGTGACGATGACCACCGGCGCCGGTGTCCTCGTGCCGGGAGGGAGGAACAGCTTGCCGTCGAGATCGACCGCGGGCGCGGCCTTCGGCGCCGTGATCGCCTGGTGATAGTTGCGGGGGTTGGCGCTCGGGACGGGAAGGGTGTGGCCCTCGCTCCCATTGGCGAAGACGATCTTGCGATCACGGAAGCGTTCGGGGGCGTCATTGCCGGTCATCGGTATTCCCCTCGCAGGCCGCGCGGTGCGACCCCGAATGCTATGCGAGATCGAACACCGGAACCATCCGATCCCGGGAGGCGGCCACACCCTTCGCCTTGCTGCCGGGCGGTGCTTTTGTTAGGAGGCTCCGCTTCACGTCCCGGAAGCGGGACTTGCCTTGCAGGACAGATGTCAGCCCCCACGCCCACCGACAATAGCGGCCTGCCGTTGCGCCATGGCGACTTCGCCACCATCACGGAGGCGCTGGACTATGCCGCGCTCGGCGCCACCGGGCTGAACTTCCACTCCGCCCGCGGCGATCTGCTCGAGGTGCTGCCCTATGCGCGGCTTCGCGCCGAGGCGCTGGATCTGGCCGGCCGGCTGCGCGGCGCCGGACTCGCGCCCGGCGACCGCGCCGTCCTGATCGCCGAAACCGAAGGCGACTTCGCGCGCGCCTTCTTTGCCTGCCAATATGCCGGGCTGGTGCCCGCGCCGTTGCCGTTGCCCCAGGGCTTCGGCGGGCGCGAAGCCTATATCGAGCAGATCCGGGCCCAGGTGGCGGCCTGCGCGCCGCGCGCCGCCATCGCGCATCCGGATCTCCTCGGCTATATGGCCACCGCGACCGAAGGGATGGATCTGCCCTTCCGCGGCAGCGTAGCCGACCTCGCGGCGCTGCCCGCGGTGTCGCCCGCCCATACGGCACGGGCCGAAGACATCGCCTATATCCAGTTCTCGTCGGGCTCGACCAGGGCGCCGATGGGCGTGGTGGTGACCCAGAAGGCGCTGATGGCGAATGTCGCCGGCATCACCGCCTCCGGCCTGATCGTGCGCGCCGGCGACCGTGTCGTCTCCTGGTTGCCGTTCTATCACGACATGGGCCTGGTCGGGATGTTCCTGGCCGCCGTCGGCTGCCAGATATCCGTCGATTACCTGGCGACACGGGATTTCGCACGCCGCCCGCTCTTGTGGCTTCGCCTGATCAGCCGGAACCGGGCCACCCTCTCCTACAGTCCGACCTTCGGTTTCGAGCTCTGCGCCCGCCGTGCCGAGACGGCGGCGATCGACGATCTCGACCTCTCTTCCTGGCGCGGCGCCGGCATAGGCGCGGACATGATCCGCCCGGCTGTGCTGGCCCGCTTCGCCGAGGCCTTCGCCCCGGCCGGGTTCAAGGCGGAGGCCTTCGTGCCGAGCTACGGCCTGGCGGAGACGACGCTCGCGGTCAGTTTCGCCCCGCTCGATCGCGGCGTGCTGGTGGACCGGCTGGACCTCGACCGGATGGAAGCCGAGGGCATCGCCGCCGCGCCGGCCGGCAGTGCGCGGGCGCGCGATTTCGTCGCCTGCGGCCGGCCGCTGCCGGGCCACGAGATCCGTATCCTCGCGCCCGGGGGCGAGGTTCTGGGCGAGCGGCGTATCGGCCGGGTGCTGACCCGCAGCTCGAGCGTCATGCTGGGCTATCTCGGCCGGCCCGAGGAGACGGCGCGGGTGCTGGACGCCGAGGGCTGGCTCGATACCGGCGATCTCGGCTATCGGCTGGGCGAGGACATCGTCATCACCGGCCGTGCCAAGGACCTGATCATCGTCAATGGCCGCAACATCTGGCCGCAGGACCTCGAATGGGGCGCCGAGCGCGCCGCCGGCCTGCGCAGCGGCGACGTCGCCGCCTTCTCGACCGATGCGGGCGCGAGCGAGCATGTGGTCGTCCTGGTCCAGTGCCGGCTCACCGGGGTGCCGGAACGCGACGAACTGCGCCGCAGGGTGGGTGCGGCGGTGAAGGATGTCGCCGGCGTGGAAAGCGAGGTGGTGCTGGTGGCATCGCACGCCCTGCCGCAGACCTCTTCCGGCAAGCTCTCCCGCGTGCGCGCCAAGCGGATGTTCGAGGCGGGCGAGTTCGCGCTCCCCGCCGCCACGCCCCGCGCCGCCTCCGCCTGATAGGCCGTTGAGCCTCACCGTCGCGCTGACCGGGGCGAGCGGGTTCATCGGCGCCCGCTTGGCCCCGGCCCTGCTGGCCGAGGGGCACCGGCTGCGCTGCCTGGTGCGCCGGCCGCTCCGCCTGCCCGGAGCGGAAACCGTGATGGGAGACCTCGCCGACGCGGCCGCGCTCGCCCGGCTGGTCGAAGGGGCCGATGTCGTCCTGCATCTCGCCGGGGCGATCAAGGCACGCGATCGTGCCGGCTTTTTCCGGGCCAATGTCGAGGGTGCCCGGGCGCTGGCCGCCGCTTCGGCCGCGGTCGGGCGGTTCGTCCTGCTCTCCTCGCTCGCCGCGCGCGAGCCGCAGCTCTCCGACTACGCCGCCAGCAAGCGGGCCGGAGAGGAGGCGCTGGCGGCCGCCTTCCCCGGCGCCTGGGTGGTCTTGCGGCCGGCCGCCGTCTACGGCCCCGGCGACCGCGAGACGCTCGACTTCTTCCGGGCCCTGTCGCGCGGGATCGCTCCCCGGCTCGGGCCGGCCTCCGCCCGGCTCGGGCTGATCCATGTCGACGACGTGGTCAGTGCGCTGCTGCGCGCGCTGCGGCCGGGCGGGGAGGGAGGGGTATGGGAACTCGATGACGGGGTCGCCGCCGGGTACAGCTGGGCCGAGATGATCGCCGCCGGCGAAGCGGCGATCGGGCGGCCCGCACGTCTCCTGCCTGTTCCGCGGGCAGTCCTGACACTCGCGGCGCTCGCTGCCCAAGGAATGGGCTTTGTCACCGGACGGCCGCAGATCCTCTCCCTCGGCAAGGTGCGCGAGATCCATCATCCCGACTGGTCGCGATCGTGGTCATGGTGGGGGACGGTCGAAGGCTGGACACCGCGCGTGGACCTTCGGACCGGTTTCAGGTCGACCGTCGCCTGGTACCGGGAGGCCGGCTGGCTCTAGAAAACGGCGGAATTCCGCCGTCATCGCATTGCAACATCTAGACATAATTTGTGATTTCATTCTGTGATTCCAGCCACTTACCTTCCCGGGGCAGGGTCGGGTGCCCCGAGTCTGAGGAGGTGGAGTGCAAGGAAGCGAGTTGCGCGCGCGATGAGTGTCACCGAAGACGAAATCCTACCGGCCGTCATTGCCGCGCTCGAGGAAGCCACGCAGCACAAGGTTCCGGTCACTCCGGCCACAGTGCTTCGGCAGGATCTCAATCTCGATTCCTTGGCGGAGATGGACCTTATCATGGCGCTGGAAGACCGCTTCGACGTTTCCATTTCGATCAACCACCTGCCGGAAATCGACACCGTCGCCGAACTGGCGGCGATGATCGCCAAGATGAAGAAGGGGTAGTCACCCATGGCGCTGTTCGACAAGTTCGCCCCGTTGCTGAAGCACTATGCCGATGTCAATGCGGCCGGGCACAATCCCTTCAAGGTCAATATCGAACAGGTGTTGTCGCCGACCGAGGCCGTGGTGAATGGTCGCGAAACGCTTCTGGTGGGTACCAACAATTACCTCGGCCTGACTTTCGATCCCGAATGCATCGAGGCGGCGATCGACGCGCTGCGCCGCGAGGGCACCGGTACCACCGGCTCGCGTGTCGCCAACGGCTCCTACGAGCAGCATCGGCGCCTGGAAGAAGAACTGGCGGAATTCTTCGGCCGCAAGTCGGCGATGGTGTTCTCGACCGGCCATCACGCCAATCTCGGCCTCTTGTCGACCCTCGCCGGTCCGCACGACCACCTCGTGATCGACGCCGACAGTCATGCCAGCATCTACGACGGCTGCAAGCTGTCGAGCGCGCAGGTCACCCGCTTCAAGCACAACAACCCGGCCGATCTCGACAAGCGGCTGGGGCGTCTTTCCAGCCTGCCGGGCGAGAAGATCGTCGTCCTGGAAGGCATCTACTCGATGCTGGGCGATCGTGCCCCGCTGAAGGAAATGGTCGCCATCTGCAAGCGCCACGGCGCCTATGTGGTGGTGGACGAGGCGCATTCGCTGGGCGTGCTCGGCCGGCATGGCCGCGGTCTCTGCGAGGAAGCCGAGGTCGAGGACCAGGTCGATTTCATCGTCGGCACCTTTTCCAAGAGCCTCGGTGCGGTCGGCGGCTTCATCGTCTCCAACCATCCGGAATTCGACGTGCTCCGCGTCGCCTGCCGGACCTACAAGTTCACCGCCTCGCTGCCGCCGTCGGTGATGGCTTCGGTGCGCGCCGCGCTCGGCGTGATGCGCAAGAAGCCGGAGCTGCGGCTGCGCCTGAAGGCGAATTCCAAGCTTCTCTACGACGGGATGGCCGCGCTCGGCTTCCAGGTCGGTCCGGAAGTGAGCCCGGTGGTCGCCGTGCATCTGCCCAATCTCGAGATGGGCGTGCGTTTCTGGAACATGCTGCTGGAATCCGGCATCTACGTGAACCTGGCTCCTCCGCAGGCGACGCCGAACGGCGTAACGCTGCTGCGGTGCAGCGTTTGCGCGGCTCACACGAAGGAGCAGTTGGTCCGCATCCTCGACGTGTTTCAGGCGATCGGGACCGAACTCGGCCTGCTGCAGGCACCTGCCCGCCGGGTTGCCGCCCAGTAGTCACTGCAGGCGGAGCCGAGAGGCTACCAGGGGCAGGCGTCAGGTGAGGCGGATGAAGCCCTGCGGCTCCGCGGTCCGCACGCCGATCGTTCCGTCGATGCCGGGTTCAATGATTTCTCCATCCAGCACCAATGGGCGGCGCGTGCGCAGCGTCACCGTCGTCGCGCGACCGCTGCGGTAGCCGGCCTGGGCCATCCAGGCGGCAGGCCGCCCCAACAGCACGCGGGGAAGGGCGGTCGGCAACCTCTCGGGGGGCGAGGTGATATCGAGCCAGCGAATGGCGCCCGGCCCCTCGCCCCAGAAGGGACGAAGCCGCAGGGCCAGACGATCCAGTGTGGTCGCGAGGAACAGGAAGCGCCGATCACCCGGCAGGGCAATGCCGTCGACTTCCGTCGACACCGCGTCGCCGGCCAGAAAGGCCGGGCGGTCGGCGCCGACCAGTACGCGCCACAAGTTGGCGATGATCAGACCGGCTACGGCTTTCTGCGCGAACCCGAACCGGTCCATGTCCCGGAGGGACAACAGGGTCCCGCGATGGAAGGCGGCGGCTCCGATCAGAAAGCCGTGGAGAATCGGAAATCCCGCCCTTTCGACACGGAAGGGCGGGCATTGGACAGATCTCGCCGCGGCCGTTTCTGGAGACAGTGCCAGAAGGCGCTCGATCACCTCTGCGCGCGGCCCGCTATTGCCCACCTGCGCGGCGATCAGGTTGGTCGTCCCCGACGGGATGACGGCAAAGCGCGGCGGACGCAGGAACTCCCGGGCGCCGATTGCGGCACCGATGGCGGCGACCACGGTGCCGTCGCCGCCATCGATGACGAGATCGGTAACGCCTTGCGATGCAAACCATGCCATGCCGGATCGCAGATCCTCGCTGCCGGTAAAGACGACGCGGGGCACTTCCGGATGACGCTCGAGAACCCGGCGCACCGAGGGATCAGAGCGATTGCGTAGCGATCCCGGATTGGTGACTACGCCAAAGCGAATCATGCCGGATCGGCGAGCCAGGACCCCAGCCTGCCATGGCGCGCGGCCAACACGGCCTGCCCGATACGGATGAAATGGAACGCGAGAGAGATCAGGGTCCAGGCGGCAACCAGCCAGAAGCCGAGGTCCGGCAGTCCGAGCGGCGTGAAGACGGACAGGATGAGGAGATTGGGATTGCGCCGGGCGGTGATCAGGCGGAACCATGTGTCCAGGCGCCGCCAGATATGGATCTCGATCCTGAAGCGCCACATGAAGAAGCCTTCCTGTAGCCGCCCGATCACGTAACCCGCGATGATGATCGCAACCGCGGTGGCGATCCCTGCGTCGAGCGCCGGCCCGGCGAGGCCCACCCCCCAGGCGTAATACCAGAACGGTGGATGGACCAGGTCGATGCCATGGTCGAAGACGTCGCCGAACTTGGTCGAGGTCAGGGTGACGCGCGCGAGTTTGCCGTCCACGGTATCGAGGAAGCACATGCCCCAGGCGAAGAGGAGACCGGTGACGAACCAGCCGTACCAGAAGGCGACGCAGGCGACGATCACACAGGCCCCGCTGACCGCGGTGACGGCATTGGGCGTGATGCCCATACGGGAGCACCAGCGGGTGACCGCAAGGGCAGGGCGCGGCCAGACGTATTTGGTGACGAGATCGGTTGCCCCTTTATAGGCACCGCCGAACATACGTGCCTCAACGGAGCGGGCGGTCGCTTCGGACAACGGCTCGGCCAGGGGCTCCGCGCGCTTGCGCAGGGTCGCGTTGTAGGCGCTGGTGATCTCGCTTGGCTTCAGTTGGCGCATGCCGATGGACGCGGCATCGCCGGCGAGGAGAAATTCGGCGGCCCGATCCGCCTCGGCTGCCGGCACATGAGCGGCGATGGGGTGCTTGCCTTGGCGGTCCGTCAGAACCGTACCCGGCGCGTCGGCGAGGTCGCGAACGAGTGATTCATCGAGCACATGGTCGGCCCGAACCAGCACGATCGAGACGGCGCCGGATCCGTCGCCGGCCAGGCCGATTCGACGGAAGATGCGCCGGAAACGCTCATCCGGCGTCATGCCCCAGAGAGAGACGGACGTATTGCCGACGACCCGTCCGGCGACGCCCGACCGATCGATCCCCGCTTCCTTGTTGCCCATTCGCTGGTGGCGTCCTAATCAGGCTCTGGATGAAGCGCGCCTCATACACGCTCGCGCGGAACGTGGCGACCCCCGGACCCATATGACCTTCCGACTGGCCCATTTGACCGACCCGCACCTGCCGCTGCCGCGTGCCCGCGCGCGCGAGTTGATGACAAAGCGAATCCTGGGCTGGCAGTCCTGGCACCGTCGCCGGAAGTCGATACATCTGCCGACCGTTCTTCAATCGGTCGTCCGCGACGTGCACGCCCATCACCCGGACCAGATCGCTGTTACGGGCGATATCGGCAATATCTCGCTGCCGTCGGAACATGCCGCGGCGCGGCACTGGTTCGAGAGCATCGACAAGCCCGATCGCGTGCTGGTCGTGCCGGGAAATCACGACGCCTATGTCGCCGTTCCGCCGTCCGAGGGCGTGGCGCTGTGGGGCGCCTATCGCGAGGGCCAGGACGGTGCCGCACCGGCGATTCGCCGTGTCGGCGACGTTATGTTGATTGGCGTCGATTCGGCTGTGCCCACGCCCTGGCTGATGTCCGGGGGTACGGTCGGGCAGGCGCAGCTGCAGAAAGTGAGGACGGCACTGGAAGCGGGGCGGGCCGACGGCCTTTGCCGCGTTCTGCTCATCCACCATCCCCCGCTGGCCATCCGGGGCGGCACCGGTCGAAAGGCCCTCAGCGATTCCGAGGCGTTCCGGGCGCTTCTCGTGCAGCAAGGCGCCGAGCTGGTCATCCACGGGCACACCCATCGCCGCAGCCTGGTCGTTCTGGAGACCGCCGCCGGCGGCACGCCGATCATCGGGGCGCCATCGGCTTCCGCGAATGATCGCCGGCATGGAGATATGGGGGGCTGGAATCTGTATGAGATCGAGCGCCTCGAGAATGGCTGGAGGATCGACATGACCTGTCGTGAGGCGACGTCCGCCGGCACATTGATCACGATTGCGACTCAGTCGCTGTCGGTCCGTCCGCGATGACAGTTTGACGTCGGAATCTGACTTTCCTGCACCGCCGAAGCGCATGTTGTGACGTTCGATCGTTTGGTTGACGAAGTATCGCCTTGCTCTCGTGTGCTTCGCGCCGCCGCCATGCCATCCTCGATGAGATCCTGGCGGCGGGCGGTGTCGCCGTGAGTTGTCCATGCCTCGTCGATCTGGGTTTGCGCATCCTCGTCAGCGGGCGAACCGGCGTGGAGCGAGCACTATCGCTGACCTGAAGCGCTCCAGAAGTCACGAACAAGAATATCTGCATCGGGCATGAGACAAAAAAGTTATCCACAACGTTGGGAGAATCGTCATGTCCATCTGGACTCAAGCGATCTTGGTTTTGCGAACCGGTGTTGCACATGCTTGAGGGATAATGGCATTTCCCTCGCTGTGTTGCGGGCGACTCGGCGCCTGTGATGCCGCCCGTTCAGGCGATCGTCCTGTGGATAAGGCCCCTATTAATAGAATATTAACCAGTGAAATGGATGTCGCTTGGGCATCACTATTCCCGTTTCGGCTTGTATATATTTGGATAATATATGGATGGCGCAGCAATTAGTATCGATTTTGACGTGTGCCCCAACATCTGGTACATCTTGATCATTGCTTGACGGTTGATCACTGCAGAACGCTCGGGCTTTTCACCGGGACGTTCAAGCGGCGGCAAGGCGGTCAGGCAAAGGGCAGTATCGGGGTTTTTGCAGATGATCAGTCCCTATCTCTTGCGGCCGTTGCGAAGCCTGGAGGAAGTCCTGGCCGAGCGAATGAGCCGCGATAAAGCACCCGTTCCCGGTGCCTCGAGCGTGCTCAATCAGGATAGGGACAGCGCCGAGGGCCGCCCGGTGGGGCGACCAGAATTGGTCGTTATTGACGGCTCGAGGCGCTGAAACCTCGAGAGGCCTGAAAAAAGGCGCTACGCTGCCGCAGGAATATCGGCTGAACTGCCTGGAACGCTAGTGGCCGAGCTGGACGAAGCGGCGGGCTCCGCCGCCGCACGATCTGCCGCGACTTCAGCCGCCTGGTTGCTCCGGTATTCCCGCACAACCTTCTCCGCAGGAATTTGGACGCGAACGTCGCCATTTTCCGTATCGCGCATCCGCAGCACGGCCAACCCGGCCTCCGGATCGAGTTGCACGACCGGGCTGATGTAGCGGATCTGCGATGTTGCCGCCGGGGCTTCGGAAATGCTGCCGGAACTCAATGATTTGCCGCCCGCAGGCTGAGGGGCGCCCGCTTGAACGGGTGTCGCAGCCGCGGCAAGAATGGTCGATGACATGACAACGCTCCTTGTTGATCCAGCTCATAATATTGTTTCTTTTCTAGAATTACAATATTGAAGTGAAATTGGCTATCGGTACGAGAATTATGGTAAATGTATGAAAACTAGATCTTAACATTAGCGCCGCAGATGCGGTCTCTAGATTCTAGAAATCTTCCCTAAATGTCGGATTTTCTTCGCAATTTTTGAAATACATAAAATTTGGATCAAAATAGAGTATTCAGCACGCTCTATCCTGACCATCTATTGCTGGGGAGCGCGGCACTGTCCCGATGACCCCTCGGCACACCGCGTCTTTCCGTCGACCCACATGGTACCGCTCAAATCCGCGTGCAGGAGGTCGGCACCGTCGAGTTGGGCGCCCGACAGGTCGGCGCCAGACAAATCGGCCGAAAACAGTCTCGCTCGGCGCAGATCGGCGTTGCGGAGATCGGCCTTGGTGAGCACCGCTCGTGTGAGGTCGGCCTCCCGAAGGTTCGCCCCGCTGAGATTGGTTCCCGCCAGAACGGTTGCCGTCATTCGCGCGCGGCGCGCGTCCGCCTTATGCAGATTGGCACCACTGAGGTTGGAGGCGGAAAGATTCGCCTCCCGCAGGTTGGATTGACCCAGATCGATTCCGGGCAGTTCGCGATCGTTCAATTGACAACGCTGCCAGTTCACACTTGGTGCCGGTGGCGCCGCGCAATCGGCGAGTTGAGCGCCGGAAGGCGCCGGGCTCAGCATTCCGGCGACTATGGCCAAGGCAATAAAACGTCCGATCACTTGGAACTACGGCGACTGATCGCAATCACGCTTCCAGCCTGTGCCGGTCGAGGGAGTCGAACGTGGTCCTGCAGCAGCGCTGTCAATCGGCCGAACGGTTCGGCCGGAAAGGGGGTCGTCTTCCTGCTTCCCAAATCGACATGCAACGCGATCTGCTCGCAAGTGGCGGCCAGGTAGTCGTTCTCGCCGTGGTACATCCGCATGAAGTAATGAAAGCGCTTCTCATCGGCGTCCAGGAGCTGGAAGCTGAACCGGAGTGGGTCACCTTCAATCACCTCCTGCACGTAGTGGACATGCATCTCGAGCGTGAATATCGACTGGTTCGTCCGCCTGACATAGTCCGCGCCGATATCGATGCTGTCGCAGAACCGGTCGAGTGCCTTGTCGAAAGCCAGAACGTAGTACGCGACGTTCATATGGCCGTTGTAGTCGATCCACTCGGGCAGGACCCGGGCAGAGGGAAGTTCTAGGGCGTTGTCGAGCTGCATATCTATCGATTAGAGACAGGGGGGGTCGCATGCAAGGCTGCTGCCCGATATTGTGACGGTGTAGCAAAAGTCGGGAGCCACTCTTCATGAGCGCCGTGCCGGTCAGTGTCGATGCCACCGTGCTCACCCTGAAGCAGTTGTTCGGAGAGCGCTGCTCTACCGCCGAAGCGGTACGCGGGCACCATTCGAAGGGAGAATCCTGGCATACGCCTGGATTGCCCGACGCCGTCGTCTTCCCGGAAACGACCGAGGAGGTGGCAGAGATCGTGAGACTATGCGCCCGCAACGGCACGCCGATGATCCCCTTCGGCACCGGGACATCGCTCGAGGGTCATGTGGTGGCGCTGAAGGGCGGAATCTCCATCGACATGTCCCGGATGAACCGGGTGCTGGAGGTCAATGCGGAGGATCTCGACTGTACGGTCGAACCGGGGGTAACGCGAAAGCAGCTCAACACTTTCCTCCGCGACACCGGTCTTTTCTTTCCGATCGATCCGGGCGCGGATGCCTCGATCGGGGGTATGACGGCGACCCGTGCCTCCGGCACCAATGCCGTGCGCTATGGCACGATGCGCGAGAACGTGTTGGCGCTCACCGTTGTGATGCCTGACGGGCGGGTGATCCGTACCTCGCGACGGTCCCGCAAGTCGGCCGCGGGCTATGACCTCACGCGATTGTTCGTCGGCTCGGAGGGCACACTCGGCATCATCACCGCCGTCACCCTGCGCCTGTATGGCGTGCCCGAGGCCATGTCCTCGGCCGTATGCTCCTTCGCGGATCTCGCCGGCGCGGTTCGCACCACGATCGCCACCATCCAGGCGGGCATCCCGATCGCGCGGATCGAACTGCTCGACGATGTCCAGATGGATGCTTGCAATCGCTATTCCGGCCTCGACTATCCGGTGCAGCCGACACTGTTTCTCGAGTTTCACGGAACGGAGGCCGGGGTAAGGGAGCAGGCGGAAATGGTGGCTGAGATCGCCGCGGAAAACGGTGGCGGCGACTTCGGCTGGACCGGCAAGACCGAAGAACGGGCCAAGCTTTGGCAGGCGCGGCATGACGCGGCCTATGCGGCCCTCGCGCTGCGAAAGGGCGAAGCGGTCGATCCGGGATTATGGGCAACCGATGTCTGCGTGCCGATCTCGCGGCTTACCGAATGCATCCTCGAAACCAAGGTGGACCTGGATGCCAGTTTCCTGATCGCTCCGATCGTCGGTCATGTCGGTGATGGCAACTTCCATCTGGCCTTCATCCTCGATCGCACCAAGCCCGAGGAACTGGCCGAGGCCGAGCGCCTCAATGAGCGTCTGGTCATGCGAGCCCTCGCGATGGGCGGAACCTGCACCGGCGAACATGGCATTGGCTATGGCAAGGCGAAATTCCTGCTCGCCGAGCACGGCGAGGCGGTCAGTGTCATGCGGATGATCAAGCAGGCTCTCGATCCGGCGGGGCTGATGAACCCGGGCAAGATGTTCAAGGACTGATGCCGTCCGAAGCGCAATGATTTCGTAACCCCTGACAGCGATAGCATCGGCGCATGGCAACATATCTCGTCACCGGCGGTTGCGGCTTCATCGGATCGCATCTTGTCGAGGCATTGTTGGCGAAGGGGCATCGGGTTCGAGTCGTCGATGACCTGTCGACCGGCAAGCGCGAAAATCTGCCGCCGGGAGTCGATCTCGTGCTGGGCGATGTCGCCGATGCGGGCCTGATGAGGCGCGCGATGATGGGCATCGACGGATGCTTTCACCTCGCGGCTATCGCCTCGGTGCAGCGTGGGAATGAGGACTGGCTCGGCACCCATCGCGCCAATCTGACCGGGGCCGTCACGGTCTTCGACCTTGCGCGCAACTGTCGGCCGGGAGGCCCGGTGCCTGTCGTCTATGCCTCTTCCGCCGCGGTCTACGGCGACAATCCGGCGCTGCCGCTGGCAGAGGATGCGCAGACGCGGCCGCTCTCCGCCTATGGCGCCGACAAGCTCGGATGCGAACTCCACGCCCGGGTTGCCTGGGCGGTGCATAGGGTGCCGAACGTCGGCTTCCGCTTCTTCAATATCTATGGGCCGCGCCAGGATCCGAAATCGCCCTATTCGGGCGTCATCGCGATCTTCGCCGGGCGGGTTTCCGCGGACGAGGAGATAACGATCAACGGGGATGGCGGGCAAAGCCGCGACTTCGTCTATGTGGCCGATGTCGTGCGTCATCTGGTTGCGGCGATGGAAGACATGAAGCCCGGGGCGGAGGTCTTCAACATCTGCACCGGCCGCTCGACCACGGTCCTCGAACTCGCGCATATCATCTCGCGCATCGGCCGGCGCCAGGCGCGCGTTGCGCATGGGCCGGCACGGACCGGAGACATTCGCGAAAGCCTGGGCCTTCCTGAAAAAGCGAGGGCGGCTTTCGGGTTTTCTGCCGACACGCCGATTGCCGAGGGACTGGAGCGGACCCTGCGTCCGGGCTAAGAGCGGCGCTCTGCGAGCAAACCGACCGCAAGCGTCGCTACGCGCTCGGCATTTCGGTCCCAGGTAAGTCCTTCGTGCTCGACCGTTGCCCGCGCTGCCGTCCCGAGCCGCTCGCGCAGGGCAGCGTCCGTGGACAGTCGCCTCAACTTGTCCTGGAAATCATTGTCGTCGACCGTGTCGAATAGAAGAGCATCGCGCCCGTCGGCCAGTATCTCGCGGATATTTGCTGTGTCGGGTGCCAGGATCGCCCTGCCGAGCGCCATGTATTCGAAGAGCTTCAGCGGTGAGGCGTAGGGTACGACATGCGGCTGCAGGGCGACATCGAAGGCCGCTACGTAGTCCCGCACCGCGTCGCGTGGCACAACGCCTGGAAAGGACGTTCGCGCCTGCAGCCCGAGTGCGGCCGCTTGGGCCATGAGACCCTCTTTGGCCGGTCCATCCCCTACTAGGACGAAGTGCGTGTCTCGGGGGCTTGCCTCGCTCGCCATGAATTCCAGGACGCGCTCGACCCGGTGCCACTCACGTACGAAACCGGTAAAGCCGAGCACCAGCCGTCCGGCGAGCCCGAGCTTCGATTTCGCTGCGACATTGTCCACCGGCACGACGAACTCGTCAGGATTGATCCCATTCGGGATCACTACGACATGCGGGCGCGGCCCGGTCGACCTCGTGATTCGGTCGGCCAGCACCTTCGTCACCGGCAGGACGGCGTCCGCCTTGCGCCAAGCCGACTCCTCCGTCCATCGGGCGAACGCAGGCAGTGAAAGGCCGCCAAAAGCGGAACGCTCGTCGAAAAGGGGTGCGTTGACCTCGAGGATCAGCGGAACGCGATAGCGCGCCGCCGCCCACACGCCGGAAAGCGTGTGGAGATTGTATCTCTCGTAGATGACGTCAGGTTTGAACTCACGGCAGGCGCGCGAGATTTGGAGATACTCCGGCAGGCTGTATCCGAATTCCAGGACCTCATAGGCTGCGCCGGGAAGGGCTGCCTTCAGCTTTGCCACCAAGCCGCCGTCCGATCCGAAGGCACTCTGCTTCGTGGCTTCCGGCGCCACCACCCGCAGTTCGTGTCCGAGGCTGCGAAAAGCAGCCAGCATTTCCCCTATATGAACGGCTTGGCCGTCCTTTGAGCGCGTACGATGATGATAGAGAATCCGCATGCGGCGTTGCTCTTCCGGCACCTGATGCGCCAACTACGCGTTTCCAGTTAAGTATTGATGATTGGCTACAAGCGTTCTAGCCCGCACCAATTGGCAGTGAACAAGGTCATCGCCTGGGTGACCTTGCGCAATGATTCGATGTCGACACGCTCGTCAAAACCATGGACCGACTCGGCTGCGGGACCATAGACCAGGGCCGGCGTATTGGCGTAAAGGCCGAAGAAGCGTGCATCGGTCGTCCCCGTCGATGTGATCTCGCCCAGGGACGCGCCATCGAAACATGCGGCATGCGCATCGCGAAGAACCGCCTCGGCGGCCTCACCACCCTTCAGCACGTATCCTTCCGCCTCGAAGCCGTTGTAGATGACCTCAGGCGGATTGTTGGCGAGAAAGCGATTGGCACGCGCGGAATCGCGCAATGCCTGCTCGATCTCCGCCTTCGCTGCATCGATGTCCTGTTCGGGATAGAGCGCCACCCGAACGTCGAATATGCACCAGGCGGGGACGCTCGAGGCCCAGTCGCCGCCCTCGATGCGTCCGACATTGAGATTTATCGGATGATCCAGATGGCCAAAATGCGGATGCTGGCTCTTCTGGGAATTCCAGCGTGCCTCCACCTTGTGCAGCGCTTCCATCAGCGCGAAGGAGGCCTCGATTGCATTGGCGCCACTGCCCGCGCGCGCGACATGAACCGGTAGACTGCGGACATGCACCTGAAACCACAATACGCCTACTTGCGCGCGCAGGAGGCCGTCCGATACAGGTTCTGGAATAAAGGCCGCGTCGGCGCGATAGCCCCGGGCGAGACAGGCGAGGGCGCCGTTTCCGGTGCATTCCTCTTCGACCACGGATTGAAGATATAGGTCGGCGGCAGGTCGGTAGCCCGCGCGTCGAATCGCGTCGAATGCTCCGATCATACCAGCAAGGCCGGCCTTCATATCCCCGGAGCCCCTGCCGTAAAGCCAGTTGCCCTCGCGTCGCGGCTCGAAAGGCGGCGTCGACCACATCCCGAGGGGGCCGGTGGGCACGACATCGATATGACCGTTGATGATGAGCGAACGACCGCCGCCCGATCCGCCGGCACGATGGGCGCCGACCACATTGATGGCATTGTCGTAGGCGACATGGACAGGGGAGAACCCCGGAAGATGGCGAATCTCGTCGATGTCGATCTTCCAGCGATCCACGGCGAGGCCGCGGTTCCGCATCTCGCGCGCCAAGAAATCCTGCGCCGTATGCTCCGCTCCGCGAACGGAAGGAAACCTGACCAGTTCCGCCGTTAGATCGACGGTCTCCCCGAATCCTTCGTCGACGGCCTTCAGCAGGGTCAGGCGCGTCTCGGCATCCAATTCGGGCATCGGCAAACTCGCTGAAGGTGAATCAACTGTGGCGAAAACGTAACGGCAGTCACGTCGCGGCGCGAGGGTTTGTTTACTGTTAACCCCTGGATCGCTATAAGCCTTCGGGTTAGGTTTCACCCTGCGCCGGACGGCGGCCCTGGGTACTTGCAGTCGAAGCAGGTCAGAATGATGGGATTGTGCCGGCTGCGCCGGGGTATCGCGGGGCTCGTGGCCTTGACCGCTGTCGCCGCGTTCAGCGGATGCGCGACGGCACCAACGGATCCTGACGAATTGGCTGACTACAACGAGATCAATGATCCGTTGGAGCCGACAAATCGCGCGATATTCGAGGTCAATCTCTACCTGGACCGGCTCATTCTGCGTCCGGTGGCATGGACTTACCGCGAGTTGGTGCCCGAGCCGCCCCGCCAGCTTGTGACCAATTTTCTAAACAACCTGCGCTCGCCTTATACCTTCGGCCACGATCTTCTGCAGGGCGAGTTCGATCGCGCCGGTATCACCATTGCCCGGTTCCTGATCAACTCGACGATCGGCGTTGCCGGGATGGCCGATGTCGCCGGCGAGATATTCGGACTCGAGTACCACGCGGAGGATGCCGGCCAGACGCTTGCTGTCTGGGGAATCGGCGATGGTCCTTATCTCATGCTGCCGGTGCTCGGACCGTCCAATCCTCGCGATGCCGTCGGTACCGGAATCGACTGGTTGGTGGAGCCGGTGAACTGGGTCCTGCGCGAAAACGGGGCCGGCGAACTCGTTTGGGTTCGCACCGGTTTGGATGCGGTCGACAAGCGCCATCAGGTGCTGGATACACTTGATTCGATCGAAAAATCCTCGCTCGACTTCTATGCCCAAATCAGGTCGATCAGCCGCCAGCGGCGTCTGGACGAAATCCGGAACCAGGATCCGGGCGGCGGATTTGCGCCGCGACCGCTTAGCCGGGAGCCCGAGGGGGAGGGGCGCCAGGCTTCGGCAGAGCCCAAGTGATGGCGATCACCGAGTTTCCGGTTTGTTGACGTCCCGGAAACCTCTTTCAGTATAGAGGGTTGGCATGAACCAAGTAGCGCCAACCATGCAACTGGAAAGTTCCGTGCGGCCGGAACAGCCCCTCGATATCGACAACCGCCGACGTTGGGGGATTGCCGTTGTCGTCGCGCTCTTGGCGCTCATTGCGATCTGCCTGATCGACTTTCAGTCTGTCCGCAAGGCGGTTGAAGTCTGGGAAAACTCCAAGACCTACAATCATGGTTTCCTGATCCTGCCGATCTCGCTCTATCTGCTGTGGGACCGGCGACACTTCGTTGCTGGATTGGTGCCGCAGCCTCTGCTCACCGCGACCTTGCTCATCTTCCCCTTGGCGCTTCTCTGGCTGATCGGTCGAATGATCAGCTTTCTGGAAGCGCAGCAGTTCGCGCTCGTCGGCATGATGCAGATCGCGCTGTTGTCGATCTTCGGCTGGCGAGTTTTCCTGAGGCTGTCCTTCCCGTTCCTCTATCTTTTCTTCCTCGTTCCCACCGGCGACTATCTGGTGCCGCCGCTGCAGGACTTCACCGCCGCGTTCACCGTCAATCTGCTCAAGCTCGTCGGTGTTCCGGTCTATTCCGATGGCATCATCATCGAGGTGCCGGCGGGCACCTTCGTGGTTGCCGAAGCATGTGCTGGCCTGCGGTTCCTGATTGCTTCGATCGCCTATGGAGTGCTCTTCGCCGGCCTTATCTACCGGTCGTGGTCGCGCCGGATCGCTTTCGTCGTGGCCTCTTTCGTCGTCCCGGTCATCGCCAACGGATTCCGTGCATTCGGCCTCGTTTACGCAGCGCAGCTCCTGGATAGCCAGGCCGCGGTGGATGCCGATCACATCATCTATGGCTGGGGCTTTTTCGCCTTCATCACTTTGTTGCTGACGCTCGGCGGATTGCGCTTCCGGGAAGCGGAAACCGCGCCGCCGGCCGCCGCTGCCGGACGTCACGTTGCCGGTCCGGCATGGAAGGTCGTCGTTGCCGGAATTCTTGTCGTCATGCTTGCCGGTCTCGCCCCTGTCTATGCCGACAGGGAGGATGCCGCGGCTGAGCAGCGCGGGCCGCTGGCGCTGTCGCCGGTCCCGGTGGAGGGATGGAGAGCGGAGGCGCCTGACACGGCGTGGAAGCCTCATTTCCCGGGTGCAACGGGCGAGGTTTTTTCGTCCTACGTTGGCGGCCCAGGCACAGTACAAGCCTACATCGGCTATTATCCGAGGCAGACTCAATCCCGGAAGGTGATCGGAAGCATCAACAGAATTGCCGATGTCGACGAGTGGAGGCGGACTGCGGCAGGAACGCGCAATATAGGTGTGGGCGGGGAGACGATTGCAGTTGCTTATCAGCATCTGTCGGCGGGTCGGGCCAACCGCGTCGTGTGGACATGGTATTGGATCAATGGTCGCTTCGTGTCCGGCGGGCTACGGGCGAAGCTCGAGCAACTCAAGGCCGAGTTTCTGGGTGGAGAGCGCGCCGCCGCGGTGATCGTCCTGTCGTCTGCCTATGGTGATCAGCCGCAGGAGGCCGAGCAGGTGCTTGCCTCCTTCGCTGCCGGACTTTCCACCCTGAAGCCGGGCCTCCGCAATGCCGGTCCGAACTAGCCGGACAACCACGGGAGCAAGCGGATGTGCGGCATAGTCGGGCTGTTCGATCTTCGCGGGGAGCGGCCCGTGGACGGCGGCCTGCTCCGCCGGATGAACGCCGCGATCGGTCACCGAGGGCCGGATGGAGACGGATTTCTCGAGGAGCCGGGCATCGGCCTCGGTCAAAGGCGGCTCGCCATCATCGACCTGTCCGGAGGAAAGCAACCGATCTTCAACGAGGATGGGTCGGTCGGGCTGGTCTTCAATGGTGAAATCTACAACTATCAGGATATTACGCGCGAATTGCAGGCTAGAGGCCATGTCTTCAAGACGGCCAGCGATACCGAGGCGATCGTGCATGCCTGGGAAGAGTGGGGCACATCCTGCCTCGATCGCCTGAATGGCATGTTCGCCATCGCGCTATGGGACCGGAACCGCAGGCAACTCTTTCTGGCGCGCGACCGGCTGGGGGAGAAGCCTCTCTACTGGACCGTCCTCCCCGACGGCATGCTTGCCTTCGGTTCAGAACTGAAGGCGTTGCTGATCCATCCGGATCTGCGGCGTTCAATCGATCCGCAGGCGGTGGAACAGTACTTCGCCTACGGTTACGTGCCCGAACCGCTGACGATCCTGAGGGGTGTGCACAAGCTCGAGCCCGGACACATGATCCTGCTCGAACAGGGCAACCCGGGCATCAATCCGCGCCGCTATTGGGATGTCTCCTTCGCCGATCCTGTCGGGGCGGACGAGGCCGCGGTGCGCGCCGAGCTGGTGGATCGGCTGCGGGAATCGACGCGCATTCGCATGATCGCCGATGTGCCGCTCGGGGGCTTTCTGTCCGGGGGGGTGGATTCGAGTGGCATTGTCGCCATGATGGCCGGCCTGTCGCCGCAAGCGGTACGAACCTTCTGCATGTCGTTCCAGCAGAAGGCTTTCGACGAGTCGTCATACGCCGAGAAGCTCGCGCGGCGTTACGCCACCGACCATCACGTGGAGCAGGTGGATGCGACAGCCCTCGGTCCGATCGACGATCTCGGCGCGATCTACGACGAGCCGTTCGCCGACAGTTCGGCGCTCCCCACCCTGCGAGTCTGCGGTCTGGCCCGTCGGCATGTGACGGTCGCCCTGTCGGGAGACGGTGCCGACGAGCTGTTCGGCGGGTACCGCCGCTATCTGTGGCACAGCCGCGAAGAGCAGGTGAGGAATTGGCTGCCCGGTGGCTTGCGGCGCGGCGTCTTCGGCACGCTCGGCGCAATGTATCCCAAGCTCGACTGGGCTCCGCGATTCCTGCGGGCCAAGACGACTTTCCAGGAACTGGCTCGGGATGCGGCCGAGGCCTATTTCATCAGCGTATCCGATGTGATCGACTCTGAACGTACGGCCATCTTCTCGGACAAGCTGAAACGCGATCTGCAGGGCCACAGGGCGATCGACGTCCTGAGCGGCCACATGGATCATGCGGGTACCGATGACGCGCTCGGCAAGGTTCTATATGCCGATATGAAGACATGGCTCTCGGGCCGGATGCTGACCAAGGTGGACCGCGCCAGCATGGCGGTATCCTTGGAGGTCCGAGTACCCATGCTGGACCACACTTTGGTCGAATGGGCCACCAGGCTTCCTTCTTCGCTAAAGCTGAATGGCGGGGAGCAGAAGTATATATTGAAGCGCGCTCTCGAACCGCATGTGCCCGCCGAGTTGCTGTATCGGCCGAAGAGCGGTTTCTCGATTCCGCTGGCCGACTGGTTTCGCGGCCCGCTCCTCGAGCGAATTCGGGCCGCGGTGGACGGCTCCGTGTTACGGGATTCTGGACTGTTTGACGTGGCCGCATTGCGCGAGCGGGTCGATGCTCATGCCTCGGGCCGACGCGATCACGCACAGCTTCTGTGGGCGGTCTGGATGTTCGAGAGCTTTCTGCGACGTGTCAGCCCCGGCATTTGAGACGGCGAGCGGACTGATCTCCCGCTTGCTCCCGGCGGGCGCGACCACATAGACTTACACGAGCGAAGGGATCTGTATGCCCGCTTCCGATCCTGTGCCCACACCCGATCTCGCGGCCGAACTGGTCGAACGTTGCTATCGGCTGCTGGCCGGCAAATCTTGGCCGGAGCGCCTCGAGGCGCTGATGCAGATGCATGACCAATTGCGGGACGACATTCAGGACTTCCAGCTCTTCTGCGAGATATTCCCGCGGTTTGTTGAGCAACTGGTAGGTCGGTTCGGTGTATCCGAAATCACCAGTTTCGAGCAGGCGCAGGTCATGGCCAATTCGGCCAGCAAGACGCATCGCGACGCGGCCGGCGCCTGGATCGATGGCCACTACGGCCGCTCGAACCGCAGTTGATCTGAAAGCGTCATCATCGCGGTATCGGCATGACCCTCGCAGCCTGGACTCATGGCCTGGCGGCCTTTGCCTACCTCGTCACCGCCGTGGTCGCGCTTCTCCGCGGATTGCCGCGTACCGGCTCCTTGCTCTTTGCCGTTGCCGCCTTGGCGACGAGTTTGTGGGCGGGTTCAGTTGCTTTGGCCGAATGGGGAGTATCAGTCGGCATCTGGCCGCGCGTCGTGGAAGTGTCGAGGTCCACGTTGTGGATCGCCCTGGTCGTGATGCTTGCCTGGCCGATTGCCACGGAAAGCCGGCGCCTGTGGCAGACCTTCATCGTGGTGGCTGTAGCACTCGCCATCGCCAGCGCGGGAGCATTGCTGCTTGCGGGCTATGAGCGGCCGGCCGGAATGGATCGCCTGTTCGCCATCGGCCTGGGGGTGCTGGGCCTTGTCGTCGTCGAGAATTTGTTCAGGAACCTCTCGGAAGCGGAAGTCTGGGCGCTCAAATATCTGCTGATCGCCCTCTCGACCATGTTCTTCCTTGATATCATGGTCCATTCGGTGACCTACCTCTTCGGGCTCGGGAGCCCTTCGGTCATCGCCGCCCGCGCACTGGTCTCGGTCGCCTTGATTCCATTGCTGCTGGTGACGGCGGTTCGCGATGCGGCGATCGCGATCAACCTCTACGCCTCCCGACGGGTCGTCTTCTATTCTGCGACACTCGTTGCTGCGGGCCTCTACCTGATCGTCACAGCGCTGGTCGGCGCCTATGCCCGCGCGTTCGGTGGTGAGGCGGGAACGACGCTCGCGGCGGTACTCGTCGTCCTCGCCATCCTTGCACTGGCCGTCGCTTTTCTTTCAGGCACGGTGCGGTCTGCAGTCAAGCTCTTCATCAGCCAGAACTTCTTTTCCTACAAATATGACTACCGGGTGGAATGGAACCGTCTGATCAACACGATCTCCACCGACAATGATCTGCTTGGACTGCAGGCGCGATGCATAAAGGCCGTGGCGGATCTGGTGGACAGTCACTCGGGTATTCTTTGGTTCCGCGACGGAAGCAGGCCCGAATTCGCATGCACGGCCGGCTGGAGCGTTCCGGCTCCTGTTGCAACACTTCCGGCCGATGATCCCATCGTGAGTCATCTTCAGGCGAACTCCAGAATCGTCGATCTCGCCAATCCGGCAACGGTGCCGGCGGATGTCGCTCTCGAAGGAGCGTCCGTCCTGGCGGGTCTGGGCGACCCCTGGTTGATCATCCCGCTGGCTCATCGCGATCGTATGGTTGGCATCATCGTTCTGATGCAGCCTCGAGTATCGCGGCACCTGGATGACGAGGACTATGGATTGCTGCGCCTGATTGGCAGTCAGATCGCAAGCTATCTCGTGGAAGAGTTGAGTTATCGCGCCCTCACCGACGCTCGCCAACTCGAGGAGTTCAACAAGCGCTTTGCCTTTGTCGCACACGACCTGAAAAACCTCGTGGGTCAGCAGTCCCTGATGGTCCGCAATGCGGAGAAGTTCGGTGACAATCCCGAATTTCGCGCTGATCTCGTGGCAACGCTGCGCAGTTCGGTCGAGAAGATGCGAACGCTGCTTGGGCAGCTGAGCCAGGGAAGGGCGGCGGTTGATCGCGAGAGGGCCGCCCAGCAGCAGCCAGGACATGGCGATCTGGTGGGGGTTGCCCGTGGGTTGGCGACGCGTTGGCTGGCGGGCGACCGGCGCATCGAGGTGAGATGTGATCAGGAAAGCGTGCTGGTCCGCCTAAATGATATCGACAAATTAACCAATGTTTTGGAACACTTGGTTCAGAACGCCTTGGAAGCGACGTCCAATGGAGCGCCGGTCGTCCTGCGCGTCGGCGTCCGAGCCGGGCATGGTATGATCGAAGTTGTCGACAAGGGGCCAGGAATGGATGCGGATTTTGTACGCGACGAGCTCTTCCGCCCCTTCCGATCGACGAAAGGGGGCGGCTACGGAATTGGCGCCTATCAGGCGCGGGAGAGCATGCGCGAACTGGGCGGTAATCTGGAGGTGGAAACCCGGCGGGGGCAAGGAACGACGATGCGGATTGTGCTCCCGTTGATATCGCGGCCGTTAGATGCACCGGCAGCCGATCGGCAGCTGTCATGAATGACAAGCGTCCGCTTCTGCTGGTCGAGGATGACGAAGGTCTGCAGCGGCAGATGCGTTGGGCGCTGGCCGACCAGTACGACGTGGTGATCGCCGGAAGGCGGACCGAGGCACTGGAGGCGTTCGGGGCGCGCGACGGCGGCTACCCGGTGGCCGTGCTGGATCTGGGGTTGCCGCCGGACGAGAACGGGGCCAGCGAGGGTTTGGGGCTGCTCCAGGACATTCTCTCGGCCGCCCCGTCGACCAAGATCATCGTCGCCAGCGGCAATGAGGACCGTGCCAATGCGGTCAGGGCCATCAGTCTCGGCGCGTATGATTTTTATGGAAAGCCCGTGGATATCGACGTCCTCGGAATGATCATAGCCCGGGCATTTCATCTCCACGACCTGGAGGCCGAAAACCGGACCCTGCAGAGCCGCGGGACCTCCTCGCTCGGCGGACTCATTACCAACAGCCCGTCGATGACGAAGGTCTGCCGGTCGGTGGAGAAGATTGCCGGAACCGATGTGAGCGTGCTGATCATCGGCGAAAGCGGCACCGGAAAGGAACTGCTCGCGCGCGGGATTCACGATTTGAGCAACCGCAAGGCCAAGCCGTTCATTGCCATAAATTGCGCATCGATCCCCGAGGCGCTTCTCGAGAGCGAACTTTTCGGACATGAGAAGGGCGCCTTCACCGGAGCGGTCAAGACCACGCTCGGAAAGGTCGAAGTCGCCAACACCGGTACGCTCTTTCTCGACGAGATCGGCGATTTGCCGCTCTCCCTGCAGGCGAAGTTCCTGCGCTTTCTCCAGGAGCGGCGCATTGAGCGGATCGGCGGACGGCAACCGATCTCCGTCGACGTTCGTATCGTTTCGGCGACCAATCAGGACCTCGCGAAGATGATCAGCGAGGGTCGATTCCGCGAAGACCTGTATTATCGGCTGAACGAGGTGCGTCTCGATGTTCCGCCATTGCGGCACCGGGAAGGCGACGCGCTGTTGCTGGCCAACTATTTCCTCGGCCAGTTCAACGCAAACTATAAACGCGCGGTGCGCGGCTTCGCGCCAGATGCCATTGCTGCGATAACCGGACACCCCTGGCCGGGCAATGTTCGCGAACTGGAGAACCGGCTGAAGCGGTCCGTGATCATGTGTGAAGGCAAGCTCATCAATGCGAGCGATCTCGACCTCGTGGCTCAGTCGGATGGCGAGGAGGAAATCCTCGATCTCAAGCAGGTACGCGACCGTACCGACCGAATGACGATCCAGCGGGCCCTGGTGCACGCTCAGGGAAACATTTCGAGGGCGGCCAAGGTATTGGGCGTCACACGTCCGACGCTGTACTATCTGATAAAGACGCTTGACGTGAAGATCTGAGCTCGTCGCCGATCACGCATATGTCGTGCTTTGGCCATGGAGCGCGACCGAAGCCAAGGGAGAGCAGTGATGAACCTTAAGGCTCGAAGCATTCGAATTGCGCTGTTTGCGGCGACGCTGGCCGTGACGAGCGGACCGGCCTTCGCGGATCGCAAGGCGTCCGACGAATATGTGCGCGACGGTCGCCAATTGCTCGAGAAAGGAGATGTCCGAGCGGCCGTCATCAAGCTGAAGAATGCAGTCAGCGAGGATACGACCAATCTCGAGGCTCGATTGGCGTTGGGCCTGGCCCAACTCAAGGCTGGCGACATGCTCAGCGCCGAGAAGGAACTCGGCATCTTTGTAGAGCGAGCCGACAACGACAGCGCCGGCGTTCTGGCCTACGGCGAGGCGCTGCTGCAGTTGCGGCGCTTTCAGGACGTTCTTGACAAGGTGACTCCGAAGAACCGGTCTAAGGAGATCGAGGCCGAGATCGCTGCGATGCGCGGCACGGCACTGTCGATGATGAACGATCAGACGGGAGCCGACCGCGCGTTCCGCGACTCGCTCGCTCTGGCGCCCACTGCTCGTGGATATCTTGGTTTGGCGAGGGCGCTCCTGCGTTCCGGGAAGCCCGCGGATGCCGAGGCCGAGGTCGACAAGGCCCTCGCGATCGATCCGAAGAGTTCGGAAGCGCTGCTGGCGAAAGCGGACCTGCGCCGGGTCGCCGGCAAGCTGGACGAGGCTCTGGCGCTCGCCAGCAAGGCGATCGAGGCCAATCCGGATAACCTCGGCGCCCGCCTCACGCGAGCCGGCCTCTTCATCCAGTCGAACGACGATGAAAAGGCTGCCGTTGACGCGGACGCCGTTCTCGCCAAGGTGAAGGGCAGCCCGCTGGCGATCTACTACAAGGCGTTGATTGCCACCCGTAAGAAGGACCTCGATGCGGCGGATCAACTGCTTCAGGGGCTGCCGCCAGCTTTCGTGAACGATTACCTGCCGGCGCTCTACCTGTCTGGAACCATCGCCTATTCTCGCAACAACATCGATCTGGCCGAAGGCCGGCTGCGTGTCTATGTGAACTCCGTTCCCGACAGTGTCCCGGCGCGTAAGATTTTGGGCGCCATCTACTTGCGCAAGAACGATGCGGCGAAGGCCTATGCCGCCCTCGAACCGGCACTCACCCGCGCGCCCGACGATGCGCAATTGCTGTCGCTCGCCGGCACCGCCGCACAACGCCTTGGAAAGAGCGATCTCGCCGCCCAGTATTTCGAACGCGCATCCGAGCGCCTCCCCGATGATCCTCGTCTGCAGACCCGCGCCGCATTGAGCCAGCTTCGAAGCGGGCAGGTCGAGAAGGCCATCGAGGGGCTCGAGCAGGCAATCGACCGCGATCCGAGTCTGACCCAGGCCAGTGCCACCCTGCTGGCGATTCATGTCCGGCGGGGCGATTTCGAGAAGGCCCTGGAGGAAGTGAAGGAGCTGCGCGCCAAGCTGCCGCAAAGCCCGCTGCCTGACTACTACGAAGGCACTGTCTATGCCGCGCAGCAGAACTTTCCGAAGGCGAAGGCACAGTTCGAGGCGGCCCTGAAGGCACAGCCAGATTTCTCCGCCGCTCGCTTTGCCCTGGCCCGGTTGGCGATCGGTGAGAAGAAGCCCGAGGAGGCTGAGCGCCATCTGCAAAGCGCGATCGCAAGCAACCCGAAGGACCAGCGCGCCTTCATCTACCTCGCGGAACTGCAGACTTCGCGCGGCGCGCGCGACGAGGCGATCGCCAGTCTGGAAAAGGCCCGGCTCGCCGACCCGAAGGCCGTCGATTCCCGCTTGCGGCTGGTCGACAGCTACATCGCGAAGAAGGACGGAGAACGCGCGCTGATCGTTTCGCGCGAACTGGTCGATATCACGCAGAGCGCGCCCGTGGCGCTCGATGCGCTCGGCCGGGCGCAGATCGCCGCAGGCGACCGCACGAGTGCCGTAGGGACCTATCGGCAGATGGTGGCGCGCAGCCCGGAATCCGGTGCGGCACTGCATCGCCTGGCCGGCGCGCTCGTCGCTAATGACGATACCCCCGGCGCGCTCAACACGTTGCTTCAGGCGGCGCGGACCGACCCGGCATACGCGCCTGCACAGCAGGATTTCGTGGCCTTTTCGGTCCGTTCCGGCGGTGCCGAAGGCGGCGTCAAGGCGGCAAGAGAACTCACGGAAGTGTCGCCGAAATCGACGGTCGCTCCCGTCCTGCTGGCGGAAGCCTATCTGCAGGCCAAGCGGTACAAGGAAGCGGCGGACGGCTTCCGTGCGATCCGCATGAAGTCCCCGTCGAGCAATATCGTCATGCGCGAGTTCGCCGCGCTGGATGCAGGTGGACGTGGCGCTGAAGGGCGTGCCCTGCTCGAGGGCTGGGTGAAGGAGAAGCCCGACGATCAGGCCGTTCGGGTCGCGCTTGCGGGCGTTTATCTCGCATCCAATGAGACCGCGAAGGCGATTGATCACTACGAAGCGGCACTCGCGAAGTCGCCGAACAACATCGTTGCGCTCAACAATGCAGCCTGGGCATTGCGCGACAAGGACAGCGCGAAGGCGTTGTCCTACGCCGATCGCGCGGTCAAGATCGCCCCGAACGCGGTCGAGGTGCTCGATACCTATGGCTGGATTCTGGTCGGTCGTGGAGAGCACGCGAAGGCGGTCGAGCCATTGCGCAAGGCAGCCTCGTCGAGCAAGTCGCCAGCGGTACAGTTCCACTTGGCGGCGGCTCTCAGCGAAACGAGCGAGAAGAACGAGGCCAAGCGCATCCTGGATGAAATCCTCGCCAAGGACGAGGCCTTCGAGGAACGCGCCGCCGCCGAAGCGCTGCGCAAGCGGCTGATCACCACGCGTTGATGAGCGTTCGGTCCAGGCGTCGGCGGAGCAGAGGGGACTAGTCGAAGAGCCGATGCGTATATTCAAGCACAACATTCATGGCGCTTCGGTCATCCTCGGCGTGATCGAGTTGGCGTTGCTGTGTTTGGCGGCCTTCTTGGCGACAACCTATCTGGGGGCCGGCTACCAGGATGTCGTGCGGCACGCCACGCTTCTAACCCTGCTGCTGCCTTTGATCGCCTTCGCTTCCCTCTATGCGCTCGGTCTGTATGGGAAGGAGTCGATCGCCGACCCGCTGCGGCATGTCATCCGCCTCCTCGTCGCGACGGGCCTGTGCATCGTACTGGCCTCCTTCGTGCTCGGAGGAATCTTCTATGCGATGAGCCTTTCGGGCGAATCCTCCGCGATCTCCCTCGCAGTCCAGTTTCGCCTCGTGATCGTGTTCGGGTCGCTCTCGTTCGTGGCGGCCTGCGTCGGTCGCTATCTGATCTTCCGCATCCTAGGCCGCGACGTGCTGAAGCGGCGGGTTCTTGTGCTCGGTACCGGCGTGAGAGCTGCGCGGATCGAGGCGCTGATGGGGCAGGCCGAGAACAAGCCTTTTGCGCGGATCCATTTCCTGCCGGTCGTGGCCGAGGAGGTGAAAACGGCGGCGGACAACACGCTGCCCGCTCTGGCGGCGGCTAACCGCCCGCTGATCGAGATCATCGATGCGCTCGGGGTTGACGAGGTCGTCGTCGCCACCGACGAACGGCGCGGATTGCCGATCAAGGACATCCTGGCGGTCAAGCTCGGCGGAATGCGGGTAACCGACTATCTCACCTTCTACGAGCGCGAGGCGCGCCGGGTGGATCTCGACGCGTTGGAGCCGAGTTGGTTCATATATTCCGACGGGTTCTCGGCGAGTGGCTGGGACCTGTTCGGCAAGCGGGCCTTCGACGTGATCGTCAGCGTCCTCTTCCTCCTGTTTACCCTACCGGTGACCCTCATTGCCGCCGTGGTGATCAAGCTCGACAGTCCGGGACCGATTTTCTATCGGCAGGAGCGGACCGGCATGCTCGGGCGCCCGTTCATGTTGTTCAAGTTCCGTAGCATGCGTACGGATGCCGAAAAGCATGGACCGCAATGGGCCGCACAGAGCGATTCGCGCATCACCCGCGTCGGGGCCATCCTTCGCAAGACGCGTATCGACGAGATTCCGCAGATCTTCTGCGTTCTCCGGGGCGACATGAGCTTCATCGGCCCCCGGCCGGAGCGGCCCTTCTTCGTGAGTTCCCTCGCTCTGGACGTTCCCTACTACGACGAGCGGCATCGGATGAAGCCAGGTATCACCGGTTGGGCCCAGGTGAATTACCCCTATGGTGCATCGATTGCGGATGCGAAGGCCAAGCTCTCCTACGACCTCTACTACACCAAGAATTTCAGCCTCTTCTTGGACGTGCTCATTTTGCTGCAGACGATTCGCGTGGTCCTCATCCCGGACGGCGCGCGCTGATGCAGCGTCAAGCCTCAAGACTTCTGTCAGGGTATTTTACAGTTCTGCTGCACGAAGGCGAACCAGCTGTGTTAACTCTTTGCTAACATTGATGTTCTAATCATGGTCCAACATTTGCTTGGATATTGGATACGGTGATGAATATGAGGCGGAGGGACGCCGACGCAAGTGTACCGCTAGCGTTTCAGGCGATATCTTGTCCGGGCGTACCCGACACGAGTACAGAAAAAGATAAGCGCGTGGGGATCGGGGCAATGAGCTTTGCCGACAAAGAGCCAGGCAGTCATGGACGTTTGTATTCCTGGCGCAAGACCTTGGCTTTCTTCGTGGTGGCTGCGATGGTCGGCTGGGCCGGGGTGTTCGGCGCGATCTATGCGACGCTCGCCGTACTGGACATCATCGACGGTCCGGATATCGCTCAGGAAGTGAACGAACTGCAGAAGATCGCCCCCGCAGCGGGGCCGACCCCTGGGACCACGCCCGGCAAGTCGAATTAATGACCCTCGCGCGAGAATAGGCGGTCGTAGGCTTCGAGCATTCCGGGCAGGGCGTAAACCGCCCGAACCCTATCGAGGTTGTCTCGCCCGATATCGCCGGCAAGCGCCGGTTTGCCGCACAAGGTCGCTATTGCCCTGGCCAAACCGGCAGTGTCGCCCGCCGGCACAATGAAAGGCAGATTCGCCGCCGCTACCATCCGCCTGATATCGCCCACATCGACCGCTGCTATGGGCAAGGCGGCCGCCATGGCCTCCAGTACGCCGAGCGGCATTTGTTCCGTGTCCGAAGACAGGCAGAACACGTCCATGCGGGCCAACTGATCCTCCGGACGTTCGATGTTTCCGGTGAATTCTGTGCGGTCGGCGATACCGAGGGCCGTTGCCTCGGCTTCGAGCCTGGACCGTTCGGCGCCGTCTCCGACAATAATGAGCCGCATATCCCGTTCTCGAACAGCCTCGGCGAATGCCTGCAATAACCGTCCTACGTTCTTCTCCGGCCGCAGCCCGGCCACGGTTCCGACCACGGGAACATGCGCCGACCGAGGCCGAGGTACGGCGAAGCGAGCAGTGTCGACACCGTTTGGCAGCAGCATCACACGCTGGGGTGGCAGCCGCCAGGCTTCCAACGCGATGTCATGCAACCTGTGTGACGGCAGCACGATCGTCGTATGTGCACCGCTCAGTGCCAGGCGCCGGAACAGCACTCGTCGGGGGACTTGCCGGTGGATCTCCTCCCGGCCGAATCCATCCTCGATGTGCACGTGTCGACTTAGGGGAAGCCAGCGATTGGCGAGCGCCCATTCGATAGCCCCCCAGTTATATGTCACAAGGCGGTCGGGCTGCTCTCGCGCCAGAATCCTGCGCAGCACGGTCAGGTTACGCAATCCGCGAGCCTTGTCGATCGGGTCGGGCAGGATTGCCCAGGGAACGGAGGGCGACAGGAGGGTGCTGGTCGCGTAGTTGCCATCGGTTGCGAACAGCGTGTGCCGGTACCGCCCGCCGAAGGCATTGGCGAGCTGGATGAAGCGTCGTTGCGATCCCCCCACCTCGAGGCTGGGAAAGACGTGCAGGAGGTGGATGCTGGTCATGAACGGTGCGGATGGCCGATGTCGCGTTGATGCTAGAATGCGAACGAGATCGCGCGCGCGGTTTAGCCGACCTTAAGGGCCGTCTTGGGCAATTGCATGCCGAACTTGAGGGAAGTTGTCGTCTCCAGCCTGTCCCCCAACCATGACGCCCGCACGCCGGGCGTGCCGGTGGATATCCTGGTCCTGCACTACACCGGCATGCGGAGCGCCGAGGCGGCGCTCGCGCGCCTGTGCGACCCTGGCGCCGAGGTGTCCTCGCATTACCTGATCGAGGAGACCGGGGTGGTGCATCGGCTGGTGGCCGAGGATCGCCGCGCCTGGCATGCCGGCGTCTCGTCCTGGGGGCGGGAAACCAACATCAACGCCCGCTCCATCGGCATCGAACTGGTCAATCCCGGGCACGAATGGGGGTATCGGCCGTTTCCGGAGGCGCAGATGGCAGCGCTGGAAGACCTCGCCCGCGGGATCGTCGCCCGCCACGGGATCCCGCCGCACCGCATCCTCGGCCATTCCGACGTGGCGCCGCAGCGCAAGCAGGATCCGGGTGAATTGTTCCACTGGGCCCGTCTCGCCCGCGTCGGCCTGGGATTGTGGCCGGCGGCCGATTTCGTGGCGTCCGGGCATGCGCCGGCCCTGATGGCAGGAATGAACGGCCCGGCCGTCCTCAACCTGCAGATCGCCCTCGATACCATCGGCTACGGCATCGAAGGGACCGGCCTCTACGACCCGGTAACCGAAGCCGTGGTGACAGCCTTCCAGCGTCATTTCCGCCCGGCCCGCGTCGTTGGTCAGGCCGACGCGGAAACCACCAGCCTCATCTTTCACCTGGCCGAGCGTGTCCCGGCTTGACGGAACAGGCGCGCGCGCCCTATCTCCCTCCCGGGCCAGATGGCCGGATGACCGCGGCCGCCCGCGAGGGCGGTCGAGGAAAGTCCGGGCTCCACGGAAAGACGGTGCCGGGTAACGCCCGGCGGGGGCGACCCCAGGGACAGTGCCACAGAGAACAGACCGCCGGTCGCGGCAACGCCGCCGGTAAGGGTGAAACGGTGCGGTAAGAGCGCACCGCGGTCCCGGCAACGGGAACGGCACGGCAAACCCCACCGGGAGCAAGACCAAGTAGGGGCGGTGCGCCGGCAGCGATGTCGGCAGGCAGATCCGGCCGAGCCGCCCGGGTCGGTCGCGCGAGGCGTCCGGTAACGGGCGTCCCAGATGAATGGTCATCGTCCGCCGGCAACGGCGGGGACAGAACCCGGCTTACAGGCCGTCTGGCCCAATTCGCGCAACCCGGCCTATTGGGCCGCGGCCAGGTATCCCGCCGCGAGCTGTCGGCCGACCAGGCGGGCATAGAGGCCGCCTGCCTCCAGCAGGCTCTCATGCGTGCCGGTCTCGGCGATCCGCCCCTCGTCCAGCACCACGATCAGGTCGGCTTCGCGGATGGTCGACAGGCGGTGCGCGATGACGATGGTGGTGCGGTCGGCCTGCAGGTGGTCGAGCGCCCGCCGCACCGCCTGCTCGTTCAGGGCATCCAGGTGCGAGGTCGCCTCGTCCAGGATCAGCACCGGCGCATCCTTCAGGAAGGCGCGAGCGATGGCGACGCGCTGGCGCTGTCCGCCCGACAGCGAGGTGCCGCGTTCGCCGACAGGGGAATCCAACCCTTCCGGCAGGGCGTCGACCAGATCGGCGAGCGAGGCATGCTCGACTGCGGCCCTGAGCGCCGCTTCGTCCGCATCGGGGCGGGCGATGAGGATATTGGCCCGAAGCGTGTCGTTGAAGAGATAGGTGTCCTGGGCGACGAGTGCGATCTGCCGGCGCAGGTCGTCCAGCGCATACGCGCGCAGGTCGCTGCCGTTCAGCGTGATCCGCCCCTCGGCCGGGTCCCAGAACCGCATCAGGAGCTGCGCCGTCGTGGTCTTGCCAGCACCCGAGGTGCCCACCAGCGCCACCGTCTTTCCCGCCGGAATGTCGACGCGGATATCGCGCAGCGCCGGCCGGCTCTGCCCCGGATAGGTGAAGCTGACCCCTTCCAGGGCCAGCGCCGCCGGTCCGCTGGCCGCCGGCGCGCCGGGCCCGTCGGTCACCGGCACCGGCTCGTTCTCCAGCCCGTATATGCGCCGGGCGGCGCCGAGCGTATCGGCCAGCTGCCGGCCCACCTGGGCGATCTCGGATACCGGCAGGAAGGCCGCCATGGCGAGCAGCGTCAGGAGCGGCAGCACGGCGACATCGATGGCGCCCTGCCCGGTGAGGAAGGCGCCGGTCAGCACCACCGCGAGCCCGCCGAGGCCGGTCAGGATTTCCAGCAGGCTCTGCTGCAGGGTCAGTTCCCGGAAGAAGGGCAGCCGCAGGCGGATGTGATGCTCGGACAGGCGGTCCAGCGCCTCGCCCCTGGTGCGTTCCTGCTGGAAGGTGACGATCTCCCCCAGTCCCTGAACGGAATCGACGGCGAAGGCGCCTTGTTCCCCGGCCGCCTCGCGCGCCTTCGATCCCAGGTGGTCGACGCGCTTGCGCATCATGAAGGGGCTGAGGCCGACCGCGAGCAGGAAGGGCAGGAGCGTCAGCGCCAGCGCCGGATGGACGGAGCCGAGAACGCCGAGCACCACCGCCGGCACGACGACGGCGACAAAGGCCGGTGCCACCGTATGGGCGAAGAAATACTCGATCAGCTCCACGTCGTGGGTGGCCAGCGCCATCAGGTCGCCGGTGCGCCGGCGCACCAGATAGGCCGGCGCAAGCTGGTCGAGCTTGCGGAAGACCGCGATCCGCATCTCGGCCAGCAGGCGGAAGGCCATGTCATGGGCGATCCAGGATTCTGCCCAGTGCAATGCCCCTGACAGCGGTGCGACCACGGCCAGCGCCCACAGCCAGTGTTCGTAGGGCGTCCCCTGCTTCAGCGCCATCACCACCAGCGCACTCAGCACGCCGACGCCGATGAAGCTGGCCACCCGCAAGACGCCGAAGGCGAAGGTGGCGATCAGCCGGCCCTTCCAGGGCATGATCACCCCCATCAGCGTGGCCACCACCTGGAACCAGCCCAGGCCCTCCGCCTTGATGATCCCCTCGGTGACCGCCTTCGCCGCCCCGCCATGCGCGCCCGACGCGGCTTCCACCGCCCGTGCGGCCGGCGCCACCTCGACATCGCTCTGGGCGGCGGCGCTCTCGCGCGCCTGCTCGGCCATCAGACGGGCATAGGCGCCGCCCTTCTGCATCAGCGCCTCGTGGCGCCCGCTTTCGGTGATGCGGCCGTCCTCCAGCACCAGGATGCGGTCGCAGCCGATGACGCTGGACAGCCGGTGCGCCAGGACCAGCGTTGTGCGCCCTCGGGTCAGCCGGTCCAGCGCCTGCTGGATCGCCGCCTCGTTCTCGGCATCGACGGCCGACAGCGCCTCGTCCAGTACCAGGATCGGCGTGTCGCGGAGCAACGCGCGGGCGATCGCGACGCGCTGGCGCTGCCCGCCCGACAGTTTCACGCCCTTCTCGCCGATCACCGTCGCATAGCCCTGCGGCAGCCCTTCGATGAAGTCGTGGATATTGGCCGCGCGCGCCGCCGCCGCCACCTCGACCTCGGAGGCCTCGGGCCGGCCCATGCGGATGTTGTCCTCGACGCTGCCATGGAACAGGAAGGTGTCCTGGGAGACGACCGAGATCATCGAGCGGATCTGGGCGAAGGAAAGCTGGCGCAGGTCATGCCCGCCGATCGCGATCCGGCCCTGGTCGGGGTCGTAGAAGCGCAGCAGCAGACGCACGATCGACGACTTGCCGCCACCCGAGGCGCCGACCAGGCCGATGCGCTCGCCCGCCTCGACCTGGAAGTCGAGGCCCTGGTGCACGATCCGCCGGGTGCCTGGATAGGCGAAGCGCACGCCCTCGAAGGTGATGCCGGCGGCGAGCGGCGCCGGCAGCGCGGCGGCCGGCGCATCGGCCACCAGCGGCCGGTCTTCCATGATCTCATAGATGCCCTGGGCCGCCGACATGCCGACCATGCCCTGGTGCAGCACGCTGCGCAGTTCCCGCATCGGCCGGAAGATCTCCACCCCCAGCATCAGGATGACCAGCAGCGAGGCGAGCGGCAGCAGCCCGGATTCCACCCGCCAGGCGCCGACGGCGAGCGCTGCCGCGGCGCCGCAGGCGATGGCGCTGTCGGTGATGCCGCGGGCCAGCACGTTGGTCGCCAGCACCCACATGGTGCGCTGGAACAGGTCGCGTGCCTCGAATTCAAGCCGGTCGCCGCGCGCCTTGCTCTGCCCGAACGCCTTCAGCGTGGCGAGGCCCTGGATCGAATCGAGGAAGCCGGCGGCGAAGGCCGCATAGGCCTTCTGGCGGCCGAGCGCGTTGGCGACGTCGCGCTTGTGCCAGGCCGCCGGCGCGAACAAGGCGACCAGCGCAAAGCCGAGCAGCGTCGCGGCGATGGGAAGGTCGATGAAGGCGATGGCGGCGAATATCAGGACCGGCGTGAGTAGCGCGATCAGGAACTGCGGCAGGAACTGGCCGAAATAGGTCTCGAGCTGCTCGACCCCGTCGATCAGCGAGAGCGTGAGGGCGCCGGACCGCCGCCGCGCCACCAGGCCGGGGCCGAGGATGGCGATCTTGTCGTAGATGGCGCGCCGCAGCTTCTTCTGAACGATCGAGGCCGTCTCGTGAGCCGCCATGGCCCGCCACTGTTCGAACACCCCTCGAAGCACCATCACGCCGGCCACGAGCGCGATGGAAGGCCACAGCTCCTCCAGCGGCCGGCCGGCGAAGACCTGGGCGATCAGCCAGCCGAGCAGGCCGAGCCGCGCCACGCCCAGCGCCACGGCGGTCAGGCCGATGAAGACGCTGCCCAGGATGCGCAGGCGCACCCCTTCGGTGAACCGCCACAGGCGCGGCTCGATATGCATGGCAAGACCTCAGAGGCTATCCGTGCCGCGACCATATGGGCGAACGAGAATGTTCGACAGTCGACAATTTCGTGCCTCAGTCGTACAAATATGTACAGGTTCGGCATGCTGGAAATGGCGATCATGATAGCCGATTGGGACGATCTTCGCGTTTTCCTGGCGCTTGCCCGGGCCGGCAAGCTCGCGGTCGCCGCCCGCAAGCTCGACGTCAGCCACCCGACCATCGCGCGGCGCATCCAGTCGCTGGAAGCAGCCATCGGCGCCCGGCTGTTCGACCGCCTGCCCGATCATTTCGCCCTCACCATGGCGGGGGAGGAACTGCTCGCCGATGCGGAGGCGATGGAGCAGGCGGCTGAATCGATCCACCGCCGCAGCGCCGGGCTCGGCGACACCACCAAGGGTACGGTCCGCATCTCGGCGGGAGAGGCGATGATGGGCTTTCTCGCCCGTCACCTGCCGAAGCTCCGGCACAATCTGAAATGCATCGAGTTCGAACTTGCGTCGAGCCATATGCTCGCCAACCTGTCGCGGCGCGAGGCCGACCTGATGATCCGGGAAAAGGTGCCGGACCTTGGCTCCATCGTCACCCGCCGCCTCGGCCATGTCGCCTATGCCGTCTACGGCCATCCCGACCTCGGCCTCGAGGCGCCGAGCCCGGGCATGTCCTGGATCGGTTTCGACGACGATCACAACTACATGCCGGGCCAGGCCTGGATCAGAGCCCTGCTGCAGGGCGGCCGCCCGCATATCCGGGTGAACAACTGGCAGGTGCTGCACGAGGCGGTCCGTTCCGGCACCGGCCTCGGCGTGCTGCCCTGCTACCTGGGCGATCCCGATCCCGGCATCCGCCGCATCGGCCCGCTCTTGAAGGATGTCGCCATCGACCAGTGGCTCCTGGTGCATCGGGATCTGCGCGGCCTCACCCGCATCCGGGCGGTGATCGATGCCTTGGTGCGGTTGTTCGAGGAGGAGCGAGCGGCGCTGGAAGGGCGCGCGCCCGCCCGCCGGAAAGCCGCCTAGATCGCCCGAAGGTCATAGCCGAGGCGGGGAAAGTGCACGACCACCTCGCCGACTACGGGATCGTGGCGGCGAAGCGCGATCTCTCCGGCATCGATCAGCACCAACTCGCCCTCGATCGGATCCTTCGCATAGTCGTCGGCGCGGATGCGTACCTTTGACCCGACAGGTGGGTCTTCGGCGAAGGGCTGCGAGGCGCGGGGTGGCAAGGCTTCGGCATCGGCGGCGACCTTCAGGGCCTCCGCCGCCGGCATCGGCGCCGGCCGCCCATGGCCGAAGTCACGCATCTTCGACATCCAGGCGGCGATGCGGGGGAAGGGTACAAGCACATGCGCCAGGCGGTCGCTGCGGGCGGTGATGAACCAGAGCGCGTGATAGACGGCAAAATCGGCGATGCTGGTGAGGGCGCCCGCGATCCAGGGCCGCCCGTCGGACAGCATCTCCTCGACCAGGGGAATCTGTGCCCTGACCGGGGCTGCGTTGCGCAGCGCCGCCCGCCGCACGGTTTCCGGATCGGGGATGGGCAGGCCCCGCATGCGCGAGCGGTCGGCCTGCAGATCGGGCGGCAGCAGGTCGAGATTGCTGCCCGAGACATAGAGCGATATCGGCCGGAACAACTGGTTCTCGGCCCAGAAGGCGATGGCGTTGGCGATGCCGTCGTAGCCGGGCGGGAAGATGGGCGGGGCGGGATGGCGGCGCTCCAGCTCGCGCAGGATCAGCCGGGTGTCGCAGTAGATGTCGGCGCCGACCTGCAGCACCGGCGTGCGGCGATAGCCGCCGGTGAGCGGCGTCAGGTCCGGCTTCGGGGCCACCGGCGGGATGATCACCGATCGCCAGGGAAGGTTCTTGTAGCCGAGCGCGACCCGCGCCTTCTCGGCGTAGTTGGAGAAGTCGTAATTGTGCAGGATCAACTCGCGCATCACCCGAGCCCGTGATGCGCGCGGGCGACCAGGCATTCGTCATCGCCCGGCAGGCAGTCGCGGCAGACGATCGGCCGGTCGGCATAGATGCCGCAGGCGACCTGTTCCCCGATCGTGCCGGCGAGCGCCTTGCAGCGATCGCCCTCGCAGGCCATGCGCCCCTGCGTCTCGTCGATCAGGCGCGCGGGGATGCGGGACAGCGCCTCGTCGGTTTCGAGGGAGAAACGCGGCCAGTCGGGCGAATAGGCACAACAAGCGCCGCAGGCCTGACACAGCGCGCTGGCATCGCCGTCGGGAAATGACATCCGCCGAGGCTAGCGCATGCAGCCTTCAGGTGGCACTCCTCTTTGCCGCCTCGAATGCGGCCAGGCGTTCGGCGAACTTGCCGCTGATCGCGCCCTTGTCTCTGGTTTCGGCCCGGACCGGGATGGTCTCGAAGAAGTGGCATGCGACCTTGTGCCCGCCGCCGGCGTCGCGCAGCGCCGGTTCCTCGGCGCTGCAGCGGGCCTGGGCATAGGGACAGCGGGTATTGAAGCGGCAGCCGGGCGGCGGGTTCAGTGGGCTCGGCACATCGCCCTGCAGAATGATGCGCTCGGTCTTCAAGGTCGGGTCGGGGCGCGGAATGGCCGAGAGCAGTGCCTGGCTGTAGGGGTGCAGGGGCCGCTCGTAGAGCGTCGTCTTGTCGGCCGTCTCGACCAGCTTGCCGAGATACATCACCGCCACCCGGTCGGCGATGTGCTTCACCACGGCGAGGTCGTGGGCGATGAAGAGATAGGAGAGGCCGAAGCGCGCCTGCAGGTTCTGCAGCAGATTCACCACCTGCGCCTGGATGGAGACGTCGAGCGCCGAGACCGGCTCGTCGCAGACGATGAGTTCCGGATTGACGGCGAGCGCGCGGGCGATGCCGATACGCTGGCGCTGGCCGCCCGAGAACTGATGCGGATAGCGGCTGGCGTGTTCCGGCAGCAGGCCCACGACCTGCAGCAGTTCCTTCACCCGGGCCGCCGCTCCCTCCCCCTCGGCGATGCCATGCAGCAGGATTGGTTCGGCCAGGGTCTCTCCCACGGTCATGCGGGGGTTCAGGGAGGCATAGGGGTCCTGGAAGATGATCTGGATATGCCGCCGCAGGGGGCGCATCGCCGCCTTGCTGCGGCCCAGGATCTCCTGGCCCTTGAAGCGGATGGAACCGGCCGTCGCGCCCATGAGGCCCACGATCATGCGCCCCGTGGTCGACTTGCCGCAGCCCGATTCGCCCACCAGGGCCAAAGTCTCGCCGCGTGCGATGTCGAACTCGACGTCGTCCACGGCACGCACGCGGCCTACCGTCCGGGTCAGGATCAGGCCGCGGTTGATCGGGAAGTGCTTGGTCAGGCCCTTCACTTCCAGGACATTGGCCCCGCTCATGCCGCGGCTCCCCGGATCAGTTCCACCGGCGCCTTCCAGCAGGCGACGGCATGCCCGGGGGAAATCTCGCTGAGCGGTGGCGGCTCCTCGCGGCAGCGCCGGTCGGCGAAGGGGCAGCGGGGCGAGAAGCGGCATCCCTTGGGCTGCCGGTCCGGGCTCGGCACCGCCCCTTCGATGGTGGCGAGGCGCTCGCGCACCACGTCGATGCGCGGGATCGAGCCCAGGAGGCCAATGGTATAGGGGTGCTGCGGATCGGCGAAGATGTCGCCGACGGGCGCGCTCTCGACGATCTTGCCGGCATACATCACCACCACGGCGTCGGCGATCTCGGCGATGACGCCGAGATCGTGGGTGATGATCAGGACGGCCATGCCCAACCGGCGCTGCAGGCCCTGCAGCAGGTCGATGATCTGCGCCTGGATGGTGACGTCCAGAGCCGTCGTCGGCTCGTCGGCGATCAGCAGCGCCGGCTCGCAGGCCAGCGCCATGGCGATCATCACCCGCTGGCGCATGCCGCCCGAGAGCCGGTGGGGAAACTCGTCGAAACGGGAAACCGCCGAGGGGATGCGTACCAGTTCGAGCACTTCAAGCGCGCGGTCCCGCGCCGCCTTGGGCGAGAGGTCGGTATGCGCGAGGATACCCTCGACGATCTGCCGGCCGATGGTATGCACCGGGTTCAGCGAGGTCATGGGCTCCTGAAAGATCATCGACATCTTGCCGCCGCGCAGCAGGCGGCGCTCCTCCTCCGGCAGGCGGAGGAGGTCGCGCCCCTCGAAGACCACCGCCTCGGCCTCGACATGGCCGGGCGGCTGCGGCACCAGGCCCATGATGGAGAGCGAGGTGACGGATTTGCCGCAGCCGGATTCGCCGACGAGCCCCACGGTCTGCCCGCGCCCGACGGTGAAGCTGATGCCGTCGACGGCGCGGAACAGCCCTCGCTCGGTGCGGAAGTGGGTCTTGAGGTCGCGGACCTCGAGCAGGGTTTCGATCATGCGCGAGGTCCGCCCCGGTGCCGTCAGAACGAGTAGTCCAGGCCCTTGTAGAAGGTGTTCTGGTAGATCATGTGCGGGCGCACGCCCTTCAGCTTCTTATTGTTGACCGTGTACATGGCGATGTTCATCACCGGCATCCACAGGTGCTGGGAGGTGACCCGTTCCTGTGCGAGCGCGTAGTTCTGCGTGCGATCGGCATCGGTGATCGCCGCCCGGCCGGCCTTCAGCCATTTGTCGGTGTCGGGATCGTTCCAGTTCATCCGGTTGGGTGCGGGGATGTTCTTCGAATCGAAGTAGAAGTTCATCAGGTCACCGGCCGAGAGATACGGGAAGGTGACCGTCCAGAGTTCGTAGTCCGGCTCGTTCATCTTCGCGAAGGCGATGGTGGAATCCCATCCCTGCACCTTCCAGTCGACGCCGATCTTACGCATGTAGCCCTGGATCGCCTCCGAGGTGCGCGGGAAATAGGCCACCTGCGTGTAGTAGACTTTCGGCGCCAGCTTCATGCCGTCCTTCTCACGGATGCCGTCGGCGCCCACCTTCCAGCCGGCCTCGTCCAAGAGTTTCTTCGCCCGCTCGACGTCTTCCTTGATGAACGTCTTGGTCTTTTCGTTGAAGTCGAGCGCCTTGGGGTCGATGAAGGTATAGGCGGGCTCGGCCTTGCCCAGCATGACGCCCTTGACGATCTCGGCCCGGTTGATCGCGATGTTCATCGCCTCGCGTACCCTGGGGTCCGATACCATCGGCCGGGTCGCCTTGTAGCCGTAGTACATGATCTGGAAATTCGGCTGCGCCTCGCGCACCTCGAGGTTGGGCGCCGCCTTGGCCTGGTCGATGAACTGAAGCGGGAACTGATGCGTCAGGTCGAACTGGCCCGACATCATCGCCGCGACGCGGCTCGAATCCTCCGGCACGATCTTGATCGACAGCTTCTCGAACTTCACCGGGCCCTTGTTCTGGTACATCGACGGGCCCCAGCGATAGGCGTCGTGGCGCTTCAGCACGATCTCGGTGCGCGGCTGCCAGCTCTCGAAGCACCAGGGTCCGGTACCGTCGACCCCCTGGGTGCCGTAGTCCTTGCCCAGCTTCTCCACGCTCTCCTTGTTGTGGATCGCGGTGGTGAACATGGCGAGGTTGAGAAGGAGTTCGGAGAACGGCTCGTTCAGCTCGTACTCCACCGTGTAGGGATCGGGTGCGCGCAGTTCCTTGATGTTGCCGGCGCGCCAGGCCAGCGGCGCCTTCAGGTCCGGGTCCTTCAGCCGCTTGAAGCTGTAGATCACGTCCTCGGCGGTGAACTTCTTGCCCGAGCAGAACTGCACGTCGTCGCGCAGCTTGAAGGTGTAGAGCTTGCCGTCCGGGCTCACCGTCCAGGACTTGGCGAGATAGGGGATGGCGGTCTTGCCGTCCCAGTCCAGCGCCACCAGCGTGTCCTGGACCATGTTGACGATGTCCGACGTCGGCGACCAGGTCGTGCGGTGTCCGTCGTAATGCGGTGCGTCGAGCGACTTCATCACCCGCAATGTCTGCGCTTCGGCGCCGCCCATCGCCAGCACGCCGGCGGCCAGCGCCAATCCACCAATCCTCTTCAGCATCTTCTGCCTCCCCGTGTTGTCCGACCGGTACTCAAGACTGCAGCCTGGGATCGAGGACGTCGCGCAGCGCGTCGCCCAGTAGATTGGCCGCCAGCACGATGACCAGGATGGCGATCGAGGGAATGGTGGCGATGTGGGGCGCCATGAACAGGAAGTCGCGGCCCTGGGCCGCCATCATGCCGAGTTCGGCCGTGGGGGGCTGCGCGCCCATGCCGAGGAAGCCGAGTGCCGAACCGATCAGGATGATCTGTCCGAAGCGCAAGGTCAGCACGACGAAGATGGTGGAGATGCAGTTCAGCGTCAGGTAGCGCCAGAGCAGCGTGAAGTCGGAGACGCCGACGGCGCGCCCGGCCTCGATGAATTCCTGTCCCATCACGCCGACGGCGGCGCCGCGGGAAACGCGCGCGATATCGGGCACGGTGGCGACGACCAGGGCGATGATGACGGCCGTCATGCCGGCACCGAAGATGGCGGCGACGGCGAGGCCGATCAGGATCGCCGGGAAGGCCAGCATGACGTCGACGACACGCATGATCCAGCCGTCGAGGCGCTGGTAGAAGGCCGCCAGCAGCCCGAGCAGGCCGCCGAGGAATCCGCCGGCGACGACGCCGACCAGGCCGAGCAGCAGCGTGTTGCGGGTGCCGTAGATGACGCGGCTCAGCACGTCTCGGCCGGAATTGTCGGTGCCGAACCAGTGCTCGGCCGAAGGCGCGTTCATCGCCTTGGAGAGATCGGTGTTGTAGGGGTCGTAGGGCGCCACCAGGGGCGCGCAGACCGACGCCGCCACGATCAGCCCGAGCGTGACCGCCGCGGTCGCCGCCACCTTGTCGCGCATCAGGCGGCGGAACACACCCGCGCGGCCCGCCAGTGCGGTATCCGCTTCGGCCAATGGCGCGGGGCCCTCGTCGATCGCCTGGAGGGTCATCCGCGTTGCACCCGGGGATCGAGGTAGACGTAGAGAACGTCGACCACGAGGTTGATCATCAGGAAGGCGATGGCGAGGATCATGATCGCGCCCTGGGCGGTCGGAAAATCGCTCGACACGATGGCGCCGACGGCCAGCCGTCCGACGCCCGGCCAGGAGAACATCGTCTCCGTCACCACCGCGCCGCCCAGCAGGAAGGCCGCCTGCAGGCCGATCAGCGTGACCACCGGGATCAGCGCGTTCCTGAGCGCGTGGCTGATCACCACCACCCGTTCGCGCAGCCCCTTGGCGCGGGCGGTGCGCACGAAATCGGCCCCCAGCACCTCGAGGACGGCGGTCCGGGTCAGGCGCGCGATCGGTCCGATGAGGACGCTGCCGAGGGTGAGCGAGGGCAGGATCAGCGCCGGCAGTCCGCCGTCCCACACCGGGCCGGTGCGGCCGGTGAAGGGAAGCAGCGCCCATTTGAACCCGACATACTGGATCAGGATCAGGCCGATGAAGAAGACGGGCGTCGACACCCCGGCGACCGAAATCGCCATGATCCCCCGGTCGATCAGGGTGCCGCGGCGGACGGCCGCGAGCGTTCCGAGCGCGATTCCGGCCGGCACCGCGATCAGCATCGCGGCGATCATCAGTTCGAAGGTCGGGCCCACCGTATGCGCCAGTTCCTCGATCACCCGCTTGTTGGAGATGATCGAACGGCCGAGGTCGCCCTGGATCACGCGGCCGATGTACTCGGCGAACTGGATGACGATCGGCCGGTCCAGTCCCAGCTCCTCGCGGATGGCGGCGATCGTCTCCGGCCTCGCATCCGGGCCGGCGATGATCATGGCCGGATCGGCGGGCACCACCTGCAGGAGGCAGAAGCAAAGGAACAGCACGCCGAACAGCGCCGGCATGGAAATCAACAAGCGGTGGACTATCTGTCGTCCCATCCACGTTCCCTGGCCCGACGCGCAGGGACGGCACACCGCAAGCGCATGACGCGCCCGCTGCGTTTATCCTCCCTCCGCGACCGGCCTCGCCTCAGGCCGGCTTCCTGTCGGCAAGGCCGGAAGTCGATGCTTCCTTGCAGCCCCTCGCCGTCCTCGACGTTTGCAGCTTTGCGTTGCGCCGTCAAACCCCACGGCGCAGGCGCGCGATGGAATCAGGAAAGGCCGTCCTTCAGCGGCCGCAGCAGCCAGCGCCAGACGCCGAGGATGTTGATCGCGAGAAGCACCAGGTTCTGGGTCGTGATGCTGGGCTCGGTGTCCATGCTGCCGGCGATGATCCAGGCGATGGAGGATGCGGTGAAGACCACGAACCCCCAGCCGGTCGTCTTCCGTCCTATGTCCGCCGACACCATGAGGGCCGCGACGATGCTGCTTGCGGTGGCGAACCACTTGATGAGGTCGAGCGGCAACTCCACGGGCTCAACGCTCGCCGGGCAGTGTCATCAGGCGATCCAGCGCGGCCGGATCGCTCACCAGCGCCATGGCTTCGGGCTTGGAAAGCGAGCCGCGCGCCTCTTCGAAGGTGGCCGGGCGAGGCAGGAGCGAGCGGTGCGCCTCGAGCAGCCTCCGGTCGGCGCGCAGGCGCGACAGCGCGTCCGGCGCCTCCTCCGCCAGGACCCCGCGCAGCGCCGTGTAGCGGGCGAGGATCGGCGGCGGAGCGGCTTCCTCGGGAATGGCGAGCAACCATGCGCCGCCGCGGATCCCGGTCAGCAGGACCACCGGGATCGCCAGCACCAGGCCGGCGATGATGGGCGACATCCAGAAGAACAGCGACACCGATACGAGATGTGAACCGGCCGCCAGCAGCAGGCCGATCAGCGTGTGGGGCAGATAGCGGCGGACCACCAGCCGCAAGGTGGCGCCGCCGCCGTCGCGCTGCTGCGACTGCCAGCCGGTGTCGCGGCCCAGCAGGATGTCGAACACCGCCCGCGACTGGTTCAGCATCAGGAGGGGCGCGAGCAGGCCGGAGAGCAGCGTCTCCACGAAGAGGCCGGCCAGGGCCCGTGCCGTTCCGCCGAATCCGCGCCGCGTGGCCCCGTCGAGCAGAAGCGCCGTGAAGCCGAGCAGCTTCGGGGTCAGCAGGAGCGCCATCGTGCCCCAGAAGACCCACATGGCGCGTACCGGATCCTGGGCCGGCCAGATCGGGAAGAGGCTCGGCTCGGCGCTGAAATACGCCGGCGTCACGAAATAGGCCTGCGCCGACAGCACGATGCCGGCGGACAGGAAGATCAGCCACAGCGGCGCCGTCAGATAGCTCCCGATCCCGGTCATCAGGTGCAGCCGGCTGACCCAATGCAGCCCGCGGGCCGGCAGGACGGCGCCGTGCTGCAGGTTGCCCTGGCACCAGCGGCGGTCGCGCGCCGCGAGTTCCGGCAGGGACGGCGGGCTCTCCTCGTAGGAACCGCCCAGGCCGGGCACGAAATGGACGGCCCAGCCGGCGCGGCGCATCAGCGCCGCCTCGACGAAATCATGGCTCATGATATGGCCGCCGAAGGGCTTGCGCCCCCGCAGCACGGGCAATCCCGCCTGTTCGGCGAAAGCCCGGGTGCGGATGATCGCGTTGTGCCCCCAGTAGTTGCCTTCGGCGCCATGCCACCAGGCGATGCCTTGCGCGATCAGCGGGCCATAGACGCGGCTCGCGAATTGCTGCAGGCGGGCGAACAGGGTCCGGCCGTTGACGATGAAAGGCAGCGTCTGGATCAATCCGACGTCCGGATGGCGTTCCATCGCCGCGGCGAGGCGCACGATGGTTGCGCCTTCCATCACGCTGTCGGCGTCGAGGATCAGCATCTGGGGATAGGCGCCGCCGAAGCGGCGGACCCAGTCGGCGATGTTGCCCGCCTTGCGTTCGATGTTCTTGGGCCGGTGACGATAGAAGATGCGTCCTTGTCCGTTGGTCCGCTCGCACAGGGAAAGCCAGGCCGATTCCTCGGCGATCCAGACATCGGGATCGGTGGTGTCGCTCAGGATGAAGAAGTCGAAATGCGCGAGCCGGCCGGTCGCCTCGAGCGATTCGTGCATCGCCTGCAGGCCCGCGGCGACGCGCGCGGGATCCTCGTTGTAGGTCGGCATCAGAAGTGCCGTGCGGGTCGACAGGTCGGGGAGCGGCCCCGTCGGGTCTATCCCGAGCCCTGGCCCGCCGCCCGATACCAGCCGGAAGAAGCCGGCCAGCGCGCTGACGAAGGCAAAGGAAATCCAGGCGTGCAGCGCCACGAAAAGGGCCAGCACCATGGCTTCCAGGATGGTCACGCCGCCTACGGCCAGCACGTCGTACATTTCGATCGCCGCCGCCGTCGCCAGCGCCATGGTGCCGCCCAGGACATAGGCGCGCCGCAGCCGGATCCGGCGCGGTGAGGTGGACGGTGCCGGCGCACGGCGGGGAGGCGACCACAGCGACTGTACCGGCATGCCGATCGGCGCTTCGGGGGGCAGCGCCCGAAGGTGGACGTCTTCACCCGGTACCGGGCTCGCTGCTGGTGGCGCGATGCCGGTCAGGGCGTCCATCGATAGAGCCAGGTTTCGGACAGCGTGCCCTTCTCGCCCATCAGCCGCGCCCGCAATTCCACGACGGGGTTGGGTTTGACCGGCAGCTCGAAGCTGATACGCCATCCCCCGGTCTCGGGGTTGGGCTGGGCAACCACGTTCTCGATGCCGCCCTTGTCCGAGGAGACCTCGGCCACCAGCCTGGCATCGGGCGGGACGCCCTTCAGGGACTCGCCCTGGATGTCGATCACGGCGAGGCGCCGATCCTTGTTCCAGCTCGCCCCCATCCGCGTTTTTTCCACGACGGCGAGCGAACCCCGATGGGGGGGCTCCGCGCACCAGTGCAGGCGATAGTTGAACAGGTATTCGGTCTTGGCCCGCAGCGGCGCGCGTGGGCGCCAGAAGGAAACGATGTTGTCGTGGATCTCGCCCTGGGTCGGAATCTCGATGAGGAAGATGTCGCCTTCGCCCCAATCGCCGATCGGTTCCACCCACAGGCTCGGACGGCGCTCGTAGCGCGCCTCCAGATCCTCATAGCTGGTGAACTTGCGGTCGCGCTGCAGCAGGCCGAAGCCGCGCGGATTGTGGTCGCGGAAGGTGCTGACCTGCAGGTTCTTCGGATTGGCGAGCGGGCGCCACAGGTGCTCGTCCTGTCCGGTCTTCATCGCCAGCCCGTCGGAATCGTGCACTGCCGGGCGGAAGTCGTCGATATTGTCCCGGTCGTGGGCGGCGAAATAAAACATGCTGGTCAGGGGCGCGATGCCGGCCTGGGCGATGTCGACCCGCGGATACAGCGCCATCGCCACATCGAACACGGTTGCCTCGCCCGGGCGGATGCTGAACCGGAAGGCGGCCGTGGCACTCTCGCTGTCCAGCAGCGCATGCACGACGATGGACGAATTGCCGGGCGCCGGACGCTCGATCCAGAAGGCGCGAAATCCCGGAAACTCCTCGCCTCCCTTGTCGGCCGTCTTGAGCGCCAGGCCACGGGCCGAAAGGCCGTAGATCTGGTTCTTCCCCACCGCCCGGAAATAGCTGGCGCCGAGGAAGGCGCAGACCTCGTCGAAATAATCGGGGCGGTTCATCGGGGTGTGCAGCCGAAACCCCGCGAAGCCGAGGTCGCCGGACGCGTTCATCGGCGCGTCGGCAAGCGAGAACATCTCGTTGGAATAGGGGACGGGTCGCGATCTTCCGTTCGCCACCTCGTAGATGTCGACGCGATCCTTGTAGAGGAAGCCCCGATGGAAGAATTGCGCCTGGAAAGAAAGCCTGTCGTTTCGCCACAGCGCCTTGTCGGGAAGGAAGCGGATCGATCGATAGGCGTCGTACTTCATCGCGGCGAACTGATCGGGCAACGTCGCACTGCGGGGCTTGAACGGCGCGGCGGCCAGAGTTCGTGCCAGTTCGCGCACCTGTGACGCGTCGAACGGCGCCGCTCCATCCTCCCCGCCGGTACCGCTGGCCGCCATCGCCCCGGTCACCGGGGACAAGGTCGTCGGCAATGGCCATGGCATCGCCAACACCGGAAGCGCCAGGCTGGCGCGGAGCAGGTTGCGGCGATGCAAGGGCGGGTCTCCTGGGAATACGTCGTGGCGATCCGGTCAGCATCTGAAACCGCAAGCGCCGCCGGAGGTTCCGTGCCGGCCCGCGGCTCGATCGTCCGATCAGCCGGCCTCGAGACCGCTCGCCAGCGTCGGCAGCAACTCCGAAACGGTCGGATGGATCGGCACCGCCCATTTCAGGGCCTCGTAGGTGGCGCCCGCATTCATCGGGTTCAATACGGCGTGAATGGCCTCGTCGCCCTCCACCCCCAGGATGGCCGCGCCCAGGATCTCCTTCGTCTCCGCATCCGCGACCAGTTTCATGAAGCCGGCGGTTTCGTCCCTTTCCACCGCGCGGCCGACGCGTGACATCGGCCGCTTCGAGACGAGGATGCGCCGGCCGCTGCGGCGGGCTTCCGTCTCGGTCATCCCGGCGCGGCCGAGCGGCGGGTCGATGTAGAGCGCATAGCCCTGGATGCGCTGGCTGACCCGCCGGCTGGCACCGTCCAGCAGGTTCGCGGCCACGATCTCGAAATCGTTGTAGGCCGTATGCGTGAAGGCGCCGCGGCCGTTGCAGTCGCCCAGTGCCCAGATCCCGGGCTGGCTTGTGGCAAGGCTGTCGTCGACCTCGATATGGCCGCGTTCGTTCACCGCCACACCCGCCGCCTCCAGGCCCAGATCATCGGTATTGGGCCGCCGGCCGGTGGCCAGCAGCACATCGCTTCCCACCACTTCGCCGCCGGCGCCGATCCTGACGCTGACACCGTCCGCATGGCGGGCGAAGCCGATGCAGTCCGCCCCGGTGCGGATATCGATGCCTTCGGCGGCGAGGATGTCGCGGATGGCCTCGCTCACATCCTCGTCCTCCCGGCCGATCAGCCGCGCGCCCTTCTCCACGATGGTCACGGCGGCGCCGAAGCGGCGGAACATCTGGGCGAATTCGAGGCCGATATAGCTGCCGCCGACGACCACCAGATGCCGGGGCAGCCGCTTCAACGCCAGGATCGAGCTGTTGGTGAGGTAGGGTACCTCGCCGATGCCGGGGAAGTCGGGCACCACGGCGCGGCCGCCGACATTGATGAAGATGCGGGGCGCCTTCAGCACCTCGGCGCCGGCGCGGATCTCGGTCGGGTTCTCGAACCGGGCGTGGCCCTCGATCACGGTGAGGTTCTTCATGCCGCGCAGCCAGGTTTCGACATTCCCGCGCGCGGTGCTCGCCACCGTGTCGCCGCGCGCCTGCACGCGCGTCATGTCGATACCGATGCCGCCGTCGATCATCACACCCCAGTCGGCGCCCCGGCGGGCGACATGCGCGGCGCGCGCGCAGGCGACCAGCGCCTTGGTCGGCATGCAACCGGTATTGACGCAGGTGCCGCCGAACTGCTTGCGCTCGACCAGCGCGACCGACATCCCGGCCCCGGTCAGCCGGCCGGCGAGCGGCGGGCCGGCCTGACCCGCGCCGATGATGATGGCATCGAAACTCCTGCTCACGTCGCGGCTCCCCATACGATCAGGAATGCGCCGATGACGGCGACGGCGTCCTCGACGAGGGCGGCCGGCCGGTCGCTGCCGAAGGCGGCGGCGAGCATCGACCGTACCGATGCGCCGACCAGCGTGCCGATCACCGCGCCGGCCGCGCCGGCGATCAGGCCCGCCGCCAGCATCCCGCCCGCAGCCCCGATCGCCGCGCCGCAAAGCGCGCCGGAGACGATGCGGGCGCCGAACTGCACCGGGACCTTGCGGCTCGGCGTCGCCGGCAGCTGGTCGGTGACGAACTCGATCAGCGCCAGCAGCGTGAAGATCCAGGGCGTGAAGCGCCAGCCCAGGAAGGCGAGCGCGGTGCCTTCGAGCCCGAGCCCGCCGATCTGTGCCGCCCAGCTCACCGCCGCCGGTGCCGTCATGGCGCGCAGCCCGGCGACGACGCCGATCAGAAGCGACAGAAGGATCAGCGTCATGGCGAGAACCGGCTCCCCGATCGGCTGTCCCTTGCTCTGGCGGCGGGCGTCCGGGGGATACGCATGACGATGCTCCAGCGATGCGGATGACGATGAACGCTATCACGCCGCCATGGTTCAGGATCGTGACATGTGGCCTGAATCCGCTCCACGAGACGATGGTTCCCCGCCAGCGGAGGGTGGGGGATCATCGCATCCATCCGTTGGTGCGCGGGCCGAATCAGGTATCTGCAAGATCGGCGATCGGCCGCCCGGCGGTCTTCGGGCGCATGGCTCGCCTTACGCCCAAAAGGATCAGGATCGCGGCCAGGCCGAGGCAAGATGCGGAAATCGGCCGCTCGAGAAAGATGATCGGATCGCCCTGCCGCATCAATAGAGACTGGCGGAGCGAGGATTCGAGTATCCCGCCGAGCGCGAAGGCCAGCACCAGGGGCGCCAGGTCGAACCTGGCGATCCGCAATGCGAAGCCGATCAGGCCGAAGACACCGATCGCAATGACGTCCGCGGGGTTGTTGTTCAGGCTATAGGCGCCGGTGACGCAGAACATCAGGATCAGCGGGGCCAGAATGCCGTAGGGGATGCGCAGCATGCTGACGAAGACCGCGATCAGCGGCACGTTCAGCACCAGCAGCATGACGTTGCCGACATACATGCTGGCCACGACACCCCAGAAGACGTCGGGACGTTCGCTGATCAATTGAGGGCCCACCGAAATTCCGTGGACCAGAAGTGCGCCCATCATGATCGCCAGCACGACATTGGCCGGCAGGCCAAGCGTCAGAAGCGGCAGGAAGGTCGCCTGCACGCCGGCGTTGTTAGCCGATTCCGGCCCGGCCACGCCTTCGATCGCCCCCTTTCCGAAGCGTTCCGGATGCTTTGCCAACCGCTTCTCGACCACATAGGAAGCGAAGGACGCGATGATGCCGCCGCCGCCGGGGATCAGGCCCAGCAGGAAGCCGATCACCGTGCCGCGCCCGATCGGGCCGGCGCTGCGCCGCCAATCGTCGCGATTGGGGAGCAGTTCCCGGAGCCTGCCGGGTTGACGCAGGATGACGGCATCCTCCGCGGACCGCATGGCGTTCAGCAGAAGTTCCGAAACACCGAACAGGCCGATCGAAAGGACCGCGATGTGCAAGCCGTCATAGAGTTCCGACCGGCCATAGGTGAACCTTTCCGTTCCCAGTACCGGATCCAGGCCCACGCTGCTCAGAAGCAGGCCCAGCGCCACCATGGTCAGGCCGCGGACCATGGCCGCCTCGCTCATGAAGCAGACCAGCACCAGGCCCAGCGTCACCAGTGATGCGTATTCGGGCGGCCCGAACCGCAGCGCGACACTGGCCAGGGGAGGGCCGACGACGGAAATGGCGAGCACGGCGACGGTGCCGGCAATGAACGATCCGAAGGCCGAGATGCCGAGCGCCGCGCCGGCCCGGCCGCGCTTCGCCATCTCATGGCCGTCGATGCAGGTGACGACCGACGATGCCTCACCTGGAATATTCAGCAGGATCGATGTGATCGATCCGCCATAGGCGGTGCCGTAGTAGATGCCGGCCAGCATGATCACCGCCGAGGTCGGTTCCATGCCGAAGGTGATCGGCAGCAGCAGCGACATGGTCGCCGCCGGCCCCAGGCCCGGCATCACGCCGACGGCGGTTCCCAGGAAGACGCCGATCAGGCAATAGAGCAGGTTCGGCGCCGACAGCGCGATGGCGAAGCCTTGGCCCAGATGGGGCAGGAATTCCATGTCGCCTCTATCGCGTGCCGGCGGTGACGATCATTTGAGGATGCCCGGCGGCAACGGCACGCCCAGGAAGCGCTGCAGCACCAGATAGCCCAGCGTCAGCGCGGCGGCGCTGACGGCCGCCGCGCGAAGCGGAGGCACGCCTTCGGCCATGATCATCACCAGCGCGAACACGGCCGCCGTGCTGACGATGAAGCCCAGCGTCTCGAACAGCGCGACATAGAGGACCAGTGCCGCCAGATAGATCCCGAGCTTTCGGCGATCCACGCGCCCCGTCTGCGATGCCGGCCGGCCGGCCGCGACCTGAAGCAGCCCGCTCACGCCGAGCACGGCGGCGAAGATGAAAGGAAAGAAGCCCGCGCCCGGTTCACCGTCCTGCCACAGCCCGAGACCGATCGAAGCCGTGACGGCATAGAGGCCGAGGAGGACGAGCGCGCCCGGGACGACGAACTGCATCTCACTTCTTCAGGAAGCCCAGCTCTTCCATCATCGCGCCCATGCGGGTCTCGTCCGCCTTGAAGCGCGCCTGCACCTCGGCGGCGCCGGCGGTCTGGTCCAGCAGCATCAGCTTGGTCAGCAGGTCCTTGTATTCCGGCTGTGCCGTCGCCTCGATAATCGCGTCCGACAGCTTCTTGGCGATCTCGGCGGGGATGCCGGCCGGGCCGGCCAGCGCCAGCCAGAGCGGCACGTCGACCTGATAGCCCAGCTCCTGGAAGGTCGGCACGTCCCCCAGCGCCGGCAGGCGCTTGCTGCCGACGCTGGCGAGCGCCCGGCAATCGCCGGTCGATGCGTTCTTGCCGAGGGCCGCGTCGAGGGAGGCGGCGACATGCCCGCCCATCAGCGCGGCGATGCCGCTCGATCCGCCGGTGAAGGGGACATGGGTGAATTTCACGCCCTCGGCCTTGCCCAGGGCCTCCATGAAGATGTTCTGCCCGCTGCCGGTGCCGACGGTGCTGTAGGTCACCTTGCCGGGGTTCCTGCGCGCTTCCTCCACCATGTCCTTGAACGACTTGAATGGGCTGCCGGGCAGGACGCAGAGCGGCATGGTGTAGACGGCGATCTGCGCGATCGGCGTGAAGTCGGTCTTCGGGTCGTAGGGAACCTGCCGCAGCTTCGGCGCTATGATCGCCGGGCTCGAGGAAAAGGTGCCGATCGTATAGCCGTCGGGCGCCGCCTTGGCGATGGCGGCCAGGCCCACCACGCCGGCGCCGCCCGTGCGGTTCTCGACCACGACGGCCTGCTTGAATTTCTTCTCCAGATAGGTGGCGATCTGCCGGGGCGGCAGATCGGTCGGACCGCCGGCGCCGAAGTTGACGATGATGGTGATGGGCTTGGATGGGAAGGACGCGGCATCCTCCGCCGATGCGGTCGAAACCGTGCCCATGGCGCAGGCGATCGCGAGCGACGCCACGACGGAAAGGGATTGCCTGCGGGTCTTCATCGAATGCTCCGGACTGGGTTGGGGATGGATGGGTGCCGGCCTCAATCGGCCTGAATCTTCACGCCGGCGGCTTCCCGCGTATGGGCGTAGTTCTTCTGCTGGAACCATTGCTGGTATTCCTGGTAACTCGTCGGCTCGTAGCGCGGGGGATTGCCGGGGCCCGTGCAGGTGGGCAGGCATTCCATCCGGTAGCGCAGGTCCGCGTCGAAGAAGAACGGGATCGCATAGCGTTCGCGCCCGGACCGGTTGATCACCCGGTGCGGCGTCGCCAGGAACCGGTCGTTGGTCCAGCGCCGCAGCAGGTCGCCGGAATTGATCAGGAAGGCGCCCTCGATCACCGGCACCTTAATCCAGTCCATCGACTGGGTGCGGATCTCGAGGCCCGGAATCTTGTTCTGGGCCAGGACCGTCATGAAACAGGTGTCGATATGCGGCGCGATGCCGAATTCGTTCTCCTGCAGCGTCTCGGCATAGACATAGCGGGCGAGGCGAAGCGTGTATTGCGGTTCGCGGAACGCATGCGCGAACCACTCGGCCGGAAGCCCCAGCGCCGTCGCGTAGACCGGCAGCATGGCCAAGGCCAGCCGTTCCAGCGCGTCGCAATAGGTAACGCAGGTCCGGCGGAAGTCCTCCGCGCCGGCGGGCCATTGGTTCTGGCTGCGATACAGCACCCCCGCCAGCACGTCGGGGTGGTCGGCCGGCAGGTCGCGCTTGACCAGGAAGCCTTCCAGGAGGTTCGGCTTGTTGTCGGCGTTCAGCGTGGAATGCCGCGTGGTGGACCCGCGAAAGGGCAGGTAGCCGACATTGTGGATATTGGCCTTCAGGGCCATCTTCTCTTCCAGGGGCTTGGCGTGGAACCAGCGCGCCGCCTCGAAGGTCTCCTCGATCAGCGATTGCGGGACCGTATGGCCCGCCAGGAACCAGAAGCCGATCTCCTCATAGGCACGGCGCAGTTCCGTTGCCGCCTTCGCCAGCGCCCCCGGCGTTCCCGCCAACACACCGGAGACATCGATGACCGGGATTTCGCTCGATGCGCCGATGACGGCCGGAGCGGCGAGCGTGCCGGATGTACTCATGAAAAAAGACCGTCCCCTCGCGATGATGGGGGTGGCGAAGCACATCGCGTGCCATCGAACCGGCGCCGTGCCGGCGGTAGTTTCGGTCGGTGGCTGACGAGCGATGCTGCTCAGGAATGCGGCCAGGGGCCCTGAAGGGATCGAATGTCGAAATTCTACGGATCGACCGGCCGGGACAAATAGCGCGCATCCCCGCCGTAGCTGGCGAGTTTGGCGGCGAGGTCCGCGCGGTTCGCGGCCTGGAAGCCGAGCCTGGCCCAGAAGCCCTGCGAGTTGTTGACCGCGACGAGGCCGATGCGCGGCAGCGCCTGTTGCCGCGCCAGCCCCAGCAGGCGTTCGACGAGGGCGCGGCCCAGCCCCGATCCGCGCGCCGCCGCCGACAGCGCCACGTCATGCAGGTAGAGGCAGTCGGGCCGCTCGGGCAGGTGCCGGAGCAGGGTGTCGAGCGCCGGTGGCGCGTTCTCGGTCCAGGGATGCGCGAGGGCATAGCCGGCGGGGTCGCCCGCCACTTCGGCCAGGAAGCAGCCGGCCGGGAACAGCGTCAGCCGCTCGGCGAAGACCGCTTCGCCTTCGGGGTGGTCGGGATGCACCACTGCGGCGATGCCGATGACGGCCGGCAGGTCGGCCGCCGTCATCGCCCGCCAGTGCGGGCCGCTCACCGCCGCTGCAGGACGGCCGACAGGTCGCCCTGGAAGGCATGGCTGCCGATATGGGTCAGCTTGCTCTGGAGGTCGACCCAGATCTCCCCGCCGATCCCGGCCCAGCGCTTGCAGAAGGCGTAGTCCTCCGACAGGTACTGCCGCGTCTCGGGATCGATCATGGTGTCGAAGAAGGCGTAGTGGTTCTCCGACGGCGGCAGGCCGGCGACATGGGTCACGCTGATCTTGTGGTCGGGCAGCGCCTCGCGCAGCCGCTCCAGCGCCGGCCGCGCGATCATCAGGAAACCGGTGGCGACATAGCGGGCGCGGGCGAAGCCCTTCTCGCCCTTGATCTGCCCGCCCTCGAAATCGACCGCGTAATGCAGCGAGGCGGGCTCGGGGTTCGGGTGCCCGGCCCGGGTCGCGCCGGCGATGCGCCCCCAGTCCAGCCACTTGATCGGGTAAATGCCGCCGGCGACCTCGTGCCCGCTCTCCAGCAGCCGGAACACCGCCTCCGGCTCGAAGCCGATGTCGCTGTCGATGAACAGCATGTGGCTGAAGGCCGGCCGGTCGAGGAAGGTGGCGACCAGGGTGTTGCGCGCCCGGGTGACCAGGCTCTCGTTCCCCAGCGTGTCGACCGTGACGGGCAGGCCCCGATCGAGGCATGCCCGCTGCAGTTTCAGGACCGACTTCAGGTACTGCTGGGTCACCATGTTGCCGTAGCAGGGCGTGGCGACCCACAAGCCGGTGGGCGGAACCGTGGTCAAGGTGAAGGACGGGTCAATGCTGGTCCGATTGCTGGCCGGTGGTCACCTGAAAAGGCCCTTCAGCGGGTTCGTCGGCAGCGGCGACGTGCTGCCGCCGGTGCTGCCCGAACCGCTGCTGCCGCCCACGCCGGGGATCGGCACGGCGCCCTTGATGCTCTCCATAACCTTCCCGGTCGCGGCATCCTTCAGGATCGAAGCCATGTCTGGCTGATACGAGATGTTGTGCCACGGCCCCTTGATCATCACAGGGATGGTGATCCCGGTGGCGTCTTCCTTGCCGCCCTGGCCCTTGGTCGTGGCGGCGAGCTTCGGTTCCACGCGGTAGTTGATGGTCTTCGGCGGCATCTCCACCGTGCCCTTGCCGGTGACGCGCAGCAGCGGCGACTTCATCTGCAGGTCGTCGTTGCTGACGATCCCGCTGGCGATCTTGAAAGTCGCCGTCACCTCGGAAAAGTCGGTCTGCTTGGCTTCGCCCGTTGCGGCACCGGTCACCGCGCCTTTCAGGTCGCGCGCCATCTGCACGATTTCAGCCAGGTTGAAGCCTTTGACTGCGCCATCGCGGAAGTCGATCGAGCCACCACCAGCGAGGCTGGAGACGATTTCTTTCTGTGACTTGCCGCGGCCCGTGGTGGTCACGTCGAAGGACCCCTTGCCGGAGAGCTTGTCGCTGTCGGCCGCCGCCTTCAGGAGCGGCGCCAGCTGCACACCCAGGATCTTGAACTGGCTCTCGATCCCCGGCACCGCGCCGGAGCCGTCGGCGATCACGCGGCCGGTGCCGGTGCCCTCGTACAGCGCCATTTCCTTCAGGTCGAGCTGGAGCCGGCCGCCCTTGAGTGCCGTTGCCAGCACGCTTTTCCCGATCTCGATCTTGCGTATCTTGAGGCTGCCGACCGACAGATCGAACTCCGCATCGGCCGCCTTCAGGCCGGACAGGTCGATCGGATCGGTGCTCCAGTCGGTCGCCCCTGAGGCGGCGGCGGGCTTTTCGGTAGATTCCGGCGGCAGATAGGGGTTGAGATCGAGGGCGGCGATGTCGAGCTTGCCTTTGAGTGAAGGTCTCGCGCCGGCCGTATCGACCGACATCTGGCCTTTCGACTTGATCTCGTCTATGTCGATCGTGGCATCGCTGAAACTGTAGCGGCTGCCGGCTACGCTGACTTTGCCCTTGATGGCGAGCGGCCCCATCGTCTTGTCACGCGCCTCGATTGGCGACCCGGCCCAGGCGGCCAGTCCCTTGATCGACGGCACCGAGAGGTCGACGTCGCCGTCCACCTTCATGGCGGAGCCCGTCGCCGCATTGCCCTTGAAGGCGAGCTTCAGGGGCTCGCCGTTGAGTGACAGCGCCACCGGGGTCGACCGGCCTTCCATCAGATCGCTGAGCTTGCCCACATCGACGCCGAGATCGAGTTTCTTGGCGTTGTAGACGAAGTCCCCCTTGCCCTTGAAAGGCGCCTGAAGCGAGGGCAGGTCCAGCGTGACGTTGAGCTTTTCGATCCTGTGGCTGGCGCCCGAGCGGGCATCGTCATAGGTGAGCAGCCCGTTCTCGATGCGCACGTCGCCGAGCGCGATTTCGGCCGGGGTGCCGCTTCCGCCGCCCGTTGCGGTGGAGGACGCGGCGGCCGGCTGGCCGAAAACCCAGTTGCCCTTGCCGGCCTTGTCCACCTCGATATGGATGATCGGGTCGACCAGGACGAATTTGTCCACTTCGACCCGTCCGCCCAGCAGCGGGAACAGCTTCAGCTCCACCTGCAGCGTGCCGAGTGTGGCCATATCCTTGTTCTTGGCGCCGGCCGCGTTGGCGAAGGCGACGTCGCGTACATCGACCGAGAGGGACGGGAATACCGACAGCTTCACCGGGCCCTTGATCGCGAGATCGCGGCCGGTGGCGTCCTTCACGCTGGCGACAACCTGATTCTTGATCGTTTCAACCGGCACGAAGAAGGGGATGGCGACGACGGCGGCGATCAGCAGGACGACGACAACGCCCACCGCGATCAGAACCTTGCGCATGCCCTCACTCCCTAGAATTGTACGATCCCGTGCTCGGCGTTCAGCCTACCCCCAGAACCCGCGCGACGGCAAGGCCTTGGGAACATACAATGAACAAATATTGAGGTGGCCGCCTGCTTGGGCGGCGATGGGTCGGCTTGGGCGATTGACTGGTTTTGGACGCCGACTTCTTGAGTTCTATTTATGTTCTCAGGCTAAAAAGGTCGATGATTCAGTGATTTATCTATAGTCACCATTGACGCCCATAGAAACCCATGATATCCCAGTCCATCCCGCCCGCCGTTTGGCGCTTGGGGGGATGTCGCGGAAACCAACAGGGGCGGGTGTGGCGTGGACTACTTCCTGTCCACCTTCACGAACAGGATCGACAAGAAGGGCCGCGTTTCGGTCCCGGCGGACTTTCGCGCAATCCTGATCAAACGCGGCGCTGGTCGAATGTTCGTCAATCGCGCCATCAAGTATCCCTGCATCGAGGCTTTCGGCGAGGATTACGTGGACGCCATGATGAAGCGCGTCCGGGACATGGAATACGAAAGCGACGAGCAGGACGATTACTTGGACATGAACGCGGCCGCCATCCTGCCATTGGCCTGGGACACGGAAGGACGCATCGTCATTCCCGAGGAATTGATGGCGCATGCCCAACTCTCCGCCGAGGCCCAGGCGGTGTTCGCCGGCCGCGGCGATACATTCGCCATCTGGAACCCGACCCTGTTTGCCGCGCGCCAGGCCGAGGCCCGGTCGCGCCAGCAGGAGCGCCGCCGCGCCGGGGGCGGTGCATGAGCGCCTCCCCGCACAGTCCGGTGCTTCTGGCCGAAGTACTCGCCGGGATTGCCCCGCGCGACGGCGCGGTCATCGTCGACGGTACCTTCGGCGCCGGCGGTTATACCCGGGCGTTCCTGGCCGCCGCCGATTGCCGCGTCTATGCGATCGACCGCGATCCCAGCGCCATTGCTGCCGCCAAGGCTCTGGCGGCGGACCATCCTGCGCGCCTTGTGCCCATCGAGGGTCGGTTCGGCGAGATGGACCGGTTGCTGTCGGATCGCGGCGTCCTCCATGCCGACGGCATCGCGCTGGATATCGGCGTGTCGTCGATGCAGATCGATCAACCCGACCGCGGCTTCTCCTTTCGCACCGACGGCCCGCTCGACATGCGTATGGGCGCCGACGGTCCGACCGCCGCGGATCTCGTGAACGAGGAGGAAGAGGCCGATCTGGCCGACATGATCTACCACCTCGGCGAAGAGCGGCGCTCGCGCCAGGTCGCCCGCGCCATTGTCGCCGCGCGCCGCGAGGCGCCCATCACGCGAACGCTTCAACTGGCCGAGATCGTGGCGCCGCATGCTGAACGGGTGGTCGGAATCCATGCGGCGACCAAGACCTTCCAAGCCCTTCGTATCCGGGTAAACGACGAACTGGGCGAACTGGAACGGGGCCTGCGGGCAGCCGAGAGACTCCTGCGGACTGCCGGGCGCCTCGTCGTCGTGAGCTTCCACTCGCTCGAGGACCGCATAGTCAAGCGCTTCCTGGATGCCCGCTCCGGCCATGCGGCGTCACCTTCGCGACATATGCCGTTGTCCGTCGAGTCCAGGGCCGAACCCAGTTTCCGGCTGGCGAAACGCGGTACGGTGAAGCCTGCGGAAAGCGAAATCGCCCGCAACCCGCGGGCCCGCTCTGCGCGGATGCGCGTAGCCGAGCGCACCGCGGCGCCAGCCTGGGCGGAGGCGGCATGAAGCGCGCCCTGACGGTGGCCGGTGTATTCGCCCTCGGCGCGGTCGCCTATGGGATGTATCAGCTCGCCTATGAAGTGAAGCGCCTCGAGGACGAACTGATCGTGCTGAACCGCGCGATCGCCCAGGAGCGCGAGGCGGCCGAGGTCATGAAGGCGGAGTGGACCTATCTGACCAGGCCCGATCGGCTGCAGGCGCGGGTAAACCGTCATCTGGCGCTGGCACCGCCGCCACCGCACCGGATGCTTGCCTTGACGGCGCTGCCGCCGCGGCCGGAGGAGGCTGTCGTCGAAGGCTGGGGCGTGATCAGCATTCCCGATCCCAACGCGCCGCCGGCGCCCCAGGCCAAGCCCGTCCCCGAGAACCTTCCCGTACCGGTCGCCGATCCGCCGGTCGGCGCACTGGCCGCAATGGATCCCGCCACGGCCGAGAGGGGAAGATGAACATTCTGATTCGCCGCCCGCGCCAGCGTGCGCGCCCCTGCACTCCCGCCGATCTGGGCGGCGGTCAGCCGCTTGTCCAGATCGAGGGCACGGTTCGCGCCGCCATCGAGACCGGCCGTTCGCGCATCGTGATCGCAGGGGCACTGTTTGGTCTCTGCTTCCTCGTGCTGGGTGGTCGACTTGCGGATCTGATGCTGTTCCGCGGGGGTATCGAGCCGACGCCTACCCGGACCGCCGGCCTCGTCGCGGCGACCGGCGGCGCGTCGATCGTTGATCGCGCCCCGATCGTCGATCGCAATGGCGTTCTGCTGGCGGTCAATCTGCGCAGCGCCTCGCTTTCCGCAGACCCGCGCAAAGTGATCGACCCGTTCGAGGCGGCGACAAAGCTCTCTCGTCTCTTTCCCGAACTGAACCGTGCGGAACTGCATCAGAGGCTGATGAGCGACCGCAGCTTCTTGTGGATCAAGCGCAACCTGACGCCCGGTGACCAGAAATCGGTCAATGCGCTGGGGATCCCCGGCCTTGCGTTCCATGTCGAACAGAAGCGCCTTTATCCCCAGGGAGCTCTGACCGCCCACGCGGTCGGCTACACGGATATCGACAGCAAGGGAATAGCCGGGATCGAGCAGTTTTTCGACGACCGTCTGCGAGATCCGGGACGGTTGCAGGACCCGCTACAATTGTCGATCGATATCCGCGTGCAGCATGCATTGCGCGACGAACTGTCGAAGTCGATCGAGGAATTTTCCGCGATTGGCGGCGCGGGCCTGATCATGGATGCGCGATCCGGTGAGATTGTGGCCATGGTCTCACTGCCGGATTTCGATCCCCTGTCCGTGGGTGAGGCCGCGGGCGACGCCAAATTCAACCGGATCACGCTCGGCGTCTACGAGATGGGCTCGACGTTCAAGACTTTCGCGCTCGCCATGGGTCTCGACGCCGGCATCGTCGGGATGAACGGAGGCTACGACGCGAGCCGCCCAATCAAGATTTCGCGCTTCACGATATCCGACGATCATCCGAAAAACCGCTGGCTCTCGGTGCCGGAGATCTACCAGTACTCGTCGAACATCGCGGCGGCCAAGATGGCGGTCGATGTGGGCCCGGCCGGCCAGAAGGCCTTCATGGAACGCATGGGGATGCTTCGCAAGCCTGCGGTCGAACTGCCGGAAGTGGGATCGCCGCTCTCTCCGAAGCGCTGGAACACGATCGAGACGATGACGATCGCTTTCGGTCATGGCCTCTCGGTCAGCCCGCTGCAGACCGGTGTGGGGATCTCTGCCGTAGTGAACGGTGGATTGCTCGTGCCGCCTACGCTCGTGAAGCGCGAGGCTGGTGCTGTCGTCCCGGCCGAGCGGGTACTGAAAGCGCAGACCTCCGCCAATATGCGGCGTCTCATGCGGCTGGTGGTGACCGACGGTACGGGCACCAAGGCGGAAGCCAATGGCTATGTGGTCGGCGGCAAGACGGGTACGGCGGAAAAGGCCGGGGTGGGTGGATACCGGCGAAAGTCGCTGTTGTCCTCCTTCGTCGCGGCTTTCCCGATGCACGAACCGCGCTACGTCGTAATCGCGATCATCGACGAGCCGAAGGGGACTAAACAGACCCACGGCTTCGCTACTGCTGGATGGACGGCGGCACCCGCGATCGGACGGATCGTCTCGAGGATCGCGCCGCTCTTGGGTGTTGATCCTGTCGATGCGAATGCGCCGAAGGTGCGGGAGGCTCTGATGCTGCCGGCCGCCGGCGCGCCGGAGCGGAAACTTGCGTCTTTCTGAACTCACAGGTCAGGCACCCTCCGGCGGGCTCGATCCCGAGGTCGCGGGCATCACTGCGGACAGTCGTGAAGTGAGGCCGGGGTTCGTCTTCGCCGCGCTGCCGGGAACCAGGATCGACGGCGCTTCCTTCGTGAAGGATGCGGTGCGTGCCGGCGCGGTCGCCGTCTTGGCTTCACCCGGCGTCGATCCCTGTCCGAAGGTGACCTGGCTCGCCGATTCTGACCCGCGCCGGACCCTGGCGCTCATGGCTGCCCGGTTTTTCGGCCGGCAGCCGCGGACGGTGGCTGCCGTCACCGGGACCAGTGGCAAGACCTCCGTTGCCGATTTCGCGCGCCAGATCTGGCAGGCGACGGGAACCGAGGCAGCATCGCTGGGGACGCTCGGTATCCGAACGCGGACGGGTACCGAAAAGTTGGGTCATACGACGCCGGACCCCGTCGGTCTGCATCGCGCCCTCGCCAGGCTCGCCGAAGGTGGGATCGACCATCTCGTCCTGGAAGCGTCGAGCCACGGTCTCGACCAGAAGCGGCTCGACGGCCTCCGGATCTCGGCGGCGGCCTTCACGACGTTCGGCGTCGATCATGGTGACTATCATCCGACCCGCGCCGACTACCTGGCCGCGAAGCTCGGCCTGTTCGATCGTCTGCTGCCGGCCGATGGCGTAGCTGTGCTGAATGCGGATGTTGATGTGTTTCCCGAGGTGGAGGCGGCTTGCCGCCGTCGCGGGAGCCGCACCTTGACCTACGGCCGCGGGGGGCTCGACCTCCGCCTCGTCGATGCGTCGCCGACCGCCGCCGGCCAGGAGATAGCGATCAATGTGTTCGGCCGGCGGGAGGCGCTGACGCTGTCACTCTTCGGCACGTTCCAGGCATGGAATGTACTGGCGGCCCTGGGTCTCGTGGTGGGCACCGGCACCGATGTCAGTCGTGCGCTTGCTGTTCTGCCGCGCCTCGCGGGCGTCCCGGGGCGCCTTCAGAAAGTGGCCGATCATCCAGCGGGCGCGCCCATTTTCGTCGACTACGCGCACAAGCCCGACGCGCTCGAAACGGTTCTGCGGGCGTTGCGGCCGCATGCGCGTGGATTGCTTCACGTCGTCTTCGGCTGCGGTGGCGATCGCGACCGGGCAAAGCGGCCGATGATGGGCGCCATTGCCGCCCGTCTCGCCGACCGCGTCATCGTCACCGACGACAACCCGAGAAGCGAGAGTCCGGCCGAGATTCGTCGCGCGGTGCTGGAAGCTTCTCCGGGCGCCCGGGAAATCGGCGACCGCGCCCGGGCAATCCAGGTGGCCGTGGGCGCGCTCGGTCCGGGCGACCTGCTGGTGATCGCGGGCAAGGGACACGAACAGGGACAGGTTGTCGGTACCGAGGTGCGACCGTTCGACGATTCCCTGGTGGTACAGGCGGCCGTGGAGGCACTGCGATGAGCGCCGCCGCGCTTTGGACTTCCGCCGAGGCGGATGCCGCGACCGGCGGGCGTTCCACCCATTCCTGGGTGGCGAGCGGCGTGTCGATCGACAGCCGCACGCTCGAGGAAGGGGACCTCTTCGTCGCGATAGAGGGGTTGAACCAGGACGGTCATGCCTATGTGAAGGCGGCATTCGAGCGCGGTGCCGCGGCCGCGATCGTGCGCCGCGTGCCCGGCGACTTGCTACCTGGAATGCCGCTTCTCGTGGTCGGCGACACGCTCTCGGCTCTGAACGGCCTCGCGGCGGCCGTACGGCAGCGCACGGGCGCGAAAGTCATCGCGGTCACCGGCAGCGTCGGCAAGACCGGAACCAAGGAGGCCTTGCGCCTCCTCCTCTCCAGGCAGAACCGCACGCATGCCGCGGCCGGAAGCTACAACAATCTGTGGGGCGTGCCGTTGACGCTCGCCCGCATGCCGACCGATGCCGCTTATGCGGTGATCGAGATCGGCATGAATCACGCGGGCGAGATCACGCCGCTTACCCGGCTCGCGCGTCCCCATGTCGCGCTGATCACGACAGTCGCGCCAGCGCATCTCGAGTTCTTCAACTCGGTGACGGAAATCGCCGATGCCAAGGCGGAGATATTCCAGGGCGTCGAACCGGGCGGCCTCGCCATCCTCAACCGCGACAGTCCTCATTTCCCGCGGTTGATCGACTGCGCCTTCATGACCGGCGTGGATCGTATCGAGAGCTTCGGGCGGCATCCGGATGCGACCGCTCGGCTCGACAAAGCCGCCCTCCATGCCACCTGCTCCTGCGTTACGGCGACCTTCGCCGGCGAACAGATCTGCTACAAGATCGGCGCGCCGGGTGAGCATTGGGTGCAGAACTCGCTGGCCATTCTCCTGGCCGTTCGGGCGGTTGGTGCCGATGTCGGACTTGCCGCGCTGGCGATGGCCGATCTGCGTGCCCCCAAGGGCCGCGGCGAGCGCCATCGGATCGGAGTGACCGGCGGGGTCGCAACCCTCATCGACGAAAGCTACAACGCCAGTCCGATCGCCATGCGTGCCGCGCTGGCCGTCCTGGCCGGCAGCCCGCCGGAGGGGCGGGGGCGGCGCATCGCCGTCCTCGGGGACATGCGAGAATTGGGCGACCGGTCGGCCGAATTGCACGCCGGACTCGCGGGAGATGTCGAAGCGGCGAAGGTCGACCATGTCTACGCCGCCGGACCGTTGATGCGCGCTCTGTACGACGCGCTTCCTTCTCGCCTGCGCCGTCTGCACGCGGAAAGCGCCGCCGAATTGATCCCGAACCTGCAGGCCGACCTGCGGGCGGGCGACGTCGTCCTCGTCAAGGGTTCGCTCGGTAGCCGGATGGAACCGATCGTCGATGCGTTGCGCGCGCGTCCGGTCAGTTCCGCGGAGACCGATTGATGCGTCCCGCCGTGCTGATGCCATGTTCCCGCGCACACTGCGCCGCCACGTTTCCCGCACTCTCAAGAAAATGAACCGATGCTCTACCACCTGCTCTACCCGCTGACGGAAGACATCAACGCTTTCAACGTCTTCCGCTATATCACCTTCCGTAGCGGCGGCGCTGTCGTGACCGCGCTCCTGGTCAGCTTCCTCGCCGGCCCGCGCCTCATCGAGTGGCTGCGGGTGAAGCAGGGCAAGGGACAGCCGATCCGAGCGGACGGGCCGCAGTCGCATGTATTGACGAAGAAGGGCACGCCCACCATGGGTGGCGTACTCGTGCTCCTCGGCGTCACGGTGGCGACGCTGCTCTGGGCCGACCTCACCAACCGCTATGTCTGGATCGTTCTCTTCGTCACCATCGGCTTCGGGGCGATCGGCTTCGCCGACGATTTCCTGAAGGTGAGCCGCTACAACACCCGCGGCGTGCCCGGAAAGCTGAAGCTCGTCCTGGAGGCGTCGGTCGCGCTGATTGCGGTCGCTGCGTTCAGCTACGTGACGAAAAGCCCGCTCAACGACACCCTGACGGTGCCGTTCTTCAAGGAGGTGCTGATCGATCTGGGCTGGTTCTTCCTGCCGGTCGGAGCCTTCGTCATCGTCGGCGCGTCCAACGCCGTCAACCTGACCGACGGCCTCGACGGACTGGCGATTGTGCCGACGATGATCGCCGCGGCCAGTTTTGCTTTGATCGCTTATCTTGTGGGTAATATAGTCTTCGCCAACTACTTGCAGATCCATTTTGTGGCGGGGACCGGGGAGTTGGCCATATTTTGTGGTGCCATTGTCGGTGCTGGTCTGGGCTTTCTCTGGTTCAACGCGCCGCCGGCGATGGTTTTCATGGGCGATACGGGCTCGCTCGCGCTCGGCGGCGCGCTCGGCGCGGTCAGCGTGGTGACCAAGCACGAGATCGTCCTCGCCATCATCGGTGGCCTCTTCGTGCTGGAAACCGTATCGGTGATCGTGCAGGTGGCCTCCTTCAGGCTGACCGGCAAGCGGGTCTTCCGCATGGCGCCGCTGCATCACCACTTCGAGCAGAAGGGCTGGGCCGAGCCCACCGTGGTGATCCGCTTCTGGATCATATCTGTGATCCTGGCGCTCGCCGGCCTCGCCACGCTGAAGCTCAGGTGAGCGCGATGATCCCGATCGCCGCCTTCCGCGGCCGTCCCGTCGCCGTCGTCGGACTGGCGCGGAGCGGGCTGGCCGCGGCCAAGGCGCTGCAGGCGGGCGGGGCGGAGGTCGCGGCCTGGGACGATGCCCCGGCGCGCCGCGAACAGGCGGCCGCGATCGGAATTCCCGTGCGCGAACCGATGCTTAACGGTGCCGCCGCGGTGGTGTTGAGCCCCGGGATCCCGCTGACCCATCCGGCGCCGCACGCCGTCGTGAGACAGGCGCAGGCGGCATCGGTGCCGGTGATCGGCGATGTCGAGCTGTTGTTTCGGGAGAAACTCGGGGCCGCGATCGTCGGGATCACGGGGACCAACGGCAAGTCGACCACCACGGCCCTGATCGGGCATATCCTGAAAGCGGCCGGCCGGTCCGTGCAGGTAGGCGGTAATATCGGTGCCGCGGTTCTGGATCTCGATCCCGTCGGCAAGGGCGGAATCTATGTGATCGAACTGTCCTCGTTCCAGATCGACCTGACCCCTTCGCTCGATTGCGATGTATCGATCCTGCTGAACATTACGCCAGATCATCTGGACAGGCATGGCGACATGGAAGGCTATGTCGCCGTCAAGGAGCGTATCTTCGCCGGACAAGGTACGGCGGTCATCGGTGTCGATGACGACTGGGGCCGCCGCATCCATGCGGAACTGGAAAAAGCCGGCCGCCGGCCTGTGATTCCGATCTCGGTCGAGCGTCCCCTGGACCGTGGAATCACCGTCATTGGACCGTCCTTCACCGTGACCAGGGATGGGCGGCCGGAGCCGGCGATCGACCTCGCCCGAGCGCCGGCCCTGATCGGCACCCACAACCATCAGAACGCCGCCGCCGCGGTCGCCGCCTGCTTCGCCCTCGGCCTCGACGCCGCCGCCATCCAGAAGGGTCTCGAGACCTTCCCGGGTCTCGCCCATCGGTTGGAGCGGATCGCGACGCAGGGCGGCGTCGCCTATTTCAACGACAGCAAGGCGACCAACGCGGATGCGACGGCGAAGGCGCTGGCGGCCTTCGAGGGCATCCACTGGATCGCCGGCGGCAAGCCGAAGGCCGGGGGCATCGAGCCGCTGGCCCGGTTCTTCCCGCGCATCCGTCACGCCTGGCTGATCGGCGAGGCGGCGGCGGAATTCGCGCGGACTTTGGAGGGCAGGGTGCCGCACACGGTCGCCGGCACGCTGGAGCGGGCGGTGGCCGGCGCGCGCGCCGCCGCCGAGCCGGGCGAGGTCGTGCTGCTGTCGCCCGCCTGCGCCTCCTACGACCAGTTCGCCGATTTCGAGGCCCGCGGCGAGACCTTCCGCGCGCTGGTGCAGGGAGGGGCGGCATGATCTGGCTGCCCCGCACCGATCGCAGCCTCGTCGGCCGCTGGTGGTGGACCATCGACCGGGTGACGCTGTTCGTGCTGATGGCGCTGATCGTCGTCGGCTTCGTGATGACGCTGGCGGCGAGCCCGGCGGTCGCGGCGCGCCTGGGCCAGGACCAGTTCTTCTTCTTCCGCCGCCAGCTGATCTTCCTGCTGCCGGCGCTCTGCGTCATCTTCCTGGTGTCGCTGATGTCGCTCGCCAATGTGCGGCGGCTGGCGCTGCTGGGCTTCGCCGGCGCCCTGGTCATGATGCTGGCGACGCTGCTGGCGGGCCAGGAGATCAAGGGCGCGAACCGCTGGATCCATATCGCGGGCCTCAGCCTGCAGCCCTCGGAATTCGTGAAGCCCTGCTTCGCCGTCGCCGCCGGCTGGGCCCTGTCGGAGGCGCGGCGCGGCGCCGGCCCGCACTTCTATGCCGGCGCGGGCGTGTTGTGGGCCATCGTGATCGGCATCCTGGTGCTGCAGCCCGATGTCGGCATGGCGGTCGTGGTCACGGCGGTTTTCGCCGCGCAGCTCTTCGTCGCCGGCCTGCCGATGCTGCTGGTCGGGCTGGGCGCGGGCGTGCTGGTGCTGGGCGGCGCCGTCGCCTATTCGCTGCTGCCGCATGTCGCGAGCCGCGTGGACCGCTTCCTCGATCCGTCCGGCGGCGACAACTACCAGATCGACCGGGCGATGGACGCCTTCCAGGCCGGCGGGCTGTTCGGCCGGGGCCCCGGCGACGGCTCGGTGAAGACCATCCTGCCGGATGCGCATACCGACTTCATCTTCGCCGTCGCCGGCGAGGAATACGGTTTCGCCGCCTGTGTCCTGGTGGTGCTGCTGTTCGCCTTCATCGTCTTCCGCGGGCTGGGCCGGCTGCTCGCCGAGAACAACCTCTTCGTCATGCTGGCGGGAACCGGGATCGTCACCCAGTTCGGCCTGCAGGCGGTGATCAACATGGGCGTCAACCTGCGGCTGATGCCGACCAAGGGGATGACGCTGCCGTTCATCTCATACGGCGGTTCCTCGCTGATCGCGCTCGCGCTCGGCATGGGCATGCTGCTGGCGCTGACGCGCAAGCGGCCCAGCATGGGTGAGGCGGAATGAGCGCCGGACCGGTCGTCCTGGCGGCGGGCGGAACGGGGGGGCACCTGTTCCCGGCCGAGGCGCTGGCGCGGGTGCTGATCGCCCGCGGCCACCGCGTGCTGCTGTTCACCGACGAGCGCGGCGGCGGCTATGCCGATCGCTTCCCCGGGGCCGAGGTGGTGCGCGTGCGCTCGGGCACGCCCTCCGGGCGCGGGCCGATCGGCCGGCTGTTCCTGCTGGGAGAGATCGCGGCCGGTGTCTTCGGTGCCCGCGCCGCGTTGAAGCGGGCGGCGCCCGCGGCGGTGGTGGGGTTCGGCGGGTATCCGGCGCTGCCCACCATGCTGGCGGCGACGCAGCTCGGCCTTCCGACGGTCATCCATGAGCAGAACGCGGTCCTGGGGCGGGTGAACCGCCTCGTATCCCGCCGCGTCCGCCGCATCGCCCTGTCGCTGCCCGACACCAGGGCGATGTCGCCGGCCGATGCCGCCCGGGCGGAGCTCGCCGGCAACCCCGTGCGGGCCGGCATCCTGGCCGCGCGCGACATTCCCTATGCCCCGCCTTCGCCGGGCGGGCCCGTCCGGCTTCTGGTGACCGGCGGCAGCCAGGGCGCGCGCATCTTCAGCGAGGTTGTTCCCGAGGCGATCGCCCTCTTGCCCGGGAGCGTTCGGGGCCGGCTTTCCATCGTGCAGCAGGCGAGGCCCGAGGACCTGGCGGCCGTGCAGGCGCGCTACATCGACCTCGGCGTCTCGGCCCGGGTCGAGCCCTTCTTGCGCGACATGGCCGAGCAGATCGCCTCGGCGCATCTGTGCGTGATGCGGTCGGGAGCATCGACCGTGGCGGAACTGGCCGCGGCCGGCCGGCCGGCCATCCTGGTGCCCTACCAGCATGCGATGGACGATCACCAGACGGCGAACGCCGAGGCCTTGTCGGGGCAGGGGGCGGCGCTGCTCCGCCCGCAGGCGACCCTCGATGCCGAGGGTCTGGCGACCGAGATCGAATGCCTCCTGGCCGCGCCGGCGCGCCTCGCGGCGATGGCGCAGGCGGCCCGCAATCTCGGCCGGCCCGATGCCGCGGAGCGGCTGGCCGACATGGTCGAGGGACTGATCGGCCGGAACGGCCACGGCGGTGCCGGCGAGATGAGGAGAGCCGCATGAGACAGATGCCGCTCGACATCGGGATCATCCATTTCGTCGGCATCGGCGGCATCGGCATGAGCGGGATCGCCGAGGTGATGCACAATCTCGGCTATCAGGTGCAGGGTTCCGACCAGTCGAGCAACGCCAGCACCCGCCGGCTGGCCGAACTCGGCATGCGCATCTTCGAAGGCCACCGGACCGAGAATGTCGAGAACGCCCAGGTCGTCGTCTATTCCACGGCGGTGAAGGCGGACAACCCGGAGATCAAGGCGGCGCGCGCGCGGCTGCTGCCGGTGGTGCGCCGGGCCGAGATGCTGGGCGAACTGATGCGGCTGCGCTGGGCGATCGCGGTCGGCGGCACGCATGGCAAGACCACCACGACCTCGCTGATCGCCACCATGCTGGATCAGGCCGGCGTCGATCCCACCGTCATCAACGGGGGCATCATCAACGCCTTCGGCACCAATGCGCGGCTGGGTGGCGGCGAATGGATGGTGGTCGAGGCGGATGAGAGCGACGGCACCTTCACGAAGCTGCCGGCGACGATCGCCGTCGTCACCAATATCGACCCCGAGCATCTGGATTTCTACGGCACCTTCGATGCCGCCCGCGAGGCGTTCCGCAGTTTCGTGCAGAACATCCCGTTCTATGGATTCGCCGCGCTCTGCCTCGACCATCCCGAGGTGCAGGCCCTGATCGGGCGCATCGCCGACCGGCGCATCCTGACCTACGGCTTCACGCCCCAGGCCGATGTCCGCGCGGTCAATGTCCGCTTCGCCGAGGGCGGCTCGCGCTTCGACGTCCTGATCAGCGACCGGGTGACCGGGACGCAGCGATCGGTGTCGGACCTGCGCCTGCCGATGCCGGGCCAGCACAACGTACAGAACGCGCTGGCCGCGGTGGTGGTGGCGCGCGAGATGGGCTTCGACGCCGAGACGATCCGGAAGGGTCTCGCCGCCTTCAAGGGCGTGAAGCGGCGGTTCACCAAGACCGGCGAGGTCGACGGCATCACCGTCATCGACGACTACGGCCATCATCCGGTGGAGATCGCCGCCGTGCTGGACGCGGCCCGCCAGGCCTATACCGGCCGGGTCATCGCCGTGGTGCAGCCGCACCGTTACACCCGGCTCCGCGACCTGTTCGAAGGCTTCTGCACCTGCTTCAACCAGGCCGACGCGGTGCTGGTCGCCGACGTCTACGCGGCGGGCGAGGCGCCGATCGAGGGGATCTCGCGCGACGCGCTGGTCGACGGCATGCGCACGCGCGGGCATCGCCATGTCGAAGCGCTGCCCTCGCCGGAGGCGCTGCCGGAGATGGTCGCGGCCTTGGCGCAACCGGGCGACCTCGTCGTGTGCCTGGGCGCGGGATCGATCACCAATTGGGCCAATGCCCTGCCGGAGGCCCTGGCCGGCCGGCGCAACCGATCGGCACAGGCGGCGCGCCAATGAGCCAGATGCAGGCCCAGGTCATGGAACCCTCCCTGGTGGACCGGCTGCCGCCGGTGCGCGGCCGGCTGATGCTGGGCACGCAGTTGTCGAGCATCACCTGGTTCCGCGTCGGAGGCCCGGCGGAGGTGATGTTCCGGCCGGAGGATACCGAGGACCTGGCCGGATTCATGCGGGACTGTCCGTTGGAGATACCGATCACGCCGGTCGGCGTGGGGTCCAATCTCCTGGTGCGCGACGGGGGCGTGCGCGGCGTGGTGCTGCGGCTGGGGCGGGCGCATGCGGATATCAGCGTGCGCGGCGAGGAAGTGCATGTGGGCGCCGCGGCGCTGGACGTGAACGTCGCGCTGGTCTGCCAGGAGGCGGGTATCGCGGGCCTGGAGTTCCTGCGCGGGGTGCCGGGAACCATCGGCGGCGCGGTGCGCATGAATGCCGGATCCTACGGCCGCGAGATGAAGGACGTGCTGCGCGAGGCCGAGGTGGTGGATCGCGCGGGCAACCTCTACCGGCTCGGCCCGAAGGATCTGGGCCTGGGTTACCGTCATTCGGATCTGCCACCGGATTCGATCGTCACCCGCGCCGTCCTCGTCGGCACGCCGGGCGAACGCGCCATGATCGCGGCCCGGATCGCCGAGATCACGCAGATGCGGGCAACCACGCAGCCGGTGAGGAGCCGTACCGGCGGATCGACCTTCGCCAATCCGACCGATCCGCGGGCGGAAGGGCGCAAGGCCTGGGAGCTGATCGATGCCGCCGGCTGCCGCGGCTTCCGCATGGGCGGTGCCCAGATGTCGGAGCTGCACTGCAATTTCCTGATCAACGACGGCAATGCCAGTGCCGCGGAGATCGAGGCTCTGGGCGAGGAGGTGCGCCGGCGCGTGCGCGCGCATTCCGGTGTCGAGCTCCGCTGGGAGATTCGCCGCATCGGCGAGGCGGGAGGAGGACAGCGATGACGAAGCGCGTCGCCGTCCTGATGGGTGGCCCTTCGGCCGAGCGCGAAGTATCGCTGGTCTCGGGACGCGACTGCCTGAAGGCGCTGCAGGGGCGGGGCTTCGATGCCTTCGCGATCGACGCCGGCGCCGACCTCGCGGCTCGGCTGCGGCAGGAGAAGCCCGATGTCTGCTTCAACGCGCTGCACGGCCGCTATGGAGAGGATGGGGTCGTCCAGGGCGTGCTCGAGCTCCTGCGCATTCCCTATACGCATTCGGGCGTCCTGGCTTCCGCGCTCGCCATGCACAAGCCGACGGCGCGCCGCCTGTTCGTCGAGGCCGGCCTGCCGGTGGCGGAAGGCCGGGTGATCGAGAAGGACAGGCTGGCCGACGGCGATCCGATGGCCCGGCCCTATGTGGTGAAGCCGATCAACGAGGGGTCTTCGGTCGGGGTGAAGCTGGTTTTCGAAGGCGATAATTTCGACCCCGCCGCCGATCTCGACCATTGCGGCCGCGAGGTCCTGGTCGAGCGCTACGTGCCGGGACGCGAGATCCATGTGGCGGTGATGGGCGAGCGGGCGCTGGGCGCGGTCGAGATCCGGCCGCAGGGCCGCTTCTACGACTACGAGGCGAAGTACACCGAGGGCTGTGCCAAGCACATCATGCCGGCGCCGCTCGATGCCGCCGATTACGAGGAGGCGCTGCGCCTCGCTCTGGCGGCGCATCGGACGCTGGGCTGCCGCGGCGTCAGCCGGACCGACCTGCGCTTCGACGACACGCTGGGCGGCCGGGGCCGCTTCTACGTGCTGGAGGTGAATACCCAGCCCGGGATGACGCCGCTCTCGCTGGTGCCGGAGATCGCCGCCCATCAGGGCATCGACTACGGCGCCCTGGTCGAATGGATGGTGGAGGACGCGGGATGCGACCGCTGACCGCCAGCCGGGACAGCCGTCCCGCGCCCAATCCCCCGGCCAAGCGCGAGCCGCTGATCCGCATCGGCCGGCGCAAGGGCGGTGCCGTTGCCGCCGGGTCGCGGCTGCGCCGGGCCGCGATCACCGCCGCCGTCGTCATCGCCGCCGGGGCAGGGGGTGCCACCTGGATCTGGCAGTCCGGCATCCTGGGTGCCGCGGCGGAGCGTATCGAGCAGGCGGCGACCGCCGCCTCCGTCAGCGCCGGGTTCCGGATCGCGGCGGTGAACGTCGTCGGACGCAATGCCACGGCGCGGGAGGCGCTGCGGCAGGCGGTTGGCCTCGATCGCGGCGATCCGATCCTGTTCTTCGATGCCGAAGCGGCGCGCCAGCGCATCGAGCGGATACCGATGGTCAAGAGTGCCGCGGTGCACCGCCAGCTGCCCGACACCGTCCTGATCGAGATCGTCGAACGCGTGCCCGTGGCCCGCTGGCAGATCGAAGGCCGAACCGTTCTCGTCGATCGCGACGGCAAGGTCCTGAGCGGCTACGAGGCGGAAGGCTTCGCCGACCTCAAGCGGATCGTGGGCGCCGGCGCGGCGACGCGCGTGGGCGACCTGTTCGACATGCTGGGCGCCGAGCCCGCGCTCTATGCACGGGTGAAGGACATCGTGCGGGTGCGCGACCGGCGCTGGGACATTTCCTTCGAGAACGGCGTCATCGTCATGCTGCCCGAGGAAGGGGCCGCCGAGGCCTGGCGCAAGCTGGCGGCGCTGGAGCGCGAGAAGGGACTTCTGGGACGGGCCATCGTCGCCGTCGACATGCGGCTGCCCGAAAAGCTGGTCGTGCGAATGATGCGCGAGACCGTTCCGCAACCACCAACCCCGCCCAAGAAGGCGGGAAAGAACGCGTAAGGGTCGGGGGCATGGCGGGGACCAGACACGGGTTGATCGCGGGGCTGGATGTCGGCACGACCAAGGTGTGCTGCTTCATCGCCCGGCTGGACGGCGAAGTGATGCGCGTGGTCGGCATCGGCCACCAGGTGGCGCATGGGATGCGTGCCGGCGGCGTGGTGGATATGGAAGGCGTCGAGCAGTCGGTCCGCGCCGCCGTCGACGCGGCGGAGCGCATGGCCGAAACCCAGGTCGAGGAGGTCTATCTCTCCATGTCGGGTGGCCAGCCGGCCTCGCACACCGTCGGCGTCGAGGTTGCGATCGGCGGGCATGAGATCGGCGAGCCCGATGTGCGTCGGGTGCTGGATCAGGGGCGGCATCGCGACGAGCCGGGCGAGCGGCGCGTGCTGCATGCGCTGCCGGTCGGCTACACGATCGACGGCACCAACAACATCCGTGATCCCAGGGGCCTGTTCGCCGACCGCCTGGGCGTCAACATGCATATCGTGACCGTGGGCGCCGGCGCCGTGCGCAACCTCGTCACCTGCGTCGAGCGCGGGCATCTGCGCGTCGCCGGCGTCGTCGCCGCACCCTATGCCGACGGTCTCGCCTCGCTGGTCGAGGACGAGAAGGATCTGGGCGTCACCCTGGTCGATATGGGCGGCGGCACCACGACCATCGGCATCTTCTACGACGGCAACCTGGTGCATACCGACCATGTGCCGCTCGGCGGACTGCACATCACCCGCGACGTGGCCCGCGGCCTCGGCACCTCGATCGGCAATGCGGAGCGGTTGAAGACGCTCTACGGCAGCGCCATGCCCTCCTCGACCGACGAGAGCGAGATGATCGACGTGCCCCAGGTGGGGGACCAGGAGAACGACGGGCCGCATCACCTCGCGCGCTCTCTGCTGATCGGGATCATCCGCCCTCGGGTGGAAGAAACCCTCGAACTGGTGCGCGACAAGTTGCGCCAGAGCCCCTTCGACCGGCTTGCCGGACGGCGCGTCGTGCTGTGCGGCGGGGCATCACAAATGCAAGGCGTGCGCGAATTGGCGCAACGCGTGCTTGACCGACAGGTCCGAATCGCCCGACCCATTCGTACTGCGGGTTTGGCGGAAGCGACGGGCGGACCGGCTTTCACCACCTGCGCCGGTCTCCTGGCCTACGCGAAGCTGATGCGAGAGATGGGACCCCGAGAGGTGGAAGCGACAGCCGATCGTCCGGGCTTCGGCCTGAAGCGGTTCGGACGGTGGTTGAAGGCGAACCTGTAACCCGCGCCGGCGGTGGCCGGCGCAGCAAGACCCGCAGATCCCCGCGGGAGGCGAGAGCCGTCGGGGAGTTGGATTTCGGCCAGTCGGGCCAATTGGAGGAACAATCCATGGGCATCAACCTGAGCATTCCGGTGGCGCGGGAGTTGAAGCCGAGGATCGCGGTGATCGGTGTCGGCGGCGCCGGCGGCAACGCGGTGAACAACATGATCAACGCCACGCTGGAAGGCGTGGAGTTCATCGTGGCGAACACGGATGCCCAGGCGCTGGCCAACGCCCTCACCGAACGGCGCATCCAGCTGGGCGCGACGGTGACGCAAGGGCTGGGCGCGGGTGCCCGGCCCGATGTCGGCCGTCTCGCCGCCGAAGAGGCCTTCGACCAGATCGTCGAGCACCTGCAGGGCTGCCACATGGCCTTCATCACCGCCGGTATGGGCGGCGGCACCGGCACCGGGGCGGCCCCGGTCATCGCCAAGACGGCGCGCGACCTCGGCATCCTCACCGTCGGCGTGGTGACCAAGCCCTTCCACTTCGAAGGCGCCAAGCGCATGCGCTCGGCCGATGCCGGGATCGAGGACCTGCAGCAGTACGTCGATACGCTGGTCATCATCCCGAACCAGAACCTGTTCCGGATCGCCACCGAGCGCACCACCTTCGCCGAGGCCTTCAAGATGGCGGACGCGGTGCTGAACTCGGCCGTGCGCGGCATCACCGACCTGATGATGATGCCGGGCCTGATCAACCTCGACTTCGCCGACGTGAAGACGGTGATGAGCGAGATGGGCAAGGCGATGATGGGCACCGGCGAGGCCGACGGCCCGAACCGCGCCATCGAGGCGGCGGAAGCCGCCATCGCCAATCCGCTGCTCGACGAGGTGTCGCTGAAGGGGGCCAAGGGCGTCCTCATCAACATCACCGGCGGCTCCGACCTCACCCTGTTCGAACTCGACGAGGCGGCCAACCGCATCAGGAACGAGGTCGATCCGGAAGCCAATATCATCGTCGGTTCGACCTTCGACGACGGCATGATCGGCCGCATGCGCGTCGCCGTGGTGGCGACCGGGATCGAGGTGGCGGCCCAGAACCAGGCGGGCCGCACGCCCGCCGGCCACCTGCGCCTGATCACGCCGCAGGCCCGGCCGCTGGCGGCGCCCGCGCAAGCCACCGCCTATGCCGCGCCGGCGATGACCGCGGCCGTGCAGCCGATGACTGAAAGCGCGCCGGCGGCGGCACAGGCGCATCAGCCGCAGGCGCCAGCGGTCCCGCTCGGCCTGTCGGTGCCATCGGCGGCGATGGAACCGGCGGCGCCGGCATTCCGTGCGCCCGATGCGCCCGGTCCCTTCGTCCCGCCGAAGCCGGTCGATCCGGGCCTCCGCGCCACCGCCGCCCAACAGCAGGCGGCGGCGGTGACCGCCGCCGCGCCCGCGCCGGAGCAGCCGGCCTCGCGCCGGCCGAACCTGTTCGCCCGGGTGACGAGGCCCTTCGCCCGCTTCACCATCGGGGCCGAAGCGGCGCCGGAGCGGCCGGTCCAGCATGTCGAGCCCGTGCTGCAGCGCCCCGCGGCACCGGCCCCGCAGCCGGCGGCGGCGAAGCCGGCACCCAAGGCCCAGCAGCTGCCGATCGAGCCGCCGGAGCGCCCGGCGGCGCAGGCCGAGCCCGACCTGCTCGACATCCCTGCCTTCCTGCGCCGTCAGGCGAACTGAACGGGTAAGGTTCCCTTCGCCTCCTCGATGAGGGCCCCTTTCCCGCCGGAAAGGGGCCCTCTCTTGCTTCGGCGGCACTGCTGACCGAGATTGTCCCCATGGACGAGCGGCAGACGACGATCGCGCGCGCGGTGAGCTGTGAGGGCGTCGGCCTGCATTCCGGCGCGGCGGCGCGGATCACGCTGCATCCGGCCGCCGCCGATCGGGGCCTCGCCTTCCGGCGCGTGGATCTTCCGGGCAGCCCGGTCATTCCCGCCCGGGTGGAGCATGTGGTGCGGGCCGCCTGGGGCACTGTCCTGGGAACCGGCGGGGCCGAGGTGGCGACGGTGGAGCATCTGCTGGCCGCGCTCTTCGCCCTCGGCGTCGACAACGCGCTGATCGCGGTGGAAGGGCCGGAGGTGCCGGTGATGGACGGTTCGGCGGCGCCCTTCGTCACCCTGATCGAGGAAGCGGGCCGGACGACGCAGGAGGCACCGCGCCGCTTCCTGCAGCCGGCCCGGCGCATCGCCGTGGCGGAGGAGGCGCGGCGGGTGGAGCTGTCGCCGGCCGGCGGCCTCGCCATCGAGCTCACCATCGACTTTCCCGGCACCTGCATCGGCGAGGAGACGGGCACCTACATCGTCTCGCCCACGAGCTTCGCCGCCGAGATCGCCCCGGCCCGGACATTCGCCCGGCTCGAGGACGTGAAGGCGCTGCTGCGGGGCGGCATGGCGGCGGGGGGAAGCCTCGAGAACGCCATCGTGGTCGATGGCGAGCGCATCCTGAACGCGGAGGGGCTCCGCTTTCCCGACGAGTTCCTGCGGCACAAGATCCTGGATGCGATCGGCGATCTGGCGCTCTGCGGGGCGCCGCTGCGGGGCTGGTTCAGGGGGGTGCGCTCGGGCCATGCGATGAACCACGCCCTCGTGCGCCGGCTGGTTTCGGACCCCGTCGTGCGACAGGCGCGCGCTTGATAAAAGCCCGGCTCCGTGACAGATACAGGGGCATGCCGACGCGCTCCCTGAAGACATTCGTCCTCGCCCTCTGCGCCGCCCTCCTGCTCGCCGCCTGTGCCGGCGGGGAGAAGAAGGATGCCTATGTCGAACGCCCGGTCGAGGACCTCTACAACATCGGGCTGAATTCGCTTGCCGCCGGGGAATATCTCAGGGCCGCCAAGGAGTTCGACGAGGTCGACCGCCAGCATCCCTATTCGGTCTGGGCCACCAAGGCGAAACTGATGGCGGCCTTCGCCAGCTATCAGGCCGGCAAGTATGCCGATGCCATCAACTCGGCCGAGCGCTTCAAGCAGCTGCATCCCGGCAACAAGGACATCGCCTACGCCTACTATCTCGCCGCGATCAGCTATTACGAGCAGATCGTCGATGTCGGCCGCGACCAGGGCAATACCCAGAACGCGCTGAAGGGCCTGGAGGAGGTGGTGCGCCGCTTCCCGACCTCGGAATACGCCCGCGACGCCCGCCTGAAGCTCGACCTCGCGCGCGACCATCTGGCGGGCAAGGAGATGGCGATCGGCCGCTACTACCAGAACCAGCGCCACCACGTGGCGGCGATCAACCGCTATCGCAGCGTCGTGGACAATTTCCAGACCACGACGCACACGGCCGAGGCGCTGCACCGGCTGGTGGAATGCTATCTCGCGATCGGCGTGGCCGAGGAGGCGAAGAACGTCGCCGCGGTGCTCGGCCACAACTATCCGGGCAGCGACTGGTATGCCGACAGCTACAAGCTGATCACCGGCCAGGACGTGCGCCCCGCGGAAGACCGGCCGGGCTGGCTGGCGCGGCAGCTGTCCGGCATCTTCTGAGGAGCGGCGGACGCGGTGCTGCGCGAGCTCGCGATCCGCGACATCGTGCTGATCGAGGCGCTCGACCTCGGCTTCGGCGAGGGGCTCGCCGTGCTCACCGGCGAAACCGGCGCGGGCAAGTCCATCCTCCTCGACAGCCTCGGCCTGGCGCTGGGCGGCCGCGCCGATTCCGGCATGCTGCGCCCGGGCGCCGAGCGCGGTTCGGTCACCGCCCGCTTCGAGGTCGAATCGGGCCATCCCGTGCATGCGCTGCTGGAGGAGCAGGGCCTCACCCCGGCGGAGGGCGAGATCGTGCTGCGCCGCTCGCTCGGCGCCGACGGCAGGAGCCGCGCCTTCGTCAACGACGAGCCGGTCGGCGTCGGGCTGCTCCGGCGGATCGGCGACACGCTGGTGGAGATCCACGGCCAGCACTCCGAAGTGGGCCTGCTCGACCCGGCGAGCCATCGGATGCTGCTGGATGCCTTCGCCGGTGCCGACGTCGCCCGGGTGCGCGCCGCCTTCGAGGCCTGGCGCGCGGCGGAAGCGGCCTTCGAGGCCGCGGCCGAGGCGGTGGCGGAGGCCAAGCGCGAGGAGGATTACGTCCGCCATGCGCTCGCCGAACTCGGGAAGCTCGGTCCCGAAGCGGGCGAGGAGGCCGGCCTCGCCGAGCGGCGCGCCTTCCTGCAGGCGGCCGAGCGGCTGGCGGCGGCGGTGCAGGAAGCGGTCGAGCAGCTGGAGGGGACCGGCCATTCGGTGGGCCAGCGCCTGCGCACCGCCGCGCGCGCCCTGGAACGAGCCGCGCCCCGGGCCGCCGGCCATCTCGACGCGGCGATGAGCGCCCTCGCCGCGGCGGGCGACGCGGTGGGCGAGGCCGAGAACGCGCTCGCCGAAGCCGGCCGCGCGGTCGCCTTCGACGGGCGCGAGCTGGAGCGGAACGAGGAACGGCTGTTCGCGCTCCGCGCCGCGGCGCGGAAATACGCCTGCCAGGTGGACGATCTCGCCGCCCGGCGCGAGGCTTTCGCGGCGCAGCTGCAGACGATCGATGCCGGCGATGCCGCCCTGGCCGGGGCCGAGGCCGATCGCCGGCGCACCCGCGAGGCCTATCGCGCCGCCGCCGAAGCGCTGTCGGCGCAACGCACCAAGGCTTCCGCCAGGCTCGACAAGGCGGTGGCCGAGGAGCTGAAGCCGCTCCGCCTCGGCAATGCCCGCTTCGTCACCACGGTCGAGCGCCTGCCCGAGGCCGACTGGTCGGCGAGCGGCATGGATCGCGTCCGCTTCGAGGTGGCGACCAATCCCGGCTCCGCCCCGGGAGCCCTCGCCAAGATCGCTTCGGGCGGCGAGCTCGCCCGCTTCATGCTGTCGCTCAACCTCGCGCTCGCCAGGAATGGCGGGCCTTCGACGCTCGTCTTCGACGAGATCGACCGCGGCATCGGCGGCGCCACGGCGGCGGCGGTGGGTGATCGCCTCGCCCGCCTCGCCGAGCGCTTCCAGGTCCTGGTGGTGACGCATTCGCCCCAGGTCGCGGCCAAGGGCGCCACGCACCTGTCGGTCGCCAAGGCGGTGAAGGGGAAGTCGACCACGGTGGCGGTCACCTCGCTCGGCATCGCCGCCCGGCAGGAAGAGATCGCCCGCATGCTGGCCGGCGCCACCATCACCGACCAGGCGCGCGCCGCCGCGGCCAGCCTGCTCGAGGGAACCGCGCCGTGATTCCGGACGACGTCCGCGCCGAGCACGCGAAGCTCGCCGCCGAGATCACCGAACACAACATCCGCTACCACGAGCGGGATGCGCCGAGCATCCCGGATGCCGAGTTCGACCGCCTGTTCCGCCGTCTGCGCGCCATCGAGGCGCTCTATCCCGCGCTGGTGACGCCCGACAGCCCGACCCAGCGCGTGGGCGCCAAGGCGGCCGAGACCTTCGCCAAGGTGCAGCACGGCCGGCCGATGCTGTCACTCGACAATGCCTTCTCGGACGAAGAAGTGACGGAGTTCCTCGGCCGCATCCGCCGCTTTCTCAATCTGCCGGGAGAGGAAGCGATCGAGCTGGTGGCCGAACCCAAGATCGACGGGCTTTCCGCCTCGCTCCTCTACGTCGACGGCGAGTTGGTGCGCGGGGCGACGCGCGGTGACGGCGCGGTGGGCGAGGACATCACCGCCAACCTGAAGACGCTTAAGGACATCCCCAAGCGCCTCGAAGGCAGCGGACATCCCGCCCGGATCGAGATCCGGGGCGAGGTCTACATGGCCCGCGACCTGTTCCTGAAGATGAACGAGGAGCGCCGGGCCGCGGGCGAGAACGTCTTCGCCAATCCGCGCAACGCCGCCGCCGGCGCCGTCCGCCAGCTCGACCCGGCCATCACCGCGCGCCGCCCGCTCGGCTTCTTCGCCTATGCCTGGGGCGAGGCGAGCGCCATCCCCGAGACGACCCAATGGGGCATGCGAAAGCGCTTCGAGAGCTGGGGCTTCCGCACCGATCCGCTGGGGCGGCACTGCGCCGGCGTCGAGGCTGTGCTGGCCTATTACCGCGAGATCGAGGCGAAGCGGGCCGACCTGCGCTACGACATCGACGGCGTCGTCTACAAGGTCGACCGGCTGGACTGGCAGGACCGGCTCGGCTTCGTCAGCCGCCAGCCGCGCTGGGCCATCGCCCACAAATTCGCCGCCGAGGAGGCGCAGACGGTGCTGGAAAAGATCGACATCCAGGTCGGCCGCACCGGCGCGCTCACCCCGGTCGCCAAGCTGAAGCCGGTCACCGTCGGCGGCGTGGTGGTCAGCAACGCGACGCTGCACAACGAGGACGAGATCGCCCGGAAGGATATCCGCGAAGGCGACACGGTGGTGGTGCGCCGGGCCGGCGACGTCATCCCCCAGGTCGTCCGCGTCGTCGATCCGGAGCGGCCCGACCGGTCGGAGAAGTTCATCTTTCCGAAGGTTTGCCCGGTTTGTCAGGCGCACGCCACGCGCAGCGAAGGCGATGCCGTGTGGCGATGCAGCGGCGGCCTGACCTGCGGCGCGCAGATGGTCGAGCGCCTGCGGCATTTCGTGTCGCGCGACGCCTTCGACATCGAAGGTATCGGCGAGAAGCAGATCCAGGCCTTCTTCGATTGGGGCTGGGTGAAGCGTCCCGGCGACATCTTCCGGCTGCAGGCGAATGACGGAAAGGACCGGAAACCGCTCGCCGAGCACGAAGGCTGGGGCAAGACCTCCGCCGGCAACCTGTTCGAGGCGATCGAAGCCCGGCGCGAGATCGGCCTCGACCGCTTTCTATATTCACTCGGCATCCGCCATGTCGGCCAGACCACCGCCCGCCTGCTCGCCGCCAATTACGGCTCGCTGGCCGCCTTCCGGGCGGCGATGGAGGCGGCGACCGACCAGGGGCACGAGGCCTGGGCCGACCTCAATGCCATCGACGGCATCGGTCCGATCGTGGCCGCGGCGGTGGTCGACTTCTTCGCCGAGCCGCACAACCTCGCGGTGGTCGAGGATCTGGTCGGCCAGGTGAGCGTGGCCGATTTCATCCGCCGGCAGGCGAGCGCTTCGCCCGTCACCGGCAAGACGGTGGTGTTCACGGGCTCGCTCGTCACCATGACCCGCCAGGAAGCCAAGGCACGGGCGGAGGCGCTGGGGGCGAAGGTCGCGGGCTCGGTCTCCAAGAAGACCGACTACGTGGTGGCGGGCGCGGATGCCGGATCGAAGCTGAAAAAGGCCGCCGAACTCGGCCTCACGGTGCTGTCCGAAGAGGAGTGGTCGGCGCTGATCGCTTCCTGAGTCCTCCCCCAGCAAAGCTGAGGGAGGAGCCACTCAGAACCCCATATCTCTCGCGATGATGTTGCGCTGGATGTCGCTGGTGCCCTCGCCGATCACATAGACCAGCGCGTCGCGGTGGATCCGCCCCACCGGATATTCACGCATGATCCCGGCACCGCCATGGATGCGGATGGCGGCTTCGCTGGCGCGGAGTGCGGTCTCGCTCGCCACCAGCTTCACCTTGGCGGCGGTGGCGCTGTCGAGCGTGCCCTGGTCGACCCGCCAGGCGCCGTAATTGACCAGCCAGCGCGCCGCCTCGATCTCGGCCGCCATGTCGGCGAGCTTGTGGGACACCGCCTGGTAGCGGCCGATCGGCCCGCCGGCGACGAGGCGTGTCTTCGCATAGTCGCCGGCGGCGGCGAGCGCCGCCCGGGCCATGCCCACGCAATTGGCGGCGACGCCCACCCGGTTCTCCGACAGCGAGTCGAGGATCACCGGATAGGTGCCTTCGCGTCCGCCCAGCAGGCAGTCGTCCGGCACGAAGAGATCGTCGATATGGATGAGGCCGGTCTCCGAGGACCGGATTCCTTCCTTCTTCAGCCGTGAGATCTCGACATTGCGGTTCGGCAGTTCGACGATGAAGAGGCTGATGGCGTCGACGGTGAGTTCGGGGCGCGTGCGGGCGGCCAGCAGCATGAAATCGGCGATCGGCGCGTTGGTGATGTAGAGCTTCGATCCCTTGACGCGCCAGCCGCCGGCAACCTTCTCGGCCCTGGTCTTCATCGCCCGGATGTTGGAACCGCCATCGGGTTCGCTGAGGCCGAAACAGGCGATCTTCTCGCCCTTCAGCGCGGGGCGGAAGAAGCGTTCCTTCTGCTCCGGCGTACCGGTCTTCCAGATCGGCCAGACGCCGAGATGGCTATGCGCCGACCAGCTGGAGGCGAAGGCCTGCCCGACGAAGCTCAGCTCCTCCCGGATGATGCAGTCGGTGATCTTGTCGAAGCCCGAGCCGCCATCGGCCGCCGGATAGCGCACGCCGAGGAGCCCGAGTTCGCCCCATTGCCGGAAAAGGTCGCGCGGGAACGTCTCGTTCTCCTCGGCCTCGAACACCTGCGGCGCAATCACCTCGGCGGCGAAGCGGCGCACCATGTCGCGCACCCCGATCTGCTCGGGGGTGTAGTCGAAATCCACTTTTGTTTCCTTCCCTCGTCTTCTGCTGCCGCGCTCGAAAGGCGCGGTTCAGGTCTTCAACTCGTCGTCCCGCTTCGAAGGCGCCTTCGGCTTGGGTGGCGGGGGAGCGGACTCGCTCCGCTTGCGGCGGATCAGGATGTCGCCGTTGTCGAGGACTTCCGGCGCCTCATAGGCGGGAAAGCTCTCCACCAGGCCGCGGAAGGTGTTCATCACCCCTTCGAGCGCCTGGCGCGTGGCCTCTGCCGCCTCGTCCAGGGATTTCGGGATCGATCGGTCCTGCGCGAGCGCCGGGCCTGCCGCAAGTGACGCCGCGATTGCGGCGGCGATCCAGAGCCTTTTCATCTTCCGCTCCCGTGCTAGCGTCGGTCCCGAGAGAAACGCCCGGAACGAGTAGCGATCATGTCCGACGCTTATATCATCGGTGCCGCCTCCACCCTGTTCAAGAAGTGGCCGGAAAAGAGTTTCAAGGACCTGACCCGCGAGGCCTGTCTGGATGTGCTGGCGGATGCCGGCATGGTGGATGGCCGCGACGTGGAATTCGTCTGGTTCGGCAATTGCGGCATGGGCAGCTGGGGCCAGGCCAATATCCGCGGGCAGGTCTGCGCCACGCCGCTGGTGCGCGAGGGCCTGCTTCCCGAGCGCATCCCCACGATCAATGTCGAGGGCGGCTGCGCCACCGCCTCGATGGCGTTGCACGGGGCCTGGAAGGACGTGATCTCCGGGCAGACGCAGCTGTCGCTCGCCATCGGGGTCGAGAAGACCTTCTATCCCGGCGATCCGCGAAAGATGGCCGAGATCTTCGAGAACGGCATCGACCAGATGGATGCCGCCGAGTGGAAGGACTACTACGCCGCCGCGGGCGAAGCGGCGGGCAAGCCCTTCGAGACCGGGCCCGACCGTACGATCTTCATGGACACCTATGCCATGCAGGCCTGCTGGCACATGAAGCATTACGGTACCACCCAGGCGCAGATCGCCGCCGGCGCCGCCAAGAACCACAGCATGGCGGCCGACAATCCGAAGGCGCAGTACCGCTTCCGCATGAGCGTGGCCGATGTGCTGGCCGATCGCCCGGTCTCCTATCCCCTGACGCGGGCGATGTGCGCGCCGATCGGCGACGGTGCCGCCGCCGCCCTGGTCTGCTCGGGCGACTACCTGAAGGGCCTGCCGGCCAAGGTGCGCGAGCGGGCGGTACGCATCCGCGCCTCGTCCATGACGGGCGGCAAGTACCGTCGCCTGGACGAGCCCTCGCTCTCCCGCGTCGCCGCCGACAAGGCCTATGCCTTCGCCCGCCTGAAGCCTTCCGACATCGACGTGGCGGAGGTGCATGACGCCACTTCTTTCTGCGAGATCTACCAGGCCGAGATGATGCGTTTCTGTCCCGACGGCCAGGGCGGGGCCTTCGTCGCCGACGGTGCCACCAGCCTCGGCGGCAGCATCCCCATCAACACTTCCGGCGGCCTCGTCTCCAAAGGACATCCGGTGGGGGCCACCGGCCTCTCGATGATCTATGAACTGACGACGCAGCTTCGCGGCGAAGCGGGCCCGCGGCAGGTGAAGGATGCGCGGCTGGCGCTGGCCGAGAACGGCGGCGGCGTCATCGGTTTCGAGGAGGCCGCCTGCGCGGTGACGATCCTGGAGCGGGTCTGAGCTTTCCCTATCTGATCGGAAACACGATCGGCAGCAGCAGCACGGCGAGGCCGACGACGACGAAATCGAGGGGCAGGCCCAGCTTCCAGTAGTCGGCGAAGCGGTAGCCGCCCGGCGCCAGGATCAGCGTGTTGTTCTGGTGCCCGAAAGGGGTGAGGAAGTCGCAGGAGGCGCCGATCGCCACCGCCATCAGGAAGGCGTCCGGATTGGCACCCATCGCCTGTGCGATGCCGATCGAGATGGGCGCCATCACCACCACCGTCGCGGCATTGTTCAGCATCGGCGTGACGATCATGGTGGTAATCAGAACCAGGGCCAGCACGCCCCGGTCGGACCAGCCCTCGCCCAGCGCCGCGACCTGGTCGGCCACGATCTGCGCCAGCCCCGTCGTCTCCAGCATCCCGCCCACCGGGATCATGGCGCCCAGCAGCACGATCACCGGCCAGTCGACGGCATCGTAGAGTTCCCGCACCGGCACCAGCTTCAAGGCCAGCATCGCCAGCACCCCGAGCACGAAGGCGATCGGGGCCGAAGCGATGCCGACCGTCACCAGCCCGATGGCCGCGGCGAAGACGGCCATCGGCGTCAGTACCTTGAACGGGGCGAAGGCGATCCGCCGGTTGGCGAGCGGCAGGCAGCCGATGGCGCGGATCGCCTCCGGCAGTTCGTCCACGTCGCCCTCCAGCAGAAGCACGTCGCCCGGATAGAGCGCCGTGTCGCGCACCCTGTTGGTGATGGGGCGGCCATGGCGGGAAAGCGCCAGCAGATTGACCCGGTAGCGGGCACGCAGCGCGATCGCCTTGGCCGTCGATCCCTGGATCCAGGCATTGGGCGCCACCACCACCTCGACCGTATCGATGGAGGCGGGCGCGGCGACCTCCACCTTCTCGCCTTCGGTGGTGTGGGCGCTCACCAGTTCCAGCTCCTCGCCACGGACCAGTTCCTGCAGCAGCTCCGCATCGGCCTGCAGGACCAGTTCGTCGTCGGGGCGCAGCTTGGCATTGCGGAAGCGGCCGCGCAGGCGCAGGCCGTTGCGGGTAAGCGACAGGAAATTCAGGCGGTCTTCGTATTTCTCCTCGATCTCGCGGGCGCTGACCCCCGCCAGGCCCGACTTCTTCGTCACCCGCACTTCGGTCACGTAGTGACCGATGTCGAACTGCTCCATCACCGACTTCTCACCCTGCCGGTCGGTGGGCAGAACGAATCGGGCGGCGAGCAGCATGAAGCCGATCCCGCAGGCGGTGATGGCGAGCCCGACCGGAGCGAAATCGAAGAATCCGAAGGCCGCCTCGCCGTAGCGTTCGCGGTAACCCGCGGCCAGCAGGTTCGGCGGTGTTCCGATCAGCGTCGTCATCCCGCCCAGCATCGTGGCGAAGGAGAGGGGCATCAGGATGAGGGCGGGAGAGAAGCCATGCCGCCGCGCCGAAGCGATGGCGATCGGCATCACGATGGCGAGCGCGCCGACATTGTTCATGAAGGCGGAGAGAACGGCGCCCAGCGTGCAGAGCAGCAGCATGTTGTGCGCGGGCGTGGTGGCCACGCGGCCGAGCTTTTCGCCGGCCAGTTCGACCACGCCGGATCGCGCGAGCGCGTGGCTGAGGACCAGCACGGCGGCCACCGTGATCACGGCGGGGTTGCCGAAGCCGAGGAAGGCGTCGTCGGGTTCTATCAGCCCGGCCAGCACACAGGCGATGAGGGAGCCCACCGCGACGACGTCGTAGCGGACACGGTCCCAAACGAAGGCAGCGAGCGTCAGCGCGAAGATCCCGATGGCCAGGATCTGCGGATTGGTGAGCGACAAGGAGCTGCCTGCCAAGGACGGTTGCGAGGTCTGTGGAACGACGGAGCGACCCTACTCGTTCCATTGGGCCTGCGCATATCGCCTCGAACCCGCGCCGTTCGTGGAGAGCGGCGTTCTCCCGGCGGCCGTTCGCGGCGCGCCTTGTCGGAAATAGGGGGATTCGCTCCGTGATCGGCGACCGGCGGTATCGCCCGTCGCAACCGGTCACGCTCCTCACGGCGGGAGCGGGACCGCGGGACGCCCGGCCTCAGGCCCCCTCGAGGGTGCCCGGCAGGCGTCCGGCGATCAATGGATGGTCTGGCTGGCGATATGTTCGCGGGCGAGGCGCTGGGCCACGGCGATCTGGGCCGGGGACATGTCGCGCGAGATTTCCGCGCGCAGCGTGCGGGCCTCTTCGCTGCCGGCGATGGCGGCGAGGTTCAGCCACTTGTGCGCCTGCACCAGATCCTGCACGGCCTCTTCGCCGCTGCAGTAGGAGAGGCCGAGTTCGAAGAACCGGTCGGCCGGCTGAGTCTCAAACTGTACCGCGGAAGCCATTGGTCAGTTCCCTTTCCTGTTCAGCGATCCGATCGTCGTTTCGCAATGCTGAAGGTACGGTAAATCTGCCCGCTGGATGTTTAAGACAGGTTAATCCGGCTTACTTATGGGCGCCAGTGTAACGCCGGTCACATGCGCGAGTTCCGCAGGGCTCGTGGCGAAGACGCAGTGCGGATGCCCACCCGCCGCCCAGACCACGCCGAAGCGCGCCAGGCTGTCATCGATGGCGGTGAGGAGTGGGCGGGGATGGCCGACCGGCGCCACGCCGCCGATCGACTGGCCGGTCTCGGCCTTGACGAAATCGGCATCGGCCCGCGTGACTTCCGGCAGGCCGAGATGCCGGGCGAGAGCGGCGGTGTCGCAGGCGCGATCGCCCGCCACCAGGGCCAGCACCGCCCGATCGGCGGAGCGGAAAACCAGCGACTTCACGATGGCGCCGGTCTCCACGCCGAGTGCCTTAGCGGCGTCGGCGGCGGAGCGCGCGGTTTCGCTCAGCGCGATCACTTCCGCCTTCGATCCGGCGGCGGCCAGCGCCGCCTGCACGGCGCGCACCGCCGGCCGCGACAGAAACTTCTCGCTCACGGCGGCGTCGGCACCTGGAAGCCCTTCTGCACGCCCGGCCGCGCCGTATTGGCGTCGTACCAGCGCTTCAGGTTGGGGAAATCCTCCAGCTTCTGGGCCTGCCATTCGTGGCGGGCGATCCAGGGATAGGTCGCGATATCGGCGATGGTGTATTCCTCGCCCGCCAGCCATTTCGTCTCCGCCACGCGGCGGTCGATGACGCCGTAGAGCCGCGCCGCCTCGTCGGTGTAGCGCTTGATCGCATAGGGGATCTGTTCCGGCGCGGCGCGGCGGAAGTGATGCGCCTGGCCGCACATCGGCCCGACCGAGGCCATCTGGAACATCAGCCATTGCAGGCAGACGGATCGCCCGATCGGGTCCTTCGGCATCAGCTTGCCGGTCTTCTCCGCCAGATAGATCAGGATGGCCCCCGATTCGAACACGGCGAAGGGCTTGCCGCCCGGCCCGTCGGGATCGACGATCGCCGGGATCTTGTTGTTGGGGCTGATCTTCAGGAAGGCCGGATCGAACTGCTCGTTCTTGCCGATATTGACGGTGTGCACCTTGTAGGGGAGGCCGAGTTCCTCCAGCGCCACCGAGATCTTGCGGCCGTTGGGGGTGGCCCAGGTGTAGAGGTCGATCATCGCTCGGTCCTTCTCAGAGAACGGTTTTCAGGGCCTGGTCGAGGTCGGCGATCAGGTCGTCCGCATCCTCGATCCCGACGGAGAGGCGCAGCAGGTCGGGCGGCGCCGGGGTGCCGGCGCCTTCGATCGAGGCGCGGTGTTCCACCAGGCTCTCCACCCCGCCGAGCGAGGTGGCGCGCTTGAAGATGCGAAGCGCCGCTGCCACCTGCATGGCGCCCGCCTGGCCGCCCCGGGTGCGGATCGACAGCATGCCGCCGAAGCCGCCCTCCATCTGCTTCGAGGCGATGTGGTGGCCGGGGCTGTTGCGCAGGCCCGGATACAGCACCCCGACGCAACCGGCATGGGTCTGCGCCCATTCGGCGATCTTCTGCGCGCTGTTCGAGGCCTGGGTCACCCGCAGGTGCAGTGTGCGCATGCCGCGCAGCAGCAGCGAGGCTTCCATCGGCCCGAGGATGCCGCCGATGCCGGAGCGGTTGGCCCGCAGCCGGGCCCAGAACTCGTCCCTGCGCGCCCCCACCAGGGCGCCGGCGATCACGTCGGAATGCCCGTTCAGGTATTTCGTCGCCGAATGCATGACGATGTCGGCGCCATGCTCGATCGGCCGGGTGAAGACCGGCGTCGCCACGGTGGAATCGACGGCGAGCCTGGCGCCGCAGCGCCGCGCGATCTCGGCCGCGGCCGCGATGTCGCTGACGATCCATGTCGGGTTGGCAGGCGTCTCCAGCCAGATCAGCTTTGTCCTGCCCGGGCGCACGGCCTTGGCGATGGCGTCGATATCCTCCGCCTCGACCAGTTCCACCTCCAGGCCCCAGTTGACCCCGGTCGTCATCAGCCAGTTGCGGAGCGCCCAGTACATCACCTTCGGCGCGATCACGTGGTCGCCCGGCTTCAGCGCCAGGAAGACGGCCGTGGCGGCCGCCATGCCGGAGGCGAAGAGCATCGCCGCCTCGCCCTTCTCGACCCGGGCCAGCAGTTCCTCGGCGAGGTCGAAGGTGGGGTTCTGGTCGCGCGCATAGACGCGGCCCAAGGGATAGCTGCCGTCGGCCCCCCGCTCGTAGGTGGTGGCGAGATGGATCGGCGGCACCACCGCCCCATAGACGGGGTCGATGCTGCCGAGGGCCTGGGCGAGGAGGGTGGCGGGCTTGCTGCCGGGCGGTGTGCTCATGCCCGCTGTCTAGTCGACGATCGCCTGATAGACCAGTTCGCGCATCAGGTGGCGATAGTGCTCGCGGGGTTCCGGCGCCTGCATCATGAAGATGGCGATCAGCCGCTCCTTCGGGTCGATCCAGAAGCAGGTGCCCTGCGAACCGGCCCAGAAGAAGTCCCCCGCCGAGCCCGGCAGCACGCTCATCCCCGCCACCAGCCGCACGCCGAAGCCCAGCCCGAAGCCCTGGCCGGTATCGGGGCCGGGCGACATCGACTTGATGCGCTCCTTCGCCGCCCGGCTGACGGCGATGCCGGCATGAAGGTGATCCGCCGTCATCCATTCGAGCGTCTTGCGCGACAGATAGCGCCGGCCTTCGAGCTCGCCGCCGTTCAGGAACATGCGGCAGAGGCGCAGATAGTCGGAAGAGGTGGAGACGAGGGCACCGCCGCCGCCGAGGCGGTTCGGCTTGTTGCGCACGTCCCATTGCGGCGGCCGCTTGCCGGTGGCGGGATCGATCTGCGCCTCGGCGATGCGGCCATGCGCGGCCGGCTCGACGACGAAGCCGGTATCCGCCATGCCGAGCGGTCCGGTGATGCGCTCGGCGAAGAACTGGTCGAGCGGCTGGCCCGACACCACCTCGACCAGCCGCCCCAGCACGTCGGTCGCGACCGAATACTCCCAGGTGCTGCCGGGATGGAAGCGCAGGGGCAGCGTGCCGAGCTTCGCCACCATCTCCGCATTGGTGTTGTTCGGGTCGTTCGGATTGACCGCGTCGTAGAGCCGGTGCACCGGGTCGGTGCCCATGAAGCCATATGTCAATCCGGAGGTGTGGCGCAGCAGGTCCTGCACCGTGATCTCGCGCGCCGCCGGCACCGTCGGCACCTCGGCCGGCGGGCCGTCATAGCCTTCCTCCACCGCGACGCGGAGGTTGCCGAGTTCGGGTAGCCAGCGCGAGACCGGATAGCCGATCTGGATCGCCCCTTCCTCCACCAGCATCATCACCGCGAGCGAGGTGACTGGCTTCGTCATCGAGGCGATGCGGAAGATGCTGTCGGTGCCCATGGCGGCACCAGCCTCGCGGTCGCGATAGCCGAAGGCGCGGTGATGCGCGACCTTGCCGTCGCGGGCCACCAGGACGACGGCGCCCGGAATCTCACCCGCCGCGATGCCGGCCTCGATGGCGCGGTCGAGGCGGCTGAGGCGGCCTGCGTCCAGTCCCACGCTCGCCGGCGCGGCCCGGCTCGACATCTCGTTCATGACAGGCGTCCCTCCCTGGCGTCAGGGGGACAGCATGCGCAAGCGGCAGGGGCGGCGCAATCGCGCCCGGATGTGGAATTCGTTGGGGGAGCGCCTGCGCGCGGTCAGCCGAACTTGTCGGCCATCACGGAGGCGATGACATAGCCGTCGCGCTCGGGATAGCGCCGCGAAACCTTCACCCGCGCATCGGCCTCGTTGTCGGCGGTGATGTCGACGTAGTGGATATCGGCCCAGCTGTCGTCCAGGTTCTTGTGCCGCTCGCCCATCTGGACCAGCTCGCGGACCTTGCTGTTGTAGACGCCGATCTCATAGCGCGTCATGGCGGATGCTCTTCGGAAGTGAAACAGGCCATCTGCCGCCGTTCCGGCAGCCGGACTGCATCATGCAGGCGGAACGTGAATGATCCGTTTACCGCGCCCCTGGCCTGCCGCTTTACCGGGCAGCCAGCAGGTCGTGATGCTGTTCATGCGCGCGGATCCAGCCGGCGGCATAGCCGCAGAGCGGCACCACCTTCAGCCCCTCGGCGCGCACCTGTTCCATCAGCCCGGCCATGAATCGCCCGGCCGCCCCGGTGCCCCGCAGCGCCACCGGCGCTTCCACATGGGTGACGATCAGCCGCTCGCCGTCGCGGCGGTAGTCGGCGAAGACGGTCTCTCCGTCCACGTCCATCTCGTAGCGGCTTCTGGCCGGATTGTCGGTGACGGTCTGGGTCATGGACATCGAACGCTCCTCTGCCTCGCCCGGTTCCCTCATGATAGCGCAACGAGGCCGACGCCGAGCCGCCCCGCCGCCTGCCGCAGCGGCTGGTCGCGGGTGGCGAGGTCGAGGCCTTCGCGGAGCGCGAGGTCCAGATAGGCGGCGTCGTAGCTCGACAGCGCTTCGGCCCGCGCCAGCGCCAGGATCTCGCGCAGGCCGCGCTCCGGGGCGGCGGCATCGATGCGGATGTTGAGCGTTTCCAGGAGGCTCACGAACTGCGCGGCATCGGCGGCGGCGATCCGCTTGCGGCGCTCGGCCACCGCCAGGATATTGGCGATCTCGAGCGGCCAGATCGCCGGCACCACGGCCTGGTCGCGATCGAGGCGGCGGAGCAGGGCCCGCGTGCCCTCGCTCGCCTCGTCGCCGAAGCACCAGGCCACGGTGACCGAGGCGTCGAGGACGAAATCGCTCACCGCCGGCCTTCGTCGCGCAGCGCCTTCCAGTCGAGCCCGCCCAGCGAATGCCGTTCCGACAGGGCCTCCAGCCGCGTGATGGCGTCGCGGATCCTGGCGCGGTCGGGCGCGGCATGGGCGGGGACCAGCCGCGCCACCGGCATGCCGCGGCGGGTGATGGTGATGCTTTCTCCCTTCGCCACGCGTTCCAGCAACGCGGCGAAGTGGGTCTTGGCCTCGAAGGCGCCGACGCTGTCCATATGGCCATCCTACTGGTCTGCGACTAGTCTATCTCATCGGCGCCACGCGTTCCAGCGGCCGGGCCGATTCGGGATCGAGGAAACCGCATGACTTATCGACGCATGGTGCTCGAGATCGGCATGGGCACCGACATCCGGGGTGCCGACCACACCAAGGCCGCGGTGCGGGCGTTGAAGGACGCGCTCTGGCACAACAGCCTCACCATCGCCGAGGCGCTCGGCCACTCGTCGGATGCCATGCGGGTCGACGTCACCATCGGCGTGCCCCGGCCGGAGAAGGTGGACAAGGCCGCCGTCCTCGCCGTCCTGCCGCATGGTACGGGGACGGTGACCGTGGTCGAGGGCGGGCTCGAGATCCCGAACGAGGCCGGCACCGACGTCACCATCCTGGCCCACGCCGCCGCCGTCGTCCGCCTGCCGCTGCCGGGAGCCGCCGCATGAGCAACCTGAAGCGCGTCATCCTGGAAATGGGCGCCGGCAACGACCTGCATGGCGGCGACTACACCAAGGCCGCCCTCCGGGCCGTGCAGGATGCGCTGCACCATTCCTCGCTCACGCTGCTCCGCACATTGAAGATTAGCCCGAAGGACATGCGGGTCGAGGTCACCATCGGCGTGCAGAAGCCCGAAGCGGTGGATGCGGAGAAGGTGCGGGCGAGCCTGCCGCACGGCCAGGTGACGGTGCGGGTGGTGAAAGGCGGCCTCGATGTACCGGACGAGGAGTTGGGCGATGTCGCGGTGATCGCCAGTGCGGGCATCGTCGTCCGCGTGCCGGTCGGCTGAAGCCGCCCTGCGCGGGCCCCCCGGCCCGCACAACCGAACGTGATCACCGACACAACCGCCGCTCTGGCTTTTCCGCCGGTTCGGGTGCTCTATGCGCCCGCTGCTGCGTCGCAGCAAAAAGGAGATGCCTTGTTCAACGCCCTGCTCGCTTCCCAGCCCCGCGAAATCTGGCTCGGCCTCGCCATCGGCACCGTAATCGCCTGGTCGACCGCCGCCACCTTCCTCTTCACCCGTTTCTGACCCTCCGGCCGCGCCGCCGGGCTAGGCCCGCTTCGGCCGCTCGGCGATTCTGAGGCTGGCCCGCGTGCCCTTGCCGGGATGCGCATAGTCGATCCTGGTCCCCAGGCTCTTCGCCATGGCGCTGACGATGCGGTTGCCGAGGCCGGTGCCCTTCGGCGCCCCGGTGCCGTCCCAGCCGACCCCGTCATCCTCCACCGCCAGCAGGATCCGCCCCGGACCGTCGGGCCGCAGGATCACCCGCACCTCGCCCTCGCCGTCGGCATAGGCGTATTTGAGGGCGTTGGTCACCAGCTCAGTCGCGATCATCCCCACCCAGACCGCCTGGTCGGTCGGCAGTTCGGCCGCTTCCAGCATCAGCCGGATTCGCGGCGTATGCCCCACCGCCGCCATCGACCGGCGCATCTCCTCCACCGTGCTGCCCAGATAGGCCGCGAGGTCGACGCTCTGCACGTCCTCGGAGGTGTAGAGCCGCCGGTGCAGCGCCGCGATGGCGCCGATGCGCGCCTGGGTCTCGGCCAGGGCGTTCTTGGCGCCGGGGTCCTTCACCGCTGCGATCTGCATGCGCACCAGCGAGCTTGCCAGCGCCAGCGAATTCGCCACCCGGTGGTTCACCTCGGCCAGCAGGATCACGGCGCGGTCGCGCGCCTTGCGCACCTCCTCCTCGGCGTGTTCCTTCTGGCGCTGCAGCCGCGCCTTGGCGATCGCCTGCTGCACGGCAGCGTCCAGCAGGACCAGGAAGTCCTCCCCCACCGTCTTCGGCACATAGTCGCTGGCGCCGGCCTTCAGCGCCTCGACCGCGATCGAGATGTCGGCGAAGGCGGTGACATAGACGACCGGCGGCGCATCGGCGCGTTCCTTCAGCGCCGCCAGCACGTCGAGGCCCCGCGTCGTCCCGAGGTCGTGGTCCAAAAGGATGACGTCGATGCCGCCGGCATCGACGCGCGCGAGGCCGGTTTCGGCATCCGCCGCATGCTCCACGCTGTGGCCCTGGCGGGAAAAGGCCCGCTGCACCAGGCGGCCCAGCGCCTCGTCGTCGTCGATGTACAGAAGGCGGATCGGCCGGTTCGGCATGATGTTCAGGCGGTCTCCGGTATCTGCATGACCGAGAAGAACAGGCCGAGCTGGCGGATGGCGTTGGCGAAGCCTTCGTAATCCACCGGCTTGGTGATGTAGACATTGGCGCCGAGGTCGTAGCAGCGCTGGATCTCGCGGCTGTCGTCGGTCGTGGTCAGCACGATGACGGGCGAGCGCTTGGTATGCGGGTTCGCCTTCACCTTCTCCAGGATGTCGACGCCGCCCATGTCGGGCAGGTTGAGGTCGAGCAGCACCAGAAGGTGCTTCTTGGCACTCACCAGGCCCGAGCCGTCCTCGCCGAACAGATAGGCGAGCGCCGCCGTGCCGTTCTGGAAGGGCACGATCTCGTTGTTCACGCCGGCGCGGCGGATGTTCTTCTCGATCAGCCGCGCATGGCCTTCGTCATCCTCGATCATGATGATCGTGACGGGGGTTCCGTCGTTCTTCATCTCTGGGGGCTCCGTTTCAGGGCGGCGAGATCGGCCGGCAGCACTATCGTGAAAGTGGTGCCGTTTCCAAGCGCCGAGTGCAGCGTGATGTCGCCGCCGAGGTTGCGCACCAGGGTGCGCACATGGGCGAGGCCGATGCCCTCGCCCGGTTTGTCCTGCACGCCCGAGCGGCGGAACAGTTCGAACACCCGCTCGTGGTCCCGGGGGTCGATGCCGCGGCCGTTGTCGGCGACGTCGATGCCGATGCGCCCGCCGGCCAGGCGCCGGGCGGTCACCGCGATGCGGATCGGCCGGCCGGCGGCGCGATACTTGATCGCATTGTCGAACAGGTTGCCGAACACCTGTTCCAGCGACAGCCGGTCGCTGACGATGGCCGGCACCGGCGCCGAAACGCTGATCTCGCCGCCTTCCTGGTTCACCTGGTGGTGCACGCTGGCGGCCGTCGCCTCCAGCAGCGCCTGCAGCTCGATCCGCTCGGGCTGCGGCGCGCGCCGGCCCTCGCGCGAGATTTTCAGGATGGCGTTGATCAGTCCGTCCATCTTGCGGGTGGAAGACCGGATGAAGCCCAGCGCCTCCGGCAGGTCTTCCGTCGCCGCCGCCCGCGCCTCGGCCGCCGCGCCGGGCGAAGGTTCGCCCTCGGCGGTGACATAGGCGGTGATCGGCTTCACGGTCGCTTCCAGTTCGGCGGTGAAGCCCATGATGTTGACCAGCGGCGCGCGCAGGTCGTGCGTCACGATATAGGCGAAGCGCTGGATCTCCTCGTTGGCGCGTATCAGGTCGGTGGTGCGTTCCTGCACCCGCTCTTCCAGCCCGGCATTCGCCGCCTCCACCTCGGCCCGCGCGGCGGTCAGCTCGCGGGTGTACTGCATGATGGTCCATCCCGCGCCGCCGGCCACGGCCAGGATGACACCCCCGCCCAGCAGCGTGACCCAGAACAGCTGGGTCGCGGCCCGGTCCTGGGCGGCGATGCTGGCGCGAAGCTGCCGCTCCGACCGCTCCAGGATGGCGCCGAAAGTGGCGCGCGCCTCGTCCATCAGCCGCTTGCCCTCGCCCTCGGTGACGGCGGCCAGCGCCGCGCCGGCGCGGCCGGCGCGCTGCAGCTCCACCGTGCGGGCCAGTTCCGCCATCTTCGCGCGCATCGGCACCCGCAGCGCCTCCAGCAGCGGGGCGAAGGCGGGATCGCCCGACACGGCCCGGGCGAGCGCGTCCAGCCGCGGCTCGAAGGCCTCCACCGCCTGCGCATAGGGCTCCAGATAGGTATCCCTGCCGGTCAGCAGAAAGCCGCGCTGGCCGGTCTCCGCATCCTGCAGCACGCCCATCAGGTCGGCCGCCGCGCTGCGGATCTCGCGGGCGGCGACCACATCGTCGAAATAGGCCTGGCTGCGCGCGTTCAGCCAGACGGACGCGGCCACGATGAACACCAGCGTGGCGACGCCGACGGCCAGGAACAGCAGCGTGTTGCGGATGAAGGCGGCGCGCGCGATAGGCATTTAAGGTAGAGACATTCCCCGCCGCCTTTTTCGGGCAACCGCCGCCCGCAGGCAAGCGCCGCGTCGGCCCGCCGCGCGCCCGGCGGCCGGCGCGCGCCTCATCCTGCCCCGCCGCGCCGCCCCGAACTATGTCATTTGACATCTCCGCCGCCGCGCCGGCCGAGCACGACAGCCGCCCCATAGGGCGCAAGGCTAGCCCCATCGTCCCTCTCCCGTGCGGAGCATGGGAGAGGGTAGGGTGAGGGCCGCCGCGAAGCGGCTCGCGTAAGCGAGAGGCATGAACCTGAACGATGATGAGCGACCCCTGCTCGCTCAGCGCGGGAGCTGTCGCGGTCAGGGCTTGGAAAGTTCGGCGAAAGCGGCGAAGAATTGAAAGGAATCATAAAATATATGCCATTCAACTAAAAATATGACACCCCCTACGCATCCATGCCATGCAATTGTATGGACAAATAGCCTGGACGCCCTATGTTCGAATGGGATGAAGACAAGCGCCTGCTGACCCTTGAGAAGCATGGCGTGGACTTCATGGACGCGATTGAAATTTTCACCGGCCCCGTGCTCTTGGCGGAGGATCGGCGCCACGACTATGGCGAGCGGCGCTTCCGCGCGATCGGCATGGTGGGTGAAGAAGTGTTGCTTGTGGTCTTTACGCCGCGCGGTCTTGCCCGCCGGATCATTTCAGCCCGAGGGGCGACTGATGAAGAAGCCAGCCACTATCACGCGTATCTCCGCCGCAGACGCTAAAGCGACGAAGGGGAATACGGACTGGAAGCGTCTGCGCGCGCAGAGCGACGAAGACATCAAGCGAGCGGTGGCGGACGATCCCGACGAAAGCCTCACGGACGCCGACTTTTGGAAAAATGCCGAGCTCGTCCTGCCGGAAGCGAAAGAGAAGATCTCGCTCCGGCTCGATCGGGACGTGCTGGACTTCTTCCGGAAGTCCGGCCGCCGCTATCAGACCCGGATCAACGCCGTGCTGCGTGCCTTCATGGAGCAGGAAGGGGCCCCGCGGCGGTAACGCCGAGTCGCTCTTTGAATCACAAACTGAGATTGGCTTGCCGTCGCGGACACGCGATATCAGCCAGTCCCAGATGCGGCCTTACCTCACTCAAGAGGAGGCATGACGAACTACTCGTCGAGTTCGGCATTCAGATAGGCGTATTCAGCCGGCACCCTGGCTCTGCCGATTGCGTCAAGATCAGCGTCCGACAACTCCTCAACGAGCAACACCTCGCGGCGATGCTCATTGTCGAAGGGGCTGGGACGCCGAGCGTCCACCAATCACCCCGCCAGCTTCTTTTTCAGCAGGTCGTTCAGCGCCGCCGGGTTGGCCTTGCCGCCCATGGCTTTCATCACCTGGCCGATGAAGAAGCCGAACAGCTTGTCCTTGCCGCCGCGGTACTCGGCCACCTTGTCGGCATTGGCGGCCATGATCTGGTCGATGGCCGCCAAGATCGGCCCCTCGTCGGTCACCTGCTTCAACCCGCGCTCTTCCACCAGCTCGGGCGCGGTCTTGCCCGTCTCCACCATCGCCTCGAACACGTCTTTGGCCAGCCGCGTGGAGAGTGTGCCGTCGACCACGAGGTCGATGAGCTGGCCCAGCTTCTGCGCGGTGATGACGAAGTCGGTGATGGACTTGCCCGAGCGGTTCAGCGCGCCGAAATAATCGCCCGTCACCCAGCTGGTGACGATGCGGGTCTCGCGGCCCTTCACCACGGTTTCGAAGAAATCCGCCGTCTCCTTCTCCGCCACCAGCACGCCGGCGTCGTAGGGGGTGAGGCCGAGCTCGCTGATCAGCCGCGCCTTCTTCGCATCGGGCAGTTCGGGCAGCGTCTTCTTGATCTCGTCGACCCAGTCCTGCTGCAGGACCAGCGGCAAGAGGTCGGGATCGGGGAAGTAGCGATAGTCATGCGCCTCTTCCTTCGAGCGCATCGAGCGCGTGGTGCCCTTCGAGGTGTCGAACAGCCGCGTCTCCTGCTTGATCGTTCCGCCGCCCTCGATCACCTCGATCTGCCGGCGCGCCTCGTAGTCCACCGCCTGCTTCACGAAGCGGACCGAGTTCACGTTCTTGATCTCGCAGCGGGTGCCGAGCGGGCCGCCGGGCTTGCGCACGGAGACGTTGACGTCGGCCCGCATCGAGCCTTCGTCCATGTTGCCGTCGCAGGTGCCGAGATAGCGCAGGATGGAGCGCAGCTTGGCGAGATAGGCGCCGGCCTCCTCGCCCGAGCGCATGTCGGGCTCCGACACGATCTCCATCAGCGCCACGCCCGAGCGGTTCAGGTCGACGTAAGTTGAAGTGGGGGACTGGTCGTGCAGGCTCTTCCCCGCATCCTGTTCCAGGTGCAGGCGGGTGATGCCCACCTCGCGCGCCGAACCGTCGGGCATGTCGATGGTGATCTTGCCCTCGCCCACGATCGGGTGCTTGAACTGGCTGATCTGATAGCCCTGCGGCAGGTCGGGATAGAAGTAGTTCTTGCGGTCGAAGACCGAGCGCAGGTTGATCTTCGCTTCCAGGCCGAGGCCGGTCTTCACCGCCTGGCGCACGCAGGTCTCGTTGATCACGGGCAGCATGCCCGGCATCGCCGCGTCGACGAGGGAGACCTGGGCGTTCGGCTCCGCCCCGAAGGCGGTGGCCGCGCCGGAGAAGAGCTTGGAATCGGAAATCACCTGGGCATGCACCTCGAGGCCTATGACCACTTCCCACTCGCCGCTCTCGCCCTTGATCAGGTTGCTCATTCTCTCTCGTCCTCTGCCTCTTCACTCCCTCCCTCGGCGCAAGCCGGGGGAGGGCCGGGGTGGGGGTGGTGACGGTGATGCGCGGCGCTGACGCCTGCGGCAACCGCCCCCACCCAACCCTCCCCCACCTGTCGGCGGGGGAGGGCTAGATAGTTTGCCTCCCCCACGCTCACGCGCGAGGGAGGGCTAGATATCGTGCGTTTGATATCAGAAATCGACGCTGAAGATCACTGTCCGTCCGTTGCCCGCCTGCGCCTTGTAGAAGTCGCGGAGCGCCTGGAAATATTCCCAGGAGTACTCCAGGCCGTCGTCGTCGTACTCGGGCTGCACATCCCGGCAATAGGTGTCGTACAGGGCCTTGAAGGCCGGCAGATCGATCGGCGCCAGCGCCGCGGCGATGCTCGCCACCTCCTCGGGCTCGACCAAGCCGATCGCATACTCCTCGCTCTCCTCCAGCACCTGCCGGCTGCCGCAGACGGCGAGCGCGGCGGGGTCGCCCTTCGGGTCCGGCAGCTGGGTGCCTTCCTCACTCCGGTCCTGCCGCCTGAGTGCCAGGTGGATCGGGTGCCAGGCCTTGTCGGTTTCGCAGAGATGCGCCTTGTCCCAGGCCTCCTCGATTTCCTCCTGCACGTACTCGACCTTGGCCTCGTCGTCCGATGCGGCCAGCAGCTTCTCCCGCTGCTCGGCCGTGATGGCAAAATGCACGCCTCGTCCCGCCATGATCCTCTCCCGCTGTGGAACAACCGGGGTCATTCAACCCCGTTTTGTTCTCACTCGCAACAGGAGAGTGTTAATTTAACTCTCCCTCCCTCGGCGCAAGCTGGGGGAGGGCTATTGCTTCCACCACTGCGCCGCCCGCGCGGTGAAGCCAGCTGCGTCCTCGATCGCGGCGCCCAGCTTGAACAGCGTGCTCTCGTCGAAGGCCCGGCCGATCAGCTGCAGCCCGAGCGGCAGCCCGTCGCCCGACAGTCCTGCGGGGATGGAGATGCCGGGCAGGCCGGCGAGGTTCACCGGCACGGTGAACACGTCGTTCAGGTACATGGCGATCGGGTCGTCCGCCTTCTCGCCCTTGCCGAAGGCGGCCGAGGGCGCGGTGGGAGTCAGGATCGCGTCCACGTCCTTAAAGGCGCTCTTGAAGTCGTTGCCGATCAGCGTGCGCACCTGCTGCGCCTTCAGGTAATAGGCGTCGTAATAGCCGGCCGAGAGCACATAGGTGCCGATCAGGATGCGCCGGCGCACCTCGGCCCCGAAGCCCTGCCCCCGCGTCTTCATGTAGAGCTCGTCGATGCTCTTCCCCGGCACGCGCAGGCCGAAGCGCACCCCGTCATAGCGCGCGAGGTTGGAGGAGGCCTCCGCGGGGGCCACGATGTAATAGGTGGGCAGCGCCGCCTTGGTATAGGGCAGGCTCACCTCGCGGATCTCGCAACCCGCCGCCTTCAGCCATTCGATGCCCTGGGCCCACAGCGCCTCGATCTCGGCCGGCATGCCCTCCACCCGGTATTCCTTCGGCACGCCGATCCGAAGGCCCTTCACCGAAGCGCCGATCGCGGCTTCGTAATCGGGCACCGGCGTGTCGATCGAGGTCGAATCCTTCGGGTCGAAGCCCGCCATCGCGCCCAGCATGATCGCGGCGTCGCGCACGCTCTTCGTCATCGGCCCGGCCTGGTCGAGCGAGGAGGCGAAGGCGACGATGCCGAAGCGCGAGCAGCGGCCATAGGTCGGCTTGATGCCCACAGTCCCCGTGAACGCCGCCGGCTGCCGGATGGAACCACCCGTGTCGGTGCCGGTGGCGGCGAGCGCGAAGCCGGCGGCGACGGAAGCCGCCGAGCCGCCGGAACTGCCGCCCGGCACCAGCGCCCGGTTGTCGCCCGGCCGCCGCCAGGGGTTCTCGACACCCCCATAGGCCGAGGTCTCGTTGCTGGAGCCCATGGCGAACTCGTCCATATTGGCCTTGCCCAGCATCACGCCGCCCGCGCGCCACAGATTGGCGGTAACGGTCGATTCGTACTGCGGCACGAAACCCTTCAGAATCTTGCTGCCGGCGGTGGTCTGCACCCCCTCGGTGCAGAACAGGTCCTTGATGGCGAGCGGGATGCCCTCGATCGCCCCGGCCTCGCCCCGGGCGATGCGCTCGTCGGCGCGCGCGGCGTCCTGGAGGGCGCGCTCGGGCGTCTCGGTGATCATGGCGCCGAGGGACCGGGCCGCCTCCATCTCGGCGATGGCGGCCTTGGTGAGCTCGGTGGCGCTGAATTCCTTCTTACGGAGGCCCTCACGAGCCGTGGTCACGGTGAGTGCTGGATAAGCGCTGGTTTTCGACATGGCTATTCGATCACCTTCGGGACCACGAAATAGCCCTCGAAACGCTCCGGCGCGTTCGCCAGAACCTTGTCCTGGATATCGCCGTCGGTGACCGCGTCGGGCCGCAGCCGCTGGGTCGCTTCCACCACCGAGGTCATGGGCTCGACGCCCTTGGTGTCGATGGCGTTAAGCTGTTCCACGAACTGGAGAATTCCGTCCAGCTGGCCGGCCACCGCCTGCAGCTGGTCGTCGGGAACCTCGAGCCGGGCGAGCCGCGCCACGCGCGCCACCGTGGCTTTGTCGAACGCCATGTGCCACCTTCGAAATCACTGGTTTATGGGGCTAGTACCACCCGGCATGATCATCAGCAACATCGCGGACCTGAAGCCCCTCCTGCCGCCCACGGGCCGCCTCCTCGGCCTCGATGTCGGCACCAAGACGATCGGGATGGCCGTCTCCGATCCGCTCCGCCGCGTCGCCACGCCGCGGCAAACCATTGAACGGAAAAAGTTTTCCGCCGACGCCGCGGCTCTCGTGAAGGTGCTGACCGCCGACCGGACGGCGGCTGTCATCCTCGGATTGCCGGTCAACATGGACGGCTCGGAAGGCCCGCGCTGCCAGTCGACGCGCCAGTTCGCCCGCAACCTCGAGCCGCTCATCCCCCTGATTCCGATCGCCTTCTGGGACGAGCGGCTGTCGACCGCGGGGGTCGAGCGCATGCTGATCGAGGCGGATGCGACCAGGAAGCGCCGGGGCGAAGTGATCGACAAGCTCGCCGCCGCCTGGATCCTCCAGGGCGCGCTCGATTTCCTTTTCAGGCCAGCGGTTTAGCCCGTCTCCATCGGCAGGTTCGGGTCGCGGGCCCATTCCGACAGCGAGGCGTCGTAGAGGCGCACGTCCCTGTGCCCCAGCATGGTGAGCGCCATGGCGACGGAGGAGGCCGCGATGCCGCCGCCGCAATAGGTGATCGCGCGCGGCTTCGACAGCGGCTCGGCCAGGAGCCGCCTCAGTTCGGCCGGCGATTTGAACAGGTTGGTGTCGGGGTCGGCCATGCTGAGCGCCGGCACGCTGATGCTGCCCTTGATCCGCCCGGGCCGGCCGTAATGGGCGCCACCGGTGCCGGCATGCTGCTCGGGCCGGAGCGCGTTGATGGTGCAGACGCCGCCGTCGCCGATCGCGGCCGCCACATCCTCCTTCCCCGCCACCAGCTTGGTATTGGCCGGCCGCTCGCTGAAACCGCCCGCCGCCACCGGCCGGGCCGCGCCGGAGTTGACGGGGCGGCCTTCCGCCTTCCAGCGCTGCATGCCGCCGTCCAGCACGGCCACCCTGCGGTGCCCGAACACCTGCATCAGCCACCACAGCCGTGTCGCCCACCAATGGTTGGCGGTGGAATAGGCGACGACCAGCGTGTCGTCGCCGATCCCCTGGGCGCGCATGGCGGCGGCAAACTGCTCGGCCGGCGGCAGCATGAAGTAGTGGCGCGCCTTCGGGTCCGACACCTCGGTCGAAAGGTCGATGAAGCCGGCACCCGGGATGTGGCCGGCCTCGAAATCCGCCCTGCCGCTCCGCACCGCGTTGCCGCCTTCGGGTTTGGGATCGAGATGCACGGTCGCGTCCAGCACTCGCACCTTGGGGTCGTCCAGCAGGCCGGCGAGGTCCTGTGTCGCGATCAGGTGCTCCGGATGGATGAATCCCTCGGCCATGGCCTTCCTCCCGTTTCGTTTCGCCGCCAAGCTAGCGCCCGACGGAGGAGACGGACAATGACCGAAGCCATGCCGAAATACGAAACCCTCAGCCTCGACCGCCGCAAGGGCGTCGACTGGCTGACCCTGAACCGGCCGGAGCGGCTGAATGCGCTCAACCCGACGATGATGCTGGAGCTGCAGGACTACTTCCAGCGCCTCTACACCGACCATTCGGTGCGCGTGGTGGTGCTGAAGGGGGCGGGCAGGGGTTTCTGTTCGGGAGCCGACCTGAAGGAGGCCTCGATCAGCGAGGAGAGCGGCCCGTCCCACGGCCTGCGCGTGCAGCGCCGGGTGTCGGAGATCGTCATGCGCATGCGCCGGGCGCCGCAGCCGATCGTCTGCCTGCTGCACGGCTCAGCCGCCGGCGGCGGCCTCGCGCTGGCGCTCGCCTCCGACATCCGTGTCGCCGCCGAGGGCTCGCGCATGAACGCCGCCTTCATCAGGATCGGCCTGTCGGGCTGCGATGTGGGGGTGAGCTATTTCCTGCCGCGTCTCGTCGGCGCTTCCATCGCCGCCGAGATGCTGATGACCGGGCGCTTCGTCGATGCCAACCGCGCGCTCCGCATCGGCCTCGTCTCCGAGGTGGTGCCGGAAGCGGAGCTCGAGAAGGCGGGGCAGGCTTACGTCGACGATCTCCTCGCCACCGCGCCGCTGGCGCTCCGCCTCACCAAGGAGTGTCTCAACATGTCGATCGACGCGCCAAGCCTCGAATCGGCCATCGCGATGGAGGACCGCAACCAGATCCTGACCGTCCAGTCGGCCGACTTCCCCGAGGGCGTGCGCGCCTTCCGCGAAAAGCGTCCGCCGAAGTACCGCGACGCATGATCGCCGTCGCCGAGGCGCTGGTCCCCGTCTTCCTGCTGATTGCTCTCGGCTACGGGTTGCGCCGGGTGGGTTTCCCGGGCGAGGCCTTCTGGCCGGCGCTCGACAGGCTCGCCTATTTCATCCTGCTGCCGGGCCTGCTGGTCTCCACCCTCGCCGGGGCGAAGCTCGGCGGCTACGACCCGCTGCCGCTGGCCGGCGCGCTGTTCTCCGCCACCCTCTGCATGGCCGCGATCCTGCTGGCGTTGCGCCGCCTGCTGCCGGGGGACGGGCCGGACTTCACCTCGGTCTTCCAGGGCAGCCTCCGCTTCAACACCTATGTCGGCGTGGCGGCGGCCTTCATCCTGTTCGGGCCGACCGGGGCGGCGCTCTTCGCCGTCGCGGTGGCGGTGCAGACGCCGGTCCTGAACGTCTTGAGCGTGCTGATCCTGGTCCGCTATGCCGGGGCGCGGAAGACGGGTCTCGCCCAGCAAGTGAAGCTCTTGGCCCAGAACCCGATGATCCTCGCCTGCCTCGCGGGCATCCTCCTCAACGTCAGCGGGGTCGGCCTGCCGCGCGGCATCGGCCCGACCATCGAGGCGCTGGGGCGGGCCTCGGTGGCGCTCGGGCTGATGGCGGCGGGGGCGGGGCTCGACCTCGCCGCCGCCCGCGCAGCGCTGCCGCTGGTGGCCGCGGCCTGCGGGCTGAAGCTGGTCGGCTTCCCGCTGGTCATGGCCGGCACCACCTGGGCTTTCGGGATCGAGGGGCTGGCCCTCCAGGTCGCCATTCTCTGGGCCAGCATGCCCTCGCCGCCCTCGGCCTATGTGCTGGCCCGGCTGATGGGCGGCAATGCGCCGCTCGCCGCCGCCATCGTCACCGCGACCACCATCGTCGCGGCGCTGACGGTGGCGCCGATCCTGGTCCTGCTGGGCGGCTGAATTGACTTGTTCTCAACAATACTTAGATAAGAGGGGGACAGGTGATGCCGGAGAGATGGCGAGAATGAGCGACGCGGCGGTTCTGGAACACATCCCGGTCAGCGTGACGGCGAACGCGGCCCGGCGTATCGCGGAAATCCTGAAGGACGAGGCCCCCGGCTCGATGCTGCGCATCGCCGTCTCCGGCGGCGGTTGCTCAGGCTTCCAATACGGATTCACCGTCGATCAGGAACGCACCGGCGATGACCTCGCCATCGAACGCGACGGGGTGACCGTGCTGGTCGATACCATGTCGCTGGAATACATGAAGGATGCCGAGATCGACTTCGTCGAGGACATGATTGGCGCCTCGTTTCAGATCAGGAACCCGAACGCCACCTCCAAATGCGGCTGCGGCTCGTCCTTCTCGGTCTGACCCTGCCGCCCGACTAGGCCCGCGCGGTCCTGCCAGCGCCTGCCAATCTCTCCAGACCCTGCTCGACGCTGATCACCGGCCGATAGCCGATTTCCCGCAATGCCCGATCGGTCTTCAGGCTGAACGGATAGGCGACCAGCCGGAGCATTTCGCGCGTCATCGGCGGTTCGCCGCCGAGGCCCAGTCCCCTCCACAGCCTTTCCGCGAATCCCGCGATCGCCCAGGCCAGGCCGCGCGGCATCGACATTTTCGGCACCGGCAGGCCGCGCGCCTCGATCCGCCGCGTCATGAAGGCGCGCAGATCCACCGTCCCGCCATCGGTCACGAAGCAGGCGATGCCGCTCGCGGTCGAGCCGAGCGCCAGGACGGCCGCCTCGCACAGGTTGTCGATGTGACAGGTGATGTAGGGATAGTGCCCGCCGCCGAACCAGCCGAACTGGCCCTTCTCGATCCGCTCCCCCAACTCGCGGTCGAAAATGTCGCCGGGCCCCCAGATCAGCGGCGGGCGCAGCGCCAGTGTGCGCAAGCCGGGCCCGGCGGCCTGCAGGACGAGGCGTTCCGCCTCGGCCTTGGTGCTGGAGTAGGGTAGCTCTCGCCGGCTGGTCAGCGGTGCCGATTCGTCGACATCGAACATCGGGCCCGGCGCCTGCAGCACCACGGAGCCCGCGCTGATGTGGATGAAATGACGAACGCCCGATTGCCGGGCCGCATCCAAGAGGGTGCGGGTCAGACCGACATTGCTCGCCTCGAACTCCTGCCATGCGCCCCACATCTTCAGATGCGCGGCGCAATGCACGATCGCTTCGCAGCCCTTCAGGGCCTGGAGGAGGCCGGCGCCCGGCTCGATGGCGCCGATCCACGGGCTGGCGCCGGCCGCCCGCAAGGTGGCCTCCGACGAAAGCGAGCGAGCCGAGGCCACCACCGCGTGGCCCTCTTTCACCAGGCGCCGGAGCATGTGGCTGCCGACGAAGCCGGTGGCACCGGTGAGGAAAATCTTCATGTCAGGGTCCTCCTGCCGCCCGATCCACCAGGCGGCCGCCTTCTCTATAGCATTGCTATAGAGAAATGTATAGCGATGCTATAGTTCGCTATGGCTAGGGCTGTTCAGGGCACGGCGGAACGGGTGCTGGAGGTCGCCGCGGCACTGCTTCGCGACGCCGGGCCGGACGGCTTGACGACGCGGCGGGTCTGCGAGAGCGCCGGCATCACCGCGCCCACGCTCTATCACCATTTCGGGGACAAGGACGGTCTGCTCCGGGCACTTGCCGAGCGCGAGATGCAGGCCTTCTTCGCCAGGAAACGCGCCATGCAGTTCACCGGCGATCCGCTGGCCGATCTGTTGCGCGGCTGGGACGACTGGATCGCCTTCGCCCGCTCCGCGCCGGACCTGCTGAGAGCCTTGTTGCGGGAGGGCGAGGGGATCGCCGCACTCCGCAGCGGGGCGGAAGCGATCGTTCTCGAACGGCTGCGCCGGCTGCCGCCCGGCATGCCGCTCAACCTGCCGGCGGAAACCGCCGCGAAGGCCATGGTCGCCGGTTCCAATACCGTCGTTCAGCTGATGCTGGAGGGGATGGATCCAGAAGAGTTCGCAGCCCTGGAGCGGTTGATGCGCGATGCGCTGGTGCATGCCGTGCTGGGCAAGGCGCCGCCGGGCAAGTAGGGGTTGCGGAAGGGCCCGGCCCGGGCAAAGTGTCGGCCCGCCGGAGCGATCAGACCGCAAGGATGCAGATGCGTATCGTCACCTGGAACGTCAATTCCATCAAGGTCCGCCTGCCCAACGTGCTGGAATGGGTGCGCGCCAACACGCCCGACGTGCTGCTGCTGCAGGAGATCAAATGCATCGACGCCGATTTCCCGGCGCTCGAACTGCGCGAACTCGGCTACGAGGTCCATACCCACGGGCAGAAGACCTATAACGGCGTCGCCTTCCTCTCGCGGCTGCCGGTCGGCGATGTTTCCCGCGGCCTGCCCGGCGACGATGCCGACGATCACGCCCGCTGGATCGAGGGGACCGTCGCCGGCATCCGCATCTGCGGCCTCTACCTGCCGAACGGCAATGGCGGGGAGGAGAAGTTCGCCTACAAGCTCCGCTGGATGGCGCGCCTCAAGGCGCGGGCCGAGGCACTGCTGATGGACGAAACGCCCTTCGTGCTCACCGGCGATTTCAATATCTGCCCCACCGCCGCCGATGTCTGGGACCCGCCGGCCTTCGCCGACGACGCGCTCTGCCGGCCCGAGGCGCGCGCCGCTTGGCGCAGCATCCTCAACCTCGGCCTGACCGAGGCCTTCCGCGCGCTGCACCCCGACCGTCCCAAGGCCTGGACCTTCTGGGACTACCAGGGGGCGGCGTGGCGCTTCGATCACGGTCTCAGGATCGATCATTTCCTGCTTTCGCCCGCGGTCGCCGACCGGCTGATCGCCTGCGATATCGACCGCGAGGCGCGCGGCAAGGAGAAGGCCTCCGACCACACGCCGGTCTGGTGCGAGATCGGGGATCTCGCGTGAGCGCCGATCCGGTCGGCGCCTTCGTCCCGGGACAGAGGGTGCGGGTCGAAGGGAAGGCCGGCGGGCCGCTCTCCGGCCTCACCTTCGCCGCCAAGGACCTGTTCGACGTGGCGGGCCATGTCACCGGCGGCGGCAACCCCGACTGGGCGCGGGCGAACCCGGTGCCCTCGAAACACGCCTGGGCGGTGCAGACGCTGCTCGATGCCGGGGCTACCCTGATCGGCAAGACCGTCACGGATGAAGTGTCGCTCGGCATCCTCGGCGAAAGCGCCTTCGACGGCACGCCGCTCAATACCAAGGCGCCGGATCGCGTGCCCGGCGGCTCCTCCTCGGGTTCTGCGGCGGCGGTGGCGGCCGGGCCTCTGCGACACCGCGCTCGGCACCGATACCGGCGGCTCGGTGCGGGTGCCGGCCTCCTTCTGCGGCCTCTATGGAATCAGGCCAACACATGGCCGCCTGCCGCTCGACGGCATGCTGCCGCAGGCGCCGAGTTCCGACACAACCGGCTGGTTCGCCCGCGACGCCGCCACCTTCGCCAAGGTGTCGGCGGTGATGCTGGGCGAGGAGATTCCGACAGCGCTTCCCACCCGGCTGATCGTCGCCGTCGACGCCTTCGGTTTCGCCGATCCCGACGCGGCGGCGGCGCTGCAGCCGATGCTCGAACGGCTCAAGGGCCTGGTCAGCGCCGCCCGGGACGAGGTGATGGCGCCGCCCGGGCTTTCCACCTGGGGCCGGGCCCAGCGCACGCTGCAGCCCGTGGAAGCCTGGTCCACCTTCGAGGACTGGGTACTGCGCGACAATCCGCGCATGGCCTTCGGTGTCGCCCGCGGCCTCGTCATGGGTTCGATGGTGCCGGAGGCCGAACAGGGCTGGGCCCGGCTCATGCGCATCGAGGTCCGCGCCCGCCTCGCCTGGCTGCTCCAACCCGGCACCATTCTCTGCCTGCCGACGACACCCTTTCCGGCGGTGAAGAAGGGCCTGTCCGTGCCCGAGCAGACGCCACTGCGCGACCGTATCCTCTGCCTCTGCGCCCATGGCGGCCTCGCCGGCTTCCCGCAGGTGAGCATCCCGGGCGCCGAGTTGGACGGCCTGCCGGTCGGGCTCTCGATCCTGGGCGCCCGCGGCAGCGACGCGACCCTGATAGCCGTGGCCGAAGCGATGGAGCGCGCAGCATGAGCGACCGGACCCCCAACATCCCCGAAGTGGTGGAAGAGATCCGCCGGATCTTCGAGACCTACGAACAGGCGCTGATCGACAAGAACGTCGACGTGCTGGACGCCACCTTCTGGAACAGCCCGCACACCATCCGCTACGCGCTGCACGAGAACGGCTACGGCTTCGCCGAGATCCACGGCCACCGCACGCGGCGCCCGCCGGGTCCCGGCATCAAGGAGAAGCGCATCCGCCTCGAGATCCTCACCCTGGGGCGCGACATCGCCACCGTGAACCTGGAGTTCAAGGTGCGCGGCCAGGACCTGGTCGGCCGGCAGAGCCAGACTTTCGTGCGCTTTCCCGAGGGGTGGAAGGTCATCGCCGCCCATGTCTCGACCATGAGCCCGCCGCTGTGGTGAGGCGACATGGCTTGCTCTATATTTAACTTAGTGGTTATATATCCGATGAGTTAAATTGAGACTGGAGCTTGAGCCATGCTGTCGCCGCCGCGGATCCTCACCACCGAGGCGCATCAGGCCGCCGTCATCCACCTCACCATCCCCCGGGCCGAAATGATGGCGGCCTTCGGCCCGGCGGTGGACGAACTCATGGGCATCCTGGCCGGGCAGAAGATCGAACCCATCGGCGCCGTCTTCGCCCATCATTTCCGGATCACGTCCGACACCTTCGATTTCGAACTCGGCGTCAGGGTCGGCAAACCGGTCGCGCCCGCCGGCCGGGTGAAGCCCAGCGAACTGCCGGGGCGGAAGGTCGCCCGCACGGTCTATACCGGCCCCTATGAGGGGCTGCCCGCTGCCTGGGGCGCGTTCGATGCCTGGATGCAGGCGAAGGGCTGCCGGCAGGCCGAGGACCTGTGGGAGGTCTATGCGGTCGGTCCGGAATCGACGCCAGATCCGGCGCGCTGGCAGACCGAGTTGAACCGCCCGCTGCTGGACTGAATGCTTTGCCGCCGGCGGTCTGGATGGTGGTGAACGGCCCGGCGACGGGCTAGCCTCCGGCTCTCACAGCAAAAAAGCACCAAGGGACCCGAGGGACGCCATGAAGACCAAGATCACCGAAATGTTCGGCATCGAGCATCCGATCATCCAGGGCGGCATGCATTTCGTCGGCTTCGCCGAAATGGCGGCGGCCGTCTCCAATGCCGGCGGGCTCGGCATCATCACCGGGCTGACGCAGGGCACGCCCGACAACCTGGCGAAGGAAATCCGGCGTTGCCAGGACATGACCGACAAGCCCTTCGGCGTGAACCTCACTTTCCTGCCGGTGCTGAGCCAGCCCGATTATCCGGGCTTCGTGCGCGTCATCATCGAAAGCGGCGTCAAGGCAGTGGAGACCGCCGGCAACAACCCGCAGAAGTGGCTGCCGGCGCTGAAGGATGCGGGCATCAAGGTGATCCACAAATGCACCTCGGTCCGCCATTCCCTGAAGGCGGAATCGATCGGCTGCGACGCGGTCAGCGTCGACGGCTTCGAATGCGGCGGGCATCCGGGCGAGGACGACGTGCCGAACTTCATCCTGCTGCCCCGCGCGGCCGAGGAACTGAAGATCCCCTTCGTCGCCTCCGGCGGCATGGCCGACGGCCGCTCGCTGGTCGCCGCCATGGCGCTCGGCGCCGAGGGCATGAACATGGGCACCCGCTTCATGGCGACCAAGGAAGCCCCCATTCACGAGAACGTGAAATAGGCCCTGGTGGCGGCGAGCGAACTCGATACCCGCTTCGCCATGCGCCCCTTGCGGAACACCGAGCGGGTGCTGAA